>Ga0182024_10001358_pt1 | contig 63517 bp, 62 predicted proteins | sample P32metaG_FD_120480 | JGI IMG/M metagenome (GOLD analysis project Ga0182024, IMG submission 120480) | Permafrost microbial communities from Stordalen Mire, Sweden - P3-2 metaG (Illumina Assembly) | ecosystem: Environmental > Terrestrial > Soil > Wetlands > Permafrost | place: Sweden: Stordalen...
GTGCACCACCACGGGGGCAAAATGGAAGTGACCAGCGAGCCGGGAAAAGGCTCCTGTTTTACGGTCGTGTTGCCAGCCTGCTCTCGTGCGTCCCAACCGCCCCTGTGTCAGTCTAGTTAGTAGGTATTCCGCCCATGCAACGTTTGCTAGTGGTCGAAGACGACAACTCCGTAAGAGACACGATTACGACCTTCCTCGAGCTGGAGGGCTATCGTGTCGACGCGGTGTCGTCGACGCGGGAAGCCCTGGAACGCCTGCGCAGCGACTCTTATCCTATCGTTATCTCGGATATTTATCTGGATGAGCGAACTGGTCTCGACATTTTGGAGACCGCGCGGCAGAACAATCCAAAGTGTGCCGTCATTCTGATGACTGGACGCGGAACCATGGAAACTGTAATGCAGGCCACTCAGGGCGGCGCGTTCGATTACATCGCAAAGCCGTTCGAGTTGGATCGCATGCTCGATACGGTGAAGCGCGCGGAAGCCACGCTCGGCGATCAAACCCAGGAAAAGGAATCCGAGATCGACGATCTCCCGGCCAGCGAAATGATCGGCAGCTCGTCCAGAATGATCGAGATTTATAAGACGATTTCGCTCGTCGCGCCGACCAACGCCACGGTCTTGATCGAAGGCGAGACCGGAACCGGCAAAGAGATGATCGCGCGGATGATCCACAACAACAGCCCTCGCGCGCAGCAGCCATTCGTGCCGGTGGACTGCGGATCGATAGCGCCGTCGCTGATCGAGAGCGAACTTTTCGGCGCCATGAAAGGCGCCTATACCGGCGCGGACCGCGATCGCATGGGAGTTTTCGAGGCCGCCAATAACGGCACCACGTTCCTCGATGAGATAGGCGACCTGGAACTCGGCTTTCAACTCAACCTGCTGCGTTTCCTGCAAGAGAAGGAGATTCGTCCCCTCGGTTCGGCGCGCGGCAAGAAGGTGGACGTGCGCGTGATCGCCGCCACCAATCGCGATTTGCAGAAGATGGTGGATACCGGCAAATTCCGCGAAGATCTGTGGTATCGGCTGAACGTCGTCCGCATTCTGTTACCCCCGCTGGTGGAGCGCCGCGGGGATGTGCCGCTGCTGGCCCATCACTTTCTGAACCGCTACAACGATCGCTATAGCCAAAAGACGAAACTGACCGAATCCGGGCTGCAAGTGCTTGAAAACTATAGTTGGCCGGGCAACGTGCGGCAACTCCAGCACATGCTGGAGCGGCTGACTATTCTGGCTCCGCAGAACCGGATTGACGAGGCAGCGGTGCGCGAAGCGATCGAGTTGACCGAGCCCCGCGACAGCGCCAGCGATACCCTAGCCGACACCGAAGCCGATCAGATCCGTCGCGTACTTTCCGCCACCGGCGGCAACAAGAGCCGGGCCGCGAAGATTCTGGGAATCGAGCGGAAGACCCTATACCGCAAACTCGAACGAATGGGGCTGTAACAAAACACCCTCGCAGGCCGGAGCCTGCGCTACCGCAAGGGGGGTGCTTTTTAGCGGTTTCGGGCATATAATGAACGCTAGCTCGTGAGTTTTAACGGCATTATAGGGGGTATTCCATGTTTGAGAGCCTCGACGAGCAAATTAAACTTGACGAACATAAGGCGTCATCCAACACTGAACGGCTCATTCGCTGGACGTTAATTGTGTTGATCTCGGTGATCGTCTTCGGCGGAATTTATCTGGGCGTCCACTTGATGCAATAGCGAACGCCCTCGCGATTCAGTTCGGCTAAAGCGCTACTAGTTCATCGCTCCGCGCCATTGATGTGCCGGCCCGAGGGCTCGCATGACTGCTTTGACGCGCGGCAGATAATCGGGTTGTGGGTTGTAGGTCGAGAGCTTCTGATCCACTGTTTTGTTCTTATATAGCTTCGATTTGCCCAGCTTTAAGGCAACAAAATTGATTCCAGCCTGTACGGACGGGAAGCTCTCACGGCAGGAGTCCCAGCCCAGGACATTATTGTTTCTATAGTCCTTACCCCCGCTCGATTCGATCATCGAGATGCTGGGCAACAGCCGCCAGTCCAGTTCATTCTGGTCCGCCGCGGTCAGGAAATCGGCCGCTGAATCGCGAAGCGGGCAGTTGCGGTCCGCGAAATACTGCGAAAGAAGCTTTAACCTCGGGTCGTCCGGTTCCTGGTGAGCTTTTGCAGACGGTTGCTGAAGACTGACGGTAGCCGGCGCAGCCAATAAGCCGACGGCCAATAAAGCTTTGGTCATAGTATTCTCCTCCTGGTGATTCTTATGGTCGGGTCTTCTCTCGCGGAAGTTATTGAAAACTCAAGGAACGCTACGTTTGTGTTAACTATCTTGTTTAGAATCAGCTATTTATGGTTAAGGACTGAGTCTGGATACCATCCCAGTCTAGCACAGCGATCCTGTGAAGCGGGGATCTCTAGATTCGTGCGCGGTGAGTGCGATAACCGCCTCCCATCGAGCCCAGATCCAAGAGGGCCGCGACTAATAGATAAAGTATGTTAATTCCGACCACCGGGATGCCGCTATTCACCATCCAGGCATAAACGAGAGTTGTCAACGGCAAGAAGACAAAGCCCAGAATCAGGAGCAGCAGAGCGTTGTGATAGGGGCGATCCAGATAAGTCGAGAAGAAAAACAGAAGCGCTAAGGCAACGCGCGGGAAAAGCAGAATCACAATGAACAGTAAGCAGGGCATGGGGATGAGGGCGTGATGCTGCTGCCCGCTCGTTGGACGCCCGGATGGTTAGTTTGTTTCCTGGCATTGGCGAACGTATAAGTTGGCTAGATTACTATTTTATGCTTTGCGAACGGTTCGCCGTTCAATCCGCTTTTCGTATTTCTCCCCTTGCACGATGCGAGTGACATAAATCCCCGGCGTGATGACATGATCGGGATCGATCTCGCCTGGCTCTACCAACTCCTCGACCTCGGCGATGGTGATCCTTGCGGCGGAAGCCATCATGGGATTGAAATTACGGGCGGTCTTCCGGTAAACAAGGTTGCCCAGGCGGTCGCCACGCCAGGCTTTGACTAACGCATAATCGGCGCTCAGCGCCATTTCGAGTAAACAGGTGCGGCCGTTAAACTGGCGAAGCTCTTTGCCATCCGCGACCACCGTTCCAACGCCGGTTGCAGTGTAAAAGCCAGGAATTCCGGCGCCGGCCGCGCGAATGCGCTCCGCCAGCGTCCCTTGCGGCACCAGCGTCAGATCGAGCTGCCCGGCGAGCACGCGTGCTTCCAGCAGTTTGTTCTCTCCCACATAGCTACCGATGTGCGACGCGATCATTCCCGCTTCGAGCATCAGGCCCATGCCAAAGCCGTCGACACCCATGTTGTTGCTGATGGTATGCAGGCCTTTCACGCCCCTTCGGACCAGCGCCGCAATCAGGTTCTCCGGGATGCCGCAGAGTCCGAAGCCCCCGATCATTACGGTGGCGCCGTCGGGAATGTCGGCCACGGACGCGTCCGATGTTGTGACTTTATGCATGCATTCCCGCCGGATTGCGGACGATAAGCGTGGGTTCGGTGGCCCTTTGCACGTCTTCGATAGTGACATCCGGCGCGATTTCTTCGAGCACCAGGCCTTCTGGTGTAACCCGGATGACGGCCATCTCCGTGATAATCAAATTCACTACGCCTTGGCCGGTGATCGGCAAGGTGCATTTCTTGAGGATCTTGGGCGCGCCTTGTCTGGTAGAGTGCTCCATGGCGACAATCACCCGTCGCGCGCCGGCCACCAGGTCCATTGCGCCGCCCATCCCTTTCACCATTTTTCCCGGGATCATCCAGTTGGCCAGGCTACCGGCCTCATCCACCTCCATGGCGCCCAGGATGCTGAGGTCCATGTGGCCTCCGCGAATCATGGCGAACGAGTCGGCGCTGGAGCAATAAGAAGCGCCGGGAAGCTCGGTCACGGTTTCCTTGCCGGCGTTGATCAGGTCGGGATCTTCGGCGCCCTCAATTGGATAGGGTCCAGCGCCGAGCATGCCGTTCTCGGACTGCAGAACAACCTCGATTCCCGGTGGAACGTGATTGGCAACCAGGGTTGGAAGGCCGATGCCCAGATTGACATAGAAGCCGTCGCGCAATTCCCGGGCGGCGCGCCGGATGATGCGCTCGCGCCTGGCGGCGCCCTTCTGCTTTTGATCTGAGTCCGAAATCATAAACTACCACGTTACAATCAAAATCATGAGTTCGCTGAGACTGATGTGGCCAGTTGCTGGACTGGCCTGTTGTGCAGCCATTGTTGCAGGCGATACCTCTTATAGCGCAACCAAATACAGTGCAAGCATCGAGCAGTGGCGCGCGCAGCGAGAAGCCGATCTCAAAGCTGACGACGGCTGGCTGACGGTGTCGGGACTATTCTGGCTCAAGGAAGGCATCAACCGAGCGGGGTCGATGACATCCAGCGATATCCTGCTGCCGCGCGGTCCGGCCGAGCTTGGCATCTTCGAACTCCACCACGGGAAGACGACCTTCCGCGCGGCGCCGGGTGTGGCCGTGAAGTTAAATGGCCAAACTGCCGGCGCGTCGATGCCACTGATGTCCGATCCTGAGGGCAAGCCGGATCTTATACAATTCCACGCGTTCACCATGTTCGTGATTCATCGCGGCGAACGTTACGGGATTCGATTGAAGGACACTGAGAGCGAGTCGCGCAAGGAATTCACGGGACTGCACTGGTTTCCAGTGCGGGAAAACTATCGCGTGACCGCGAAGTTCGTGCCATATCAAATGCCCAAGATACTCAGCATCCCGAATATTCTGGGCGAGACCGAGCAGGATGCCAGCCCGGGTTATGTGCTCTTTACGCTGGACGGCCACTCGCTGCGCCTCGATCCGGTGGTGGAAGACGACCAGCAGCTCTTCTTTATCTTTCACGATCTCACCAGCGGGAAAGAGACGTATCCGCCCGGGCGATTTCTGTATACCGATCTTCCCAAGAACGGCGAGGTGGTGATGGACTTCAACAAGGCCCAGAACCCGCCGTGCGCGTTTACAGCTTATGCGACATGCCCGCTCCCGCCGAAACAGAATCGCCTGCCGGTTCGGATTGAAGCGGGCGAGTTGAATTACGGGCATCACTAGCCACGGATCGGCGATCGGGCGAGTACGTTATTCTGAGTTCATTCTTATGAAAAAGGAATCGTTCGATCCAGGCTTAACGACCCAGTTCAGCGGCCAATTGCGCCGGGCCATCAATCCCGATGGCACGTTTAACGTGCATCGCAAGGGCACTCGGCTGCGGGACACGAACCTCTACTTAAAGATGATCGATACCACCTGGCCGCGCTTTTTTCTGGTGGTGACGGTGGTCTTCCTGGCGGTGAATGTCGCTTTTGCCGGGTTATACCTGGCAATCGGGTTCGATCATCTCCAGGGAACCGAGTCGGAGATGAGCGCCTTCGTAAACGCATTCTTTTTCAGCGTGCATACACTGACCACGGTTGGATACGGGAATGTGTATCCGCGCGGCGCATCCGCGAATGCTGTGGCGGCCCTCGAAGCCGCGAGTGGTCTGATGGTGTTCGCGGTGATGACCGGGCTCTTATACGGCCGATTCTCCCGGCCTTCAGCGCGAATTTTGTTTAGTGATAACGCGCTCATCTCGCCCTATCAGGATGGTCAAAGCCTCCAGTTCCGCATCACCAATGCCCGCAGCAATACGCTCATGAACCTGGAAGCGCGGGTACTGCTAATGACCGTAGTTAAGAATGATGGGCAGTTAAAGCGGGATTTTGTCGATCTCGAGCTGGAGCGGCGTAAGGTTTACTTCCTGCCCCTAACGTGGACGATAGTTCATCCCATCGATACCACCAGCCCGCTATATAGCAAGACCGCTGACGATCTGGCGAACATGACCGCGGAGATTCTGATTCTTATCCAAGCCTTCGATGATAGCTTCAGCCAGGTTGTTCACTCGATTTACTCGTATCGGCACAGTGACATTCTGTGGGGCGCTAAGTTCCAGCCGGCGTTCAGTGTGGATCCACAGGGCGACTTGATTCTGGACCTCGACCGGGTCAATGAGTTAAAGACGTTGACTTAGTTCGGATGAAGACGGTTTACGCTCAGGACCGGCGCGAGTGGCGAGCTTGGCTCCAGAAGAATCACGACAAATGTGACGAAATCTGGCTGGTCTATTACAAGAAGGATTCGGGCCGGCCGCGCGTCCCTTATGAAGATGCGGTGGAGGAAGCGCTGTGCTTCGGATGGATCGACGGCAAGATTAAGAAGATCGACGAAGCCTGCTTTTCCCAAAGATTCACTCCGCGAACGGCACGAAGCCCGTGGAACAAAACCAATATCCAGCGCGCTGAGCGGCTGATCGCAGAGGGCCAGATGACGCGGGCGGGTTTGGCCGCTTTCAATTCGGAGCAGCGGCGCCAGACTCCCGTGCTGCCGACGGAGATGCCGAAGGAACTGGAATCTAAGTTCCGAAAGCACCCCACCGCGTGGAAGAACTACCTGAATTTTCCGCCTTACTATCGGCGCATGACCACTGGATGGGTGGCCAGCGCCAAGAAAGAAGAAACCAGGCTCATCCGGCTCGAGAAACTGATCGACTTTTCCGCGCGCAACGAGCGGATCAAGTTCATGTGAGCGAATCTGCCCGCCGGAAAGCGAAACCAGTCGCGAAACTCTTTTTCATGTCACCGGAACAATCATCATTCAATGATTGTCGTCGGGGCGGCCGCAGCAAGCCTGCAGATATCCCGAATGCTTAACCGCCTTCACGCCGGCAACGGGCCGGCAAGCGTGCCCGAGCTTATAGCGTGCTGCGCTTCACCGGTAGCGCTAATATCCGAGACTGCATGTCGATAATTCAAAAAACATTAGGGTACATTTTCAAAAAGCAATCCCACCTCGTCACATTTCTGAGCGACTTTCGATTTCAGTTCAAACCAAGGAAACTCCTCGCAGTAAGTCCGGTTCGAATCGTCATAACGTAGGGCGGCAAATTGCCGGCGATTCGCATAGTTCACGATGAGGGATGCGATCGTATGGCAGGCGGTCTGCATGCGATCGTGGTATTTTCGCACCGCATTGGCTCGCCTCTCGGAGAACGGCGGAACTGGCCGATGTTCAGCCTTGGTGTCTTCCGCCCAGCGCTGAAGTTGCGTCCGGTGTTCAGCCTGCCAACGGCGTAGCTGATCGCCATTGTAGGTCCAAATCCGCTCATCCTTTTCGTTGCAGCCCACGATTAGCGCATAGGTTGACGTGCGGACCATCAATACTCCAGCGCGATGTTGGTGAAAACTCGGGCGGGGCAGCCAGGCGACCAGCGTGCACATGATGTCACTGGAGCGCTGATAGATAACCAACTCGCCCCGAACCGCCTGCCCGGTAGCGATCTTCGAGACCGAATCGAGCTGCCGTCGATAGCGAGCGCCGCTTTTCAGCCGTAGACGGATGCGTTGGCTGCCAATTCGCAGGCTGACCACGGGCGCTGGGCCTTCGTCTTTGCAAATGTTCCAAGCCTGATTGGGCACTGAAAATGGCGTGGGATACCGATATGTCGGCAGGCTGGCGGCGCACCTCCAACTAGTGTCGTAACGGACGGCGCGGTACTTTCGCTTCACTTTTTCCACGAGTGCGGCAACCGTCTGAGAAGGTAAAGATGGAAAACGGTCGCGAGCCTCGGGATACAAATAGTGGTTGACCATGGCCGGCATGCGCGCCTCATCCGCACGCCGGACGTCCCGAGTGTACAATTCCGTAAGCAGCCAATTGGAGGCCTGAGTTGTCGCCGCCCACATCTCGTGCAGCATACTACGAAGCTCTTTCCATCCGCAGTCCAGCGGGCTGGCCACCGGCAGCGTTATGGAGCGAAGAAGATAATGACTACTCCAACAAGTCGCGCAATAAGCAAACTCGTCCTGGCGCTTCCATCCGCGTGGCAGGCGCTTTCCGAGGTCGCTGCGGTTGACGCCGCAATCGCGACAGACTAGAGGTCCAGGCTGAACGCCTGGCCTCGTGACAATCATTTTTAGAACAGTCATCGTACGAACCGATGATGAAAGATGCCTGCTCACGCCGACATGGGCGACCTCTCCGTTTATACTCTGCGCGCCGTACGCCGTCTATCGTTGACTGCGGCCAGTACGTCAATTACGAAATCGTCTCAGAACGTATACTTCAATGCGAGTTGCAACTGGCGCATGGGGATACCAAAAGCCAAGCCGCTGATGACACCGAAACCCTGATGGGCGTCGCCCGACGGCGCTCCGGGAAATGCCGCGCCAGCCAGGATGTTGGCATTGGGTTCTCCCCAGTTCGGATGGTTGAGCGCATTGAAGGCCTCAAAGCGTAATGTAAGCAGGTGATGCTCGTTGTAGGGCATAGCCCAGCTCTTGTGCACTTCGGCGTTGATGCTAAAAATCCCGGGAGCGAGTGCGGTGTCTCGTCCGACATTCCCGAATTGTCCCGCTGGGGCTTCGACGTAGGCGCCAGGGTTGAACCACCCGGCGGTAGTCTGGTTCGCGGCATTAACGGCCTGCCCTGAGACATAGCTCGGCCGGTCGTATCCGGTTTCGGTGATGGAGTTGTCCACGCCGCCGATGTTGAGCGCCTCCGGTACGCCGCTTTGTAACGTAAGTATGCCGCCGGTTTGCCAGCCGCCGATGATAGCGTTCAGGAACGGATTAGTGATGTTCAGGGCCTTTCCCTTACCGATGGGCAGTTCATAGAGGGGCGACACCACCAGGCGATGGCGGGTGTCGAACGCGGAGGGGCCGCGCTCGCACCGAACGCAATCGCTGTTCTGCGGAAACAACGTGTCATAACCCTGCACTCGAATGCCGCTGGTATCGTCGATCGATACGCCGTACGTATAAGCGGTGATCAGGCTCAGCCCCCCGCTGAAACGCTTCGTGACTTTCACGGCGAGAGAGTTGTATTCCGCGTTACCCATATCTTCGACGGTCTGAACGAACGTGTAGTCGTTGAAGGGAAGATGCGACGCAGCGGTTCCCACGGTGGAGGGAACACCCTGGTTTTGATCCCAGAACCCAGCGAGGTGGTGGCTTACCGACCCGAGATAGCCGACTTCCAGAGCCCAACTGGTGCCGAGCTGGCGTTGGATGTTCAACACATACTGCAGGGTATATCCCGTTTTCCACTGGGGATTGACAGAGTAGGCGTAAGGCGCCCCGACCGGCACCGTTGAGCCGCTGGTTGACGGAAATGCGTTGCCATAGTTGAGGTTGTCTTGATAAGTGGTAGCTATGTTCGAGTTGCGGACGGCGAGATTGCGGCCCAGGTCGAAAAACGTGGAATTGGAGTTATCCTGGGCAAAGAACTTTCCGAAGCCCACGCGAACAACGGTCTTGGCATCGGGCGAATAGGCAATCGCGGCGCGGGGTGCCAGATCGTTGTATCGCGTATCCATGAGCTGGCTGGGCAAGAGGCCGTTATTGCACACCGCCGGTGTCACCTTCCAGAAGACGGAGATGGGGGGATTGGCGGTATACGCGTTGGAGCAGTTGCCTTGGCGAACAAAGTACGGCCATTGGGACTGCGGCGATTGAGGAGCGAAGTCGTTGTACGGTACATCGACGATAAACAAGTTGCCGACTGAGTCGGTGAAGGGCGGCGTCAATTCATACCGCAAGCCCAGGGACACGGTGAGCTTGGGCGTGACCTTCCAGGTATCGTCGATAAAGGCAGCTTCCATATTGCGGTGGAACAGCACATTGGCCGCGGCCACGGCTACCGTGTCCTCGTAGGAATAACCCAACAGGAATTCGGCGAAGGCATCGCCGGTGCCGGCAGGATGGCTCGGGTTTTCGGTCGCATTGGGGTTGAATTGGTATTGCCCGCGAGAGTATTGATTGCCGAACTGGTTGAAGTTCTGCCGATCGTATTCGAAGCCGAATTTGAAGCTGTGCTTGCCCTTGTTCCAGGAGACATTGTCGACGAACTGAGCGGTGTTGTTGCTGTTTTGGTAAGGGCCATCGGAATTATCGCCGAAGCCGCTGAAACCATCTCCACTGAAGGCAACGCTCGGAATGCCCCAGGTCACGGGCGGGCCCGCAGCCAGATTGGGAAGGTTCAGCTGGGAGACGTAGTTGGTGTTGAACGCGCCGATGGCGGTCAGGGCATTGTAGAAGCGCGTGTAACCAAAACGCGCCTCGTTGACCAGGTTGGGCGTAAGGATGCGCGTGTTGGAACCGAGGTACTGCTCATAACCGGTGGTGATCTTGGCCCCACTGACGTTGATCGTATCCGTGGTTTGAACTTCGGTGCCCCAGCTATAGCGGCCGGTCCATTGCGATTTCGCGGATTCGACAAAGTCCATTCGCAGGGTGAACCCATCACGGGTGAAGGGAGAGCCTTCGTTCTGGACGTAGTTGTTGACCAAGCCTGGAAGCGTGGCGGTGTCGTAGAACTTCAAAAGCTGCTGCGAAATCGGACTGATCTCGTTGGCTGGAATGATATTGCCGGGGAACGGCTGATGCGTGGTCGGATCGTAAATGATGTTTCCCAGTTGGCTGAAGTTGCCTTGGAACATCTGAGCCGTTGGCACCGAATAGACGCTTTGGGAGTTCTGCCGCTGTACGAGCCACTCGTCGTTGGCCATAAAGAATAGTCTGTTGCGGCCGTTGAAGAGCTTCGGAATGCGGACCGGGCCATCGATCTCGAAGCCATAATCATTCCACTTGAAAGGTGACACGCCGGGCTTGGTGGCGGTGAATTGGTACGGGAGCGCGTCGAAATCGTTGTTGCGGACGAACTCGAAGAGCGAACCGTGGTAGACGTTCCCGCCCGATTTGGTGAGCACGTTGATCTGCGTCGCTTCATGGCCGAATTCGGCGGGATACACGCCGGTCTGCACTTTGAATTCTTGTATGGCATCGATGGACGGAAGGACGATGTAGCTGTTGAAATTGACATCCGTGTTGACTACGCCGTCGAGCGTGAAATAGTCGAACACGATGCGGTTGCCGCCGGCCGAGATCGACTGGTTGGCGCGGTCGCCACCCTCGCGCGATTGCGCCTGGCCGGCCGGTGGCGCAAGGTTGCTGACATTCGGAGACAGCGTCACCAGATTCAAGTACTCGCGTCCGTTGAGCGGAAGCTCAGAAATGCTCTTGGTCTCGACCACGGTGCCGATCGTTGCATTTTCGGCCTGAAGCAAGGCAGCAGTGCCTGATACCTCGACGGATTCCGAAACCTGACCGACCTGGAGCGTCAAATCCAGGCGCACGGATTGCTGCACCTCCACCTCGACACTGGTCGTCGTCGTCTTGAAGCCCATATGCTCAACTTTCACGTTGTAGGTGCCGGGTGGCACCGACGGGAATGTGTAGAGCCCCTGTTCATTAGTTTGCTCCGTACGGGCAGCATTAGTTGCTGTACTAGTCAGAGTGACGGTGGAGTTTGGTACTCCTGCGCCGCTCGGATCTACCACGGTTCCTGAAATTTCCCCGAGTGTCTGGCCTAGCAGTGACACCCCGCAAAGAAGAAGCGCTACTACAAACCACTTGGTTCGCATGTCCAATTCACCTCACTTGGAATCGACCTCGCACAAAAGCGTATAGTGGTTCTTATCATGAAAACCGTACCAAATCAATAGAAATTCAAAATGCTTGAAAATGCATGCAGGGCCACTTTTGTTTCTGGTTTTGTGTTCAAAGCGGCGATTTCCAGGTCAAAAAGACTAAAAATCTAGATATCCAACTGAGGTGGTGTGAACTGGACGGGAAGAGCTTCCGCGGTTCTGGAAGCAGCGGACGAAATCCAGCGGAATGAAAATCCGGTGAAGGTCTTACGAACTATGGCAGAAAACTCTGGCTCTTCGGCTGATCGAAGAGCTTCGACGATAGCGTAATGTTCGCGGGCCATTGCGGCCGTCAGCGGATGGGCGCTCGCGAGTACGACAAAGGTAAATAGCGGCGCCATCAACCGTTCCAGAGTCTCGGCCAGAAACGAATTACCGGACAGCTTCCAGCAGTAGCGGTGAAACTCAAAATCGTATTCCAAAAACTCCCGGCGATTCCCTCGCTGCCCGGCTTCGGTCAGACGATCGACCAGGCTTTTTAAACGATCTAAATCGGATTTGGTGACGAGCGGGCGAGCCCACTGCAAAGCCAGCGTCTCCAACTCGACACGCAATGCGTAGAGTTGGCGGACTTCGTCTACATCAAAAGCCGTTACGAAAGTACCCTTGTTTTTAATACGTTGGACGAATCCATCGTGCTTGAGAGAGATGAGAGCCTCGCGCACCGCGGGAGTTCCGACGTTCATTTGCTTTGCGATCTGACGTTCCACGATCGCCGCTCCAGGCTTCAACATGCCCGAAAAGAAGGCATCTTTCAAAGCCGTGACCACGCCCTCAGCTAATGAGACCGGTTCAAGTTCAGCGAATACAGCCCGATCTACTTTTCCCTTATCTCCTAATCCAGAAGTCATGAAGGGGCCATGGTAGCACGGTAAGCAGCCGGCTTAAAAGCCTACGAATGATCTATCATAGGTTGACTTTGCTGGACCGTCGTGATATAAACATCCCTCGATAGGCTTGGGCGAACAGTGGGGCTCGAAACTGAGCAACGCTGTGCGGGGGCCTGACGGGGTGTGATGAAAACAGCTACGACGGTTACTAAGTTGTGCCGTGTCATGGAGCAATTCCAAGAGCACGAGTCTTTCGGAATCACCGATCTGGCCCGCCGGACGGAATTGCTTCCCAGCGATGTGCATCGTATTTTGACATCTCTCCGGGCCTTTGGGTATATCGAACAGGACCCGGAGACTAAGAAATACCGGCTTGGATTTTCGCTGCTGCGCTTGGGCCTCACTGTGTTCCGGCGCGACCACTTGCTCGAGAAGTCGCATCCGGTACTGGTACGGCTTTCGCAAAAGATCTCAGCGGCAACCCACCTGGCGCTACTAGACGGAAGAGAGATGAAAGTCTTTCTGGTAGATCAGGCGGAAGGGCCAAACGATTCGGTCCCTTGCGACCATCTGGGCGTTTCAGAATATTTGCATTGTTCGGCGCTGGGCAAGACGATCATTGCCAATTTGAGCCCGGACGTGGCGCTTCCGGCGTTGAAAAAGAGTGGTCTGACCAAATGTACGCGCCACACCATCACAGACCTGTCCATTCTGGAGCGCCAGTTCGAGGAGATTCGCCGATTGGGCTATGCCGTCGATCGCGAGGAGTGCACGAACGGCGTGTGCTGTCTTGCTGTTCCGCTTCGCGATCACGCTGGTAACGTGCTGGGCGCCATCAGCACTTCGATGCCATCTTCTGAGTTTATCGCCTGGGACGAATCCCGCCTGGGAGCGCTTCTTAAGGCAGCGGCCCTAAATGTCTCCGCCACCTTGGGCGCTTCTCAAGCAGCCTCTGCATAGAGACATCGATATTCCCCGGTAAGCGTGGCCTCAAACGAGGTGTGGCCTCAAACGAAATCGATCCGGAAAATCCAGCCCGCGGTCGGACTGTCGTTCACAGTCCAGCCGGGATGAACGCCCGCATCGCAACTGATAAGCGCTCCGTCGTGCATTGCGAGCCCGTGGGGATCGCAAGAGTTTGGTGCAAGCTCCGCCGTTTCCAGCACGCGTCCGGTTTCGGCATCGTACTTCACGAGTCCGGGCCTGTACTCGGAATAGTGCTTAGAATCGTTACCAATGATCTGCCAGATGGCGCCGTTGTCCCAGGCGATCGCGTGATAGCGCGGCTTCTCCGGATCCAGGTAGAACGGGATCATAAATTCCGGCTCCCAGGAGGTCGGATCGACGCGAAGAATTGCGCGCAGCCGGAGTGACGCGATCCAGAGTTTGCCGTCATGCCAGAAAGCGCCATGGCAGCCGCCTCCGTCGTTAGGCGGGCCGAGAGGAATCTGGCGGTGGCTCACCTGCTTGGAGTTCATGTCCACCTGAAAAATACCTTCCGGCGCGGCATTGGCGCACATCCAGACGTATCCGCCGCCCACTGCCATACCGCTGGTGTTTCTGGACTGGGTCGTTACGGTCTTCAGCACTTTACCCTTCCAATCGACCAGCCAGGCGTGCTCGGTCAGGTCTTTCGGCTCAGGCAAGTGATAATTGGTGGCCGCCTGCCCGCTTTCCTTTTGCTCGCCGATCCACAGGCCTTCGGGTGTGACTGCAATCGCGTTAGGAAATCCGTCCGGGCTCTTAAACAGCTTGGTTGTTTTGGCCATTCGCGAGGGAACTTTGCGATTCCCTCCAGAACCGCGGTCCACCCGGGGAGGGGCTGCGGAGCCGTCCTGCGCAAGCGCTTCGCGCACGGCACCGAGACCCATTCCGGCCCCGATGGTCGCGGCGAGAAATTGTCGTTTGCTGATATTCTCCATAATATTTCCTTTCACCTGCTAGCTCAGCTCTAAGACTACTGTAGAACGAATTGTCCAGGCCAAGCTGTACGTCTTTCTATCATGGATGGCTGGTGGATTCAACTTGGGTGTTTCAAAATATTTGAAACACCCTTAAAAATCAGAAAGCTAGCTTAAGAGCGAACTGAATCAGGCGCGGATTATTCACCGTGTAGTTGATTACGGCCATGGTACTGGGCGAAGCGAAGTCAGCACCATATGCGGCGCCACTGTAACCGGGTGCTCCGAACTGCGGATGGTTGAATAAGTTAAAAAACTCGGTCCGGAAATCGAGCCGCATTCCTTCACGCGGCACGAAGTGCTTGATGATAGAGAAATCCGTGTTCACGAAATCGGGACCCGAGAGCGGAGTCCGGTTCGCGGTTCCGAGCTGTCCCGGCGCCGGCTGAGCGAAGCAGGCAGGATTAAACCACTCGGCCAAAGTCGGGTTACTCAGTACCGGATTGCAAACTTGATTGGGGCGGATCAGGCTTAGCACATTGGTGTTCAAGAAGCCCGCGCCAGAGCTGTTGTTGCTATCGACGACAAAGATGGGAAACCCCGAGGTAGCGTGTTCAATGACGGTCAGCTCCCAACCTCCGCCGATAGCGTTGCCGATGGCGTTCCAGTTGCTTCCCCATTTCCGGCCTTTGCCGAACGGCAACTGATAGATGATGCTGGCGGTGAAGTTTTGATTCAGGTTGATTTGCGAGAGTCCCCAATCCAGGTTTTGCCAATTTGGAAGAGGGAAATAGGTGGCCCCGATTACGCTTCCCAACCCGTCACTGAAGCCGGTGTCATAGGCTCGCGAATAGGTGTAAGCAATAAGCGCGTAAAGTCCATTCCGCGCGCTCTTGGTCTCGGCCTTGATCTGGAGTGAATTGTAGTGCGCGCGCCCTACGTCAAAAATGCTGTCGATTTCGGCAAACGGGAACGCGGGATAGGGTTGAGGGATGGCCGCTCCATTCGGGCCGCATCCCAAGGTGTATCCGGAGACCGTCCCGCAGGCGCCAGGCGAGGTCACATTGATATTATTTCCAAATTCCAGAATGTGCGAGGCTCGGGATCCCGCATAACCGGCTGTCAGCACAACCTGGCCGGGCATTTCGTACTCCACATTCACGTTGAACTGCTGAATTCTGCCCTGCTTGAAGTTCGTATCTTGGGAGTTAATGGTCCCCCCGAAATCGGCCGGGTTAACGGGGGCCGAGTATGTTTGAAATCCTTGCGACATGTTGCCGCCCGCTTCAAACGACTCTGCATAAAACGGTGGATTCTGCCACAGCCCCTGTGCCCCCATATTCCAGGAGGAATCGTGATAGATGGCATAGCCGCCGCGCACCACGGTATTGCCGCGGCCGAACGGTTTCCAAGCCACGCCCAGACGCGGCTCGAGAGCGGTCAAATCCATTTGAACGCCCGCGGTCGAACCAGCGTTCTGGCCTGCGATCAGGAACTGTCCATTGGCGGGATTAAAGTCCGACATGCGGTTGCCCACTTCGCTTTGGGGTGTCAATAGCGCCCAGGCCAGACCGAGGTTCACGGTTAAATTCTTGCTGATGCGCCAGTCATCCTGAATGAACGGGCGGTAGAGTTTCCAGCGCCGGCCAGTATTGGAGCCGCCGAACTCCTGGTCGTGAAGCCCGATTTCCGTCTGCCCAGTGAGAAGATCGGCCTGCCCATCGCCGGTGACGTCCCCGATGACCCAGAAACCGTTAGGGAAACCGACCGCCACAGTGTTCAACTGATTGGCGCGAATCATGCCGCCGATCCGGATGTCGTGTTTGCCGCGCACCATATCGAGGGAATCGGAGAGTGTCCAAACATTGGTGCCGCCCACGAACGGCGTATAGCCGCGATCGCCCAGCGACCAATATGGACTGGGCAGCTCGACCGACGTCAGGCCCGTGCTGAGGCGACCTCCCAGATCAGAGCCCGGGATGCCGAGTGCCTGCCCTTCGAAGCTGTCTTGTCCCTGGGAGAAGATGTAGTCGAAAATCCGGTTGAAGCCAGCGCTGAGCTGATTGATGGTGGTGGGCGAAAAAATATGCGTCTCGGAAATGGCAACGTTGCGGGCATGATTACCGATGCTTTGGTTGCTGGCAAACGGGCCCTGCTCGGCGAAGCCCGGGGCGCCGCCGGGAACGTAGGACTGGGCCTGATCGTAGCTGAATCGCGAGAACAATGTGTCCTTGCTCGAAAGGTTTTCGTCCACGCGAACGTCGAACTTGCCTTCGTCCAGTTTCCTGACCGGCTGGCTTACATAGTTGTAGTCAAGCGCGGGATTGTTCGCGTTGGGCAAAGGATACAGGTTGATCAATTCCCGGCCAATTGGATTGATCAAGCTTTGTGGAATTATGTTGCAGGGCGTACCGCCTGCCTGGGTTCCATTCGCGGAGACCGGAAGTGGAGTGCCCCCGCCGCACGCGAATGGCGTTCCCGGGGCTGCGTTGGGATTGGTCAGTTGGGTGGTGTTGGGCTGCCCGAAAGGATTTTCGCTGAAATCGCCGTTTCGCATGGCCTCGGTGGGCATTACGCCCGTAAACGGAATCGCGTGGCGCTGATATTTTTGCTCGTAATCGGCAAAGAAAAACACTTTGTTTTTCTTGATCGGACCGCCGAGCGCGGCTCCGAACTGGTTGAGGTTGAACTTTTCAGTAGACGCGGCGAAGAAACTGCGGGCGTCCAAATCGGTATTGCGGAAGAACTCGAACAGGCTTCCGTGGAATTGGTCGGTTCCCGATTTCGTGGTCACCAAAACCGTAGGGCCGCCGCGAGTTCCCCATTCCGCCGAGTAGTTGTAGGTCAGGACCTTGAACTCCTGAATGGAGTCGATCGAAGACAGAATCGAGATGGCGCCGGCGGTTAATTCATTGTTGTCGTTGCCATCCAGCAACCAATCGGTGCTGTTGGCGCGCGATCCCCCGACCGACAGAGAGAACGAGCCGCGCGCGGACGCCTCGCTACTCGGGCCGCCATTAAAAAAGCTGTTCGGATTGGTTTCCTGCGTAGTGCCCGGCGTCAGGGTGGCAAGCTGAACGAAATCGCGGCCGTTCAAGGGCAGATCGGCGACCTGTTGTGTCGTAATCACCTGTCCAAGAGTAGCGTCCGCGGTCTGAATGGCTACCGCTGTCGCCGAGACTTCGACACTGGTTTGCACGCTCGCCGGGGATAGCTTGAAATCTAATTCGCGGTGCTCGTCCACCTGCAGCCGGATGTCGGGAGCCGCGGAGGTTTGGAAGCCCGTTTGTTCCACTTGAACGTTGTAATTCGCCACGCCCAGCAATGGAACGACGTACTCGCCGCCCTGATTGGTGGTGGAAGATCGCGTTAGCCCGGTAGCAGGAGCCGTGACCGTCACCTTCGCGCCCGGCACGGCCGATCCGGTCGCGTCCGTTACAGTCCCCGAAATGCTTCCGGTGGCTTGTCCGAAGAGGAGTTGGCCCGCGGCTAATGCAAGCAAGCACGTCAGGGCTGGGCCGAATGTCTTAATGTTCATAGAATGGCGATAGAATACCGATTGCAATGCACTTGTAGCTGTCATTTTATTCCTCACTGATGGCTAATGGGAACGGCAGTTTGACTGAACGAACCGAGTTCAACCCTGAGATCCGGCCAGCGACTTAGGAAAGCGGATCAAAAGTAGTCTTGCCCTTTTCCATGAAGTTGTCAAGGGAAAAACCGCCATGATTCGCCTAGTTCGGATTTTGCTTCCGGATCTCCTCCAGCCGCCGCTTGAGGTAGTCCTCATATTCTTTCTTCAGCGCGGGGTCACTAGGCGAGCCGTAAATCTCGCTCGACTTGTACTTTCCCTCGTCGAACTTCTTTCGCGTCCACTCATCATGGACGTGGATCACGTCGGCATTATCGACCACCTGTTTCACCAATTGCGGAGGAATGAAGAATACACCCTCGGGATCGCCAAAGACCAGATCTCCGGGCATTACGGTGACGTTACCGATCCGCACCGGAATGTTGATGCCTGTCAGCATTACGTTGCCGATTGCGCTCGGATGCACATTCCTGAAATAAGCGGGCATATCCATTTCCGAGATTCCATCCAGATCCCGGATCGAGCCATCGACTACCAGGCCCGCGCCTTTAGCGCCTTTCATGATGTAGTAAAAAAGATTGTCGCCCACAATAGTGCCGCCTTCCGTTTTTCCGAATAGATCCACCACCAGCACGTCGCCCGGTTGCAGCATATCGATGGCCACCTGATTGTTCCACCGCGCCAGCCCTTTCGCCTTAGCCTTGGCCGTCAGCACGTCGTCGACGTCCGGCCGGAACGGCATGAACTGCGCGGTGAACGCGCGCCCCACCAGTTTATTCGCGGGATGTAGCACGCGAAATCCGCCCTCATATTGATTGCGAAAATTCTTTCCCGGCAGGATGGCCCAAATTTCCTCCGCCGACATTCCGCGGGCTCGCGCAATCAACGAATCCGGCACCTTGGGCCGTCCGTCAGGAAAGCGCTCGAACGGATTCTGCGATGTGTACTCGATCAGTTGATCCTTGGTCAGGGTGAAAACCTGAGCGGGCGAAAATGAAGGGACGAGCATGCCAAGGCATGCGCCGGCCACCAAACCGAATTTCATATGACGCCTCCTTCGGATGGCAATGCAATTTGCAAGTTTCCAGTTTACGCCTTCCTCGCGCATTCAACTCGCTGGACGTACCTCAGTCTGGTGTATAGTGCGTTCTGGAAGGAATAAACAATATGCCCTCGATGTCTCGCCGGGATCTGCTTCGGGTTGCCCTAGGGCTGCCCGCGGCGGGGTTGTTCGCTCGCTACCAGGCAATGGCGGCGCCGAATGTGAATCGGGTCAAGATCACGAACGTTCGAGCCATGGCCATCCGCAATATCGCGGGAAATTGTCTCATCCGGATCGACACCGACAGCGGCCTGACTGGTTATGGCGAAGCCGGAGCTACGGGGCCGATGGCGCGGGCGCGCATCGAAACGATGAAGAGTTTGCTGATCGGCAAAGATCCTCTGCTGATCGAGGTCCACTTCCACAATATGACGACGCTGATGCATACATACATGGCGCATATACCGACCATCAGCGGCATCGACATCGCATTGTGGGATTTGGCGGGAAAGCTTCTGGGCGCCCCGGTTTCGACGCTGCTGGGCGGGCCGTTCCGCGATGCCATCCCGATGTACTCCCACGGCATCAACCTGGACATGCTGGACAAATCATCATGTCGCGACTGGGCGCAGCGCATCAAAGAGATGCCCGAGGGCTTTACCGCCTTCAAGAATAATATCGACCCGCTGCTGGGCCTGCCCCGGGCCCGATTCGCGCCTACGCTCACCACCCAGCAAATCCGCAACGTGGGGCGCGGCTATGCCAACTGCCGCGAGGCCGTGGGCGACGATATCGACATCGCTGTCCATTGCCACAACGAACTCGACACGCCTAGCGCGATCGCGGTTGCCAAGATAGTGGAGCCGATGAATCCACTGTTCATCGAAGACGCGCTCAATCCTCCGTTCTCGGAGGCGTGGATGGCGCTGCGCCGCTCTACGCGCGTGCCGTTACTGACCGGGGAAAAGCTCGAAATGGTCCGCGGATTCAAGCCGTTCCTGGACAACCAGGCGGTCGACTTCGTCCATCCCGATCTGGCTTTCGCGGGCGGAATCACGGGGACGCGAAAAATCGCGGATTACGCGGCGCAATTCCGCACTCCGGTTGCGCTGCACAATGTCGGTTCGCTGATACTGACTTATGCCAACGCGCATTTCGGCGCGTCCATTCCGAACTTCTACCGCTCGGAAAGCCAGCTTGGGCGACCCAACCGGTATATCGAAGGAATGGCAGCGGGCGGCGCGCCCGATGTACGCAAGGGGCTGCTCCAGGTTCCAACCCGGCCGGGTTTGGGGCTGGAGATCAATCCTGAATTCCTCAAAAAGAACCTGGAGGACGGCGAGGCGTACTGGGGATGAGCGGCTGGGAATCTTCTGGTCAATAATCGCCTACTGCGGCGGCAGCTCGCGCGCCTTGCGGCGGGCTTCCACTTCCTGGTCCGTCAGACGGGCATCGTATATCGAGCGAGACTCGACCGCAAAGCGCTGCCCAAGGTCCGCACAGCCGGCATCCGCCCCGCGTGGAACCAGATTGCGGCGGCGACCAGCACCAGGACGTGCCGCCAAGGCCCGGCCTGTTCCGCTGAATCCAACAAGTTCGTGCCGGACCCGTTCCAGGGTGGAAAGTATTCGGTCTCGATCGGCGCTTTGCGGCATCATTGGGACACCTCAATTACAGCATTCACTTCTGCGCGGATACGATCTTTCGTCCAGCCGCGTTTACGTCCCAGCGCCTCCGCGTAGGGCATCAACGCTGCGACGTCCCAGCGGCGCTCGTAGCCCAAGTAAGTAGATACGAATAGATAATCCGAGAGATGCTGTTCCAGGGCATCGCCTATTTCCCTTTCGGCGGGCGCGAACGGTGTGTCGGCGGTAACATGCAGGGCCGCGAGCTGAGGCGCTATCTCCCGGCACGCCAGATCGCACGCCTCCTCACTCATCAGCCGGTAGGTGGTGTACTTGCCACCGGCGATATGAAGAATGCCGTCCTCGGAATTCCAGATCCGGTGCTCGCGGGAAGCGCTGGTCGCCGATGCTTTCCGCTCGCGAATCAACGGCCGCAGAGAGCTGAAGGCCGAAATGGGCTGAACCTCCCTATGCCCAACCTCCGCATGCCCAGGAAATAACTTATGCACGATGCCGAGCAGATAGTCCCGCTCTTGCGCGGTGATGTGCACGTGGTCGGGACCTTCCCGATGATCCTCGTCCGTGGTCCCGACCAGCGTTAGCTGATTCCGGCTGCCCCAGGGGATGAGGAAAACGATACGGCCATCGGGCTCAAAATGCGCGATGGCTTGATCGGCCGCGCTCACTCGGGGAATGACAATGTGCGATCCGCGGACCAGACGCAGCGAATCGGCATCGCTCCACGCTCCGCGGGCATCCACCAGCTTGCGTGCCATGATCTCGAACTGCCCGCCTGCCAGCGTATCGGTGCAGCGCACCCGCCATAAGCCGCCCGCCGCCCGCTCCCAAGCGTCGGCCCTGACGTAGTTGGCCGCCGACGCACCCGACGCCATCGCGTCCAGTATGTTTTCCACCACAAATCGCGCCGAAAGGATGCTGCAATCGTAAAAGATCGCGGCTGCGGTAAGCCCAGCGCGCGTTAATTCCGGCTCGACGCGCGCGGCCTCGTCCCTGCTGAGCATGCGGTGGGGTGCGATCGTGTGCGCGCCCGCCAGCCGATCGTACAGACCAAGTCCAATTCCGTAAGTGAGACGCGATTTTATGCCATACATCGGCAGAAGAAACGCAAGAGGCTTGACATATTGGGGGGCCATCCGCAATAGTGTGGAGCGTTCGCGCAGCGACTCCCTCACCAGATGGAATTGCAAATATCTCAGGTATCGAAGGCCGCCGTGGATGAGCTGAGAATTCTTGCCACTCGTACCGGAAGCGTAATGCTTCTGTTCGACGAGTCCGATAAGGAGCGGGATACCGGCCTGTCTGGCCCGCAGGGCGAGATCGCGAATTACACCGGCGCCGTTTATACCGCCGCCCAGCACGAGCACATCGAGGGACGTTTGCCGGAGGCGTCGGATCTGCTCGGGGCGCGGGTCAGGCACTCACAGACCAGCTTAGAGGATGCCGCTCAAAAAACATATCGCGCATAAGGCGACCCCGGGCGGGGACCCATGCGCGATACGAAAAGATTATTATCGGTGAACCGACTAGCTGGTCTTCTTCGTGGTGTCGTCGGTGGTCTTCTTTTTCTTCTTGGCCTTTTTCGTGGTCTTCTTGCTGTCGTCTGTCTTGGTATCCTGCGCGAAAACGGTGGCGGCGCCAACGAACAGCGACAGACCAAGCATGATGCTCATCAATTTCTTCATTCGGGTCTCCTTAAAATGTTTGGGCAATAGCCTGACTACCGTTTCATAATGGCAGTCCTAGATGAACTAGACCTGAAGCGGCAGTTAAAAATGCTTCACCTGCTAACGCCCGAGTCACCTCGCGCGTAAACCTTAATGTTGTAGCTATGTTTAAAATAATCAACAACTTAACTTGAATGCGCCAAGCTGGATTGGTGCGGGGTTTCCCAGCTCCATCTATACTTCAGATGACATGAAGAAGGAACAACTGGCGCGCCTGCTAGCGAAGGAGTCGCACATTACAACGGCAGCGGCTGCCGATCAGCTCGACCGGGTCCTGCTCGATATTCTGAAGCGCGTACGCAAGGGACAGAGCGCCTCTTTCCCTGGTTTAGGTACCTTTCGGCCAGACCGCAAAAGCGGTTTTCAATTCGATGTTATCGCGCCGGCGCACACCGAACGCCCGCATGCGAAGAAGGCATGCAAGTGAAAGAAGGGCAGTCCATTCTCGCCAGCCGGATCGTCAAGATCGTGCGGGAAGCTTTGGAGCACGGCGCAGCGGTCGAGATCGACGGGCTGGGTACTTTCCGGGGCAGCCGCAGCCAACCCTTTAAGTTCGTTTCCCAAAAGAAACCGCGCGTTTTCATCGCTTACGTCGAGGAAGATCTCCGAGTAGTGAAGAAGCTTTATGCCGCTTTCGAGCAGCGCGGGTTTCGGCCCTGGCTTGATAAAAAGAAACTCATGCCGGGACAGAACTGGCCGCGGGCAATTGAGACGGCGATTCAAACATCCGATTTTTTTGTGGCCTGTTTCTCCCGTCGATCCACATCGAAACGCGGCAGCTTCCACAGCGAACTTCGCTACGCGCTAGTCTGTGCCGCCCGGGTGCCAATGGACGAGATCTTCTTCATTCCCGTCCGGCTGGATGGCTGCACGCTGCCCGGACACATCTCTAAACAAATCCAATACGTCGACCTGTTTCCCGATTGGGAGGCGGGCGTGAAAAAAGTGGTCGCCGTAATGAAAGTTCAGCAGGAAAATCGCAAGAAAAAGCGCCTAGCGCTGACTGGCTAGCTTTTTTTTGATTGAGCCGGCTTCCTTGCTATCGGGCGCCAGCTCCAGGAACTTGGCATAAGCCTCGTGCGCGCCTTTGGTGTCCCTCATTTTCTCCTCGGCCTCGCCCAACCTTAGAAAGGCTTCCGCATAATTGGGATTCCATTTGGTGGCTTCGCGGAAGCGGTTGATGGCGCCTTTGTAGTTGCCCTTCTTGTAATAAAAGTTGCCCACCTTGAGATCTTTCTCGGCTTCGAGTGGATTGAAGGTGTATTCCTTGGGCTTGAGGCTTTCGTCTTCTTCGGGAGGTTCCTGCTCCTGGACTTCGGGTTTGGCTTGCTCCTGAGATCTGGATTTGAGGGTCTTGTCTTGCGGCCACAATACGCCCGCCAAACACAGAGACAGAATCAGGAGCCGCATCAGTTTCAAGTATACCTGGGCGCGAAAACGCCGCGAAAGAGCCCCAGCATGTCGCCAAATGCCTGATCGGCAGCCTCGGGATCGTAGCGCGGGCCTTCGTCGCGCATAAAGGCGTGCTCGCATGGATAGACCTTCACGGCGTAGTCGACTCCAGCCTGTTTGAGCTTTTGATCGATCAGCGCCCGGCCGTCCGCGGGCACGTGGGGATCATGGCCGCCCCACACCATTAAGAGCTTTCCACGGATTTCGGCGGCGCGCGAGAGGGATCCGGCGTCGGAGTCCTGGCCCAGCTTTCCGTCGTGGATTCCAGTGCCATAAAAGCAAACGGTGGCGCGTACATCAGGTTCCAGCGCGGCGCGGAAGGCCAGATGCCCGCCGATGCAGAAGCCCATTGCGCCTAATTGGGCATGGTCGAGACCCTGCTGGACACGGGGATCCTTGGCCAGGAAATCGAGCGCCGCGCGCCGGTCTTCATCAAAATGCGCGACAGGAGTTCTGGCGGCGTCTTCCAGGCCACGGGTGCGCCCGCGATCGTCGAAAGGTATGGCGGCGCCAAGTGGCTCGATACGGTGATAGATTTCGGGCGCGGCGGTTACGAAGCCGTAGCCGGCCAAACGGATGCACGCGCGCAACATTGGGCCGGTCAGCTGAAAAATGTCGGAATAGCAAAGTATCCCGGGGTGAGCGCCGGGTGAAATCGGCGCCGTTACGAACATGCGCATGGGCGAACCACCAGCCTTAATATCAACGTAGTCGGAGGCGACGATCATGTGGTGAAATGATACGCTTTTTGACACACCTGAGACAATAGAAATAGATCCCCGATGGAGCTTCGCGACAAAGCGGCCCAATTGCCACTGCTGCCGGGCGTGTATCTATATAAGGACGAGCACGGCAAGGTGATTTACGTCGGCAAGGCCAAGAACCTGCGGTCGCGCGTGCGCAGTTATTTCTCCGATGACCGGCTGGCCGATGTCAAGACCGGGACGCTGATTTCAGACGCGCGCGACGTCGAGTACATCCTGGTCGACAACAACAAGGAAGCGCTGGCGCTGGAGAACAATCTCATCAAGCAGTGGAAGCCGCGCTTCAATATCCTGCTGCGGGACGACAAGACTTTTCCGTATATCAAGGTGACCAACGAAAAATATCCGCGGGTGTACGTCACTCGCCGTTTGTTGAAGGACGGCGCCACCTATTACGGTCCTTATTTTCCCGGCAACCTGGCGCACCGGCTGGTCCACTTCATTCACCGGCACTTCAAGATTCCTTCCTGCAAAGTGGATCTGACGCGCTTTCACACGCACCCGTGTTTGGAATTCCACATTCATCGCTGCCTGGGGCCGTGCGTGGAAGGGCTTACCACCGATGAGCAGTATGCCGCGGGTGTCCGCGATGTGCGGCTTTTCCTGGAAGGGCGCTTGCGGGACTTGGCGGGCGATCTACGGAAAAGGATGCAGTGCGCCTCCGAGGATATGCGGTTCGAAGAGGCCGCCGCAACGCGCGATCTGATCTCGACTGTGGAAGAGATGGAAGAGAAGCAGAAGATCGCGGCCGCCGAAGGCGAGAACATCGACATCCTGGCTTATTATGCCGAGCCGCCGCTGGTGGCCGCTAATCTGTTTCACCTGCGCAATGGACGGATCGTGGATCGACGCGAATATTTCTGGGAAGATCTGATCGAGTTCCAGCCCTCGGAATTTTCAGCTTCCCTGCTGCTGCAAATTTATCTGGAGCAGCCTTACATTCCGAACCGCATCCATGTGCCGGTGGACTTCGAGGATCGCGACGTGCTGGAAGAGATGTTGAGCGAGAAGCGCAGGCGCAAGGTGGAAATTCTGACTCCACAGCGCGGGCAGAAGAAGGCGCTGATGGATCTGGTGGAGACCAATGCGAAGCACGCGTTTCACCAGCGCTTCCGGGTTATGAAGCCGTCGGCCAAGGCGGTTCAGGAATCGCTGCAGGATCTGATGGGCCTGCCCGAGCCGCCCAAGCGCATCGAGTGCTTCGATATTTCGCATATTCAGGGGACCGACAAAGTGGCCAGCATGGTGGTTTGGGAAGATGGCCGCATGAAAAAATCGGACTACCGAAAGTTCATCATCCGAACGGTGGTGGGCAATGACGACTTCGCATCGATGCGGGAGGTGGTGACGCGCCGCTATTCGCGCTTGCAGCAGGAGAACAAGCCGTTTCCGAGTTTGATTCTGGTGGATGGGGGCCTCGGCCAGTTGCATGCCGCGGTGGAGGCGCTGGAAGCGATCGGCGTGATTAACCAGCCGGTGGCTTCGATCGCAAAACGCGAAGAGATTATTTACGTGTACGGGCAGGAGAATGAGCCGATCCAGCTCGATCATTATTCTCCGGTGCTGCACCTGATCCAACAGGTCCGCGATGAGGCGCACCGGTTCGCCGTGACGTTCCACCGCAACCGCAGGAGCGCCGCGCGTTTGACATCCGAGCTGGAGCAGGTGGAGGGAATCGGGAGCAAGACTATCGCGAAGTTGTTGCGCGAGTTCGGGAGCCTGGAGCGGGTTCGGGGTGCTACGCCAGAAGAGTTGGCGAAGGTGATTGGGACTGCGGCGTCGCGGCGGCTGCGGGAGTTCTACAACGCGCAGGGAGCGAGTGAGTTGAAAGTGCTGAGCTAATGGCCTTGCGTTGGCACGAGTGCCAATGCGGCACGCAAGAGTGCGTGCGCCACATACTAATGCCGGAAATGGCGTACGCCGGTGAATACCATCGCCAGGCCTAGCTTGTTCGCCGCCGCGATCACCAGGTCGTCACGCACCGATCCGCCCGGTTGAATCACGGCCGTGATGCCGTGCTTGGCGGCCTCTTCGACGCCATCTGGAAATGGGAAGAACGCATCGGATGCGAGTACAGTTCCTTCGAGCGGCAGCACTGCCTTCATCGCGCCGACTTTTACCGAATCGACCCGGCTCATTTGCCCGGCGCCCACCGTCACGCTTTGCCCGGCGCGCGCGTAGACGATCGCGTTCGACTTGACGTGCTTGCAGACCTTCCAGCCGAATTCGAGCGCGTGCCACTCGTCTTCCGTGGGGGCGCGTCCGGTGACCACTTTGCACTCGCTGCGCTGCAGCCGATGCGAGTCCTGGGTCTGCACCAGATATCCGCCGCTGATCGATTTCACCACCGGCTCGTCTTTCGGCGCCGGATCTACTTTCAGCAAGCGCAGGTTTTTCTTCGACGCCAGCACGTTTCGCGCTCCGGGCGCATAATCCGGCGCGGCGATAGCTTCGACGAACGTCTTCGAGATCTCCTGCGCGGTCTCTTCATCCAATGTCCGATTAAACGCCAGCACTCCGCCGTAAGCCGAAACGGGATCGGCCTCGAATGCCCGCCGGTAACTTTCAGCTTGCGTAGCTGCCTCCGCGCAGCCGCACGGATTGGTGTGCTTGATGATGGCCGATGCCGGCTGATCGAATTCTTGAATCAACTGCCAGGCGGCGTCGAGATCCACAAGATTGTTGTACGACAGTTCCTTGCCCTGCAGTTGCTCCGCGCCCGCGATCCCGCCATGGCGCGCGGAATATAGCGCCGCGGATTGATGCGGATTCTCACCGTAACGGAGATCGAGTGCGCGCGGCGCGCGAATGTCGAGGAAAGTCGGCAGCCCCGATTCTTCGTTTCCGTCCACCCGCGCCAGTCGCGTGCTGATGACTCGGTCATAAGCCGCGGTGAGGGCGAATGCTTTTTGAGCCAGACGCCACAAGGTCGGCTGCGATAGCTGGCCCTTGCATTCATGCAGCTCCTGCAAAATGGCGGGATAATCTTCGGTCGACGTAACCACCGCAACGTCCTGGTAATTCTTGGCGGCGGCCCGGATCAAGGTCGGCCCGCCGATGTCGATGTTCTCGATCAACTCCGCCATGCTCGCGCCTTGTTTGGCGGCTACTTTTTCGAAGGCGTAAAGATTCACTACCACCAAGTCGATGGGCGGAATTTTGTGCTCCGCCAGCGCTTGCATGTGCTCGGGATTGGCGCGGATGGCCAGCACGCCTCCGGCGATTCGCGGATTGATGGTCTTCAGGCGCCCGTCCAGCATCTCCGGAAATCCGGTCACTTCGGAAACCTCGCGTACCGCTACGCCGCCCTCGTGAATCGCCCGCGCCGTCCCTCCGGTGGAGATAATCTCTACGCCCAGATCCCGCAGTCCTTGCGCGAACTCAACGATACCCCCTTTGTCCGTGACGCTGATCAACGCTCGTTTGATGAATGCCATTCTCTACAATGGTAAACGTGTCTCATCCCGTCACGTTAATCCCCGGTGACGGTATCGGCCCGGAAGTCGCCGATGCCGCGGTCCGCGCCGTCAACGCGACCGGCGTTTCCATCGATTGGCAGCGCGCCGATCTGAACGCCAGTATCATTTCCAAATCCGGCCAGGTGCTGCCTCCGCACATCATCGAGTCGCTCGAACGGACGCACGTCGGTCTCAAGGGCCCAGTGACCACTCCGATCGCCGGTGGTTTTCAAAGCGTCAACGTCGCGCTTCGCAAGCAGTTCGATCTCTATGCCAACGTGCGGCCGGTGCGCTCGCTTCCGGGCCTGAAGACGCGTTTTGACGACGTGAAGATCGATATGGTGATCTTTCGCGAGAACACCGAGGATTTGTACTCGGGGCTGGAGCACGAGGTGGTTAAGGACGTAGTGACCAGCCTGAAAGTGATTACGCGGACCGCTTCAATAAGGATCGCCGAGTACGCCTTCGACTTCGCCAGGAGATATGGCCGCAAGAAGGTGGCGGCGATTCACAAGGCCAACATCATGAAGCTGGCCGACGGGCTATTTCTCCGCTGCTGCCGCGAGGTGGCCGCCCGACATCCGGAGATCGAGTACAAAGAGCTGATCGTGGACAATGCCTCCATGCAGCTGGTCATCCGTCCCGAAACCTTCGACCTTCTTCTGCTGCCGAACCTCTACGGCGACATTGTGTCGGACCTCGCGGCCGGTCTGGTGGGGGGGCTGGGTGTGGTCCCCGGCGCGAACATGGGCGACCGCGATGCTGTTTTTGAAGCGGTGCACGGCAGCGCGCCTGATATCGCCGGGAAAGGCATCGCGAATCCGACCGCGCTCATGTTGTCGTCGGTGTTGATGCTGATCCATTTGGGCGAGGAGAAAGCCGCCACCCGCTTGCGCGCCGCGATCGAACGAGTCTACGCCGATCAGAAGCACTTGACGACGGATGTCGGCGGAAGCGCGTCGACCGTTGAATTTACCGATGCGGTGATTCACAATCTCGGCTGATTGAATTCGGGGACACGCCTCCAGCCTTTCAGCTTCCAGCGGTTTGCACGCTCAGCCCGGAGTGTCCCCGAATTGCTAGTTGAGGCCCTTTTTGGCCAAGAAATCGATAAGATCGATGATCCGCATCGAATAGCCCCACTCGTTGTCGTACCACGAGATCACGTGGACCAGGTTTCCGTCCAGCACCTTGGTCAGCCCGGCGTCGACGATCGAGCTGTTGGGATTGTGAAGCATGTCGGTCGATACCACCGGATCTTCGGTGTACGCGAGGATGCCCTTCATCGGACCATTCGCGGCATCTTCGAGAGCCTTATTCACTTCCTCGGCGGTGGTCTTCTTGGACGTGACGACCACCAGGTCGACCACTGAAACGTCGGGCGTCGGAACGCGCATGGCGTATCCGTCCAGTTTACCTTTGAGCTCAGGCATCACCAGTCCGATAGCCTTCGCCGCGCCGGTAGTGGTAGGAATCATGTTCAGCGCCGCCGCGCGCGCGCGCCGCAGATCCTTGTGCGGAAAATCGAGCACGTGCTGATCGTTGGTGTAGCTGTGGATGGTGGTCATCGAGCCCTTTTCGATGCCGAATTTATCATGCAGCACCTTTACCACGGGTCCCAGACAATTGGTGGTGCAGCTGGCGTTCGAAATGATCTTATGCTTGGCGGGGTCATACATGTTGTCGTTGACGCCCAGCACCAGCGTGACGTCTTCGTTCTTGGCGGGCGCGGAGATGATGACCTTTTTCACCGGCCCGCGCAGATGCTTCTCGGCATCCTTCTTGTCGGTGAACTTACCGGTGGACTCGATCACAATCTGCGCGCCCACCGAAGCCCAGTCGAGCTCGGCCGGATCTTTGATCGCAAAAATCTTGATGCGTTTTCCGCCGACGACGATCGAGTCGCCATCCACTTTTACCTCTTGATGCAAAGGGCCAAGAATCGAGTCGTATTTCAACAGATGCGCCAGCGTCTTCGTGTCAGTAAGGTCGTTGGCTGCGACAAATTCAATATTCGAACGATCCAGGCCAGCGCGGACCACGTTGCGACCGATGCGCCCAAAACCGTTTATGCCTACTTTGATGGACATATACAATCTCAGTGTATAGGTTTCTGGTTTCTAGTTTCTGGTTTCTCGCTGGAAACGCCGGACGAAAAGCTTTACCGCACTGGCGCCGCGGTCGATCCGCCTACATCGGCATAGGCTTCTTTGACCTCAGTAACCTTCGACCCGGTGAAGGTCACGAAAGTGATCTTACCCGGAGGATCGCCGTAGACCCAATCTTCGGTTTCGGCGCCGTCCTTGGTAACATTGCGCTCTTTGCGCCGCGGTTTTCCAAGGGCCAGCAGCACGTCGTCGCGACTCATGCCTTCCATCGCTTTATTGGCCCTGATGGCCTTCTGGACGGGCTCGGGAAGTTTCTCGACGTAATTTTCGGTGGCCGTTTCTTTCTCGAAATCCAAGACCGGAGCGAGCATTTTTTTGATGTCGGCGGCCTTCAATGCGGGAATCGGCTTGTTGAACATTAGCACGATATTCGTGCCGCTGGCCGCATTGCTATTCTGTTGCGTGTTAACGGGCGCCATCCCCCCACCCATGCCGATGGATACGTGATCGCGCCAGTTGCCTTTGCCGCCTTTCACACCGTGGTTGATCTCGAACAGAATCTTATCGCTTTCGATGCTCACATGGGTAATTTGCACTTGATCGCCGACGCGCGCCGCGGGGCCGAACTGCCTGCCGGCTTCCGCCCACGCCTGCTTGTCCCAGGTTCCGGTGCTATCGAAAGGCAGAGGCTTTCTGGAACGTGGAAGCATGGTTTTCACGGTCGCATACTCGGAACTCAAACCGCGCAAAAGCTCGACCCGGTCGTCCTCAGTTAGCTTTTTGTCGACGGCGTAGACAGGAGTCGGGTGAAAGAAGACAGGAGTCAGGAGACAGAAGACAGAAGTCAGGAGACAGAAGCCAGAAAGCAGGAGGCAGAAAACAGGCCAACGCTTGCGAATCATGACGCCTCCCGTAAGAGAAATGCTTCCTGGTGTTGAATGGGAGCCTGTTGCAGATAAAAGAAGACCGCCACCACCGTTGCGCTCGTCAGCAAGCCGCCCTCGGGCCCATAGGCGCCGCCGCTCCAGAGTTCTGCAACCTTCCAATGCATCGAGTACCCAGTTACTCCCATTGTAAACCCGCTCAGATTGGCTCCGAACCAGGGGAGAGTCCAGTTCCAGCCGAAGTGCAGGCCGATGGGCAGCCATAGGTCACCGCTAAGGAGAAACGCATAGCCCAGCACGATCCCCCACAGGACCGTGTTCATCAGCGCCATCCAGGTGAAATTCAGATTTTCCGAATGCGCCAGCCCGAACAGGACGCTCATAGGAAGGATGGTTGCGAAAGGTCCGATGGCTTTGACCAGTATCTGGAACATATATCCGCGAAACAGCATCTCTTCGCCCACCGCGCCGAACAAAAGTACGATCGACACGAATAGAGCGGAAGGCCAGTGAAAGTGATCGTTCGGAACCGGTTCCAGATCCGCGGCGCGAACCAGCAGGGGCAAGACCAGCACCACCAGCGCGGCTCCAATTCCTCCCAGGATTCCCACCGCCAGGTTGCGGCGCGACGCGGCAGTCCATTCCAAGCCGATATCGGCGAGCTGCCCGCGCTCGTAAATCCGCAGGACGATGGCGTTAGCCACGGCGGCGGCCGCAAATGTTCCTAGAGTAGCGACCACCAGAATAGGCACGCCAAAGAACGCAATGATGATCGGAAAAACGAGATAGTTGCCAAGAATCGCAATGAGGGCGAAGATTCCCACGCGCAGCAGGACGCCGAGAAGCTTTTGGCGTTGCGTGGTGGTCTCGGGGAGCAACTTTCCATGGTACGTGAAATGTCACGCGAATAACGAGATGCCGGCGATGCCCGCGGCGCCCGCGTCGATGCATAGCGGCGCGTTTTCAGCCGTCACTCCGCCCAGCGCGTATACCGGCAGGCGGACGCTTTGAGCAGCCGCCTGGAAAGCGTCGATGCCGATGGGCGTAAGAGCTTTGGTCGGGCTGGGGAACACCGGGCCAAAGACGGCGAAATCGGCCCCTTCGCGCTCAGCGGCCTTCAACTCCTCGATAGTGTGGCAGGAAACGCCGATCAGAAAGCCCGGCGGCGTGACGCTTCGGATGGTGCTGGCGGCAATCGAGTGGGCGGGCAGATGCACTCCGCCGGCGCCGCACGCCAAAGCCACATCGGTGCGGGTGTTGACTAAGACCTTGCTGCCGGCCAAAGCGACGGCGCTCCGCACCAGTTCGGTGAGCGCGCGTCCGGAAATGTCCTTGGCGCGGATCTGAATCAGGTCGACGCCGTCGCGGGCGGCCCGCGTGGCAACATCGAGCGAGTCGGTGATGCAGTAGCGCTTCATAGAATCCGGCGCTTCATAGAATCCGGACGCTGCTGCGCGGAAACTCGATCAGCCAATCCTTGGCGCCGCGATGCTTCTCGAATTCGGATCTCGGCACGTCCACTGCGATGTCGCCGGCGAACTCCAGGCGCAGCCGATCCGGCTTCTCCACCACGCGCACCAGCGTGGCCGGCATCTGATTCCCGAATGTTTGGCCATCGCGCGGCGTTGCCGACAGCAGATCCGGGGGGATACACAACCACACCTGATCGCCGATCAGGTGCCCCGGAAAATAGGGGCCGGTCAACTCGAAATCGCGGTAACGAATCCGGCTCGCGTTGCGGCCGGGGTCGAGTCCCCGGATTTCCGCCGGCAGAAGATTGTAGAGCCCCAGCAATCTCGCGACGTCAACGCTGACTGGCTGGTCGAAGACTTTTCGCGGCGCCCCGGTTTGAACGATCCGGCCCTCGCGAAAAACCAGCATTTCATCGCCTAGCTCCAGGCACTCTTCAAAATCGTGAGTGACCAACAATATCGGGATGCCGAAGTCCTGGCGAACTTCGCGGAGCACGGAATATAACTCAGCCCGAAGCGGGGCGTCGAGACCACGGGCTGGTTCGTCAAGCAGCAGCAGGCGCGGCGAGCCGATCAAAGCGCGGGCGATTGAGCAGCGCTGCTTCTGGCCGCCGGAAAGTGCGTGAGGACGCCGTCCGGAAACATCGGCCAAGTGAAACTTCTCGAGCATCTCGTTCACTTTTCGATGCCGCTCCAGGCGCGGGCTGCGATCGAGGGCAAATTCCAGATTCTGGCGCAGCGTCATGTGAGGGAATAGCGCGTAATTTTGAAACACGTAGCCGCAGTGCCGCGCTCGTGGCGCAAGGCATACGCCGGATGCGGCATCGAACAGGATCTGATCATCGACCAGGACGCGGCCTTCATCCGGGCGCACGAAGCCGGCAATGCAGTCGAGTGTCAATGTTTTGCCGGCGCCGCTCGGTCCAAAGAGAACAGTGATGCCCTTGGCGGCGCGGAACTCTACATCCAACACGAAGCCGGCCGATTCAGCTCCCGGCGTGAAATTCTTGCGGAGACGCGCCTGGATCATAACGCGGTTTGGCGCGGTCCAAACGGATTGGTAGTGAGGCGGTTGGCGATGCTCAAAATGACCAGTGCGATGACGGAGACGATCACCACTAATACTCGCGCAGTCGCGCCATTGCCGGCTTCCACGGCATCGTAAATCGCAATAGCCACGGTCTGCGTGCGGCCTGGGATATTGCCGGCGATCATGAGCGTTACGCCGAAATCGCCCAGCGATCGCGCGAAGGCCAATGCCCCGGCAGCCAGAATGGAACGGCGGGCCAGCGGTAAGGTCACGCGCCAGAAGAGACGCAGCTCGGAGGCGCCCAGATTGCGGGCCGCCCGCTCAAAAGAGCGATCCACGCTTTCAAAGGCTGCTCGGGCCGACTTCACCAGCAGTGGTGTCGAATGAAACAGCGCCGCCACCACGGCCGCCTGCCAGGAGAATACCAGCGGACCGCCGAAAATCCACTCGTATAGTTTGCCGATTGGGCTGGCACGGCCCAGCAGGACCAACAAATAGTAGCCGAGGACGGTGGGTGGCAGCACCAGCGGCAGCGTGATGGCCGCATCCAGAATCTCTTTGCCCCGGAACTGGCGATTTGCCAGAATCCAGGCCAGCCACAGCCCGGCCACCAGGGCGACGGCGGTCGATATCGCCGCGACGCGCAGACTTAGCCAGAGCGGGAACCAGTCGATGGCCATTGGAACATCTATCGTATCGCATGGTTTTGTAACGCATGATTTTGTAACTGGAGAATCTCACGTATAATCCGTAGCTATGCCACGCTCGCTTGGCCCTTTATTGCTTTTCGCCGCGCTGCTGCACGCGCAGAACCCCGCGGCCGAATCCCAAGCTAGAAAGGCGATGGATCAGTTCATGAGTTCCTTTAATGCGCGCGATCCAGCGGCGTGGGCGGCAACGCTCAATTATCCACACGTCCGCTTCGCCAGCAATGAAGTGAAGGTCTACAATACAGCCGCGGATTTCGCGCGAGACATGGCTGATTATCCGAAGCGGCTGGCGCCCTGGGACCATAGCCGCTGGGAATCGATGCAGGTCATTCAAAGCGGCGCGGAAAAGGTACACTTTGCGGTGACCTTCGTCCGCTATGACGCCAACGGCAAGGAGTTCGGCAAGTTTCCGTCGCTGTATATTGTGACGCTGAAAAATGGGCATTGGGGCGTGCAGGCGCGGTCGAGCTTTGCTCCGTAGGGGTTCTTTTGGCCAGGTAGCTACTTCTGTTATGATGTAGCTACTATGGTTACCGTGGCTAGTAAGGAGTTGAAGAACCGTCTGGGCCGATATCTCCAGTTGGTGCGCGAAGGGCATCCGGTCCAAATTACGGACCATGGCAAGCCGATCGGCTGTATTTTGCCGTTTGCGAAGCCGGAGCAATCCGAAGAATTGGCCCAATTGTCCCGTCTGATTGCTGCCGGGGGCGTCACGCTGGGCGCAGGCAAACTGCGGAGTCATTGGAAACCCGCACAGTTGAAACCTGGCCCCTCAATCGCCGAGATGATCGATGAGGAGCGGCGGTAGTGCTTTATTTGGACACCTCGGCTCTTGCCAAGCTATACCTCGCCGAGCCGGAGAGCCAGTTAGTCTCCAGGACCGTTGCGGTCAATAATTCGTGGCTTGCAACGAGTAGGGTCAGCTACGTCGAAATGCTATCCGTCTTGGCCCGAAGTCTGCGCGCCAACCGGCTGTCGCCTGCGGCCTACAGGGTCCAGAAAAAAGCGTTCCTCGATGACTGGAAGGCCATGATCGTAGTGGAATTGACGCCGGAAGTCTTATCTGAAGCCGCTCGGCTTATCGAACGCCATGGCTTGCGTGGTCTTGATGCAATCCACCTTTGTTCCGCGCTGTGGGTGGGGCAGCCGGCGTTTGCGTGTTTTGACGATCGGCTTCGCAATGCTGCTGCGGCCGAAGGTTTGCCGCAGGCGCCGTAAACAGTGACGGGGGTTTGACGAGCGCCACCTCCTAGGGCAATTCGCTACGCTGGACATAATGACACATGTGGAAGCGCTGAGTCAGGCTTGGCCGCACGGTATTGCGACGTACACGCTTCGCCGGATTGAAGACGCCGTCAAGCTAGGCACCGCTTGTCGCCAATACTGGTTTCGTGGCCATTCAGAGAAATTCGATTCGCTTTTGCCTGCCGTCTACCGGACGCCGCTTCAATCGGCTCGAAAAAATATCGAATTCTGGGCTGGACAGCGGTTCCGTTTGCGCGCTCGCTCCTTCACCTTCAAAGTGCCTGGTTGGGAAGACCATCTTTCCTGGCTCTTCCTCATGCAGCACTATGGTGTGCCAACCAGGCTCTCGATTGGACGGCAAGCATACTTGTCGCACTTTATTTTGCTACTGGCGATCCAAGCAACAAGCCTGGTGAGGTTTGGTGCATGAACCCAAGCCGTTTGAATTGGTGTGCCAATCGCTACATTTGTGCACCTGATGATCCGCCCATTAACTATCTGGCCGCAGAGGTTTTCTTGGATCAGAAGCGACTCTCAAGTCTAGCCAAGAGCCTTGACCTCAAGCCTGTGCCAGCTACGGCGCTCGCGCTCGTTCCGCCATTCGAGTTCCCAAGAATGGCGGCGCAGATGAGTCGATTCACCATACATCCGTCGCGCGATGGAACTGCAATGATCGAGTTCCTCCTTCGCAGCGAGACTTGCCTCGTTCGCTACGCCGTCCCTGCGGCGAGTAAAGCAAGTCTAAGAAGGGATCTCGCTTCATTAGGCGTTTCGCAGGATACGATGTTCCACAGTCTCGAATCGCTAGCGATAACGATAAAGGACGAGATCATTGAGAAGGATTATCAACTGGTGTCCCCCCCACACCTCCTGACAAAGCGTGACAAGAGGACGTGAATTCCGCCCAGTCAAAGCCTCCGTCAAGTCGGTCGGGACCATACGCTTGATCCTTGGGGTCGGATCTAAGAGGACGCCAAGTGGGTTGAGGAAGGAAGGCGGCGTTTAATGGGCCGGATAGCTCGCGCGCAAGGCTAATTGCGGTAGTTGCCAATCAGCGGAGTCTTACCCGCGGCGATCTTGGTGGGCCGGGTTTGTCCGGCTCCGCTCCGGCTTTGATATAATTACTCCAGATGTTTGCTTTTCCTCCGCGCTCGCGGATGAAGGTCCCTGGTCCTGCCAGTCACTGCTTGCCTGGAACCTCAGCCCTGGCTGTTGTTCCCTCATGGATATAACTCACACTTCTATTGAATGAAATTAAGCGTTCAGATCACGCGCGGCATTGAATCACTTTTCGGAACTCGCGACGAAAATATTCGAGTTCTGGAAAAGGGCCTGAATGTAAGCGCCAGTTTGATGAATGATTCGCTCGAAATCGAGGGCGACGAGCCAAACGTGATTCGGGCGGCCAGCATTCTGGAGGACTACGTCGCGCTGGTCAAGGAAGGCCAGAGCTTCACCAACGGCGACCTCAACAGCTATTTCCGCGTGGTCACCGAAGACCCTGAGGTAACTCTCCGCAGCCTGGTGCACAGCGGCCGCCAGCGGAACTTCGGCAAGAAAACGCTGGCGCCCAAGACAGTAAACCAGCGGCGCTACGTGGAAGCCATCGAGCGGCACGATCTGGTCTTCGGAATCGGCCCGGCTGGCACGGGAAAAACGTATCTGGCCGTCGCCATGGCGGTCTCGGCGCTGCTCAACAAGCGCGTGAGCCGCATCGTGCTCACCCGGCCGGCGGTGGAGGCGGGCGAACGGCTTGGTTTTCTGCCTGGCAATCTGCAGGAAAAAGTAGATCCCTATCTCCGTCCCCTCTATGACGCGCTCTACGACATGCTGGAAGGTGACAAGGTAGAGAAGTTGCTGGAGCGCGCCGTGATTGAAGTTGCGCCTATCGCCTTCATGCGCGGACGCACTTTGAACGACAGTTTTATCATCCTCGACGAAGCCCAGAACAGCACCGCCGAGCAGATGAAGATGGTGCTTACGCGCCAAGGCTTCAACTCCAAGATGGTGGTTACCGGCGATCTGACCCAGGTGGATTTGCCGTCCGGCAAGCGTAGCGGTCTGACCAACGCCGTAGACGTGCTGCGCGGCATCGAAGGCATCAGCTTCGTGTATTTCGACGATCGCGACGTGGTTCGTCACAGCCTGGTGCAGCGCATCGTCAAGGCCTACGAGCGTTATCAGGAGATGACGGGCATCGGGCGCCAGCTCGATTTGAAGCTAGGCGAAACGGGGGGCGAGACGCCGGCTCCGGTCCCCGAATCGATTTCCCCGGGCGCGCACCCGCAAGGCCCCGAGATTCCGCTGAACTGAGTTCGCTATGCCTACCCGGCAAACTAGTCTGCTGTTTCAAGTGGCCACGCCAGGTTTAGCGCGCCGCGACGCGAGGGCCTTCGCCAAAAGACTGGAGTCGGAGGTGGCGCAAGGCCGCAGCTTCTGCTGTTTAATCACCAGTGACGAGGAATTGCGGCGGTTGAATCGCCAGTTCCGGAAAAAAGACTACGCTACCGACGTGCTTTCGTTCCCGGCGCTCGAGAACGACGACGTTCTGGGTGAAATTGCAATCTCATTCGACCAAGCCAAACTACAAGCATCCGAGCGCCGCCACCAGGTGAGTGAAGAGATCGCGGTGCTGATGCTGCACGGCCTTCTCCATTTGCTAGGCATGGATCACGAAACCGATCGCGGCCAAATGGCGCGCGCGGAACGAAAATGGCGCAGCAGCCTGGGATTGCCCGCCGGGCTGATCGAGCGAAGGACTGCATGACCGCCTTTGTGTTATCGGCCGCCGCAATCTGCGCCGCGCTCCTGTGTCTCATTACGGTGGTGCAGATCCTGTACATGGAATCGCTGCGGCTGCGCTCCCGCGATCTTCCGGCGCTGCAGTTTTTCAAAGACAACGTGGAAGACCGGATCGGCGTGCATGCCGATGAGGGCGTGCTGGCATTCTCGATCATCAAACACACGCTCCTGCTGCTGTTGGGCGTGGCCTTCGTGGGAATGCGATTCGGCGAGCCCGGCCCGGTTTGGCAAAACGTTCTGGCAGCCGCGTTATTCGCGTGGCTCACCATGCTGGTTTCGACTTACGTTTTCGCGCAGTTGCTGTATCGAAAAACCACCGGCCGATGGCTGCTGCCGATGGCTCCGATGCTCCGTCTGGCTGTGCTCTTGGTTCGTCCCCTGACGGCGATTCTAGGCTTCTTCCAGTCCCTGATGGAGCTGGCCGAGCAGCACCCCGCCAGCGAGGAAGCCCCGGGATCCAGCGGCGATATCGAAGCTCTCATTTCGGCTGGAGAGGAAGAGGGGATCATCGAGAAAGACGACCGCAAGCTTATCGAGTCGGTGGTGGCCTTTGGCGACAAGACCGTTCGGGAAGTCATGACTCCGCGTCCAAGAATCGTGGCCATCGAAGCCGGCCGGACACTGGACGATCTGCGAGAATTGGTGATTCACGAGCAGTATTCCCGGATCCCGGTCTACGACGGGACGATCGATCATGTCATCGGCTTCGTGCACGTACGCGACATGTTCGAACTGGACGAGGGAGACCGTTTGCACCGGCTGGTCAAGGAACTGGTGCGTCCTATCCGCTTCGTTCCCGAAACCAAGCCGGTGAGCGACTTGCTGCGCGAGATGCAGGCCGACGGCGCCCACATGGCTATCGTGGTGGATGAATACGGCAACACGGCAGGCCTGGCCACTATGGAAGACATGGTGGAAGAGATTTTGGGCGAGATCCACGACGAACACGAACCGGAGCGAGACGTCCAGAAAGTGGGCGAAGGCAGCTTTGTAGTCTCGGGCAGCGTCGATCTGGACCGTTTGAACGAACTGCTGGGTTTTCGTCCGGCGGAGGAAACCGAGTCCACCACCATTGGAGGCTTGGTTACGGAATGGTTAGGGCGCGTGCCGCATGTCGGTGAGACAGCGGAGAGGGATGGGATCCGAATCGAGATTCTGGCCGGCGACGAGTTGAAGGTGGAGCAGGTGCGGGTCTCGAAGGTCACGCACGCGACGCTGTCGCAAGGCCGTCCATGAGCGATTTTCCCCCGGAAGAATCTCGATCCACGGGTTTCCGCTCGGGCTTTGTTTCCATCCTGGGACGTCCCAACGCCGGCAAATCCACGCTGTTGAACACGCTGGTGGGCGGAAAGCTGGCCATTGTCTCGGAAAAGCCGCAGACCACGCGCACGTCCATTGAAGGCGTATTGAATCTGGACAATGCGCAGATCGTCTTTCTCGACACGCCTGGCATTCACAAATCCACGACTTTGCTCAACCAGCGGATGATGGGCGCCGTTCGGGCCGCGGTGGAAGATCGGGATGTGCTGCTTTACTTAACCGACGTGACGGTGCCGTTCACCGAGCAGGATGCCCAGGCGCTCGACGCGCTGAAGAAAGTTTCGCCTCCGACCTTTCTGCTGCTGAACAAGATCGACCGGCTTCAGGACAAGCGGAAATTGCTTCCGCTCATCGAACAGTACAAGGCGGTTCGTGAATTCGACGAGTACATTCCGATTTCGGCGCTGACCGGCGAGGGCCTGGATCGGGTTCGAGAGGCGATTGTCGCGCGGCTCAAGGAAGGTCCCCCTTATTTTCCGCCCGATTACATCACCGATCAGCCGGAACGGTTTCTGGCGGCTGAACTGATCCGCGAGCGCGTCTTGCGGGAGACCCGCCAGGAAGTTCCACACGCCGTGGCGGTAATGGTGGAACAATGGCAGGAAACCCCTGCACTGCTCAGGATTAGCGCCACCATCTATGTAGAACGCCCCGGCCAGAAGGCTATTCTGATCGGCGCGAAAGGCGCATCGCTCAAGAAGATCGGCACTTTGGCCAGGCAGGAAATGGAGCAGATGTTTCAGCGCAAGATTTTCCTGGAGCTGTTCGTCAAAGTCCAGAAAGACTGGCGTCAGAATCCGGAGTTTCTGAAAACCATTGACTGGCGAGCCATGCGGGGGCGAGAATTGGAAACGGAGCCAAGTTCAGATTCATGACTCGCCGTTATTTTTGTCTAGCGCTGGGGTTCTTGATGATCCTGGCGCCGCTGCTGGCTCAAAAGCAGAAGGTTACCGACGATACGATCCGCGACCAGGTAATGGTGAAGCTGGCCGACGACCCTGACATTGGTGGTATGCCCATTGACGTCGATGTACATTCCGGCGTCGCAACCTTGAAGGGCAAGGTCCGGAACGACAAGCAGAAAATCAAAGCCGAAAAAGTCGCGAAAAAAGTGAGGGGCGTCACGGGCGTCACCAATCAACTGGAAATCTCCCCAGACTAGGCCTGGGGCGTGGCTACAACCGGTTTACGTTTCTTGACAGTTAAGGGGTAACCGACATAACTCCTTTGTCGCCAACTTAATGATGAAGCTGTGTGCCATTTTTCTTGCTTTGACGGCAGCTTGGGCGCAGACTCCCCCAAGCAAATCCGTGGTGGGCGAGGTCACTAGTGTCGACGCGGCGGGTAAGCAGTTCAATGTAAAAGGCGATGACGGCGCCAATTATATCGTTGTCTTTGACGACAATACATCCTATTTGCGGTTGCCGCTAGGGGAGAAGGATCTGAAGAAGGCCGAGAAAATCGGTCTTTCGGACGTAACTGTCGGCGACCGGCTGCTTGCACGTGGATCTGCCGCCCAAGACGCGAAGCCGGCGCCTGCCAAAACTGTAATCATCATGACCAAGGCGGACGTCGCCAAGAAGCAAGAGCATGATCGTGCGGAATGGCAGAGGCGTGGAATCGCTGGGACGGTGATGCTGGTGAATGCGAATACCAAGGAAATCACCGTCAATACGCATGGCAGGGATGCCAAAAGCGTGGTAATCGATGCCTCGGGAACGGCTTTTCGGCGTTATGCAGCCGACTCGGTCCGGTTCGCCGATACCAAGCCCAGTTCATTCGCGGATGTGCAGCCCGGCGACACCATCCGAGCGCTGGGAGATAAGAGCGAGGACGGCACTCGCTTCAAGGCCGAGGAACTGGTTTCCGGGTCGTTCCAGACCATCGCAGCCACGGTCGTTTCGGTAGATCCGTCCGCGGGCGAAGTTAAAGTGACCGATTTGCAGACCAAGAAGCCGGTGACGGTAAAAACCAATCCAAGCTCCATGCTGCGGCGGCTGGACGAGAGAACGGCGGCCCTGCTGGCGAGGCGAATGCATCCCGACGCGGGCGGACCGGGTGGAGCGGGCCCGGGCGGCGCTGGAGGGCAAGGCGCGGGTGGCGCCGGAGGGCAAGGCGCGGGTGGCGCCGGAGGGCAAGGTACGGCTGCTGGTGGTCCTCCTGGCGGCGAAAGAGCTTCCGAAGGACGCGGCGGAATCCCCGGAGCCGGCGGCCGTGGTGAAGCGGGCGGCCCGGGCGGACGCGGTTTCGGCGGCGGTGGAGGAGACTTGCAGCAAGTGCTGGATCGCTCGCCACAACTGTCGCTGGCCGAATTGAAGAAGGGCGATGCCCTGATCATCTCCAGCTCGAAGGCGTCGGATGGATCCGCGATCACGGCCATGTCCCTGGTTGCGGGAGTGGAGCCATTTCTCGCAGCCGCTCCACGCACGGCCGGTCAGGTCAACCTCGGATCGTGGAACATCGAAATGAACATGCCGGAGCAATAACCCGTCATGTCTCTCAGGATCAAACCAGAATAAGAATGCTAAGACACCTACTGGCACTTTTGCTGCTGTTCACTTGTTCGGCGGCGCTATTTGGACAGCCGGGCAGCGGAGTAGTGCGCGGCGTAGTCACCGATGAATCGGGCGCCTTGGTTCCGGCCGCGAAAGTCACGGTATCCAACGCCAAAGGGCCCGTAAAATCGGTAACGGCGGCCGGTGACGGCAGTTATTCGGTCACTGGCTTGGCTCCCGGAAGTTATCTTGTACAGGCGGCTTCTCCGGGATTGGCGCAAGCTCAGCCCGCCCCCGTGGATGTCCGGGGAGGGGTGCAGCCGGCCACCCTGAATCTCCAACTGCGCGTGGCGGAAGAAAAGCAGGAAGTGACGGTGCAGGAAAACCCCGGCCCATCGATCGCCGTGGATCCCTCTCAAAATGCCGGCGCATTGATCTTGCGCGGCGCGGATCTGGACGCTCTCTCCGACGATCCCGACGATTTGCAGGCTGATCTGCAAGCGCTGGCTGGTCCGGCAGCCGGACCGAGCGGAGGCCAGATTTATATCGACGGGTTCACGGGCGGAACGTTGCCAGCGAAGGACTCTATCCGTGAGATCCGGATCAACCAGAACCCGTTTTCGCCGGAGTTCGACAAACTCGGCTACGGACGAATTGAGATTCTGACCAAGCCCGGGAGCGACAAATTCCATGGCAACGTGAATTTCAATTTCGGCGACGATATCTTCAATTCGCGGAATCCCTATGCCGAGGCCAAAGCTCCATTCTTGCAGCGCGAGTTCGGCGGTACGCTGAGCGGCCCCATCAGCAAGAAAGCTTCGTTCTTTCTGGATGTTTTTGATCGCGACATTCAAAACGGACAAATCATCAATTCCTATACGCTCAACTCCGCACTGGCGGAAACCCCTTTCAATCAAGTCTTCGTAGCCCCTCAAAATCGGCTGCGCGTCAGCCCGCGCCTGGATTATCAACTCAGCAAGAACAATACGCTGACAGTCCGTTACGGGTACACGCGCAACGATTTGCAGAATCAGGGCGCCGGCAATCTGAGTCTCACGGACCGCGCTTATCATCAGCTCAATACCGACCATACCGTGCAACTGGTCGAAACGGCGGTTCTAAGCCCAACGGTAATCAACGAAACCCGCTTTCAGCTTTATCACACCAACATGGATGAGCTTGCCAACAACAATCTGCCGGGCATCAACGTACAAGATGCTTTCAATGGCGGTGGATCACAAGTCGGGCATACCATCGATACCGAAAATCATTACGAGCTGCAGAACTACACCACCGTCGCCAAAGGTGTACATAGCTGGAAATTCGGCATTCGCGTGCGGGCAGTCACGATAAACAACATCTCGCCTACCAACTTCGGGGGCGCGTTCTCTTTCTTCGGCGGCTATGCGCCCATTTTGGGTGCGGACTCTCAGCCGGTTGAGCCGGGAGTGGTGTGCGATCCCAATAACCCGAATCCGGCGGGCTGCGAAACCATTACTTCGCTCGACCGCTATCAGCGCACGCTGGTATTTCAACAGATGGGCCTGCCTCCGACAGCCATGCAGATGCTGGGAGGGGGCCCCTCGCAGTTCAGTATCAGCGCCGGCAATCCGCTCACGAATTTGAACCAGGTGGACATCGGGACGTACGTGGGCGACGATTGGCGATTGAAACCGAATTTCACGCTCAGTCTCGGGCTCCGCTATGAAACCCAGACGAATATCCACGATTACCGCGATTGGGCGCCGCGCATCGGATTCGCCTGGGCGCCCGGTCAAGGAAAGAACAACCCGCGCCCCAAACTGGTCCTGCGCGGCGGATTCGGCATTTTCTACGATCGCTTCAGTGAGCAGAACGTCGAGACCGCCGACCGCTATAACGGTATAACGCAGCAAAGTTACGTTGTCACCAATCCTGATTTTTATCCGAACATTCCCTCTGTCGCGGAGCTTGGCCAATACCTGACCACCCAGAAGATCTACGAAATCGATTCCCATTTGCGGGCACCGTATATCATGCAGTCCGCCATTACGGCGGAGAAGCAGTTGCCTCGCAACACCACCGTGTCGGTATCGTATTTGAACTCGCACGGCTTGCATGAATTGCGATCCGCGGATATCAACGCGCCTCTGGAGGGCACCTATACTGGTCCGGGAACGGGCGTCTATCCTTATGGCAATGGGGGGCCCATTCTGCTCATGGAATCATCCGGACTGTTCAATCAGAACATGATGATCACCAATGTCCGTTCGCAGATAAACAGTAAGATTTCATTAAACGGTTTCTACATGCTGGGCCGATCCTATAGCAACACGGACGGCGTCAACACGATTCCTTCCAATCCGTACAGCATGGCTGGGGAATATGGACCTTCTGCTTTAGACATTCGCAATCGCGGGCTCATCGCCGGCTCGATCGCAACCAAGTGGGATTTTCGCCTGTCGCCGTTCATTACGCTGAACTCAGGAGCGCCGTTCGATATCATTTCGGGGACCGATCCCTACGGCACAACACTCTACTATGCGAGGCCTGGGATCGCGACCGCTCCCGGTCCGGGCATCGTCAGCACCCCGTACGGACTCCTGGATCCAAATCCCAAGCCGGGCGAGGAGATTCTGCCTCGTAATTTTGGCCGCAGCCCCGGCCAGATCATGGTCAACCTCAGGCTGGCCAAGACGTTCGGCTTTGGACCAACTCGCGAAGGCTCGGCGAATACCGGCGGCGGAGGTGGGCGTGGAGGCGGCGGCCCGCGAGGACCAGGAGGCGGCATGCGTGGATTGGGTGGTCTGGGCGGCGGGCCGGGCGGTTTCGGCGGCGGTGGCGCTACGAATCGGCGATATAATCTGACGTTCTCGGTGCAGGCGCGGAATCTCTTGAATCACGTCAACCCGGGGCCCATCAATGGGACGCTTACGTCACCGCTCTTTGGGCAATCCAATACATTGGCCGGCGGCTTCGGAGCCTTCGCCGAAAGCGGCAATAACCGGCGGTTGGAATTGCAGATGAGGTTTGCGTTCTAGGGCGCGCTAGACTCCAGCGCGAAAACCCACACCGCCCCGCCTTCCGGCACCTCCGGATATTCTCCTGGGAACACACGGTTGAGATCGGCTTGCATTCCCCGCGAGTCGCCGCCCCATCCCGCGAGCACGGCGATGTACTGCCTGCCATCGATCGAGAAGGATGCCGGCGGCGCCAGAACTCCCGTATTGATCGGGAACTCCCAGAGCAGCTTGCCGGTGGATGCATCGAAGGCATGCATCCGGCGGTCGTTGGTTCCGCCGCTGAACACTAATCCACCCGCGGTAGCCAGCATCGCTCCCCAATTGGGAGACTTCGGATAGTTATACGTCCAAGCCTGCTTACCGGTGTCGACGTTCCAGGCCTGCACTTCACCGATGTGGTCGGCGCCGGGAGCGACCGAGAAACTGAGTTTCGCGCCTACAAAGGATCGGCCGGCTTCGTATTCCACCTCCTGGCCCTTGGAGGTTTGACATAGATTATTATTGGCCGGAATGTAAATCATCCGCGTGGCGGGACTGAAAGCGATCGGTGGCCAATTCTTGCCGCCCCACAACGACGGGCAGTAGGTCACTTCTTTGCCGGTCCCGGGCTTGTGATCCAAGTCGATCTCCGGCCGGCCAGTTTCCGGATCCAGGCTGGTGAACACGTTTTGCGTCACGTAGGGCGCGCCTTCGATGAAATGGATCCGCCCATTCGCGGCGCGCTCCAAAAACCGGACATAGCCGTCGCGGGCAACGTCAATCAACCCTTTGATGGTGCGCGGCCCGCGCTGGTAGTCGAGCAATATAGGCGGCGAGACTTCATCCCAATCCCAGGAGTCGTTAGGGTGGTATTGAAAATAGCCTTTGATTGCGCCAGTGGCCACGTCCAGCGCCAGTGTCGACGCGGTGTAGAGATTGTCACCGGGCCGCTGGTCGCCCATCCAGGGTCCGCCGTTGCCGATGCCCCAATACGCCAGGTTTGTCTCCGGATCATAGTTGCCGGTAACCCACACCGAACCGCCTCCGTTCTTCCATTGATCGCCCTTCGGCCAGGTGCCGCTGCCCGGTTCGCCGGGGGCGGGAATCGTATACGTGCGCCATATTTCTTTGCCGGAATCCGGGTCGAAGGCCGCCACGAATCCGCGGATTCCATACTCGCCGCCCGAGGCTCCCACCATTACCTTGCCGCCGGCGACAAGCGGCGCCAGCGTGATGTAGTAGCCGGATTTGTTGTCCGCCACGGTGGTGGTCCAGACTTCCTGGCCGGTCCGGGCGTCCAATGCGACTAGAACAGCTTCGCCGGCGGCATAAAACACTTTGTCTCCCAACAGCGCCACGCCGCGATTGGTGTCGTGAGGCACGGAAGTTCCGGTGGGCCGGCGCCGCGTGTAACGCCACAGCAGATTGCCGGACTTGGCATCGATCGCAATCACCTGGTTATTCGGAGTAGAGACGAACATGACCCCGTTATTAACGAGGGGAGCAGCCTCATGGACTTTTGTTTCGCCCGTCGAGAATATCCACACCGGCTGCAGGCGCTTAACGTTCTCGAGTGTGATCTCATTGAGCGGACTGTAGCCCCAGCCGTCGTATGTTCTGCGGATCATCAGCCAGTTGCCGTCTTCCGGATTCAAGAGACGCTCTGGAGTGACGGTCCGGTAATTGCGGAGTACCGGGGGCATGGGTATCGCTACTCGCGGCTCCGGCTGACTAAACGCGAGACTAGCGGCCGCAAACAGGGCCAGCGCTCGGAACGTGGTATCCAGCATAGAACGTCATCATATCAACTACCATCCGTCGCCTACCCCCTGTTAAACTGAATCGAAGCTAAGTTGAATCAAAGCTAAACTGAATAGAACATGCCCATTAGTAAGGATCTGCTGGACATCCTGGTCTGTCCTCTGTGCAAAGCGCCGGTGGAATTGAAGCCCGATCAGAGCGGGCTGAAATGCGTCCAGTGTAAACGGGTTTATCCTATTCGCGATGAAATACCCGTGATGCTGATCGACGAAGCGAAGGTCGAGGAGTAACCGGACCTTTCTGAAATGATAAATGTGCTGGAGCGCCTGTCCCCCGGCGCGCGGGTCGCCGTCATCCGCTTGCGATCGCTAGGCGATTGCGTGCTTACCACGCCGGCGATTGCGCTGTTGAAGCAGGCCCGGCCGGATCTGCGGATCGCCATGCTGGTGGAAAATGCGTTTGCGCCCGTTTTTACCGGCAATCCGGATTTGGAGGCGCTTCTGCCTCCGCGGGCATCTGAAATTTCGCGCTGGCGTCCGGAGCTTACCGTGAATCTTCACGGCGGGTTGACTAGTGTCCGATTGACGATCGCGGCGCGGTCGCGTTGGCGCGCGGGCTACGCCCATTTCCGCTTCCGGCCGGTTTATAACGTCCAAATTCCACGCGCGCAGGAGATTCTCCGCGTCGACCGCAAGGTCCACACGGCTGAGCATGTCGCGTCGGCGATGTTTTATCTCGGCGTGCCACAGGCTGAGATTCCGAGGGCCCGGCTGTTCGCCAAGCCTGCATCGAATGCGCGAGCGTATGCCGTCCTGCATCCCATGGCTTCAGCGCCCGATAAGACTTGGGCGGCTTCCAATTTCCTGGCAGTGGCAGAATATCTGGACAAACGCCAGGGCCTCGATCCTATTTTCATCGCCGGTCCCGGCGAGAGCCTCGACGCTTTTGCCCGGTACCGATGCCTGGCCGGCTCGTCGCTCGAAGAAATAAAGTCGCTGCTCGCCGGCGCTTCGCTCTTCGTCGGAAACGACAGCGGGCCCGCGCACATGGCGGCGGCGTTCGGCCTGCCTGTCGTGGTCTTATTCGGATCGTCCGATCCGGATATCTGGCGTCCCTGGCGTACGGAATCTTCGGTACTGACCAACGTGGCCGGAATCCATTCCATCGGGGCCGCTGAAGTGGTGCAAGCGATCGAGATCGTGCTCGTTCCACAACCGGCTCCCCACGCCCCACAACCCCGATGAGCGAATTCCGCCGCCTTCTCCGCTTCGTTCGGCCTTACAGCGCGCCGCTCCTGGCGTCGGTGGTGCTGATGGCGGCGGTGGGCGCCGCGCAAGGATTCATGGCCGTGCTGATCGGCCCGGTCTTCGACCGCGTGCTGAAGCCCGATTCGCCAGATTCGCTGGTGCCGCTGATTACGATCCCCGGTTTCACTCGTCCAATCTACCTCCAGGACATTCTTCCGGCCGGAATCCACAACGTCTGGACCATGGTGGCGGTCGCGATCCTGGCCACCTTCCTGATCAAGGGCCTGTGCGATTACTTCGGCAATTACCTGGTCAACTACGTGGGTTTTGCCGCGGTCACCGACCTCCGCCAAAAAGTCTTCGACCGCGTGCTCCGGCAAGACGCCAATTTCTTCGAGTCCAACTCCACCGGCCGGCTGATGTCATCCATCATGAACGATCTCGAAAAAATCCAAGTGGCCACGTCGCACATGCTGGCGGATTGGTTGCGGCAGTCATTTTCAGTGATCTTTCTTTTGTGGGTTGTGGTGCAAAAAGACTGGCGGCTCGCGCTGGTCAGCCTCACCGTGTTGCCTTTCGTGCTGGTGCCCACTCTGCGGATCGGCAGGCGTATTCGCCGGACCACGCGTCGCGCCCAGGATGACGCGGCCGAGCTAAACCAGATTCTTCAGGAGACGCTGAGCGGCCATCAGGTGGTGAAGTCGTTCGGCACCGAAGACATCGAATCGAATCGCTTTCAAATTGCAGCCAACCGGCTGAAATTGAGCAATCTTCGATACGTGGCCCAGCAGGCGCTATCATCTCCTTTAATCGAATTCTTCGCCGCGATCACCATCGTTGGACTTTTGACTTATGCACGCATCGAGATAAAGAACGGCGTTTTGACAGCCGGCGAATTCACCAGCTTCGTGATCGCGCTTATGATGTTGTACGAGCCGGTCAAGCGGCTCACGGGCATTCATAATATTTTCCAGCAGGCGCTGGGGGCATCGCAGAAAGTTTTCGAATATCTGGATGACAACCGGCAGATTAGCGACAAACCCGGCGCGGCTAAATTAGCCAAATTCCAGCAATCGATTCTGCTCGATCATGTAAGCTTCCTGTATCCCAACGCTCCCCAAGGATTTTCGTTGAATGACATTCAGTTGGAAGTACGGGCCGGCGAGGTGGTGGCGCTGGTGGGCCCGAGCGGCGGAGGCAAAACGACGCTGGTCAATCTAGTCCCGCGCTTTTACGACGTAACGGCCGGGGTGGTCCGGATCGACGGCAAGGATGTGCGGGATCTGCAACTGGCTTCGCTGCGCGAAAAGATCGGGATGGTTGCGCAGGAAACGTTTCTGTTCAACGACACGGTGGCGAACAATATCCGTTATGGCAAGCCCAAAGCCAAAGACGACGAGATCCAGGCGGCCGCTCGAAGCGCGCTGGCCGAAGAGTTCATAGAACGCATGCCCGAAGGCTACCAAACGATCATCGGAGAGCGCGGTATAAAGCTGAGCGGAGGACAGCGGCAGCGCCTGGCGATCGCGCGGGCCATGCTCAAGAACGCGCCCATTCTGATCCTGGACGAAGCCACCTCGCATCTGGACACCGAGTCGGAGATCCTGGTGCAGCGGGCGCTCCAGACACTGATGAACAATCGCACCGTTATCGTAATCGCTCACCGGCTGTCCACTATCCGGCGGGCAGACAAGATCGTGGTTCTGGACCGGGGCCGCATCTCGGAGATCGGAACCCATGAAGAGCTGGTAAATCACGGCGGAATCTACCAGCGCCTGCACGACCTTCAATTTCTACAGCCGGACCCACTCCTGAATTCATGAGCGCAATCATCCGCAGCATGACCGGCTTTGCCCGGCTCCACAAAGCCACTGAGCACGGCGAAATCACGATCAATCTCAAGAGCGTTAACCATCGAGGATTGGATCTGCATTTTCATCTGGAAGCGGATCTGGATCCGTTTGAAGGCGTCATGCGCGCCCTGATGAAGCGATCCGTCCATCGTGGCCACGTCGATATCCGTTGCATGCTGCTGCGATCCGGCAACGGTGGTCCGGGAGGGCTAAACGCGCCGCTTTTGCGGGCCTATCTGGCTGCGTTCCGGCAAGCGGCCGCGGCCGAGGGGATCGCGTCGCAACCGGACTTGAATCAGGCCTTGCGCCTTCCCGGCATGTTCGGGTTCGCCGCCGGTCTGGAGCCGGATCCGAAGGTCGAAGGCGAGCTGCTGGCAGCCCTCGAAGAGGCGGTGGGAAAGCTCAACCAGTTCCGCTCGCGGGAAGGCCAGGAGTTGGCCGCGTTTATGCGCGAGCACAACCGGTTGCTGGCTGAGAGCGCCCTGGAAATGGAAAAGATCCGTTCGCGCGCCCAGCCGGCCTTTCAAAGCCGCTTGTCCGAAAAGTTGCAGGAGTTGCTTCGCACGACCGTGCTCGATCCGCAGCGCATCGCACAGGAAGCGGCCATACTGGCCGACCGCAGCGATATCGGTGAGGAGATCTCGCGCCTGCAGATTCATTCGCGGCAACTGAACGAGCTGCTGGATTCGGGCGGGGAAGTGGGCAAAAAAATCGATTTCCTGCTGCAGGAGATGAATCGCGAAACCAATACCGTGCTGTCTAAGACCAACGGCATCGGCGAGCTAGGTCTGGGAATCACGGACCTGGCGCTGGCGGGGAAGGCCGCTATCGAGAAAATCCGCGAGCAGGCGCTGAATCTGGAATGATCAGCGTCTTCATCATTTCCGCCCCCTCGGGCTCCGGCAAATCCACGCTCGTACATCGGCTGCTGCGGTCGGTCCCTGGACTTACGTTCTCCATCTCTTACACGACGCGTCCTCCGCGCCTCAGTGAAACCAAAGGCGTCGACTATAATTTTATCTCGCGGGCTGAGTTCGAAGTTCGGTTGTCGCATGGCGAATTCCTCGAATATGCCGAGGTTTTCGGCAACTATTACGGCACTAACCGGAGCACCTTCGAAAAGGCCGTCCACGAGGGTAAAGACCTGGTACTCGACATCGACGTGCAAGGTGCGAGACAATTGAAGGTAGCGATTCCGGAGGCGATCAGTATTTTTGTGCTTCCCCCTTCTCGGGAGGTTCTCGAGCAGCGGCTGCGTTCCAGATCGCAGGATAGCGAAGAGGTCATTCGCCGCCGCCTGAAGGGTGCAGCCGAAGAAGTTCGCAATTATACGCAATACGATTATGTCCTGATCAACCGGGAACTCGAGGAGTCGGCGGCGCGTTTGGCGACGGTGGTCAAAGCCGAGCGGCTGCGCAAGGCCAGAATGGAAGAAGAGGTCCGGCCTATCCTGGAGAGTTTTGAAAAGTTAAGTACGAATTGAGGTTCAAAAACACATGGCTGAGAGACTGAAGAACAACGCGATGTACGCGATTCCCGACGACGGGGAGCAGAGCACTTACCGCTTCATCATCGTCGCCGCCAAGCGCGCGCGGCAGTTGCAGAATGGCGCTCGTCCGTTTCTTCCGACCACATCCAAGAAGCCCACGGTGACTTCGATGGAAGAGGTCCGCCGCGGCTTGGTGAAATACACGGACACGATTAAAGAGCCACCAGCCGGGGTGCTGGCGCCACAGGACTAGAAGAGCCGCGATGAACGCTGTGTTGGGCGTGGGCGGTGGAATCGCCGCCTATAAATCAGCCGAACTTGCCCGGGCACTTATGGAGCGTGGGCTGCGCGTCCAGGTAGTCCTCACGCCCGCGGCCGAAAAATTCATAACGCCCCTTACCTTCGCCGCGCTCACCGGACGCAAGGTGATCACCGATCTGTTCGGCGCCTCCAGCCCGGAAGAGACGCTTTCGAGCGCCGTCGAGCATATTGCGGTCGCGCAAGAGAACGACATTCTGGTGATCGCGCCCGCCACCGCCGATCTGCTGGCGCGCCTCGCCCACGGGCTTGCCAATGACTTTCTTACCACTACCTATCTGGCCTTCACCGGTCCGGTAGTGCTGGCGCCCGCGATGAACAGTAATATGTGGATGCATCCGGCTACCCAGGAAAATCTTGCCATCTTGAAGGGCCGCGGGCACCTCATCATCGAGCCCGACGAGGGCCTGTTGGCGTGCGGAACCACCGGTCCCGGCAGGCTGGCGGAACCCGAGCGCATCGCCGATATTGTCGCCGGCTTGACCTTGCATCGGCGGGATCTCGAGGGGGAAACTATACTCGTCACAGCCGGCCCGACTGAGGAGCCGCTCGATCCGGTGCGATTCATCTCCAACCGCTCCAGCGGAAAGATGGGTTATGCGCTCGCCCAGGCCGCCGCTCACCGTGGCGCGCGCGTCATTCTCGTGTCGGGCCCGGTGCAACTCCCCGAACCCGCCGGCGTCTCGGTGATTCACGTCCGCACTGCGGTGGAAATGCGCAACGCCGTAATGGAGCATTTGGCGGATGCCACCATCGTCGTTAAATCCGCCGCTGTCGCCGACTACCACTTGTCGCGCGTGCCGCAGCACAAAGTCAAGAAGACCTCCGCGAGAATGTCGCTCGATCTCGATCCCACACCCGACATCCTGGCCGAGCTGGGCCAGAAGAAGGGCGACCGCCTGCTGATCGGCTTCGCCGCCGAAACCCAGAATCTCACCGACAGCGCGCGCCAGAAGCTTACGACCAAGAATTGCGACATGGTGGTGGCGAATCTGGTAAACCAGGAGGGAACGGGCTTCGAGTCCAACCAGAACGAGGTGGTATTGGTTCTTCGCACCGGCGAAACGATCCCCATCGCCCGCGCGCCCAAGCGCGAAATCGCCGACCGCATTTTCGACCAAGTGACCAAGCTTCGCCTGGCTCTTCACGCGGCGCAATGACGAAAGATGAAATCCGACGCTATTTGGAGTTTTACCAAGACCTGGGTTTGAAGACGCTGTATCGCCGCGATTCTCCAGGTAAACCTGCGCTTGCGGCCCGTGCGCCTCAGATTACAGACCTTAAGCCCATGCCCCATAACCCTAAACCGGCGGCGCCATCCCCCTTAGTACCCTCGCTCGCACCGGTTCATGACAATTTACTCAAGATATTGGAAGATATTGGTGACTGCAAACGATGTCGTCTGCATGAGGGCCGGAACCGATTAGTGTTCGGGACTGGGGCCGAGCAGGCGAGGCTGGTGTTTGTAGGTGAAGGCCCGGGGGCCGACGAGGACGCGCAGGGGTTGCCGTTCGTCGGCCGGGCCGGACAACTTCTCACCCAGATGATCGAAGGGACCTCCCGCAAAGAGGGCATCCCGCTTGAGCGTAGCGACGTCTATATTTGCAACGTCGTGAAGTGCCGCCCTCCTGAGAACCGAACTCCCCAGCCGGACGAAATGGAGATTTGCGGCCAGTTCCTGTTCCGCCAGCTCCTGGCGATCCGGCCCAAGGCTATCTGCGCCCTGGGCTCGACGGCCGCCAAAGCCATTCTCGGTACGAAGGAAGGTGTCACACGGCTTCGGGGAAAGTGGCAGCAGTGGCGCGATATCCCGGTGATGGTTACGTACCATCCCTCGTATTTGCTTCGGCCGTACAATCAAAACGCTAAGAAAGAAGCCTGGGAAGACCTCAAAAAAGTCCTACATTATGTCTACGACTAGTGGCGCGGACGACCCAGGCTACGGCTCTCATCTAGGGCTCTTTATCACCTTTGAGGGACCGGACGGGAGTGGCAAAAGCACCCAGGCGCGCCTTCTGGCCCAGCATCTGCGGCGCGACGGCTATACGGTTCTGGAGACCGTCGAGCCGGGCGGCACACCCATTGGCCAGCAGATCCGCCGGATACTGCTCGATCCCGCGAATCGCGAGTTGCGGCCGATACCGGAGCTGCTGCTGATGTTCGCGGCGCGCGCTCAGAATGTGGAGCAATCCGTCCTGCCGGCCCTGGCCGAAGGAAAAATCGTGGTGTCGGACCGCTTCACCGATTCATCCATCGCTTATCAGGGCGCCGGACACGGGCTGGGGCCGGAAACGGTGCTCGAAGTGGATCGCATCGCCTGTCATGGCCTGGTTCCGGACCTGACTTTGTGCATCGACATCGATCCGGAAACCGGGTTGGCACGAGCACATTCCCGCAATCAGCAGCATGAAATGCGCTACGAGCAGCAGGCAGTCGAGTTTCACCAGCGGGTTCGTGCCGCTTATCACGAACTCGCCCGGCGTGAGCCGCGCCGCTTTCGCCTGATCGACGGCAGAGGGGCGCCCGAAGAGATCGCAGCGTCGGTGTGGCACGAGGTTTCCGGACTGCTGGAGCGCTCCCCAACGGCCACGCCGCCGTAACCGGCCTCGTCGTAAGTGAACAGGAGAAATCCCATGAAAGCGATCGTTATCGGAAGCGGAACCATCGGGTCCGCCGTAAGAAGGGCATTGGAGGAGAAGGGACACGAGGTCCTCTCTGTCGGCCGCAAGTCCGGCGATTACCAGGCGGACATTTCCGATCCCGCTAGTCTGAAGACTCTCTTCGGCCGCATCGGCGCCTTCGATGCCGTGGCAAACGCGGCGGGAGACGTGTTTTTCGGGCCTCTCGAACAGACCACCGATGAGCAATGGGCGAGTTCGATAAAGTCCAAGGGGATGGGCCAGATCAACGTGGTTCGGGCCGCGCTCCCGTTCATCGCCGACCAGGGGTCGTTCACCTTGGTGTCGGGCATTCTGACCGACGAATATATTAACGGTGGAACCATCGGAACTTCGGTCAACCAGTTGGTCGAGGGGTTCGTTAAGGGCGCAGCCACCGAATTGCCGCGCGGCCTACGGATCAATTGCATAAGCCCGACGGTTCTGACGGAGTCGGTAGCTTATCACCCCTATTTCCCCGGCTTTATTCCGATTCCTGCCTGGGAAGTTGGCCAAGCTTATCTGCGTGCGATGTCAACGCCGATTACAGGGCGCATCCTCAAGCTGCACAAGACCAACAGCTGATACGCGCGAGGCAAACGAGAGGAAAAACTGAATGACGAAACAAATGAACCTTGGCGGCAAATTCGCGCTCCCCGGCACTTCGATTAGCTTGAACCGCATGGGCTATGGAGCGATGCAACTTGCCGGGCCGCAGGTGTGGGGACCGCCGCGTGATCTTGACGGCGCCATAGCTGTTCTGCGGGAAGCGGTTGCGGCCGGAGTGAATCATATCGATACCAGCGATTATTACGGCCCGCATGTGACGAATCAAATCATCAAGCGAGCGCTTCATCCCTATCCGGATGGATTGGTTATCGTCACCAAGGTGGGCGCTCGGCGGGGTGAAGACAAATCCTGGACGCATGCTCTGTCACCTCAAGAGCTGACGGATGCCGTGCATGACAATCTGCGAAATCTGGGGCTCGACGCGCTGGATGTCGTCAATCTTCGGGTGGGAGCGGTGATGGGGCCGTCGGAGGGATCCATCGAAGAACCGCTGACTGCGCTGGCCGCGCTTAAGCATCAGGGACTGATTCGTCATATTGGCCTGAGCAACGTCAGTCCCTCGCAATTTGCTGAGGGTCAGACGATTACAGAGATAGTCTCCGTGCAGAACTTTTACAACGTGGCGCACCGGGACGACGACGGCTTCATCGAAGACCTTGCGGAGCAGGGCGTCGCTTATGTGCCGTTCTTTCCGCTGGGAGGGTTCACTCCGCTGCAGTCGTCCGCGCTCGACCGGGCAGCAGCGTCACTACAGGCCACTCCCATGCAGGTGGCGCTTCGGTGGCTTCTTCAGCGCTCGCCGAACATCCTACTCATCCCGGGCACCTCGTCCGTCAGCCATCTTCACGAGAATCTCCATGCTGCAACGATGGACCTCTCTTCCGAAATCATCGTCGAGCTTGACTCAATCGGCGGGGCGCTCGCGGCTTAACGCAGGATTCAGACCCTCGCCGGTTGTTGTTGAAGGAGGGCCACTGACTGCAAGATGGTTTCCACCGCCCGCTCGTCGCCGATCGTCGTGTTGATCATGACGTTGAAATATTCGCGGGCGGGCCATTCCAGTCCGAAGTACTGTTTGATGTAAGCCGCGCGGTCACGATCCACGGTTTGGGCCAAATCGATCGCTTCGGATTCGCTTTTGCCGCCGGCGCGCAGACGCCGCACCTTATCTTCGAAAGGCGCGTAGATGAAGACATGGAAGACTTCGGGGCGGCCTTGCAAATGGTATGCCGAGCCGCGACCCACGATCACCGCGTTGCCCTCCCGCGCCACGTCGGTCACGATCCGCCGCGTGATGTCCTTGATACAATCGGCGTCGACTATCTTCAGATTTGGCGCGTTCAGGGTACCTTCGAAGCTGCCCTTCATGAAGGCCTTGAACAACCGATAGCGCAGCGAGTCTTTGCGTTCCTCGTGCTCCTGCACCGTGCGGCTGGGGCAATCCATTAGACGCGCGATCTCATCGGTCAAGGCCTGATCCCATAGCTTCCAGCCCAGACGCTCGGCCAGCTTGCGGGCGACGTCGGCGCCGCCGCTTCCGTACTCGCGCTCGATGGTGATGGTGCGGATCATTGCCCTCCTCTAACTTTACGCCTGACGCGGCCTTGCTGACAATAGGGAACGGCCCTGCTGACAATAGGGAACGGCCCGGCGACAAAGGTCGCTCGCGATCAGCCTACGGCTACCTCGCCACCCGCAGAGGGGTCGTTCTTGCGAATGATGAAGGACAACAGGAACATGATACCCGCGCCGATCGCCAACACCAGAAACGTGTCGATATAGGCCAGCGTCTGCGACTGCGCCAGCAGAGACTCATAGATCCGGCCGTAGGCTTGCTTTTTCGCATCGGGCACGCTGAGACCGGACTGGACCAGCGTCTGCGCCAGCCCGTTGACCTGGTTCCGGAACGCAGGATCGTAGCTGGTGGCGTGGGCCCCGAGGTAGGATTGATGCAGCTGCGCGCGGCGGGCCAGTAGCGTGGTTACCATAGACGTTCCGACACTGCTGCCAATGTTCCGCATGAAGTTTACGATGCCCGCGACGCTATTGCTCTTTTCCACCGGGATTCCGATGTAACAAGCCAGCGTGATCGGCACGAAGAGAAAGCCGAGACCGGCGCCCTGCGCCACGCGCAGCCAAGCGGCCGAACGGAAATCGATGGACAGGTCCAGCCGTAGAGTGGAATAGAACATCGCCAAGGCCAATACCAGCCAGCCGAAGCCGATGATGTACTTGGCGGGGAATTTGGACGTGAGTTGTCCGACAAGGGGCATTTCCATCAGCAGAATCACTCCGCTGCCGGAAAGGACCAAACCGGCGGATTCGGCCGTGTAGCCCAATAACGTCTGAAGAAATTGGGGCATCATCACCAGGGCGCTGAACAGCAGAACGCCGAGGACAAACATCATCATGTTCCCCACCGCGAAATTGAAACTCTTGAAGAGGCGCACGTCGATAATCGGCGCCTTATCGAACCACTCCCAGATCACCAGCGAAATGAGACAGACCGCGGAGATAATCATCAGAGTGACGATGAAGGTGGACCCGAACCAATCGTCTTCCTGGCCTTTATCGAGGAGCACCTGCAGCGCGCCAACTCCCAACGCGAGCAGAGCGATGCCGATGTAGTCAATGCGGACGCCGCCGGTTTTCGCGCGCTTCAGATAAGGTGGGTCCTCCACCATTCGATAGGCCAGGAACAGGGTGAGTATCCCGACTGGAAGGTTGATGTAAAAGATCCAGCGCCAGGAGTAATTGTCCGTGATCCAGCCGCCGAGCGTGGGGCCGATAGTGGGAGCAGTTACAGCCGTTATTCCGTACAGCGCGAAGGCCATGCCGCGCTTCTGCGGAGGAAAAGTATCGGCCAGGATGGCTTGCGCCATTGGCTGAAGGCCCCCGCCCCCAGCTCCTTGAATGACGCGAAAGATGATCAGCGCCGCGAGCGTCGGCGCCGCGCCGCACAACAACGAACTGAGCGTGAACAACACGATGCACGACAGAAAGAAGCGCTTGCGTCCGAACACTCCCGCCAGCCAGCCGCTAATGGGGAGCACAATCGCGTTGGATACCAGGTAGGAAGTGAGTACCCAAGTGCTCTGGTCGTTACTCGCTCCAAGGTTGCCGGCCATGTGCGGAAGCGCGACGTTGGCGATGCTGGTATCGAGCACCTCCATGAAGGCCGCCATCGCGACCACCACGGCAACCAGCCACGGATTGAATTTGGGAACCCAAGGCTGCTCGCGTGGAGCGGAAACTGGAGGAGCCGCTTCAGTGTTTTCCGGCATACGTCCTTCGCGCTATGGCGCCGTGTAGACCTTCGGATCGACCGACATTCCCGGGCGAAGACGGCGGTCTTTATTCTCGTTCGGATCCAGATCGATACGCACGGGAATGCGTTGCACAACTTTGACGTAGTTTCCGGTCGCGTTCTCCGGCGGGAGCAGGCTAAAACGCGATCCGCTGGCGCCTCCAATGCCAGTGACGTGGCCCACGTATTCATGATCGTAAGCGTCCACTGTGAATTTCACTCTTTGGCCCGGCTTCATTTTCCTGAGCTGGGTTTCCTTGAAATTCGCCGTGATCCACACGTCGTCAAGCGGGACGACCGCCATTAGTTGTTCACCCGGCGATACATTCTGGCCGATCTCGGCGGTCTTTTTGCCGACGATGCCGCTCACCGGCGCAACAATAATCGTGTAGCTCAAGTTCAGCTTAGCCTGATCGAGCTGAGCTTGCAGTTCCGCAACCTTCGCCGTGGCGGATTTCACGCGCGACTGGCTTTGCGAGACCTGCTGGGGGCGGGTCATCGCAGATTGAATCGAGGCCTCGGCCTGCGGGATCTTGGCCTGCGCTTGCTGAATAGCGGCTTCGGCCGCGCTGGCGTTGTGGCGCGCTTCCAGGACCGCTGAGTTTTGCGCCGCCACGCTAGCTTGCGCCGCCGCCGCGGTCTGTTCGGCCTGATCGTATGTTTGCCGTGAGATTTCGTCCTTGTCGACCAGCTGCTTATAGCGCGCCGCGTCGTCCGCCGCTTTTTTGTAATTCGCCTGCGCCTCGTTTACTTGCGCTTGGGCAGTTTCGAGCCGTGACTGAGCCGCTTCAAACTGCCGCTGGGCGGCGAGCAAACCAGCGGTGGCGTCCGTTCGGGAGGACTGGGCATTTTGAAGCGTGCTGGCCGTAGTCGTGGAAATGATCGGAAGATCGGTACGCGCGCTCTGCAGAGACGCTTGAGCGTCGGCTAGATCCGCTTCCGCCTTGGACACCGCAACCTCAAAGTCGCGCGGGTCGATTTTCACCAGTACATCCCCGGCTTTCACGATTTGCGCGTCCTCGACACGAACTTCGCTCAAGTTACCGGAAATGCGCGCGCTGATCGCGTTGATGTGTCCGTCGATCTGCGCGTCGTCAGTCGATTCATACGAGCTTAAGTACCGCAACAGAAAGTAGCCGCCGACCGCAAGTGCGATCAGCAACACACCTAACAGGAGGAAGCGCGGCCACATTCTCCGCCTTCGTCTCACCGGAGGCAAAGGCCCTGCCGTCCGTTTCTCTTCGACTACCGTGTCGGCCATGTCACTTCACCTCGATCAACTTTTTGATCTGTTGGTCGGCCAAGCCGAGCGCTCGGGCCAGCGAGACCTTGGCCAGGTTATGTGCATACAGCGCGGCGATCAGGTTATCGTTGGCGGACGCGACCGTTCCCTGCGCCTGCACGACCTCAATAGTGTCGGTCACGCCGGAGGAGAACCGGTCGCGCGCCTGATCGAGTGTCTGGTTAGACAGGTTTAGATTATCCGTTGCAACGGCGACCTGATCCGCCGCCGATTGGAGATCGAGGAACGCATTCCGCACCTGCACCTCGATTTGCGCACCCAGATCCGCCAGGTCATCAGAGCGCTGCTTCAACGCCGCTCGGGCCTTTTCAACGTCCCCGTGAATCCGGCCCCCATTAAAAATGTTAAAGTTCAGGGCGCCTGCGATCGCAAAAACTCCGTGCGAACTCGCAAGGGTCGGGCCGGCATCGCCATAGTAGCCGTTCAGGTCTACCGTGGGATACCATTCGGCACGCGCGGCCGCCAACGACTCCTGCGCGGCTTGGACCTGCTTGTTTGCGCTCTGATAATCCGCGCGCTGCGACAGGGCGAGCCGGATAGCATCCTCTTGGGTGATGTCAGTCAATGGCGCGAATGGGGTCGTGTTGGCGATACTAAATGCCTGACCGGGCGGGAGACCAATGACGCGTCCCAAGGCCAGTTTGTTCTTCTCGAGCTCATTGCGTTGCGCGAGCAAAATTTGCTGCTCGGTCTTAAGTTGCACTTGCGCCCGTAGCACGTCGATAGCCGGCGCGACACCCGCGTCGTGTTGATCGGAGGCTTTGTGGTAAAGCGCCTCGTCGGTGGCTACCTGGGCCTGGATCGATTCCACACGGGAAGCATCCGCTATCACCAGCAGATACCCATTTGCGACCGCCTGTGTCACCAGGTCCCGCGCATCTTGAACGGAGAGCCCGGCCGCTTCCTCGCTCGCCTTGGCCGCCTTGAGATTCCGGCGCGCGCTCCAATCGAGAATCTTCGCCGAGACGTTCACCTGCGCTTCGGTGTATGAGAACGGACCCACGATCGCGGGAATGTTAAGAACTGGATTAGGAGGAAAGTTGAACCCCAGAGTTTTCAGATTGAGTTGCTCCTCGTTTTCCGTCAGGGCGCCGGTCACTTGAGGGAGTAACGTAGATAACGCCAAAATGCGTTCGGCGCGCGCCGTCTGGCTGGCGACGTCGCTGTGAAGCAGGCCCAGGTTGAATTTGAGGCCGCGCTGAATGGCGTCGTCCAGGGTCAGCGCCAACGGCGTTGCCGATACGATCCCGTTGGGAACGCTGCCCTGGAAGGGGCTGGTCTGCTGGCCGAGGAACTGTGAAACAAACAGCAGTCCGAGGCTGGGACGAAAAAGGATGCGGAGCATGATGCGCGACAATTTGACTTTCCCTTTCTGCCTGCAATCCACCGTAACATTGATGCCTCGACAGGGAGCTGTCCTGCTTCTATGGCAAAGGATACCCCGACAAAGGACGAAGCTTCAATCGAGACAGCCGGAACTCGATCTGATCGCTAGCCCGCTCCGGTTCTTTATTTGAATCGATCTGGCCTGAGCACCGGGAATAGATAGAGCATCGAAATGCTGCCGGACACAGAGAATTGTCAGAATAGAGATTACAAGGTCTTTTGAGATGTGTGCAATGGCTCAGCCTGTGTCTCGTGTGAATCCGTCGCCCTCCAGCTACATCCTTGCGGATCAGGAGAAGATGTCGCGGGCGAAGAATTACTTCGCGTGGCAGTGGCGGCTGATCAATGCCGAACTCGGTCCAAGGGTGGTCGAGATAGGATGCGGCATCGGAAATTTTACCAGGATGCTCCATGATCGCGAACTTGTCATTGCGATTGACCGAGAGCCGGAGTGCGTCGAGCGGCTTCGGGAGCGCCTCTGGAATCAGGCCAACCTGCAAGCCATGGATCTTGATCTGATCCACCCTCAGTTCGCCGATCTGGCCGGTTTCCGCCCGGATTCCTGCGTCTGCCTGAACGTGCTGGAGCATATCGAAGACGACTGCGAAGCGCTACGCAGGATGGCCTCCATACTTGTTCCCGAAGGTGTGATCGTGCTGCTCGTGCCGGCGTTCCCATCGTTATACGGCCCCATCGACGGGCGTCTCGGACACCATAGGCGCTACAGCCGCGCTTCACTTCTGGCCCTTGCTAAGGCAGCCGGCTTGCGCCTTCACAAAGTGCGCTACATAAATGCGGCAGGTTTCTTTGGTTGGTGGATGAATGCTCACGTGCTCAAACGGGAGTCGCAATCCGAGGCTCAGATCGAATTTTTCGATCGGTTTGTGGTTCCGCTAGTGTCGCGCGTCGAATCCTGGACCCGGCCTCCGTTCGGGCAATCGCTGTTGGCGGTGCTCAAGAAGCAGTGAAAGTCTCGATAATCATTCCGGTCTACAACGAATTTCGTACCTTTCCTCAGGTTTTAGAGCGAGTTCAGAACGCTCCCTTGCCCGATGGCTGTTCGCGGGAAATCATTGTGGTGGATGACGGCTCCACCGATGGCACCACCGAGATGCTTCGTCAATTCAGCCAGGCTGGAATCGTGTTGGGGCACTATGCGGCTTCGAATTCCGGAAAAGGGATGGCGGTGCGAAAGGGGATATCTCTTGCCTCGGGCGGCGTGATTGTGATTCAAGACGGCGATTTGGAATACGACCCGCGGGACTACGCTCGTCTACTCGATCCGATCATTTCTGGGGACGCTGACATTGTCTATGGCTCGCGATTTCTGGGTCGTTCCACTAGAGGTGCACCCTCTGGGATGGCTTTAATGAATCGGACCGCCAATCGCATCTTGACCCTCGCCGCGAACGTACTGTACGGTGCACGGATAACCGATGAAGCTACCGCCTACAAAGCGTTTCGCGCTTCGGTGCTGAATGGACTGCGACTGAACTGTAAACGCTTCGAGTTCTGTCCTGAAGTAACGGCGAAGGTGCGCCGTCTCGGATACCGCATCCAAGAGGTTCCCATCAGCTATAACGCACGAGGTATCGCGGAGGGCAAGAAGATCCGATTTCACCATGGCTTTGACGCGTTGTGGACGCTGCTCAAGTATCGGTTCGTTCCGCGTAGTAAGATCGTTCGAGAAGAAGTGGCTCAGCGCGCCGGAACCTTAAAGTAACCTGTCTTAAGCGGAAGAGATCAGGTAGGATAGGAATCGGAGGAATGGGTGAGTGGTTGAAACCGGCGGTCTTGAAAACCGTTAGCGGGGTAACTCGCTCGGGGGTTCGAATCCCTCTTCCTCCGCCAGTTTATCTGATTGATTCTAGGTAGTTTGCTCTAGAGCTGATTGCACTGTGGCGAGTTTGCGGCTACAATCGGCTCATGCGTGATGTTTACGTACGTCACCGGCCGCAATGCCGGTATGCGTCCCCGAAATACAAACATCCCACAGGGACTGCACGCGAGACTTGTTTTCGGCTGTTGTGCTCCCCGATCTACGCGAAGCTGCTGATACGGCATCCAGACCCCAAGATCCCGGCTTTCGAGTTCAACAGTTCGCTAGCGAAATTGGGTGTGCGAGAAAAGCTCGCCGCCGAAGAATTGATCGATCAGTGGACCGTACAGTTCCTCTCCGGCCAAAGCGCCAAGGTTGATCCAGGCACGTTCAAGACGGTGGAGCAGGCGATTCAGGATTATCTTGATGAGAAGCGAGGCACGCTTGACCGGTCGAAGGAAAGCACCAACCACACGATCCAGAAGATCAGCGGAATCCTAAAGCCTCTGGCCGCCTTCCTCCGTGACCGCGGAACCATCTACATGAAAGACGTGAAAACCGAACATCTTTCGGCCTTTCAGGAGACGTGGCAGGGCCGACTGCGCAAGAACCGCGAGACCGACGAGTTCATCAGGCAGCTTGGCAAGCAGAAGAATCAGGAATTCTTGAAAATGTTCTTCCGCCGTGCGCGGGAACTCCGATGGATTCCAGAGAACCCGGCCGAGCTGTTGCTGTCCATCAAGACGCCGCGGATTGAAGTAAAAAAGAAGACATCCGAAGAGAAGCAGCGTCTCCTCGA
>Ga0182024_10001359_pt1 | contig 63487 bp, 56 predicted proteins | sample P32metaG_FD_120480 | JGI IMG/M metagenome (GOLD analysis project Ga0182024, IMG submission 120480) | Permafrost microbial communities from Stordalen Mire, Sweden - P3-2 metaG (Illumina Assembly) | ecosystem: Environmental > Terrestrial > Soil > Wetlands > Permafrost | place: Sweden: Stordalen...
CGACGGTCTCGCCAACGGGTTTGTTGGCACCACCGTGGGGACTTCCGGAAGCGAAAACCAGGTAACGGTCATGCTGGGCGGCCGCGTGAAATTCTGAAGCGGGTCTCTACAAGGCGATTGCCGCGCTATCGCGCTTGTGCGAGTTTCGCCGGCCGTTCCTCACTCGTCGGCTGGGCGATGCCGCCAAGTGCCTTGTAGATGGTGATCACTGCCACATTGACGCCCGTCTCGGCCTGCGCGACCGCGTCCTCCGCGTCGAGCTGGGTACGCTGCGCATCGAGCAGCACCAGGAAATCCGCCACGCCTTCGCGATACTGGATGTCGGCGAGCTCTGCCGCGCGGCGGGAGGCTTCCGCCTGCTCGCTCAAGCTCTTGAGTTGCGTCTGGCGCTTGCTGAAGGCGAGAAAGCTGTTCTCTGTGTCCTCCAGAGCCATCAGCACCACCTTCTCGTAGTTCGCGGCGGCAGCATCGGACTGTGCTTCGCTGGCGCGCAGCCGCGCGCGAATTGACCCAATATAGTCAAACGCCGGCCAGATCACGGTCGGTGTGACCGACCAGGCGCGCGCGTCATTGGGGAGCGTCGTGCTGAACAACCGTCCCACGTCCCCGGACAGGAAGCCAACGAAGCCGGTAACGTTCACTCGCGGAAAGAGGTCGGCGATGGCGACTCCCACCCGCGCCGTGGCAGCGGCGAGTAGGCGTTCTACGATCCGCACATCCGGGCGGCGACGCAGAAGTTGGGTTGCATCGCCGATGGGCAGCGGCTTTGCGTAGATTGTCACCCGTTCCGGCTTGAGCTCCGCGTTGAGTGTCCCGGGACGCTCGCCCAAGAGCGCGGCGAGTCGGTAGGCGCCTTGGTTTTCGGCGGCTTCGAGCGGGGCGGGATCGTGGCCTCCGTGGCTTTGAGGCGCGCGCGGCTGCGCTGCACGTCGAGCTCTGACCCGCGACCCGCCTCATCCCGGAGCGTCGTCAGCTCAAGAGTCTGCCTTTCGCTCGCGAGATTCTCTCGCGCGACGCCTAAGCGCTGCTGCGCGCCGCGAAGCTCGAAGTAGCTCCTGGCCACCTCGGCCGCCACCGTCACCTCGGCATCGCGGAAACTGGCGCGCTCGGCACCCCAAGTCGGCGCGCGCGGCCTCCACGGACCTGCGCACGTGGCCGAAGAGATCAATTTCCCAGGTCGCATCAAATCCCAGACTGTCGCTCTCAGCCGTGATGCGGCTCAAGCCCAACCCAGGCTCTTGCTCGACGCTCTTTGCATAGCCGCCTTGCACTGGCACATGCGGAGCGTAGTCATAGTTTTGCTCGACAAAGATGGCGCGTGCGGCCCGCACCCGGTCGAGTGCCATCCGCAAGTCGAGATTCGCCGCGAGCGCCCGGCGCTCGAGCCCATCGAGCTCCGGGTCCTCGAACTCCTGCCACCAGGTGGCCTCGGGGTCCTGGGGCAGGAAGGCTGGAGAGGCGGCGTTCTGCACAACAGCCGGTGGAGTGTCGGGTACGTGATAGTTTGGCCCGACTGATGAGGAACCGCGCGGATGCGCGCATTGCAAATGCCGCCGTGGAAATCACCGAATCAGATCATCCGGCGCGTCCCATCATCGAAAAGTACAAGGCCGATATGCGCCGGCGCTTCGGGAAGCTCGCGCGTGAGATGCATGCGCGAGACGCCGACGCACTTGGAGATTCGCTGATGCTGCTCTGGGAAGGTAGTTCCTTGAGCCGCTTGACGTCTCACAGCCAGCACGGCCCGGCGGAGAATGCTGCGAAGGGAGCGCGGACCCTGATCGCGGCGTATACAACCTGAGGATCGCGGAAGCGTGCGTAGCGCCGATGCGCGCAAGCTAATTTGCCGACGATTCTCGCCCGATCCTCTGCCTTCCCGCACGCTGGGCCGACCGGATTAAGTGGGGCCGGGTCGGTCCGATCAACGTGTTATCTTGACTGAAAGAGCAGCCCTGACACCTGTTGATGCCGACCCATTTCCGCTTTGTCGCGCCTTACAATCAAGCCGCCTCCCGCGCACGGCGGGCGTTGGCGATTGTGGGCCTTTTGCTGGTTGTTTTTCACGGTGAACCGGCCAGAGCGTTCGGCTTCGACGATGTCGCTGCGCGAGCTAAGCTGCAAGCCCAAGGGACTTACCGGAGCGCAAGCCGCAAGCCGCCCGCGGAGCTGCAAGCACTTACCTACGACCAGTACAGGGACATTCGATTTCGCCCCGATCACGCTCTGTGGCGCCCGGAGCACCTGCCGTTCGAGTTGATGTTCTTCCACCTCGGTAAATTCCAGACCGAGTCGGTTAGCATCAACGAAATCACGCCTCAAGGCGTGCGTCATATTCCCTATAAAAGCGCAGATTTCAACTATGGCAAGAACAAGCTGTCTCCCCAGACTTGGGGTGACCTCGGTTTCGCCGGTTTTCGCGCGCATTACTCGCTGAACGGCACTGAATACAAAGACGAACTCGTGGTCTTCCTCGGCGCCAGTTACTTTCGCGCGCTCGGCGCAGGTCTGCACTACGGCTTGTCGGCGCGGGGACTGGCGATCGACACCGTCAGTGGTCAAGGCGAAGAGTTTCCTCGGTTCACTGAGTTCTGGATCGTAAAACCCGCCGCCAACGCACGTACTCTGACGATCTACGCGCTACTCGACTCGCCACGCGCCAGCGGCGCCTACCAGTTTGACGTTCAGCCTGGCGATGAGACCGTGATCGAAGTGCGCTTGCGTATTTTCCTCCGCGCCCGCGTCGCGACGCTTGGCATCGCGCCTCTAACGAGCATGTTTGCCTTCGGCGTAAACCAGCCGCATCGCGCGGACTTTCGTCCCGAGGTGCACGACTCAGATGGTTTGATGGTCGCCACGGGCGATGGCGAATGGCTTTGGCGTCCGCTGCTCAACCCGAAGCAAACGCTTACCACGTCGTTCTCGATGCGCAAGCTGCGCGGTTTCGGCCTGATGCAGCGCGCCCGCAAATTCGGTAACTACGAAGACAGTGAGGCACACTACGAGTTGCGGCCGAGCGCCTGGATCGAACCCGTGGGATCTTGGGGGCCCGGTCGGGTCGAACTGGTTGAGCTCAATACGCCAGACGAGACCAACGACAACATTGTCACGTACTGGGTACCCGACCAACTTCCCGCGACGGGACAACCGATCGACTTAGCCTACCGTCTGCACTGGCAAGGTACGCAGCAGATGCAGCACCCGCCGGGCGCCTGGGTAGCGCAGACGCGCATCGGCCGCGGCTTCGCCGAACTGGCAGCGGATGAGCAGCAATTCGTCGTCGATTTCACCGGTCCATCGCTCGCCGCACTGCCGGCCGATGCAAAGGTGAAAGCGGTCGTCACAGCGCCTTCCAATGGGCAGATCGTCGAAAGCAACGCCTACCGTGTCGAGGCCACCGGGGCCTGGCGCATGACCGTACGGGTCAAACAACTCCGCCCCACAGAACCCACCGAGTTGCGCGGCTTCCTTCAGAGCGACACAAACGTACTGACGGAAACATGGAGCAACATTCTTCCCGCGCGCTGAATGTGCATCGTGACGTTGTGCCCGCGAGCAGCGGACATCTAACTACAACGCGGTCACGGCTAAGGTTCGGCCTCATGAAGCGCAATTGCCACATCGCCGCACCCTCCAACCTCCTTCCCTACGTATTCTTCTGCAGATGAGCTGAATTCTTTGCCGCTATCCTTTCCGGGAGATCCACCATGCCTTTGCGTCCGTTCATTGCCGCGCTAGCCTGTGTCGGCCTTCCAATGCTCGCCGTAGCGCAATCCCCTCAGCTCAAGTTGCCGTCGTTCGCAAGTCTGCAGCAGAAGGCGACGGAGTCGGTCGATATTACGATCGGATCGCTGGCGCTGGACATCATGAGCGGGTTGATGGATGACCACGATGAGGACAGCGCAGAGATGAAGCAGCTCATCAAAGGGCTGAAGTCTGTGCAGGTGCGCAATTATCAGTTCGACTCGGATTTCGCGTACTCAAAGGCGGATATCGATGCGGTTCGATCTCAACTGTCCGGGCCGGCCTGGACTCAGTTGGCGCAGGTTCATGATCGAAAAAAGAACGAGGACGTAGACGTCTTTGTCGCTCTCGACGATCACAAGGTTACGGGCTTTGCGATCGTTGCGAGTGAACCCCGTGAGTTCACGATTATCAACATCGTCGGCGCGCTCGACCTCGAGAAAATCGCCAATCTTCAAAAGCAGCTGGGGCTTCCCGATGTAGGTGTCGCGCGGATTCCGCCATACCTGCTGTGATCGTTCAGCCGCCGCACGTTAGAGCCGCCAGGACATCGATTGCGTGACGGAGGCAGAGGTATGCGCAACGGACGATTCGCTGTCCCGAGCGCTTGCTGGCGAGTCGGCGGCGTTCACCGCGTTGGTTCGCAAACACCAACGCTTGGTATACAGCTTGGCCCTGCGCATGTTGTCGGACCGGCACAAAGCAGAAGACCTGGCCCAGGATGTGTTCCTGCAAATGCATCGCAGTCTGGCCTCAATTGAATCCGATGCGCATCTGTCGTTCTGGCTGCGCAAGGTGACAATCAATCGTGCGATCGATCGACTTCGCCGGGAGCCAAGGTACGAAGCGGTCGCGTTGGAAGAGAGCTTGATCCCCGTCAGCGACGCGTGCGATGACGATCCGCTTTTGCAGCGCAGGTTACGTGAACTTGTCGGACGGCTGCCGCCGGCGCCTCGGGCCGTGATTCTGTTGCGATATCAAGAGGACCTTGATCCGACAGAGATCGCACGAACCTTGAGCATGTCGATTAACACAGTAAAGAGTCATCTCAAACGCTCACTGGCGATATTGCGCGAGCAGGTGGGGGATACTGCGGCCATGGGCCCCGATGGGACCCCGTCGAAACTCGATCATTCCTCTACCAAGCATGGGCCAGTGACATGAGTAACAATCTGGACGATCAGCTGCGAGGCGCGCTGCGATCCGTGGATCCCGGCGAAGAATTCGAACAACGCGTGATATCGCGCATTGCGAATGACTCGCCGCGATCGCGGCGATCTGTGCCGGCAGGATTTCGGTGGCTGTCGGCGGCACTCGTGGCCTCGGTTGTGCTCGGAGTCCTCATCACGCACGACTGGCAGGTGCGGCGCGAGCAGCAAGGGCTCGAAGCGCGCAAGCAGTTGATCGAGGCATGCGGGTAACGGGCGAGAAACTGGATCTCGCATATCGAGTCGTAAACGATGAAGCACATTCGGCAACCGGTGAGAACTCCGGAGCGTAAGGAATGAAAACGTTCGCCAGGAAATTGACTAGCGCATTCATCCCGCTGGCAGCCATGGTCGCGACAGCTGTGGCAGCCGCGCCGGATGTCCAATTGAAGATGCCAAACTTCGAATCGCTGGCCGAAAAAGCCAGCGATTCCGTCAGCATCACTCTCGACTCTACTCTACTCGGCATCGCCGCGGGCTTTCTGGATTCGAGCAAACCGGAGGACGCTGCTGCGAAGGAACTGATCACCGGGCTGAAGGGCATTTACGTCAAGAGTTATACATTCGACAAAGACTTCGCCTATCCGAGCACCGACGTAGACATGGTAAGAAAGCAATTGTCGGCGCCAGTATGGCAACGCCTGGTAGGGGTTCGCAGCCGTAAGAAACAGGCTAACGTCGACATCTATATGTCCGTCGATCAGGGCAAAGCCAATGGTCTGGTCATCATCGCGAGCGAGCCGCGCGAGTTCACGATCGTGAATATCGTAGGGTCGATCGACCTGCAGAAGCTGCGCCGACTCGAGGGGAAATTCGGGATCCCCAGACTGCAGTTAGAAGAGAAGAAATGAAAATCAGCTGTTGCGCTCTCATGCGGTCAGAAAAATGTGTGCGTACTGCGGTACGGTAAACGCTGCCGCACAACAGAGCGCTGCATCGCAGCAGAAATGACATCGACGGAGGCGCTTCCCAGAAATTGTGCGTAAATGCTCAGCTAGCATCTGTGCCAGAACTTCAGAGAGCGTTTCGTTGTCCCAAAATGCTTCCATGGTGCGAAACGCAAATGAGCAGCTGTGAGCGGAGGTTCGGCGGCCAAGTCTCTTGGTGCCGGCTTGGCCTATGACGGTGCCGGGGATACACCGCGCCGGGGTCGATCGCTAGTACTCAAGTCGCCGCAGCGCGGCACTCGTCAGGGCCGAACCTCGCCGAGCCACCGCCGTGGCTGATATGCTCGCGCGCTTCGGGTTGGGGCGGTCATCTCTGACTGCGCGTCGACGCCGCTTGTACCTGTTGTTCACGCGCTCGAAGATTCGATATGTGAGAGCGCCTAAAGTCGCGGCAGTTGTGCCGGTATCGCACCGAGAAGATGAAGATCGTTGCTGTCACAAATATCAAAGGCGGAGTTGGCAAGACGACAACCGCCGTCAACCTCTCGTTTCTGTCTGCGGCTCACGGCCGTACCACATTGTTGTGGGATCTGGACCCGCAAGGGGCTGCGACCTATACGTTGCGGTGCGAACCGAACGGGCACGTGTCCGCCAAGAAGCTAGTCGCCGGAAAGCATGACCTACCCGAATTGGTCGTGCCGAGCGGGCATGACAGGTTGGACGTCCTTCCGTCGGATTTTTCATATCGCAATTTCGACTTGCATCTGAGCGAGCGCAAGCGTCCAGCCGAGCGTCTTTTGAAAATGAGTCGATCACTTCGGGATGCATATGCGGCGTTGTTCCTGGACTGCCCTCCCGGAGTGTCTCTGCTCTCGGAAAATGTCCTGCATGCGGCCGACGCGGTCATTGTTCCGCTGCTTCCGACGCCGTTGTCTGTGCGCATGCTGGTGCAGCTGCAGGACTTCATCGATGCGAACGGTTGGGATTTGACGTTATTGCCATTCTTTTCGATGGTGGACAGTCGTAAGTCGCTGCATAACGATTTGATCGCGCGTACGCGCGAAGAGTTTCCGGCGCTTCTGGCCACGGAGGTTCCGTACTCGAGCGAGATCGAGCGGATGAGTCTGCGGCGGGCACCCATTCCGGCGTACGCCCCCAGAAGCGCGGGAGGGCAGATCTATTTAGCTCTGTGGGCAGAGATAGAAGCGCGAATATGGCGGCGGAGATGATCATTTCGCGATGCGATGGGCACGTGGTTGGATACTTCCTGCCGCATGAAGGCACGAACGATGTGGCGTGGAGCCTCACTGCCTTCGATAGTCTAGCCGCCTATGAGAATGGGGCAGGTTGGCCTGGGCCCATCCAAGCGCCACTGCACTGAAGGGGATGGGTGCAAGAATGCTGTGGGAACGCGACTTCCAAAAGCCGGGCCGCTCAGAGGCGCTCGGAGTGCACTGCATGGCCGCGACGTCGCACCCGTTCGCGACGTGGACCGCGCTCCAGATCCTGCGCGAGGGGGGCAATGCCGTGGACGCGGCCGTGGCTGCTGCCGCGGTGCTGAGTGTCGTAGAGCCGACTCAGACGGGAATCGGCGGCGACTGCTTCGCGCTGTACATGCCTGGTGGTACAGGGCCGATCTACGGTATGAACGGCTCGGGGTGGGCGCCGCGAGCCGCCGAAACGGACTGGTTTCTTGAACGCGGATTGTCTGCGATCAACCCGGCGAGTCCCCACGCGGTCACGGTGCCGGGTGCGGTCGCCGCCTGGGAGCGCTTGGTCGCGGACCACGGGACCTTTGGCCTCGATCGCCTGCTTGCACCGGCGATTCGGGCGGCCGACGAGGGGTACGCCGTGACGGAACGGGTGGCGCGCGACTGGGGACGGCAGGTTGCCAAGCTTGCCGCAAGGCCTGTCGCTGCAAGCGTCTTTCTCAGTGATGGCGCCGCGCCCGCTGCCGGCACCGTCCACCGCCAGCCGAAGCTCGCCCAGTCTCTGCGCGCCATCGCTGAGCGGGGCGCCGCAGCGTATTACAAGGGGTGGATCGCCGAAGACATCGTCAACTGCCTGCGCGCACTCGGTGGGCTGCAAACGCTCGATGACTTCGCTGCGTTTGAACCCGAGTATGTGCGCCCAATTCACGCCCCGTACCGGGGGTACGACATTTGGGAATGCCCGCCGAATGGCCAAGGCGTGATCCCGCTTCTTATCGCGCGCACGCTCGAGCATTTTGATGTCGGCTCGCTCCCGGTGGGCGGCGCGCAAAGGCTGCATCTCCTCGCGGAGGTCGCGCGACTCGGCTACGCCGTTCGCGATGCGGTTGTCGGCGATCCTCGCACCGCACCGGTTGCGGTCGATGACGTCCTCAGCGACCGGTATGCGGCTGCGCTTGCACAGCGTTTCTCGGCCTCGACTCGCATCGCGGATCTCGCGCCGCCCTTCGGGCCGGCCCATCGCGATACTGTATTCCTCGCAGTGGTCGACCGTGACCAGAACACGATCGCCTTCATCAATTCGAATTTCGATGAATTCGGCAGCGGAATCGTTGCGCCGGCATCAGGCATCGTGCTTCACAGCAGAGGTTCCGGCTTCGTCGTTGAACCCGGACATCCGAATACGATCGCCGGGCGCAAGCGCCCTATGCATACGATCATACCGGCGCTCCTGACCCGCAATGTCAGAGCCGTGATGTCGTTTGGCGTGACCGGCGCCCATTTTCAACCCATGGGACAGATCCTGCTGTTGAGCAATGTAATTGACCATGGAATGTCACTCCAGCAGGCCATTGACCAACCACGGTTCTTTGCCCGCGGTAACTCCTTTGAGGTCGAACAATCGATATCGATGCAGGCCGTTGAGGGCCTCCTCGCCTTGGGACATCCGGTCGTTGCCGCCGACAATCCCCTCGGCACGGCGCAGGCCATCCGGATCGATTGGCAGACAGGAGTCTTGCACGGTGGTGCCGATGGTCGGCGCGATGGCGTGGCGCTCGGGTGGTAGTCCTTCAGGCTCTGGCGCAGGGAACGCAAAAGGTTTTTGGGCCGGAGCTTTACCGACGAATCGTCGGATGTGACAGCGCCGATGTGCGCCGGGCAGCCGCAGCGCGGGGCTAAGTGCGATCGACAGGATGCCACCGCAGGGAATCCTTCAAGACGTAGCCCGCGAGATCGACGCCCAGCGGGTCCTTCTATAGTGACTTTGACAGACCGAAGAAAAAGCCGCGCCGCGGTCCGTATTGCGGCGCGCCGACGCCCACCCCCGTGCCATTGCGGATCTCGTAGACCTTGTCGAACACGTTGATCACATCGAAACGTGCGGTCAGGGTGCCGGCGTTCGGGATGTGGAACACATGCGTCGAACCGAAATTGTACTGCGTGTACACCGGCAAGCTCTCGCCATTCGGGATGCCGGTGCCGCCATAGGCCGTGGTCACACCGGGCGGTAGCGGGAGATTCGCCCGCAAGCCGGAGCCATAGAGGAGGTCCGCGCTGAAGCGCGTGTCGTTCCAGAGGTAGGACACGCCACCCGAGGCAGTATGTTCCTGCTCGTGATCGAGGTGAATGTAATTGTGGGCGATGTAGGCGAGATCGGCCGCATCGAAGTTGAACTGCGCCGAGTCGATCTCCTTGCCTTTGGCACTCTGTGCCGCGAGATTGAGATAGACCGTCAGATTACCGCTAGTGTAATTGCCCGCGAATTCGAGGCCGTACTGCTTGCCGTAGCGGTAATTGAAAGGCGTCAGGATGATCGGCGCCCCGAACTGACCCTCGTCGATGAGGTTGACCGACTGCTTGTAATAGGAATCGAGTCCCAGAGTCAGCGCGCGACCGAATTTCTGCTGGACGCCGAGGTCGTAATAATTTGCTCGCTCCGCAAGCGGCGCGGTGGCTTGCGGCACCAACGGTGGGGACGTCGTGTGCTCGAACAAGCCGATGTCCTTGCCGCCCACCAGTTCAAAGGGCGGCGGCGAGAGGTAACGCGAATAGCCGGCATGCACGGTGGTGTCGGGCAATGCCTGCCAGACGGCGTTGAGCCGGGGACTCGCCTGGCCGGCGCTGGTAAAGGCCGTGAAGCGATCCAGCCGCAGCCCGTAGTTGAGCGTCAGCGTCGGCGCAAGCTTCCATTCGTCCTGCAGGTACGCGCTATATATCCATTCGGTCTTGCCACTATCGTCGACTATCGAAGTCGGTACATCGCTGAGCGGAGTTCCGCTCGCGTTGGTCAGCAGCACCTGCGAGGTTGTGTCGCTGATCGAATGGTCGGACTGCAGGAAGAGTCCCGCCCGAATCGTGTGGACGTCGTTGAGCTTGTAGGCACCGTCGCTCTGCCCGGCATAGGCGACGTTCTGCTTGAACGCATCCTGCACAATGCCCGTAAACAGCAGGTCACCTGGGAAATCGGGTATGAATGTGAGACTTGAGTAGCGGGCGGTGAGCGAGGTCTGCACATCGAGCGCGCCTGCCGAGTGCTGCCAGCTTAAGACGCCGAACTGCGTGACTTCGCGCTGGTGTTCGTCGAGATTCTGGCTCGGAAACGTGCTCTGCCCGTCGACGGTCAATCCGAGTGGCGGCTCGAGGCCATATTGATTCGGGATCTGGAATTGGCCGACCGAACTGCCGAGCATCACCGCAACGCGGTTCTCGCTGTTGAGGATGTCCTCGACATAGCCGAAGCCGTGCAGTTGCGTCGTATGGTCGTGGATGGGGTTGGAGCTGCCGTCGGGCGACTCGATGCCCAGGTCGTTGCTCAGGAAGTCGCCGGAGGCGAAGTAGCTCACCGAACCGGAGGATCCGCCATAGTTGATGCTGGGCTGTACCGTGCCGTGACTTCCGCCATAGACAGAGACGGCGCCGCCCGGATCGAGCAGGCCACTCTTGGTCGTAAGGTCGATGATGCCCGCGGTGCGCAGACCGTACTCGGCCGGCAACGCCCCGGTGACGAGCGTCATCGATTCAATGAGGCGAGGATCAAGGGACTGTCCGAAGACACTGATCCCTTCCGGCAGGATGATGCCGTTGATACGGTATTGCAGGCCATTGTGTTCGCCGCGAACGTGGAACTGACCGAACGAGTCCTGCGCCACTTCAGGCGCCTGCATGACCACCTGATTGAGGAGCGTATTGTCGCCACCGGGGGTTGCGGCCACGGCTTCGGCCGTGATCGTGTAGGTGCTGGCGCCGGTCTGAGTTTGGATGCCACTGCGAGCTTCATTCAAACGCTGAGCGGTGACGACGATTGTCGCCAGCGGCCCGGAATCATCAGTGGCTTGTGCAAAAAGCGTCGGACTTACAAGCATTGCGGCCACGGCAAGCGCAGCCGCCCGTCGGAGAATGGGATATGACATGGATCTGATCCTGTGCAAATGGGACAAATGGCGTGCAGGCCATCGCCTGTACGCAAATCACCAAAGGTGCAGGGACCCGAAGAATCGGGCCCGGAAGGATCAGACGCGCGGCGGACCGCGGCTACGTGGAGGAAGAGCCTCGGCGGCTACTATCGAGTAGAGGGGTGCAGGAACGTAATGACGAACGGCCGCGACTGCAGGTAGAACCGCAACCGAGGCAGATGCCGGATTTCCGACCTGCGCGAATGCCGCACAGATGTCGCAGATCTTGCCGGCGACGAGGTTGTTTTCGTAGCGAACCTGGCCGCTGCCAACTGGATGGACGTGGCTGAGTTCGTGCAGCATCGCGCCCTGCTGGGCAAAGACCAGCAGCAGGGGAAGAACCAATGCAAGGCGAAATTTGGAAGTTTTCATGGTCTTGCGAAGTATTGCCCTCTGAGATTACCACAAGACGCCACGAAATGACCTTACGATATGTCCGTTCTACACCGGACACTTCGCTAAAGCTCGCTCACCTGGGGAAGACGTTTTTGATCCGTGCGATCTGCTCCGACACGGCTCTGAAGTTGGTGGACGGAGCGCAGGTCAGGCGTCCGGTATTGATGATTCCAAATCACAGGTCAAAGTCGCCGACCGGGAATAGTTCTCGCGCTCTGCAAGACGTAGCTTCATGTCAGCGGTATGACGAGCTAAACATTGGAGCCAAGAAATGCGAACCTCTTCACCCCTGACAATTGTCGCGATCACAACTCGTTATGCGTTACGCCCACGGCGCAAATACGTGTTCGATCGAATTCCGCCAAGAAATTCCGCGACAGTCTGACTGTCCCGTTTGCCAGAAGAGTGGATTACCCATCCATCGACGTGCGGCTCTCTCGCGAATACTGCGTAGATTGCCTCCACGCCTAAAAGCAGTCCCTTCCGGCGACCGTGCTCAAACCTCCCACACGCAATCGCTACGCGTAATCACCGCGCCAGTCGGAGAGCCTCAATTTCTTCGCCGGACGCTGCCACGTCCCGGATTCAGGGGTTAGAAGGAACAGTTCAGCGCAGCTGACTATCCTTACTGCCACGGCGGTTGTACCCGCTGAATTTCGCAATGTCGCGGTCGTCAGCGTCTTGGCATTGCACGCACAGCCGAACGCCGGGTATCGCGTTGCGCCGCGCTTCCGGAATCGTAGCTCCGCAATTAGTACAATGAATAAGCCCAGCACCGCTAGGCAACCGACTCTTTGCGCGGAGGATCCCATCCTTCACCGTCGCATCAATTTGATCCTGAACCGCGCCATCGCCCGCCCAACCCGTTGCCATGCCTATCTCCTACAATCATCGCCTGCTACATTAGCGCAGCACTACTCGTAGTAGTTCCCGAACGAGCATATTCCAAGTCGAATTCAGCGCCAGCGGATGATCTTGCCTGGCTTAGCCTCTGGCGGTGCTCGGGACCTGCTGTACCGCTAACGCCCAGGCCACCGACCAGAGAGGGAGCCGTCGTACAGCGGAACCCCTTAATTTAGTAACTTACTGATTTATCTATAACTTTCTCCGCGTCGAGTCCCTCATTCTGCGCCACTACACGCCTACCCATCTTTCTCCGCGACCAGCGCCTGCTGCATCCATTCCGGGCGTTCGGCAAAAATATAGAGGTCTCGTCAAGGCCCAGAGTCGGGATGTACCAGGCACCGCGTGCCTTCATCGCCTGAATTAGACTGGCATCGACGGGTTTGTCGCGGACGCCGTGCGCCAGCACGTCGATGCCGTCGTTGACTAATCGCTCAGCGTCATCGAGGTAATAGACATGCGCCGCGACGCGCAAGCCGTCTGCGTGCGCTTCGTCGATGACGGCCTTGTAGATTACCGGATTCATCTTGTTTGGCACGGTGCCACGCATATCGTCAACCCAGATTTTGATCAAGTCTGGGTGCCGCCGCGCAGCCTCACGCACTTGCAGCCATGCCTCTTCGGGCGTGGCCGGCCAGTAGACTTGTTTGTTCAGGATACCCATGGCGGCGGGCGGTGCGCCCGCGTCGACGCCGAAGCCGCGACCGGCACCGAACATGTCGGCGCCCGGCAATGCGCCAATATGCAATTGGGGTTGCAGATCGTAGAACGGCTGGAGATTCAAACCGATCACGATTGTCACTCCAAAGGCTTCGTACTACCTTATTTGACGCAGAATGTTCGTACGAGTGACGTAGTGACCTGGGGCGCTGCACCAGATCTTATCGATGACATCGAAGGCGACCGCTTCTTCATCTACAATCGTGAAGCCGCGACTGGCGACACCCCCGAGCGTAACGCCGGTATGCGCACCCTCGAGACCGCGCCTCAGGCCGGTGTTGATGCGGATCACGCCGCAAATTCAGGATTTACGGATCACCACGACGTTGCGCAATCGGCCCTCCCGTTCGTACTGCCGCAGAAACGCATTAAAGCCGCGGCATATTCAGCTGAGCCGGGCGAGCGCGGGCGTCGCACGGGAAGGCAGCGCTGCTACCCTTTTCTTTCGTACTTGAATGACACTTTGACTTTTGCCCGGTAGGCCTCGATTTTGCCGTTCTTGAGCTGCAAATCCAGCTCGGAAATCTCAGCGACCCGTAAATCGCGCAGAGTCTTGCTTGCACGTGTAACGGCGGCTGTAGCCGCCTTTTCCCACGATTCCGTGCTGGTTCCGATGAGCTCTATGACCTTATAGACGTTCTCAGCCATGATTCTCTCCTTTAGGTTCGGTTTGAAGTGCATTCGATCATCGTCGTTCAAGACATTCAAGCTTTTTGTACTTGAGTGCAATAGGAGCTGCCACGACTCATTGTGGCCGCAATAGGTCCGTCAAGCGTCTCCTTCGGGCCGGGACTTGGAATTCGGTCATGATCGCGGCGCGGCGAGCATTCTAAGCGTCGCTTTGGGATTGCTAGCGACCTGATGAACCGGATGGGGCTTGGCCGCGGCCGCAACTGCTCGGACGTCGCGGATGACGAGAAGCCGATGTGGCACAATGAGAACAATCCTTAAACTCTTCCTGCCCAGGAGAGTCGCAATGCAACAGCCGCGCATCATTTCGATGGGAGGATGTCTCTGTGGAGGGGTCCGATATTCCGTGCGCGGCGCTCTCCGCGATGTTATCGCCTGTCATTGTTCCCAATGCCGGCGGACTAGCGGCCACTTTGTCGCCGCCACGGGCGCCGAAGCCGACCGCATAACATTCGAAAAAGATGAGACGCTCGTATGGTTCGCCTCATCTAACCAGGCGGAGCGAGGCTTTTGCGGCCGCTGCGGCGGCAATCTTTTCTGGCGCCCTATCAAGGATGAGCGCGGATGGATGAGCATTATGGCTGGAACCCTGGATCCGCCCACTCAACTCAAGCTGAAGCAGCACATTTTCGTCGCAGATAAATCAGACTATTACGAGATCATGGATGGAGCGGAACAGAGTGCAGAGTGAGCGACGCGCGGCGCTTGGGCAAGTTTTCCACGTGATGGCTTAAAAGGCTAAGGCATCCGTTCATTTAGCGGCGAGCAGCCTCCGGCTGCGGCGTCAACATAGATTGCCATGCCTGGCGTTTTGGCTAATTGGCGCACCAATGCCGAGGGTCAGGTATCGACCGACCAATGCGTAACCTGCAAAGGACGACACTTATGGTTTCGAGTCTCTTGCAACCAATTGCCTGGAGATTCGAATGAAATGTCCGATCGCGCTTGCGCTCACGACACTGCTTTCCGCGGCAGCGGTCGCATCTGGCGCACAACTCGACGGCGCTCCTTGGGGAACTGGTCCCGCTACTGGTCTTGCCGATTCGGCGGCGCTGCGTGCGACGGTGTTTGGAACACCGCCGCAAGACATGGCGCCGTTGCCCGCGAAGGTGCCGCTGGAAGAAATTGACATCGTGCTGCCCTGGGCGCGGACGGTCCCGGACGTGTTCTGGTTTGACCGCAGATTGCACGTATGGTTTTCCGCGCAGGACAAGCCCGCGCCGCTGGCGATAGTGATCTCGGGCGTCGGTAGCGACGGCAACACGTCAAAGCTCTCGACATTGCGCGCAGCCCTCTATGGGGCCGGCTATCACGTCCTGACAATTCCATCACCGACGTTTCCGGGCTTCATTGTATCGGCGTCGAGCACTGGGGTCGCCGGCGATCTGCTTCAGGACGGTCGCGATCTGTACGCAGCAATGCAGCAGATCGTTGCGCACCTTCCGCGTCGCGTTCAGATCACCGAAGTTGACATACTCGGCTATAGCCTGGGCGGTGCCAATGCGGCTGTCGTCAAATCCATCGACGCGGCCGAGGGGAAGCTGAAAATCCATCGCGCAGTCATGATCAATCCGCCGGTCAGTCTGTTTACGTCCGTCGCCCGGCTCGACCAGCTCTTCGCAATCAGCATCGGCTCCGGGGACTCGGGCGTCGAGCGTCTTTATAAACGTCTGTACACGAGGCTTGCAAACCTATATCGGCTATCGGACAGGGTCCCTACCGACGATACCGATTTGCTGGCTGCGGCTGCAACAGTACTGAAGACGGATGCGGATTTTTCCGCAGCAATTGCACTTACATTTCGCATCGCCCTGATGAACATGTTCTTTGCCGGCGACCTGTATGCCGGCACGGGCGTCGTGATCGATCCGAAGCACCCGCCGCGCCCAGGCGATTCGCTGGAAGAAACCGCACGCGTCCTGCGCGGCAAGCCGTTCTCGGAATATTTCGCGAAAGTGTTCGCGCCTTACTATTTGGCTCATCGACCCAATTCGACTCCAGAATCACTCAAGGCCGACAATCGTCTGGACATCATCGGCGCGACGTTGCGCAGCAATCCTGACTACTACGCGCAGACCAATAGCGATGACGTAATTCTGGATAAGCCGGAACTGGCGTGGCTGCAATCCACCCTGGGCGGCAGAATTGCGGTCTACGATCACGGCGGCCATTTGGGCAATCTCGGTGAGCGGCGCCAAATTGCAGACATGCTCGACATGCTCTCCGGGCGTTGGCAGAAGTCCGGGCAATGAGAGCAGCAGTCTTAGTTGGCTTGGCTGCCTTGGCGTTGAGCGGCTGCGCCTCGCAGAACGTGTCCATCCGGAGTCTACCGCCCGAGACGCCTGCCGCGGACAACGCTGCGGCCATCAAGAATGCAGCTGCGCTCGCCGCGGTCGCGACGGCCGCATCCCACGGTGCTACCGCCGAAGACAGCGAGCACGCGGTGATCCCGCTAACGACGGCCGATGCGCCGTCCATGTATTCCTATGATCCGTGGGAGCGTGTGAACCGCCTCACCTATCGTTTTAATGCGCGGTTTGACGAGGCCGTATTCCTGCCAGTCACGTACGGCTATGGCCACCTGCCGGCGCCGATTCGTTCCGGCGTGCATAATTTCTTCGACAACTTGGACGAGGTGAAGACCATAGTTAATTACGCGGTACAATTGCAACCTGCAGCTGGCGCACACAGCCTCGGAAGATTCCTGATCAACACTACAATAGGGATCGGCGGTCTGTTTGATGTCGCCACAAAACTCAATCTCGAAAGCGAGCCGACCGGCCTCAGCACGACGTTGTCTCGGTGGGGGATGCATCCAGGTCCGTATCTGGTAATTCCATTTCTCGGGCCGGCAACGCTGCGCGACGGCGTTGGCTTGCTCGGAGATTTCGGCGTTGCGTATGGGGTTAATTTGGCACACCTGTATCGTGGCGAGAAGACATGGATATTTGGAGTCGTTGACGCAGTCGATCAGCGCTCGAACACCAGTTTCCGCTACTACTCGACGGGTTCCCCGTTCGAGTACGAAACTGTTCGTTTTCTATACGTACACAGGGAGCTCATCGAAGACGACGCACTGCATGCCAAGGATCACCCAAAGGAGCGCGACGTCGGCGCGCCCGCGGGGCGCTGAGCGAGCCATGAATCTCTGCGGATGAGTAGTGCCGCTGCAGCCTTTCCGGGCCTTGGGACAACACGCCTCGCGCTGTTCATCGTGTCGGTGTCAACAGTCTGGGGTTGCTTCGCACTGTGGTATCAGGTGCCCGGCGGACGAGCGCTCAAGAGTGTGAGCGTAGCTGCGTGGGCCGCGCTTGGCCTTGCGATGTTGATCGCGCTCTGCCAGAGCCGATTCGTACTTGGGATCCTTGGGTTCGCCGTCGCGTTCGGTGTTTTGCTCGTCTGGTGGCGCCGACTCAAGGCATCTAACGATCGGGTATGGGCCGATGACGTTGCTGAAATGACAGCAGGCACAGTGGAGGGCAGTCGAGTCAGCCTACACGATGTGCGCAATTTCGACTGGCGCACCAATACCGACTATACGCAGCGCTGGGAATCGCGCAGCTACGACCTTCAGCGTCTCGACTCGGTCGACATGATTCTGTCGTACTGGTCGAATCAGGCTATCGCGCACGTGTTGATCTCATTCGGCTTCAACGACGGCAACCACGTGGTGTTCTCGGTGGAGATCCGTAGAAAGAAGGGCGATGGATTTTCCGAGATCGGAGGCTTTTTCAAGGAATTCGAGCTCAGTGTCATCGCTGCGGACGAACGGGACGTCATTCGCGTTCGCACCAATGTGCGCGGCGAAGACGACTATCTTTATCGGATCCGGTTGCCGGTGTCGGCCATGCGCTCGTTGTTTCTGGCCTATGTCGACCAGGCAAACTGCCTCGTACACACACCGCGCTTCTACAACACCATAAACGTCAACTGCACCACGCTTGTCTACCATATGGTGAAGCACATCATTGGATACCTACCATGGGATTACCGCCTGCTGCTTTCAGGATATCTTCCCGCCTACGTTTACAGTATCGGTGGTCTTGATACGCGGTATACGCTTAAGGAATTGCAGGCATTTGGGCGCATCACTGAACGTGCGAAGAAGTCCGACCGTAGCGAGACGTTTTCGGCAGACATCCGCCAAGGCGTGCCGCGCATTGAGCCTCAGGAACTCGCGCTTCGCGCCGCATCATCTCTACCTCGGCATTCTGCGTGAGCCGCGGGCATTACGCATATGTTCTGGAATTGAAATGCCGCCTCGATTTGGATGCCCCGTCTACCACCGATTACTCGGTCGTACTCGCACGTCATCAACCGCAGGGCCGGCGTTGCCGCGGTACGCAGCGCTCCGCGGTTCCGCGGCATCGCGACCGCTCCGCAAAAACTAATCTTGCGTCGGGAATCGCTGCAACGATGGTTTGCTTTGGCCGAGGCGTTCGAACTCCCGCTGCAGTTGCAGAAGCTCCTCATCCGAGAGCGCCTCAAGATTGACTAAGCCGATACGCGCGCCTTCGACCCCGCGTAGCAGCTCATTGAGCTTGAGTTGTATGGCCTTGGCGTCGCGGTTCTGGGTGTTTTGAAGCAGAAAGACGATCAAGAAAGTGATAACAGACGTTACTGTGTTGATGACCAGCTGCCACGTATCGAGTAGTGATAGATCGGCCCGGTTATCATCCAAACAAGGATCAGGGCGCCCGCGACGAGAAACGACCAAGACGAACCAACAACGCTTGAGCTGACTTGCGCGAACTTGCGGAATATCTCGCAAGCTGAGGACGATCCTGCAGAGCAGCCTGACGGCGGCCCCAGCCGAGAGCCCCGGCAAGCGGCGAAGACTTCGAGGATTCGCGTCTCAGCGCGCGTGCGTTGGCGCCTTCAGCGTGAAATCCAGTTACCACTTGCTACTTACTGTCGCGAACGCGCGTGACGCACACCAGGCGCCAGTGCGGGCCAAACGGTGCCGAGGATTACAGCACCCACAACATGTCTAGCGCAGAGCAGGATTAGCGTGACCAAGGCCAGTTTGAAGCGACAGAGGGTCGCTGCAGCATTAGCGATCTGCTCGAAACATTTTGGTATCCTGATTCATGGCGTTGGCGCCATATCTGCCTCGTCTTGCTTTAAGAGGTCTTCGGGGCGCAGCTCTCGATTGGACAGGGGTGGCGGATTTGGAGTCGCCCCGGCATTCTGCGCGGGCACTTGCGCTTCGTTGTTGGCGCTGGGCGGATTTTCGGCCATGCGTTCCGTCTGATTCCATTCGGATGTGGTCCAGCCGCCGCCAAGATTATTGATCAAATTGACGCTGGCTGTGAGCTGCCGGATCTGAACCTGCAGCTCCGCCTCTCGAGCCGTTAAAAAAGCGTTTTGCGCGGTGATGACATTTACGTAGCTATCGATCCCGTTTCGGTAGCGTGTGACCGACAAGGCAACAAAATGCTGCGCGGCGACCGCCGCGCTGTGCTCCTCGGTCAGCTCTTGCGCCAGGATGCGCAGGCTCGCGAGATTGTCCTCCACCGACTGGATCGCGGTAAGCACGGTCTGCCTGTAGTTCGCCACCGCTTGGTCGTTGAGGGCTCGCGCCTGTGCGGTCGCCGCGCGCAGGGCCCCGCCGTCGAATACCACTTGGGCGAGTGTCGGCCCGACCGACCAGAAGCGATTGGGCCAGTCGAAGAGTTGATTGATGGCCGTCGATTCAAAACCGCCTGAACCGCTCAATGTGAGGGCCGGGAAATACGCTGCACGCGCTATGCCTATGGCGGCATTGGCCGCCGCGACCTGGCGTTCGGCAGTGGCAATATCGGCACGGCGTTCCAGAAGATCGGAAGGCACTCCAACCGGTACAGCCGGGAGAGCTTGATTGAAATGACGGTATGCCACAGAGAACTTGGCCGGAGGAACTCCGATCAGTACCGCGATCGCATGCTCATACTGCGCGCGGGCAATGCCGAGATCAGTGGCTTGCGCCCTCGCCGACTCGAGCTGCGTGTTAGCCTGCGCGAGATCCTCTTCTGAGGCGAGACCACCTTTGAAAAGCGTCTTGACCAAGCGGAGGCTTGCTTGGTAGTCGGCCAATGTGGTGTCCAGAAGAAGCCGCTGCTCGTCGGTTACTCTTAGCTGAAAATAATCCTGCGCGAGCTGGCTCTGAGTGCTGAGAAGGGCTGTCGCCACCTGCCCTGCGCTCGCTTGCGCAGAATACCGGCGCTGCGCCACCGAATTGCGGACACTGCCCCAAAGGTCCACTTGGTAAGACGCTTCAAGCGGAAACGAATAGATCGTGCGCGGAGTTGTCGAGACGCCGGCGACCGCAGTAGTCGTAGGGCCGATCGTTGTGGTGGTTCCTGTACCGGGACTGGTCGCTCCGGGCACGCCTCCCGCTCCGACCTCTGCGGCGCTTGCCCGCGAGCGGACAACGGAAGGATCAAGAGTCACGGTGGGGAAAAACGCCGCTTCAGCCTCCTGGACCATCGCGCGCGCCGCACGGTAATTCGCCTCGGCGCCGGCAACGGTCTGGTTCGATATTGCGACCCGAGACTCGAGATCATTAAGCTCGGAGTCTTGGTACACCTCCCACCAAGCGTTTCTGATCGCAGCGTCTCTCGGATCGGCAGGCTTCCATCCTTGAGCGGGAGCATTGCTGGGGACGGCTTCTTTAAACGTCGCCGTGGGTGCGCTCTTCGGCGTCTCATAATGCGGAGCGAAGTTGCAACCCGCCAATAGGAGAACAGCGCCGAGCCTCCCCATCGGACCTGTGATTACATTTATCGCTCTCATGAGGCTGCCGCGCCGGCCGGCGCGCGCGCGGCGGGGGCCGAACTGAAACCAAACTTCGAGACCCACGTATTCAGGCGGTCCATATAGAGATAGATGACGGGTGTCGTGTAGAGAGTCAGCACCTGGCTCACAATCAGGCCGCCGACAATTGCAATACCGAGCGGACGCCTAAGTTCCGACCCCATTCCCGTACCGAGCGCCAACGGAACCCCGCCCAGCAGTGCCGCCATGGTTGTCATCATGATGGGCCGAAATCGCAGCAGGGATGCCTGAAAGACTGCTTCCTTGGGGCTCTTATGGTCGCGCCTTTCTACTTCGAGGGCAAAGTCAATCATCATGATCGCGTTCTTTTTTACGATGCCGATGAGAAGGATGATCCCAATCAACGCGATGACGCTGAGTTCAGTGTGCGTGATCAATAGCGCGAGGAGGGCGCCGACCCCTGCCGAGGGCAGTGTGGAGAGGATCGTGATCGGATGGATGTAACTCTCATAAAGAATGCCAAGCACGACATACACTGCGGCAATCGCCGCAGCGATGAGCAACGGCTCGTTGGCTAGAGAATCCGTGAAGGCCTGTGCCGTGCCGCTGAACGCGCCGGTGATGGTGCTTGGCATCCCGGCTTTCTGTTGCGCCGCGATGATTGACTTGACGGCGTTCCCGAGCGCCACTCCGGGGGCAAGGTTGAACGAAAATGTGACGGACGGGAAAACGCCCGAGTGATTGACGGCGAGCGGCGCCGTCGCGGAGCCGAAATGCGTGAACGCCGCAAGCGGCACCATCGCGCCGCTTGCAGAGACTACGTAGACGTTCTGCAATGCCTGCGGGTTCTGCCAAAAGCTGGGGTCGACGACCATCACAACAAAGTATTGATTAAGTGAGGTGTAGGTCGTGGCGATCTCCCGCTCCCCAAAGGCGTCATAAAGAACAGCGTCCAGAGCCTGCGCACTGATGCCGAGGCGCGAGGCCGTGGGCCGGTCAATGACCAGATTGACGGCAAGTCCGCTGTTCTGGGCGTCGCTACTTACGTCTGTCAGCTGGTGAATCTTCTTCATTGAACTCAATAGGATCGGTCCCCAATGATTCAGCTGCTGCAAGTTGTCGCTCTGGATCGTGTACTGATATTGAGCGTTGCTCTGGCGTCCGCCAACTCGGACGTCTTGTACCGCCTGCAGAAACAGGGTCGCGCCAGGCACGACGGAGAGCTTGGGGCGCAGTCGGTTGATAATCTGATCAGCAGACGCTCTGCGCTGGCCGAGCGGCTTCAGGGCGATGAAGACGCGTCCTGTATTGGTTGTCGTTCCTCCTCCACCACCCGTGAATGCGAGCACCGACGCGACAGCCGGGTCCTGCTTGACGATCGCTGCCAAGCGCTGGATTTTCAGCTGCATCAGCTGGAATGATGTTCCTTGATCCGCAACGATGCTGCCGTTCAATCGGCCAGTGTCCTGCTGGGGAAAAAATCCCTTTGGGATTTCGATGTACAAGTACACATTCAGGGCGACCGTCAGGATGGCGACAATCAGCACAAGCATTGAGTGCTCGAGGACCCATCCTAGGCTCTGCTCATATTTCTTCAGCACGCGCTCGAAGACCTTCTCACTCGCCCGATAGAACTTTCCATGAGTGGATTTTTCGCTCAACAACTGCGCGCACATCATCGGAGTCGTCGTGAGGGACACCGCTAACGACACGAGTATCGTGACCGAAAGCGCTATGGCGAATTCGCGGAATAATCGCCCTATGATGCCGCCCATCAGTAGGATGGGGATGAATACGGCCACGAGCGACAGACTCATTGACAGAACCGTGGAGCCGATCTCGGCCGCTCCCTTATACGCAGCCTCCTCAGCCCCCATTCCCTCTTCCTTGTAGCGCGTGATGTTCTCCAGCACCACGATCGCGTCGTCCACCACGAACCCGGTGGAGATGGTAAGCGCCATGAGCGAGAGATTGTCGATGCTGTAGCCCGCTAGATACATGACCGCCAAGGTTCCAACGATGGAGACAGGTACGGCGACGAGCGGTATCAAGGTCGAACGCCACTCGCGCAAAAAGAGAAAGACCACAAGAACGACCAGCATGATCGAAATGAGCAGCGTCCTCTCGATGTCTTTCACCGAGGCGCGGATCGTCACGGTCTGGTCAAGGGCGACCGTCAGCGCGATGGCGGGATTGATGCTCGCTTTCAGCTGAGGCAGCGCCGCGTTGATGCCGTCCACCGTCGAGATAATATTGGCTCCGGGCTGGCGAAAAATGATGATTAATGCGGCGGGCCGGCCATTGGCCAGGCCCAAAGAGCGGACGGTCTGGACCGAGTCCTGCACCTGCGCAACATCCGAGAGCTTCACAGGCGCGCCGCCGCGATAGGCCACAATGAGCGGCCGATAGTCGACCGCTTTGAGCAGTTGGTCGTTTGCGGTGATCTCCCAGCGGCGGGTGCCGCTCGCAAAACTCCCTTTGGCTTCGTTGGCGGTTTGCGCTGCAATGGCGGTGCGAACATCCTCCAATTGCAGACCGTAGCCGTTTAGCTGGGTCGGATTCACATTGATCCGTACGGCGGGAGCGGAGCTGCCGCCCACCAGCACTTGACCGACGCCGGATATCTGTGAGAGCCGCTGTTGCAGAATCGTCGACGCGGCGTCATAGAGCTGCGCTGGCGCGAGCTTATCCGAGGTCAGGGCGACGATCATGATCGGCGCATCCGCCGGATTCACCTTGCGGTAGGTCGGATTATTCGGCAGGTTGGTTGGCAGGTAACTGCGTGCAGCGTTAATTGCGGCCTCAACATCGCGCGCCGCAGCGTCGATGTTGCGGCTGAGATCGAATTGCAGCGTAATGCTGGTCTGGCCGAGCGTGCTTTGTGCGGTCATCTCGGTGACTGCAGCGATCCGGCCGAACTCGCGCTCGAGGGGCGTCGAAACGGACGACGCCATAATCTCGGGGCTTGCGCCCGGAAGCGATGCGGAGACCGAAATCGTTGGAAAGTCGACCTGCGGCAGCGGGGAGACGGGGAGCTCCTTGAATGCAACAACTCCCGCTAAAGCCACCGCCGCGGTTAGGAGCGTGGTGGCGATGGGGCGCTGGATGAAGGGCGCAGAGAAATTCATGGGACTTGGGGCGCCGTTCCGGATTGCCCATCGGGTTGCGGTTCAGCAGCAGGTGCCTTGCGTTTGCGCAGTGCGGCGACCTTCGCGGCCAGATTGTCGAAAAACAGGTAAATGACCGGCGTCGTGTAGAGAGTCAAGAGCTGGCTAAAAATCAGGCCGCCGACGATCGCAATTCCGAGCGGACGCCGCAACTCCGAACCGACGCCGTGTCCAAAGGCGAGGGGCATCGCGCCCAGCATCGCGGCCATCGTGGTCATGATGATGGGACGAAAGCGCAGCAAGCAGGCCTCGTGAATAGCGTCGAAGGCCGATTTCTTTTCTTTGCGCTGCGCTTCGAGCGCAAAGTCGATCATCATGATGGCGTTCTTTTGCACGATGCCGATCAGTAGCACAATGCCGATAATGGCCACCACCGTGAGCTCCGAGCCGCAAATGAGCAGCGCCAAGAGCGCACCAACCGCCGCGGAGGGCAGCGTTGAGAGGATCGTAATCGGGTGGATGTAACTCTCGTAGAGAACCCCGAGCACGATGTAGACGGTCAGCAGAGCGCTCAACACCAGGATCGACTCGTTGGTGAGCGAGCTGACAAAAGCCTGCGCGGTGCCCTGAAACGATCCCTGCAGTGCGGCGGGCGCCGGCAGCTCCTTTTGCACGTTTTCAATCGCCTTGACCGCCGCGCCTAAGGATGCCCCCGGCGCGAGATTGAAGGACACTGTGGTCGCAGGGAATTGACCCATGTGGCTGATTAGGATCGGTGCCGAGCTCTGGGACGTGCGGGTGAAGGCACTCAACGGAACCGGTGTGCCTCCAGTTGATTTCAAATAGATGTCGCGCAGGTTGGCAGGATCGGTCTTAAATTCCGGTGCCACTTCTAGGATCACGTGGTACTGGTTCAGCTGCGTGAATAGCGTTGAGACCTGCCGCTGCCCAAAGCTGTCATAGAGGCTGTCGTCGATATTCTGCGGGGTGATGCCGAGGCGTGCGGCCGTGGGACGGTCAAATGCCAGGGTCGCTTGCCGCCCTTGTGTTTGCTGGTCGCTCGCAACGTCCTCAAGCTCGGGAAGCTGGTTCAAGCGACCGACGAAGCGCGCGACATACTTCGAGAGCTCGTCTGCGTTCGGGTCCTGCAGGCTGAATTGGTACTCGGTCCGGCTGACGATGTCCTCCACCGAGATGTCCTGCACCGGTTGCATGTACAGGCTGATGTCATCCACCTTAGTGAGGGAATTTTGCAGATTCCGTATGACTTGCGAAGCGCCTTTGCGTTTGGCGAGCGGCTTTAAGTTGATTTGGATGCGTCCGCTGTTGAGGGTCGTGTTCGTACCGTCGACTCCGATGAACGAGGAGAGGCTCTCGACCGCGGGATCCTTGAGAATCGTAGCGGCGAGCTGCTGCTGCAGCTGAGCCATTTTCGCGAAAGACACGCTTTGCATCGCCTCGGAAACGCCCTGGATTTCCCCCGTATCCTGGACGGGGAAGAATCCCTTCGGGATGACCACGTAGAGGAGAATGGTCAGGAGGAGCGTACCGACCGCAACCCACATGGTGAGCGTGCGATGCTCCAGCACCCAGTCAAGAGTGCGTTGATAAAACCCGATAGTCTTCTTATACCAGCTCTCCGAGACCCGATAGAAGCGGCTTTGCTGCGACTCGTCCTTATGTCGGAGGAGTTTTGCGCAAAGCATCGGCGTCAGGGTGAGCGAGATTATCGCGGAGATGAGGATCGTCGCGCTCAGCGTTATCGCAAATTCCCGAAACAGGCGTCCGGTGATGTCGCCCATGAAGAGGAGCGGTATCAATACCGCAATGAGCGAGACCGTCAACGACATGATCGTAAAGCCGATTTGTTCCGCGCCCTTTAGAGCCGCGTCGAGCGGAGCTTCTCCCTGCTCAACGTAGCGTGTGATGTTCTCGATCATCACGATCGCATCGTCGACGACGAAGCCCGTCGAGATGGTAAGTGCCATCAGGGTCAAGTTGTTCAGGCTGAACCCAAGTGCATACATGGCGCCGAAAGTGCCGACGAGCGACAGGGGGACCGCAATGCTCGGAATTATTGTGGCCGCCAAGGTGCGCAGAAAGACGAATATAACGGCGACGACGAGCGCGATGCACAGGAGGAGCTCGAACTCCACATCCGACACTGAAGCCCGGACGGTGGTTGTGCGGTCGGTCAATACCGCAATCTTGATGGCCGGCGGGATCGTGGCCCGCAGCTTCGGCAGTAGCGCTTTTATCTGGTTGACAACATCAATAATGTTGGCGCCCGGTTGGCGCTGGACATTGACGATCACCGCCGGAACATTATTCATCCAGGCGGATTGCTCGGTATTCTCCACGCCGTCGACCACGTTCGCCACATCCTTGAGCATGATCGGAGCGCCGTTCTGATAGGTCAGAACCAATTGCCGGTAATCAGCGCTCGAGGTGATCTGATCATTGGCGCCAATCTGGTAGCTTTGCGAGGGACCGTCGAAGCTGCCCTTCGCCGTATCGACGCTCGTGGCCGTGAGGGAGGCGCGCACGTCCTCCATGTTGAGCCCGTAGGATGCGAGCTGGGTCGGATTCACCTGCACACGCACGGCGGGCTTTTGGCCGCCGCTGATCGTCACCGCGCCGACGCCCGGCAACTGTGAGATCTTCTCCGCGAGGCGCGTATCTGCATAATCCTCTACCTGCGCCAGCGCCATCGACTGGGAGGTCAGCGCGAGCGTGAGGATCGGAGCGTCGGCGGGATTGACCTTGCTGTAGACCGGTGGCATCGGCAATTGCGGCGGCAGGTAGCTCTGCGCGGCATTGATCGCTTCCTGCACGTCCTGTTCGGCGACATCAATGTCGAGAGTCAAGGTGAATTGCAGCGTGATGACGGAGGCGCCATCGGAGCTCGCGGAGAGCATTTGATTCAGGCCGGGGACTTCCCCGAGCTGCCTTTCGAGCGGCGCCGTGACGGCGGACGCGACGACGTCGGAGCTTGCGCCCGGGTAAAACGTCACGACCTGCATGGTCGGATAGTCCACGTCGGGCAACGCAGCGATCGGCAGTTGTCGAAAGCCGATGATTCCGATCAGCAGGATCGCCGCCATCAAGAGTGAGGTCGCGATCGGCCGCAGAATGAACGGTCGCGACGGGTTCATCCGGTCTTTTTCACGTTGCCGTTGGCTGTGGCAGGAGGCTGCGCAGCGCCCGGTGTCGGGGGGTTCGCCGCGGGCTGCCGAATTACGATCGAAAGGCCGTTTTGCAGCTTGTCGAATCCGTCCGTCACGAGTTGTTCGTTCGGCTTAACGCCTATGACCGCAGAAACCTCTGCTTCAGTCGCCAAGATCTTCACATTGACCGACTGCACCGTATTGTTCGGCTGTACGACGTACACGAAGGCGACGTCGTTGTTACGCTGAATGGCCGCCTCAGGAACCAGATTGACCTGTGTCAGCGTTTTAACCAGGAGCCGTGTGTTGACGAATTGATTGGGAAAGAGCTCGTTGTGCGTATTTGGGAACGTCGCTCGCGCGCGCACCGTACCGGTCGTCGTGTTGATCTCATTGTCTATCGTGAGCAGGGTACCGGTAGCCAGGCTGTGTTGTTTGGTGCGGTCCAGAGCATCGACCGGCAGTGTGCGGCCAGTGGCCATTTGTTCTGTCACCTGCGAAAGGTCGTCTTCGGCGATGGTAAAAATGACAGTGATGGGCTGCAGCTGGGTGATGGTGACGAGCCCGGTTGTTCCGTCTGCTGGCACGATGTTCCCCGGATCGACCGTGCGAAGTCCTACCCTGCCGTCAATCGGTGAGACAATGCGCGTGTAGTCAAGGTTGACTTGGGCCGCCGCGAGGTTGCCTTCGTCGAGTTTCAACACCCCCATATCCTGCTCGACCAGGGCCTGTTGCGTCGCTACTTGCTGCTCGGGGACAGCGTGCTCTTTGTAAGAGTTCTGGTAGCGTACGAGGTCGAGTCGCGCGTTTTTCAACAAGGCTTGATCGCGTGCCAGCTGCCCCTGTGCCTGAAGCACGACAGCCTGATAGGGTCGAGGATCGATCACCGCCAATAGATCATCCTTCTTCACCATCTGACCTTCCTTAAAGCGGACTTCGGTCAGTGCTCCCGCGACCCTACTTGCCACAGTTACCGTGTATACGGGTGTAACTGTACCGATGTTGTCGAGATATATATTGATGCTGCCAAGTTTGACTGGCGCAACGGACACCGGGATCGGTGGTGGAGCTGCGGGCTTAGGCTTCGGCTTCGACAACCAGGCAATCAGAAGCCATACGACGATCAGCACGCAGAGGCCAATGAGCGCCGAAATTACCCAGTGACGTTTGATTCGCAAGCCCACTTGCCGCACGCGGCTGCGATTCGCATCGCGGTCTGCCGGACTCGCAGCGGTTTCCGGGTCTTTCATATGCTTGTTTCTGGATGCTTCCTCTGTGCCGGCTCCGCCGATGGGCGCTCCAGGAGTGCATCACTCTCCGCGTCGCTGGCGTCGACGATGACCTCGCAGCCAGCAGCGGGCAGCAGCAAGTGGCTCGGTTTCGTGCGAAAGAAGATGATAGGTCAGAATCGCGGCCGTTGGGGGCCAAAGACTCGATGTCGCGCCTCCTGCCGATCGAAACATTAACGGCGGCGAGAAGCGGATGTTCCAACCCGAAATCCGCAACCGCCCCGTTCCCTCGGATGCGGCCGAGACCCGCCTGCCGATTGCCGTGTCAATAAATTATAATATTTTCAATAGCTTACAGGCCAAGCGGTCCATGGCTTCAGAGCCAAATTGCCGTGCCATCCGCGGGCGTGCTCGCGAAGTTCACGTCCGTGCAATTTGGTGCGTTGTCAGTCACGCCGCATTCATGCCTCCTAGCCATCACGAATCAGCGTGACGCTCGCACCGGATGCTCTCCCATAGCATTGAGGTTGCGCCCATGCCGAAGGACTCAGTATCGCTCGCGCCATGCCATCACCGGTGACTGATTCCACCAAGTCATAGCGGGCTGATTTTCAGGCTATCGAGGTACTGTCTGACAGATTCGCGAAAGCCTTCGCTGCTGGTTACGGTTGTGCCTCCAACGAGCACCAGGATGGCATCGCCGCGCGGAGTACGACTGATCTCACTGACGTGACGCATATTGACGAGACAGGATCGGCTAATCCGCAACATTGGTTGCGATTGCAAGGATTTCTCCGCCTGTTGCAGTGTGCTGCGTGCGTGAAAAACCTCGCGCCCGACAGTGATCTTCACGTAGTTGCGGTCGGCTTCCACGACTTCGACGTGGGTCACGTCGAGAACATGCATGCGGCTTCCGGACTCCGCCAGGATGCGGGGGGGAGCGGTCGCGGCGGCTGCCGCCTGCAGCTGCAGCTGTTGCAGCGCCGACGACAAAGTCGCTTGTCGGTCCGTGAGGCTTTCCGTCGCTTGTCTGCGACGGACGCGCGCCAGAGATCTGCTGAAGCGCTCGTAGTCGAACGGTTTCAAAAGATAGTCGATCGCGCAAACCTCAAATGCCTCAAGCGCGTAGTGATCGAACGCGGTCACAAACACGATCGATGGCAACGTCTCCGGATCGAGTGCGCGTGCGAGCGCAATACCGTTCAGCAAATCCATCTGGATATCGAGGAACAGCAAGCTGGGCGGCCGCGCCCGAATCGCTTCGAGTGCGCTGCGGCCGTCGCCGTACTCGCCCACGATACGCAGGTCCCGCTCGCGGGCGCAAAACTCGCGAAGCGACCGGCGCGCCGCCGGTTCATCGTCGACGATGACCACGTCCATCATAAGGATTGGGCCCTACAACAACGCTCAGGTGCTTCGATAACCAAACCGCCTACGGCCCATCGCGTAAGAAAGGCATGCGAATTTCCGCAATCCAATCATTATCGTCGCCGGCGGAGGCACGAAAGGTTGCGCGTCCTCCGAATTGAATGGCTAGGCGCTCACGGACGTTTTTGAGGCCGATTCCGCCGTGGCCCATGCGTTGCTGCGGCACCATGGAATTGACCACACGCAGGCACAGGGTCTCTTCATCGACAAACGCTTCGACACGTATTACAACAGCCGCCGCGTCTCCTGCAAGGCCATGAACGACGGCATTCTCGACCAGAGGCTGCAGGATCAAACTCGGCACCCATGCCGTTGGAAGGGAATCGTGAGCCGGGACACGCACCGTTAGCCGATCCGAGAATCTCTTCTGTTGCAAGTCCAGATACAAACGTACGAATTGCAGCTCGTCGCAGAGCCGCGAAAGTTCACGCTCTCCCGCCTTCAGGAGGCGCCGCAACAAGTCGGCGAGCTGCACAACCATCGATTGTGCCGCCACGGGATCCCAATCGATCTGACCGCGTATGGTGTGTAACAGGTTGAAGAGTGTGTGCGGAGAGAGCTGCATGCGCAAAGCAGCTAGATGCGCGGCATTTAATGATCGCTCGAGTGCGGCCGAATGCAGCTGCGCATCCCGCAGACGCCGGTAGAAGTCAAAGCCGGCAACTAGAGCGAGGCCAAATCCATAGGTCAGAAAGAAGCTCGTGACGCTTGCAAGCCACAGAGGGATAACAGGACCGGATACAAAGGCGGCGAGACCCGGATGCGTGGCATGCGCTGACCAATGATGCCAGGGCATCTCGCCCGCCAGGATCTCTGCGAGCGTCAGCGCCGGCGACGCTAACACCGAAAATGCGAGACCGCACGCAAGTTGGATGGGGACGGCGCGCCAGAGAGGGTGCCAACCCACGCGCAGCGATGCCCAGATGCACGTCAGCAGCGCCGGATACAGCATGATGTGTTGCAGGAGGCGTGCGTCCCAGGGCGCGAACACGTACCCGGCTCGCAGCACGGCAAGCATCGCTTGCATGCTGTTTGCGTACAGTACATTTGACAACGCAACGTATACCCAGAACGCTGTGAGAATCCCGAAATAGGGCGAGATAGTCAGTTTCTCGAGCAGCGGGTTGTGCCCGACCTCGGAGCCGAGTCGATCGGCGCTGTTGGTCCGTTGGACCATTGGCCAAGCGTTCATTCAGGCGCCTCCTTACTCTTAAGCGGTCTAGCTAACGCACATAGCCTACTCCGGCGAGGGCCTGCGCGAGGTGCCGTCGCCGAAGTTCCGGGGACGATCCCGTCGGAGTGAGGGACGAAGTCGCGGCGAAGCGAGCCTAGGCTGCGATGAAGCAAAATCCGATCGATCAGCCAGCCCTCCGCGCCGGTGCGGGCGTAGGAGCGGACGCTGGTACGAACGCGTCGACTGCAGGGATAACTTCGACAAGCGATGGCTTCGCGCGAAATGACGTTTGGAGTCTCATATCCACGTCGCGCGAGGTCGCGGCAGATGAAACATACATTCACGTTACAAAATCTAGGAGAGCCACAATGTCTGCAATCAATCTCAAGAGCGAATCCATGTGGGCGACCGGCGTGCGAGCTTTAGTGCTTGTTGGCTGCGTGCTTGGCGTCGGATCAAGTATGGCGCACGCGGCGCCCGCCACCGATGATGTTCCGTCGGTCACAGTGCAATATTCTGCTTTCGACTTGGCGTCAGATGAAGGCGCGCGCAATCTGTACCGCCGCATCGCCAATGCAGCGCAAGCGGTATGTCCAGATGCAAACCCGCACGATCTCAACGGATTTGTCCGCAGCAAATCGTGCCAGGCCGAGGCGATTGCCCGAGCCGTCCGCGACGTTCACAGCCCGCGTCTTGCTGCGGTATATAGCACGCGCACGAATCATGGATGATCGAGGCCCGCTGTGCGGCGCTGGCCGTGCGCTCGGGCGGATGGGGTCGCATACGTATGTGCTCCCATCCGTCCGAGCCGCTTACGCCTCATCGAGCCGAGCATCCCGCTCGCGCAAGGCACGGAGAGAGGCCGTGATGACAACGGCATGTACTGCGGAACAGTCAAGCCGTGGACAGTAGCGGAGTCACAATGCGTTCCAGACGCTCTTGCGTCCAGACCGGATGTGGATCCCGCCAGCCATTGTCAAGCAGGCGTCCTTGACGATCGATGGTAAAACTGACGGGAATGCGCCAAATGCGCCCGTAGCCCGGCAGTCTCGTGTCTCCAAGTAAGCCAACCGGGAAGACCAGCTTCTGCGCCATGGCACGTACGGCATCGATGTGATCGGGACCATCCAGGCCGAATCCCAATATGCGCAGGCCTGCAGTGCCGTGCTGCGTCAGGTAGGCCGAGAGGAGTGGCAGTTCGTCTCGGCACGGAATGCACCACGTTGCCCAGAATGTCAAAATCACGACGTTTCCCAAGAGCTCGTGCGTTGCGATGTGCTCGCCGTCCAAAGTCGTAAGGGTAGCGGGCGGTGCCGGCGCACCAATACGCAGCGCGTTCGCTAGTGCCGGCCGCGGCACGAGACTGCTTGAAGCGAGCACCGCACTTGCGCACGCCGCCCCTTGCAACAGGGTCCGCCGTGTCGTCCGCATTTGCGGACCATCGCTTCCCAACTCAGGTCGCCGTGCCATCGTGCGCTACCCGCCGCTCGCGTCGGTCGCACGCTTGACCGCACTGCCGTCGGTCCTGCGCACTTCAAATCGAACCTGCAGCGATTGGCCGTCGGCGAAGCGCAGAGTGAGTAAAACGTGATCTCCGGGCTGGATGGCTCTCTTCGGCTGCATCAGCATGATGTGGAAGCCCTCCGGCGCGAAGCTCACCTGAGAGTGAGGCTCGATCCGGACGCTGTCGATCGGCACCATCTGTTCCACGCCACGTTGATTGCGGCTTTCGTGGAACATGGTGACTGCGTAGTCGGGCGTCGAGGCTCCGATTAACGTCGCGCGCCGATCGCTGACATTGCGCAACGTCGCATAGCCCGCCGCCGGCAAATTGGCCGGCAGCCAACGTATCCAGGCATTGCTGACACTTACTGATGCTGCGATATCAGCCGCACGGCCGGCAGTGGCGAGGAAACTCGCGCACGCAATCAGCGCCGCAGTGAGCACGATCGTAGGTGATCTATTGCAGGAGTAGTGCGCCATTATCGACTTCGCTCAAAACACATAGCTTGCCCCCATGCTCGCGGTCCAGTGCGGAAAAACCTGGTAGCCATCGAGCTTGCTGTAGACCGGCAGCTGCACGAACGCGTAGAGGTGCAAGTGCTGCATAGCAGGCACCGTCAAGCCGGGACTCAAATAGACCACAGTACCAGCGGTATCGGGCGTGTCAGCGAGCGCTCCCTGATCCGCACTCTTGTGATACAGGTTCAGCTGCAGTTGCGGCACCCACCGGGGAGTGGCTTCGTACCGAACGCCCAGGCTCATGGTAGCCGAGTTGCCAGGTCGGAAGTCGTTGCCTGGCTCGTTCTGGCGCTGCGCGACAGCCGCCTGGAATTGACCATTGATAAAGGCATCGAAGTCCTGAGAGACGGCCTGGTAATAGTACGCACCGACGATGACGTCGGTGCTGCCCGTGCCTACCTGCAGGCTGGCATCCAACGGCATTCCAGCGTTCGGACCCGAGCTGAAGTCCACTCGGGTCCCAAACTGGCCGGTCGGGATTTTTACGCCGAACTGAAGACCGAGGTTGTGGGTCGCCAGCAGCCCCTGGTAGCTGCCAATGAGCCGGATGTCGGCCAGCCCTGAGACGTGAGCGCCGCTGATCTGATCCGGGGCCGATTCGGATGCGCTATATGGCGACAACTGCACTCCGTAGGTCGTGTGGTCGCGATTGACGTAGGGCACGAGTAGATTGAGATTCCAACTCGAATTCGGGCTGTAATTGATACCCAATGTCAGATAGCGGTTGATCGTCTGCTTCTCGATCTCACCACCACCGAGCGCCGGGTCCGAGGGCGCATTAACCACCTGGGATGGGGCCGCTGTGCCGGTGCTGCCGCGCAGCTGATCCTGGTTGATGTAGTCATCCTCAAGATTGATACGCCAGCCGGCAGCGGCCGAATAGCCCATGGCCGCATCCGCGCTCAGGGTGCAGCCACAAGTCGCACAGGCGACGCTTGCGGTGGGGTCCGCCCACAGGAGCAGGCCTGCCATTGACAGAAGAAATAGCCTGTTGAGCGAGTGTTGCATCGGAATACTGCTGCGTTCGCTGCAGCGAACGTCGTATCGCGGGCGAAGGAAGCGCACGAACAACGCGACCGGTATTCACCGGACGCGCGAGGCGCGAACTAAGCTGACTCAGGCGGGTGCGGGCGGGGCGCGCGGCTGCTGAATGCGAAACCGCTGTGTTCGCCATACGGTACAAGCGGTGTCACACAGCGGTGCAAGGGAACTATCGAGCGGTAGGCGCACTGCAAGCGCGTGGGTAGCTGGTCCGGCGGTCGCTACTGCCGCGAATACGCAATGCTCGGATCGTGCGGAATCATGGGAATGCGAAGCGCCCCCGGAATGGTGCATTCCGTGCGCATGATCCATTCCGTGATGCAGGAGTTGTGCCGGGAAGCCGTCGGGGCAAATTTCGAGGGACAATGCGCGATCTGCCGCAGGCATGAAGCCCGCGGGAACGAGCGCACGAAACGCCAGCGCGACGAATAGGATGCTGGCGATAAGCTTGCGACTGCCTTGACGTGCGAGACCTGTGCGCATGTTCTGCCAGAAACCGTCACTCTTTGTATTAGTCTATGCTAAATCAGCACCGCCGTGCGCGCCGAGATCTGCTTAACTATTCGATGCCCTTTCGGGCTGCAGAAAACGACACCGGCAACCCAGCGGATGTTCAAGTCGTAAAGAAGTGGTCCAGATGGACTGGATTGATCAGCGCCACCAAATCAAGAGGTTCTGCGCGCATCTTCAGTTCGCTTGCCGCTTGGAATGGAACTGCCACGTGAGTGGCTTTGTATTACGGCCGTCGCATACCAAATGTTTTTGAGATCGTGAACCGGGCCATGATGGGTTCGAGAGGGTGCTCATGGATGTCCGCCCGCCCTTCGGGATAGGCCGCAATCTCGGACTTCAGACGGTCGACATACCAGAATTCCGCCGCAGCGGCGTGGGTGTTCAGCAGATTGTAGACGCCGATGGCGGCGCTCCAGCCTTCCGTAAACGTGTAATGCGCGTCGAGATTCAATTCTCCGAAGCCCTTGCCGTTCACTTGCCCGGCAAGCGTGGGAGCGCTGGCACAACTCGGCGTGGCGGGGAAATCCTTGGCGGCGGCCGAGTCGGCGCAGGGACCCGAAGACAGCGGGTACTTGCCGAGGTACCGATATTCCAGGGCGCCGCTCCACGAGCCGAGGTTCGTGACATATAACTCAAATGCGCCGGCCGCGACCGGCGCATCGGTGATGTACCTGCCGAGGTGTCCGGTGCCATCATCAAAATCCCGGTTGAAGCGCGTGTGATTTCCTGAATAACTGCCGTAGAACTCCAGCCAGCGACGAATCTTGTACGTCAAATTGACTTCGTAGCCGTAGCGTCGGCTCGGGGGGCCGGCCGTATCCTGGCCGACGTCGGGATCAATAATGGTCTCCGACTGCTGCCATAGGTTATAGACTGCGAACGTCAACGTAAGATCGCGCTCAACCTGCGCACGCACGCCCACTTCCTGGCCTTCCTGCTTCGCAAGCAGCGGCGTATGAGGAAGACCCAAGTCGACGCTCGTGTCCTGATTGACCCCACGCAGATCGGCGCTGTGAAAACCTTCACCGGCGCTTAAGTAGAACTCAAGGTCGTCGGCCGGTGTATAGATCAGGCTGCCCTTAGGCTGGAGCAGTGACTGGGCTGCCGTGCCGCCATTGGTATATCCGGCCGTCTCGTGCAACTGCGCCAGATAGTCAACGTCGGTTCCATGCTGATAGTCGTCGCGAAATCCGAGCACGCTGCGCAACATTGAACTCCAGTGGGTGGCCGCCTGCAGATACGCGGCGCCGGCGAACAGATACACCTGATCCGAATCGGAAAAAGACGCCGGATCGTTCTGCGGAGCCAGCGGCACGCGATCCTCGCTCGGCAGGCGCCCGACGCCCAGCAAATCGTAACGCGTGAGGACACCGACCGAGATCTCGTTTTTGATCGCGCCCAAGGGTACTGGCAGTGTGTAATCTGCCGCGCCGCCGGTCGCGCGGCGGTTCTCAAACTGGTCTTCCTGATCGCCGTGAACTGGATCGACGAGGAAATGTGTGAAGTCATTGTACAAATGCAGTTGATTGTAGATGAAGAACGAGCTGGCGGAGAATTGCCCTTCGCCCAGACTCTCATGATATTGAACTGAGAGACTCGCGCGCTGCGCGCGGCCGCCGTCGGTTGAATTGAGTGTACCGAAGCGGTTCGGAACAAATCCTTCCTCGATCGCGCGGATCGGAATGTCGGTCGTATTGGTCCACAGCTGGCGATAGTACATGCCGGTTACGGAGTAACCGTTGCGCTCGTCCCCCTCGCTGTAGCGCAGCACCGCGTTCTCCTTGCGGGCGTCATCCGGGGTCACGAACGGACCGTCGTAGTGTTGCACTTCCGCGGCGGCCAACAAGTGGCCGTCGGCAAGCGCACTCGAACCGGCGGCGAGGAAGCGCTGGAAATCGAGCGTACCGGCCGTGGTGATCAGCTGATCGGCCATCGTGTCCCGATAGCCGACCCGCACCGAACCGACGGCGCCGAAGTCCCCCACGCTCGGGTAGTACGTCCCCTTCGTATACGTGATCTCGTCCGCGAGCTCAGGGATCATAAAATTCAGATCGGTATAGCCCTGACCGTGCGCATGCGTCGGCTGGTTGATGGGCATGCCGTCGACAAACGTCGCGAGATCCGTCCCGTGATCGAGATTATAGCCGCGCATTAGATACTGGTTAGCTTTGCCCTCACCGCTATGCAAAGTCACGATCAAACCCGGGACGGTTTCCAGCAACTGGCCCGGACGATAGGTGGGCGTGAGCTGGATTTCCTCGTCAGTTACTACCCCGACGCTCGCGGTGTCGGCCGTGCCTAGTAGTTGGATCCGTTTAGCCGTGACGGTAATTTGATCGAGCAACGGCGTAGCGGCAGCGAGTTGCGTATCGGGCGTCGGCTCCGCGCTCGCCCACGAGTTGCAGAATGCACTGACAACACCGATAGCGCACATGAAAATCGCGCGCCCGGGACGGATGGCACGTCGGATGAAGCGATCAATCGGCACGCGGCTTTCCACTTCTTCGTGCGCGAAACTGGATGTATCTGTTGATTCGACGAGAATGCGTTGTCGCGCTGCGTTGTTGGTACGCTCGCTGAACCGAAGCTCCACCGCAGACGCGTGGCCGTCGCAAAGTCAAAATTAAAAATAGCGAACGAAAGACGGCGGTAACTGTCGCCCGGACCACACGCCCTCCCGACTGGCAGTGCAGACGGTAAATGCGGCGAGGAATGCTGCAGCGTTACGGCTACGTGGCTGCGTGCAACGCGCTCCCCCAAGAGCCAATCGGCAACGTCTTGCAAGGCCCATTTCCTGGCTTTCCTCGGATGTTGTTTCGCAATCGCCGCGTCACGGTATGATGAACCTAAGATTCGTCATACCTAGGGATACGAACGAGAGGACGAATTGGATGCAGCTCGGCCGGAGCGGCAGAGCGGAGGTCAAGGCCGGACAACCCGAGCACCGGCCCGCTACGGAATCCCTTAGGTATAAGGGCGAGCGTGAACGTGGCGGTGTTTCGAGCCGGCCGCCGCCGTATCGATCGGGACGGGATAGAAATTGCCGTGGCGCACCTCGTTCTGCGCAATAACCGCTTGCGCAAACTGCGTGACCGTCTGCGTAGGGTCGCGCAGTATCACTGTCTCGATGCAGTTGTCGTGATCAAGATGCGCATGTATCGCCGAGACAGTGATGTCGTGGTGGTCATGTTGCATGCTTGTCAGCCGGCGTGATAGCTGGCGCTCATGGTGGTTGTATACGTAGCTCAAGGCGCCGACGCAGTACTTGGCAGTACCCTCCTGAAGCCGGTCTTCCCCTAAAGCACCGCGCAGTAAATCGCGGAATGCCTCGGACCGGTTGCCGTAACCCTTCTCTTTGACCAGTCGGTCGAAGGTATCGGCTAGCGCATCATCGACAGATATCGTGATTCGACGCATAGGGTTTGTCTCCGTGGGTTATGCGAGCATAGCACCCGTCGAAGCACCAGCCGGGTCCCGCGAAAATGCAAGGGGTCACGGGGCCGTTGGGCCGAATGTGAACTTCGATGTAGGCGGATGCGTCTGCAAACCGTGAGAGGCTTCATCGTTCCGACGTCAATAGTGCTCCGCTCGACACGTACAACAACTGCGCGCTGCGCAAGCGACGCGCTTATGACGGTCTGTGTATGGCTGGTCAGGGCACGATGACACTGAAGTTTTCTGGCCCGAGTCGCTGCTCGTTCTACAGCCCGGCGTTTCTGGCAATGGTACGCCCAATCCCAGACCAATCGATGTCCTCGCCTTCGGTGGCGATCGTCTGCAGCAGATGATCGCGCAGCAGACTGAGCAGTGGCATCGGTACGCGTTCGCCTTCCGCCGCCTGACTCGCAAGACGCATGTCTTTCAGGCCAAGCGGCGCAGCAAAACCCGCCGGCCGGAATTTTTCCTCCGCGAGAATGGTACCGTAGGTGCGAAAGACCGGTGCATCGAACAGCGTGCCGGTCAATACCTCCAGCAGCTTTGCCTTTGGGACGCCTCCCTTCTCGGCGAGCGTCATCGCTTCTCCCATGGCCTCGATCGCAGCCAGGATCATGAAATTGCCACACAGCTTCACAAGGTTTGCAGCTGACTGCGTTTCCCCAACGTGGAACACCCGTTGACTGATTACCGCGAACAGCGGCTTTGCGGTCTCTAAGTCCGCGGGAGCGCCAGCGGCGACCACGAACAATTTCGCCGCCGCCGCGGCGTCGGGCCGGCCGAATACAGGCGCCGCCAGAAAACGTTGCCGGCGCTCGGCATGGCGCGCCGCGACATTTTCGGCCGTGGCGACGGCAATCGTGCTCATCGAGATATGGAGGCCGCCCGTCTTAAGGCCTGCCAGGACGCCGTCCTCGCCGAACAGTACAGCGTTAAGAGCTGCATCGTCGGCGAGCATGCTAAAGACGACATCGCTGGAGGTGGCGGCGTCCTTGGGACATGCTGCTAGCGTTGCGCCGGCTTCGACCAGGGGACGGGCTTTTTCCGCCGACCGGTTCCACACGACAACATCATGCCGCGCGCGCAAAAGATTGGCCGCGATTGCAGCGCCCATTCGTCCAAGTCCAAGAAAACCGATTTTCATAAATACCTCTTACCGAAGACAGATCCTCGCTTTACGCGCTAAAGAATGGTCGGCGCCAAAGCATCGTTCACTCCGCGCACCGCGATCATGAGCCTTAGCCTGGAACCTGGAAGTGACCGGCCCGATAGTCCGCGTACGCCTGACGGATCTCATCCGCCGAGTTCATGACAAAAGGTCCGTGGGAAACGACCGGTTCGTCAATCGGGCTGGCATGGCCGAATAGGACAACGGCCTGCGTGGTTGCCTCGATTTCGCTCGCATCACCTTCGCCGAGCTCAACCAAGTTAAATGCCTGCACGGCGGTTCCGGCGATACTGATCTCACCGCGTACGACGTACAGAAAGACGTCGCGGCCGGCTAGACCGTCAAAGCTCACACGCCCTCCCGCCCGTAACTCCACGGTGGCCATGAATACGCCAGTCAGCGAATGCACCGGACCTTCTTTTCCGTGCCAGTTTCCAGCAATGAGATTGACGGTCGTGCGGCCCTCATCGACGCGAATCGCCAGGATTGCGGCCCGTTGCAACCCGATGTAGTGCGGCGGGGTTTTCTTAAGTCGCGCGGGAAGATTGACCCACAGTTGCAGTATTTCGAGCGGTCCGCCGTCGCGCTTGAAGCTTTCAGGCGAGATCTCCTCGTGAATGAGTCCGCTACCTGCCGTCATCCACTGCACGCCGCCGGCATTGATGACACTCTCGTGACCGGCAGTGTCGCGATGGGCAAGTGCACCTTGGAGAATGAAGGTGACAGTTTCGAAGCCGCGATGCGGATGTGGACCGAATGGCAGTCCCAGGTTGCCGGGTGCAAAGATTTGCGGGCCATGATGGTTGAGAAACAGAAACGCGCCAAGGCGATCCAACCCGGGTCCGGGGACCGGCCGGCGGGTCGTCAGATTGCCTATGTCGTCACGGTGCGCAGGGTGGCAACGCAACACGCTCTTGAGCGCAGGCACGTCTGCCGAATGAACCGCGATGGGATCGCTCGCCGGAAAAGTCTCGTCAAGCGCCTCATCGAGACGCGCATCGAGTGCTTCTTCGTCTTGGGGATACTCTGTCACAGTGTTTTTCGTAGGGCGCCGCGCTGATGCTAATGGGTTTCCGGGGAGCCTTCGAACATTTTTTTTGCGCGCGGCTCATAAGGCTGCGTCCTGCAACGGATTGCTCCCGAAGCGATCATACGGCCGAGCCGCGATAACCTCGCCGGGACGCTAACGCCTCGATTCCTCGGTGCTTTGCAGCTTCCTCAAGCTCAAGGTCGCGTATTAGGGTTGACGCGCACACGACCCGTCCTGATCCTGTGCATCGGCCGCGATCCTTGCTTCGCCGACCCGCGGCTCTCAGGTCGGCGCAGAAATCATTCTGACGCCATCTTGGCGTCAATTTTCATCGATGCGACTGCGGATGCATCCGGTCATCGGCTTTGAAGAAGGACCGGGCGAGTGCGAGCAGCGCACCGTCGCTTGGGTGATCGAGGGTTTCAACGCCGGAAATCCGCTCGGCAAGATGCGGTTGGGCACGCTTGATATAAGACACGAGCTCAGTCTTGGCATTCGCTGGACCCGTGATCAGTATTGCCCCGGCTTGCTCGATGGCCTGAGCCACGCGTTTGAAGAACTCCTGATCGATCGGCGCATGGCCGCTATCACCGGAATTCGCCTTGTGATGAATGTGCTGGTCCGGATGGGCACTGCGCACGGTCGCGCGATCGACTTCCGTCGCGTTGAACTGAAACACCCTCGCCTCGCGGTGATCGATCCAGACGAGTGCGTGATAGTGACTCCTCATGGCTTACACCCCGCAGGCTTGCGTTCGCGCCCCAAAGATCGTGCGCGCCGGTTGGTAAATTGAGATGCAACGCGCGACGAAGTGCCGTACGGCAGAACATTTATGGGAAACATCAGCTGATTCCTTTGGGCTTGAGACACGAGCGCTCCGGCGCCTCGGGGCCCACTGCAGCAAAATCTGGGGCACCCGCAGCATCGTCCAACCATGGCATACTGGTCCGACATGACCTTCGTGGTCAATCCTACGATCACCCGACTCGAGCGCTTCCAGGGCGGGTGCACGATGGACTGCGCGATCGACACGTCGGTATCTGGCGCTCAATCGGAGGGCCGATAAACCAGCGCGGCATGCTCGAAACAGGGTACATCGTATGAATCAGCGGATTGCGGGTATTGTCGACCAGATTCACCAGCTCGAATCTGAGCTTGAGGTGGAATTTGCGCGGCGGCGCATGGAGCTCGCCTTCACCGTTAAGGGCCGCTTGGTCCATTTCGAGGAGCACGTACTGAGACGGCACCGCGAATTAAAGACGCGTTTGTCACGTTATATCTTCGGCGCACGCCCGCTTTTGCTAATCGCAGCACCGCTCATCTACTCACTCATCATTCCGTTCGTACTCCTCGACTTGTTCATATCGGTTTACCAGTTCGTTTGTTTTCCGCTTTTTGGCATTCCAACTGTCCGCAGAAGCGACTATTTGGTCATCGATCGGGTTCATCTTTCATACCTCAACGTTATTGAGAAGATTAATTGCGCATACTGTGGATATGCGAACGGACTGATCGCATACGCGCGCGAAATCACGTCGTTGACAGAGCAATACTGGTGTCCGATAAAACACGCCCGGCGTGTCATTGCAGCGCATGAGCGCTATCGAAACTTTGTCGATTATGGCGACGCGGAGAGTTACCGCAAAGAACTTGAGACTCTGCGATCGCAGGTGCGGCAGCAACGCGATAATGTCTCCTGATCGGGCCAATGCCTCCGCTTTGCATTTGTACCGGAGCATGGGTTGCAAGGCCGCGACCTTTGCGCACGGGCTGAGAAATTGTTCGAAGAGCGTGCCATTCCGTTTGAGCGCGTTGATCTTGGCCATGGGGTCACTATGAACTCAGTGCGTGCTGCGACCGGCGCGGCAAAGGTGCCCCAGGTGTTCATTGTGGGCCGCCTGATAGGCGGATCGGATGCGCTGAAGACTTTCCTGGACGAACACGCGCGAGGGAAGCGATGACACTCGAGCGGCGCGCGCATCCATGGCTGAGGAAGTAGGGAGTTCGCCCTCGCGCCGGCGATCAAGTCAGTTCTACTGGCGCGAAACGGGCGCTACTCGCTTGCGTACGACGTAAGCGATAGCAATGATCGCAACGCTCACCGCGCTCCACAGAAGCTGCTTTCGCAAATCAGGCGTGATCGCCATCAATATCAGGACTGCGCCGATACCGGCGATGACTGCCCAGCTGAGCCACGGGAAGAGCCACATCTTGAGCGATAGGTGCACGCCCTCGCTCTCGAGCCGGTGCCGCAGCCTGATCTCTCCAAGTGCAATGACCATGTAGATCATCAAGATTATGGCGCCCGAGGTGTTGATCAGAAACAGGAAGACGCCGTTCGGCGAGACGATTGAGGCAGTCGCCGCGAGGAAGCCTACGGCACTGCCCAGAAGTATGCCGAGCCGCGGCACTCGGTTGCCCGCGGTGGCGGCGAAGGATTTCGGCGCGTCCCCGCTCCTCGCAAGCTCATGCAGCATGCGCGAGGTAATATAGATTCCGGAGTTGAGGCACGAAAGAACCGCCGTAAGGACGATGACAGACATCACTGGCGCTGCGCCGGGAATATGCATCGCATTAAGCGCAACGATGAACGGCGAAAACCCGATCGGCAATGTGCGCCATGGCACGATGGCGATGACCACCGCGATGCTGAGTACATAGAAAATCAGGATGCGCAGCGCCACGGTACGCACGGCGCGCGCGATATTCTCGGCCGGCCGGGCGGACTCTACCGCGGCGATGGTTGCGACCTCGCTGCCCATCATGGAGAAGATGACGATCGGAATGGCGGTTAGGACCGTTTGCAAGCCGTTCGGAAACACACCTCCATCGCCTGTCAGTGTCTGATAGGTATGCGTTAGGGCAGGGCCAAAGAATGCGATGAACGCGATTCCCACCAGGATGAACGCGGTGATGCTTGCGACTTTCAGCAGCGCAAACCAGAACTCCAGCTCGCCGTATGTTCTAACCGAAAAAAGGTTGGTGGCCGTCATCATCGACACCAGGACCAGGCCGATTTCCCACACCGGGGCGTCGAGTCCTGAGTGGTGCAGCCATGGCTGTAGAAGTTTGGCCCCCGCGATTGTCTCCACGCCGACCGTAATCACCCAAAAGTACCAGTAGAGCCAGCCGGTCATGAATCCCGCCCAGCGCCCGAGGCCAAGTGCCGCATATTCTGCGAAGGAGCCGCGACCGGGTTGCGCGTGCGCCATTTCGCCCAGCATGCGCATGATAAAGAAGACGAGCAGACCGCCGAGCGAATAGCTCACGAGCACGCCCGGTCCGGCGATGTTGATGGCGGCGCTGCTGCCGACGAAGATGCCGGCGCCGATGATGCCTCCCAAGGCGATCATCGTGACGTGCCGCGGCCGCAGCGTGTGCGCGAGCGCACCCGTGGTCTGCGCCGCTCCTGCGGTGCTGTGCATCAACGATGCTCGCGCGAGCGGTGTCGGTGCATGGCAGTCATCGTCGTAGGAGGTGCGCATCGCCGGCCGGCGCGTCGCCGCGTTCATAGGGCTTTGCCGCAAGCATGTAGATCGCACCGAGCACGATCACCGCCGCCGCCGTCACGATCATCCCGTAGTTGCTGTACCAGGGGTCGCGGGGGCTGCGCGGCCAAATCATGTCGATGATCGCGCTGATCCCGTAGACCAGAGCGATGATGTTTACGGGCCATCCCCAGCGTCCGAGCGTGAAAGGGCCGTTCGGCTTCCAGCCGGTAGCTCTTGCGAAGAGCGCCGCGAGGATGAGCATCTGAAAGGCCATGTAGATTCCTGCAGAAGCGAAACTGATGATGGTGCTGACTGCATTCTGCAGCCACAGGCCGCACAATGCGATCAAAGCCGGTACCACCCCCGCAATGAATAATGCCCATACTGGAACATGCGTTCGCGGCGACATACGGCTGAGCAGCTTGCTGCCCACAATCATCTCATCGCGCGCGTACGCAAACAGCAGACGGCTCGCGGCGGCCTGGATGCTCAGTGCGCATGAGATGAAGGATACGAGAACGACCGCGAGCACGGCGCGGAATCCAAGCTCGCCCATCGCGGCGCGAAGAATGGTCGCGACCGGGTCCGTGTCCTTTCCGGAGATCATCGCTGGCATATTGGGCACGGCGAGAATAAGCGCAAGACACACCAACATCGCAGCGGCACCCCCGACATAGATGGTCATGCGCATGGCCTTGGGGATCATCCGGCTGGCATCTGGCGTCTCCTCCGCCACGTCACCGCAAGCCTCGAACCCGTAGTAACAGAACATGGCCGCTAGCGCTGCGGCCAGAAACGCCGGCAGGTAGCTGCCGCCGGCGCGTATACCAAAGGAATTGAAGAGCGCGCCGAGGGGCTGGTGGCGTGCGAATACGAGCAGATAACCGCCGACGGCGAGCGCTCCAATCAGCTCACAGATGAATCCGAACATGGCGACTCGTGCCAAAAGGCGCGTGCCGCTCACGTTGCAAGCGGTGGCAGCCGCAATCATACCAAGCGCAATGCTCGTCGTATTTGCGGGCGTCACCGCGAAACCGAGCAGTTGCGCCAGGAACGGAGCGCCGCCGGTGGCAACCGCCGCTATCGAGACCAGCAGCGCCCAACCGTACACCCACCCGGCCATCCAGGCCCAGCGCCTGCCGACCAGACGGCGCGCCCATGGGTACAGCCCGCCGGAGATCGGAAATTGCGAGACGACTTCGCCGAATACCAGGCACACGAACATCTGACCGATGCCGACGAGCAGATACCACCAGAACATGGGAGGCCCACCCGCTGTCAGCGCGAAGGCGAAGAGACTATAGACACCTACAACGGGCGACAGATAAGTAAATCCAAGCGAGAAATTCTCAAGTTCGCTCATGCTCCGATCGAACTTTGACGTATAGCCGAGCGCCTGCAGCTGCGCTGCGTCGGCGTCTAAGGTTGCCCGGGCGCTAGCGTTCATGGAGAGTCCTCGTCAGTCGCACTGCCACTCGCAACACGCGCGCGCGGTATGAGACAAAGCTCATGGCGAATCCGGCGCGCGACGCGTCCCCAGGCTCGTGGCGGGCAAGGCCGAGCTCACAAGCGGCTCGCGACGTGCCCGCGGCACCGCGCTGGGTCTACGGCGCACGATCCTGCGGGCACAGTTCGACACGGTTGTTCGTTACCCAACACTTGGCGCATCTTAACAAGGGGCACAGGCCCACTGGCGTGGGTCGCGTCGCGCAAGGGCACGTGCATGGCGAGGGCGTGCTCCCATGCAAGTCCCCTGCGTGGTAATAAATGCGCAACCGGGTGAATGGCACGGCCTCGGCGCACCCGCTGCCCGTTCGACGATCCAGACAAGAAAAAGCGTTCGGTGGTGGGTCGAGCGGCTCAGTGAGCGTAAATAACGTCATCAGGACAGGCCATGAATAAACTTGTACTCATTGCCGCAAGCGCGATTGCGGCATTTCCGGCACTGCCGACGGCTGCCGGCGAGCGCATCGAAGTGATCGAACGCGCGCTAACGGACGCCACGCTCGATCTGGGCGCCAAGGGTGATTCGGTCGGCGATCTGCTGACTTTCGCAAATCCGGTATACGATGCGACCAACAAGACGCAGCTTGGCACCGACCAAGGCTACTGCGTGCGCGTGATTGCTGGGAAGAGCTGGGAATGCTTCTGGACCTTGCTGCTCAAGGGGGGTCAGATCACCGTGGAAGGTCCGTTTTACGATACCGGCGATTCGCTCCTGTTGATTACCGGTGGCTCTGGTAAATATGCAGGCGCCAAAGGCGACATGAGACTCCATCCGCGCGATGCCAAAGGATCATCTTACGTTATTGTCTACGAACTCCTCTGAACGACGCAGCACTAACATGAATGTATCCAACATTGCACGGTTGCAGCGGCCCGCGAGATTCCACGGGTTGAGCGCTAAGCTGCGTTTGACCTTACGCGGGGCAGTCGCACCGATGATTGTAGCGATCGGCCTGTGCGCCTGTGGCGCCAAGCCGCCGCCTGTCGCAGCACCTGCGACGCCAGCGCGTCCCCGTCCGAGCGCGGGCAGCCTCGACGCCGTACGACTCGCGCACGCATCGAATGAACCTGATCAGTGGTTTACTCCGGGTAGGGATGGCGCGGGCACCTATTACTCGCCATTGCGTGGCATCAACGCGGACAATGTCGCCCGACTGGGTTTCGCCTGGCAGTACCACCTGGGCACTCGACGTGGACTCGAGGCGACGCCGATCGTCATCGACGGCGTGATGTACGCTGTCGGCAATTTCGGCCGGGTATACGTCGTCGATGCAGCGTCCGGTCGTGAGCTGTGGACCTACGATCCGCAAGTCGACGGCCAATGGGGCCGCTATGCCTGCTGCGACGCAGTCAATCGCGGACTCGCCGTCTGGAAGGGACGGGTCTATGTCGGCGCCCTCGATGGATACCTACACGCTCTCGATGCGGCCACGGGCCGAGTGCTGTGGAAGGTGGATACGCTGCCTGCCCGCGGCCCGAAAGCTCCCTATACCGTGTCGGGAGCGCCAGTGATTGCCGGCGGCCTTATTGTGGTGGGCAGCGGCGGCGCCGATTTTGCCGGCGGTCGCGGCTACGTCGGCGCCTACAATCTTGACACCGGCGCTCTACGTTGGCGCTTTTATACGGTGCCACACGATCCCAAGCTCGGACCCCAAGAGCAGGAACATCTGGCCGCGGCCGTGAAAACCTGGGATCCCCGCCATCGTTGGGACGCCGGCAGCGGTGGCACCGTGTGGGACGGAATCAATTACGACCCGGACCTTAAGCTCATATATATCGGCACGGCCAACGGTGCGCCATACAACATCAAAGAAGGCGGCCGCACAGGCGGCGACGACCTGTATACCGCAGCCATCGTTGCCATTCACGCCGAAACCGGTGAGCTTGCCTGGTATTACCAAGCCACTCCGGGCGATCGCTGGGACTACGACAGCACCCAGAAGATGATCCTCGCCGATCTCGACTTGGGTCACGGGACCCGCAAAGTGCTGATGCAGGCGTCGAAGAACGGGTACTACTACGTACTCGACCGGAGCACAGGTGAGCTGCTGTCGGCCAACAATTTTGCGTTTGTGAATTGGACGAAGGGCATAGACCCGAAGACGGGCCGGCCGATCCCGAACCCGACCGCCGATTACACCAAGCACGCGACGCTGTTGTTCCCCGCCAATTCGGGCGCGCACAGTTGGCAGCCGATGTCGTATGACCCGCAGACCCGCCTCACCTATATCCCGACCATGGAATGGCCGATGGTGTACATGGACTCCGCGAAGCAGCGCGCCGGCCTGATTGAAGGCTGGTTCACGGTGCCGGCGTTCACGCCAGAGTATTATGATCCGAAAGAGCTGAAAAGTTTGTACGGGCCACTTCCGACGCTGCAGGAGCTCGACCGAGGGCTACCGCCGGCGAAGAGTCGAGGCTTCCTGCGCGCCTGGGATCCGATACACCAGCACCTCGCCTGGGAAGTGCCGACCTCAAGCGATTGGGATGGCGGAGTGCTGTCGACGGGGGGAGGGCTTGTGTTCCAGGGCGATGCGGCGGGATACCTCAACGTGTATGCGGCCGATACCGGCAATCGTCTGGCGCACGTGCAGCTCGGAACGAGCATGCTCGCGGCCCCGATGACTTATCGAGTCGCGGGCACCCAATACGTCGCGGTGCTCGCAGGCTACGGCGGCAACGCGGTCAACTACCCGCTGCCTAAGGATTCGGCCGCGTACACGCGCGACAACGAGGGGCGGATCGTCGCCTTAAAACTCGACGGCGGTGCCGTGCCGCTGCCGCCAATTCTGACCGAAGCGCCGTTTCCCACGCCGCCGCAGCACGAGAGGCCGCCTGCCAGAATCGCCGCTGGCGAGGTTCTCTACAATCGCTTTTGCGGGCGCTGTCACATGCTCGGTCGCGGCGTACTGCCGGACCTGCGCCGCCTGAGTGCGGACCAGCACAAGATGTTCTACGACATCGTACTGAATGGTGCGCTCGTGCCGCTCGGCATGGGCCGCTGGGATGACGTCCTGTCGCGCTCCGACGCCGAGGCGATTCATGCCTACATTGTCGATGAGGCCTGGAAGGCGTATGCGCCGCATTGATGTGGAGTCATTCGCACGAGCGATTCTTTGCATTATTGGAGGCACCATCACCCTTGGTGGAACCGCCGTTGCGGCGGTGCAGCCCGTGTTTCGACTGATGAGCCCGGATCTGCCCTCGGGGAAGTTCATTCGCGAGGAATTCGTCGCGAATGAATTTGGCTGCCACGGAGGCAATCAGTCCCCAGCCCTGAAATGGAGCGGCGCGCCGGCGGGTACGAAGAGCTTCGCCGTAACGATGTACGATCCCTACAAGCCGCCGCAATCAGGCTGGTGGCACTGGATCGTCTACGACCTGCCGGCAAGCACAAATGGACTCCCGCGCCAGGCCGGCGCAGCCGGCCTGCCATCAGGAGCCAGGCACGGCACGCCTGATGGGGATGCGCCGCAGCCCCACTATTACGGTCCATGCCCCGACCAAGGCGATCCACCTCATCACTACGTGATCACGGTTTACGCTCTGAGTGTCGATCATTTGGACGTCCCGCCCACCGCAACCGCGGCCGATGTGGATTACATCATCGCCGGAAGGATGATTGGCAAGGCGAATATCACGCGGCTTTATCAGCGCTCGTCCGCCGGCGGAAAATAAAATCGATGCGAGGCGGGTTACGCTAGACCAATCGTCAGCAACTCCTCGAAGAATCCGCCGAACATGCGCGCCCGATCGACGAAATGGATCTCCAGTATCCAGTGGCGCGCCGCGCCGTCCGCGTCACGCTCGCGCAGCTTGATGGAATTGTCATGCCGGATTGAGAAGCGTCCTGTGGGGCCAACGTTTTTCTCGTGAGGAAAATGGCCGATGAGGTGTCCTGCGGTGCGATTGCCAAACTCCCACCCGGCAGCGGTGGCGAGTGTGCAGACAAAGTCGTACAGCGCCGCGGCGGTCAGGTCCGGTTCGGCGACGTAAAGTTGTTTGCCCTTGCGGAAGACCGCTGCAATATCGCGTACGAGCTGATGCTTGCGCGGATCGGCACCCAGCACATAGGTACGGCCAAAGTCGGCTTCCCACTCGCCAAACAACGGTCCAAAATCAAGATACACGACGTCATCCGCCCCGATGCGTCGATCAGGCGGATCGTCATGATAGGTGAGGAGGGTATTCTCACCGCACCGGACGACCCGCTTGTGCCAGTGACGGCGCACGCCAAAGCGATTGTTGGCGAGCTTATGGATTAGCGTGCTGAGCTCGCTCTCGAGTAAGCCGGGCCGAATGAGATCGGTGGCAACCACCTCGGCAAATAGGTTTTCCGCCTTGAGCTGTGCGGCGATGAGCGCTTCCTCTACAGTTTGCAACGCATCTGATTCCTGTTGGTCTTAGTTGATATCGCCATAGGCGCGATTGCCGCGTACTACGCAGCCAAAGGTTCTCGATTAGCCAGCCGGCCGGCCGACATAGCCCTCTCGTCCTAACGAACACCCATGAGCCCCTGCACGGACTCAGTCAACTTGACGGGGTCAAATCCCACCCCGTCCTTGAACACTGTCTCGACTTTCTCGACATCATCGATACTGACAGCGGGATTCCCCGCGAGGACGACAAGGTCGGCCGCCCGTCCGACGGTAATCGATCCAATCGTAGCCTCTTCGCCGAGGTAGATCGCACCGTTCGCGGTCGCAATGTGAATCGCTTCCACGGGGGTGAAGCCCGCCTCCACCAGGAGCTCTAGGCCACGTTGGTCTCCATATCCGGGCAGCACGCCGCCAAAGGATGTCGGATCACAGCCCGCAAGCAACAGGCCGCCGGCATTGACAAAGGCGCGTTCAAACTCCATCTCCTTCTTCAGCGCCACCGCATCCGCAGGATCGTTTTCTTCGGCTAGCGTGCTGCGGACTCTGAGGTAGGTCGACCATCCTTGCGGCGCGAGCGCCTTTGCCGCTCTGGCTTCTTTTGCTAACGGCGGCCGGTTCGCCACGGTGACTTCGAAAACCGCCAGTGTGGAAGTGACGGCAACGTGATGAGCGACCAAGTCGCGGATCATCTCCTGTACCGGGGCGCTGCCGATCTCCACATTCCTCACAAAGTCTGTAAATGCCTCTTGTGCGGGGCACACGTCTGGCTGCTTGCCGGGATAAAACTCGGTATCAACCACAATTCCGTGTTCCAGATTGTCGATACCCAGCGCGGCGGCTTCACGAAAGCCGACTGCGCACAGGTGGCCCGTAATCTTGAGGCCTCTCGCATGCGCATGTTCGATCGCCGCTTTCAACTCAGCAGACTTGATGCTCATGTACGCCTTGAACGACGTGACGCCTTCTTGCGCCCAGTAGTCAACCATCCGCGCCGCATCTTCGGGGCCCGTTAATGTGTGCAACTGGGGTGCAAGGCCCAGGAGGTCGCCGATATACGGGCTTGTGATACGCAGCTTGGGCCCCGGTTTCTGCCCTGCATCGATCAGTTTCTTCAATGACAAATCCGTGTACGGCTCCAAGCTGCCCGCCGTGCGCGCGGTCGTGACACCACCGGCCAAATACAGCCGCGGCGCACTGTCGGCCATCTCGCCAAATAACAGCAAGGCATCGCTCCTGCGCTCCGGCGAGGTGTAGAAGAGATGCTCGTGCATCCCGACGAGGCCGGGAATAACCGTCTTTCCGGTCAGATCCAGAATTTTCGCGTGCCCAGGATAGGCGTTCCGGAGTTTTGCGCTTTGAATGCGAGTAATTTTCCCGCTCTCGATTTCGATCCGTTGATCCTCGACGGGCGGCGCGCCCGTGCCATCGATCATGCGAACATGATTTAGTACCAGGACCGGCGAATCTTCCTTGATGTAGGGCTTAAGGGCGGCGGGAGTCTGAGCGAACGCAGCGGCGGCCGACACAACGCAAACCGCAGCGGAGATTAGATGTAAAAGGCGCACGCAGCGATTTCCCAAATTCAAAGGCGGGCTGTCGAATGTGGAGCGGCACATGATAGCGCACTCGGCAGATCGGCGATTCAGGCACAGATTTTTTTCGCACGACGTCGCCCTTTCGCGCTTGCTGTGCATCGAGTGGCAAGTAGCTAATCACCTTTAAGCGCAGCGGCCGGCTCATCCGCTAGAGTAGGGGCTGGGCTGGTCTTAACTGAGCAGACCCCGTCTTCGGGGTCGCTGAAGAGCACAGGAGAGTTTTGTCATGAAAATGCGCGCCGTACAGGTGTCCCGATCCAATGGTCCCTTTGAACTCGTTGAGCGCGAGATCCCGGAGCCCGGAGCGGGAGCTGTTCGTATTAAGGTAGAGGCCTGCGGCATTTGCCATAGCGACTCGCTGCTCAAGAGCGGGGCGATGCCTGGGTTGCAGTACCCGCGCGTTCCCGGCCATGAAGTGGTTGGTACCGTCGAGGCGCTCGGTCCAGGCGTCACCGGCGTGGCGCAGGGTCAACGGGTAGGCGTGGGTTGGCACGGCGGATATTGCGGCCACTGCGATGCCTGTCGCCGGGGTGATTTTTTTGCTTGCCGGTCAGGGCGCATCACCGGCCTGACTCACGACGGCGGCTACGCTGACTACATGATCGCGCACTCAAGCGCGCTTGCGATCCTGCCCGAAGGGCTTTCCGCTATCGAGGCGGGACCGCTGGTTTGCGCCGGAGTCACCACATTTAATGCCCTGCGCAACAGCGGCGCTCGACCCGGTGAGATAGTCGCGATTCTAGGAATAGGCGGCCTTGGTCATCTAGGCGTGCAGTTTTCGGCAAAGATGGGCTTCAAAACGCTCGCCATCGCACGCGGCAGCGACAAAGAAGTGCTCGCTAAGAAGCTTGGTGCTCACCAATACATCGACAGCCAGGCGCAGGATGTGGCTGCAGAACTCACCAAGGTCGGCGGTGCCAAAGTCATCCTTGCGACGGTTACGAACGCCGACGCAATGACTGCGGCCCTGGGCGGCCTTGGAATTCACGGGAAATTACTCATCGTGGGAGCTCCTCATGAGCCGCTCAAGGTTCCCGCGCTGGTTCTGATCGGCGGCCGGCGCTCAATCATGGGATGGTATTCCGGGACGGCCATCGATTCTCAAGATACGCTCGAGTTCAGTTTGTTCGCGGGAGTGAAAGCGATGACGGAAGTCTTTCCGCTCGAGCGCGCAGCCGAAGCCTACGAACGCATGATGAGCGGCAAGGCGCGCTTTCGCGTTGTACTGACGACGGGCCGCTAGTTCAACACAACTTAAGGGGGCAGAGCAGTATGCCTGCATTCAAGAGAGCGTGCCTTGGAGCTCGTGCAGCACACGATGGGTCGGTCATTATTGAATGACAGCGCGAACGTGCAGATTGCTCCGCGTCGCGCTTTCAGCTGGATCGACATGTCCATGGCGATGCCAAGATCGCGATTTATGGGTCCTTGGACGGCGCGCGCGACGACGATCTCATCAGCGGTCTGATATTGAATAGGTCGACGGTGTGCGCGGCGTGATGCCAGAGCAGATGATCCATCCACGCGCGCGGCTGACCTGGCGCATTGATATTGGTGTGCGTTGACCCTGATGCAGCGTCGGTCCTCTACTTGCGTCGTCATTACGCCAACCTAATATGGCGCAGCACTGCCGGATCTTGCCTGTTGCCCGTCTGCCCTGACCAGCAATGGCTCTTGGCCTCACAGCCGGCTTCGATAATCGGTCTGCACTTTCCTGATCTTCTTATTCGTGCCGAAGAAAGCGTGCCGCGACATGTCTGCGGAATACTTGCTCGCCTCAGGATGTCGGCCCAGGCCTTCCGCGAGTGCGCGAATATGGTGCGGCCCGGCCCCGCAGCAGATGCCAAGATAGTTGATGCCGAGCGCGTAGGCCTCGCGCCCGAAGTCGTGCATTTCCGAGCGCGTGCACACAAAGGGATCGAGCCCGGTGGGAAACGCACGCGCATCGCCGCAGCACGGATCCGTCAGCGACATGAATGACGGCTGCTCGCGCGTAGTTCGATAGGGCACCGGCAACGCCGCAACGTGACACTTCACTGCTTTGCGTATCTCCTTGAGGAGCGGCATCATGGTCTCCGGGCCACGGTGACAGTTGAGGCCTACCACTTCGGCTCCTGCGTCCTCCAGGCGCTTGCAGGCCTCGACCGCCGACCAGCCGTCGCGGAGCTGCTCTTCGCGGTGGAAACATACGGTCACTACCGCGGGAACCTTTGAGTATTTCCTGATGGCCTCGAGCGCGAGCAGCGCCTCGGCGCCCCAGGAATATGTCTCGGCCACAATGTAATCCACACCGGCTTCAGCCGCCCAACCCACCTGCTCTGCAAAGATCCTGTCGACCTCCTTCAGCGCCTTTTTGTCCGCCGGGTCATAGATATTGGTATTGCAGATATCGCCGGCAAACAAGGTACCGGTCTCGCGTGCTACTTTTTTGGCGATGCGGAGCGCCGTGCGATTCATCGGCAGCAAGTCCTTCTCCCGTCCGATCACGCGCAGCTTCTCCCGGTGCACGTAGTAGGTCAGCGCTTGCGTCACGTCCGAGCCTGCATGGACAAAGTCCCTGTGCAGCTGCTCAACGACTTCCGGATGCTCGATGAGAACTTCGGGAACGAAAGCGCCTGCCTGCAGGTAGCCGCGGCGTTCGAGCTCGAAGACATACCCTTCGGCGCAGATCACCGGTCCCTTGGCGAGGCGCGCCATAAGGCCTGGTTCCTTGGCGCGTGCGGCGCGGGTCGCCTTGCGGGGTTTTGCTGCCGATTTCTTGTGCGCTCGTGAGGTCATTTGAGTCTCCAAGACTTGATTGCCATGTGCAAGAGTGATGTGAAAGATCGCCGGGCGCTTTAGGACCGCATGCGTAAGCCCTGCGGATCGAATGCGGCAGCATCCAGGCGGCGCGCCGCGCGGCGCGCGCCGATGATCTCGACTTCGAAGCCGCCGTCTGCGTCAGCCAGTTCGGAGGGAATATACCCGAGCGCGATCGAGGCCTGCGCGCTGTGGCCGTAGCCCCCGGAAGTTACGGCTCCGACGACTTTGCCGTCATGCCAAATCGGCTCGTCGCCGCTGGCATCGGCATCCGCAGCAGCGACGGAAAATGCGACGAGCCGCACGCCACCACCACGATCCTTGTCGTCGGCGGCCGCAGAGCGTCCGATGAAGTCGCGTTTCTTAAGGTCGACAAAGCGCCCGAGAGCTGCCTCGTACGGCCCATAAATCGGCCGATATTCGCGTGCCCAGGTACCGAAGCTCTTTTCGAGTCGCATCGCGTTTAGCGCGCGCGCGCCGACCGATTTCATCCCATGAGCGCGTCCGGCCGCGACGAGCAGATCGTAAAGTGCGCGCTGATAATCACTTGTGACCCAGATTTCGTAGCCGAGATCGCCGGTGAAGGATACGCGCCCAACCAATGCGGGCACCATGCCGACGTCCATCCGCTTGAACGACAGGAATGGGAACGCGGCGTTCGACAAATCATCGCGCGCCAGACCTTGCAGGAGCGTCCGGGCGCGCGGCCCGGCGACTGATAAGCCGACGTATTCGGTTGCGCACGGGCGCACGCGCACGCCGGTTGCGGGCAGATGGCGCTCAAACCAGCGCATGTAATAGTTCTCGGCGGCATAGGTGCCGATGAGAAAGACACGGTTTTCCCCGAGGCGGCACATCGTGAAGTCGCCGATCAGTTTGCCGCGCTCATTGAGCATGGGCGTAAGCCCGATGCGGTCGACCGCGGGCAGATGGTTCGCCATCACGCGAGCCAACCACTCGGCAGTACCCGGTCCATCGATCTCAAATTTTCCGTAAGTTGAGATTTCCAGCAGGCCGACCGCATTGCGTACGGTCCGGCATTCTGCCGCGACGTGTTCGTGCGCATTTGAGCGGCGGAAGGTGACGTTTTCCCTGACGGCGACGCCCGGCGGCGCGAACCACAGGGCGTGTTCCAGGGCGCAGTACTCGCCGAACACGGCGTTCTCGGCCATGAGGCGGTCGTACACCGGCGTCGTGCGCAGCGGTCGCGCCGCCTCGAGCTCCTCGTTCGGAAAGCGGATCCGGAAGCGCCGCGAATAGTTCTCCCTGACCTTGGCGTTGGTGTAGGCGAGCGTCGCCCAGGCGCCATAGCGCGCGACGTCCATGCCCCAGATATCCGCGCCGGGATCGCCATCGACCATCCAATGTGCGAGCGCAAGTCCCACTCCGCCGCCTTGGCTGAAGCCTGCCATCACGCCGCAGGCGACCCAAAAGTTCTTCAGTCCCTTGATGGGACCAATCAATGGATTGCCGTCCGGTGCAAAGGTGAATGGACCGTTGATTACTTTCCTGATGCCCGCACTGCCCAGCGCCGGGAAATGCTCGAAGCCGACCTCAAGACTGGGCGCGATGCGCTCCAGATCATTCGGCAGCAGATCCTGTCCGAAATCCCACGGGGTCGTGTGCTCCGACCACGGCGCCCCGGCGCGCTCGTAGGTGCCCATCAGCATGCCGCCGCGCTCCTGGCGCAGGTAGATCTCACCCTCGAAGTCGATGCAGTGCAGCTGCTCCGGCCGGCCGGCGAGCTGCGGAATGTCGTCGGTGAGTATGTACTGGTGCTGCATCGCAAGGATGGGCAACTCGAGGCCCACCATGCGGCCGACTTCGCGCGCCCAGAGCCCGCCGGCGTTCACCACATGCTCGGCGTGGACGCTGCCATGCTCGGTGATGACGTCCCAACTGCCATCCGCTCGCGCCTTCAGCTCCGTCACGCGCGTGCGCCGCACGACTTCTGCTCCTGCGATTTCAGCCGCCTTCGCATAGGCGTGCGTGACGCCGTACGGATCCACGTGGCCCTCGATGGGATCGTACATGGCGCCGGTGAAATGCTGCTTGTCCATCAGGGGGAAAAGCTTCGCCGCCTCGTCGACCGAGATGATTTCAAGATCCATACCGAGATAGCGGCCGCGCGCCTGCGCCATCTTCAGCCAGTCAAGCCGCTCCTGCGTGCCGGCGAGCATGATGCCCCCGGTGACGTGTACGCCGCAGGATTGGCCAGAAATCCTTTCTAATTCCTGATAGAGCTGGATTGTGTATTGCTGCAGCTTGGCGACATTCGGGTCGCCATTGACGGTGTGCATGCCTCCCGCGGCGTGCCAAGTGGAGCCTGAGGTCAATTCGGCTCTTTCGATGAGCAGCACGTCTTTCCAGCCGGCCTTCGTCAGGTGATACAGAACGCTCACGCCGACGACGCCCCCTCCGATCACTACCGCTTGCGCATGTTTCTTCATGGCTCAATTCCGATCGTAATTCGAGTCCCCGTCCGAGCGTCGATTCCAAGAACTCGCAGCTGTAGGGATGAAGGCTCGGTCAGCACCCGCGCCAGCACGTTTTTTACTATCTTGCCCGCCTTCATCACTGCGAGTCGCGTGCCCACTTGGTCAGCGGCGCGTGATTGTGTGTAATGAAAGGCGTGGCGCCTCCCCGCTTCTGCTGCAGTGTGTGCATCAGGTCAAAGCGCGCAATACGCCGAGCCATGCGAGCGTGCGTAAAGACTCGCGCCGGTCGATGCCACCGCTCCTGAATTCATCGCAAAAGCGGCCGATGGCGTGGTGCAAGCCGTTGCCGTCAATGCATTTAAACATACGAATCTAAACTCGTGCGCAGCGCACGTGCGGCTCCGATCGCTCATGTATTGGAGACCGCGAGGCGCAGCGGTGGATCTGCGAACCCCGGGCGATTGCCGAAGCGCTCTATCAGCCACGAGCGAAACAGAGCGATCGCAGTATCGCTCAAGCCTTCCGGATGAGTGATCAGGTAGTACCCGTAGCCGTCGTCGAGACTGACATCGAAGGGTCTGACGAGGCGGCCGGCTCGGATTTCCTCGATGAAGAGGTTCGGGTCGACGAGCACAATCCCTGCGCCGCTGAGGGCGTATTGGACGGCAAGCACAGCGGTATCAAAAACCAGGCTGCCCTCAAAATTTACCGCGCCAACGCCGAACTGACGTACGAACTGTGTCCACAAGTGGTGACGCGGAAGGTCAGCGATGCGCACATGCACGATCTCATTGGCAGCGATGAATTGCGCCAAGTCCTTGCCTGCATGACGCGCGGCCACATCGGGGTGGCACAGCACGCTCAGGCGCACCGGCCAGAGCAGATCGGTCACCAGATCCGTGACCGTTGGCTTCGAGTACATGACGGCCACGTCGACATCCGTAAGTGGCGGTCCGACGCCGTGCGAGCAGACGAGATCAATGTCCACTTCGGCACTCGCGCGGCGGAAGTCGCGCAGAATCGGCACCGCCAGCTGCACCGCGAAACTTGGCGGCATCTGGACGCGCAAAGTCCGCGCGGTCGGTGCACCCTCGTTGCGCAGGTCATCGAGCGCATATTCCAGGCGGTCAAAGGACTTCATGATCGCCGGCAGCAGATATAGGCCTGCCTTGGTCAGCACTAGGGCGTGCGGACGCCGCTCAAAGAGCTGCTGCCCGAGGAGCTTCTCAAGCGCGATGACATGCCGCGAGAGCGCACTTTGCGAGATAAGGAGTGCATTGGCAGCCGCCGTGAAGCTGCCGTGCTTGGCGACGCCCTCGAATGCCCGCAAGGCATTCAAGGGAAGCCAGCGTCGATCGATCGGTGAATCACTCATTCTTATCCTCCCCACGGGGGCTGTTCGATTCGTGCGCGTGTCCGCGGGGCGGCACCGTTCATTCTAGCGGGTACCTGTCCGCCCGTTTACCGAATCGAGCGCACCCCAGAAGCCACAATACGCGCCGCTGCGCCTCACCCGCAACGCTTGTAAAGAACGACCTGTTCGAAGCTCCTGAAGGCTTTCCAATGCCTTTTTTCGATAGCGCTATTCAATTTCTCGGCTTTGATCGATGGCGCAAGTGTGAAAGCCTGTGTTGCTGTTGGAACAACGAATTCGAACATGGCCTCAAGAGACGCTGCGATCGATAAATTCACTGAGTTCAAGACGATATGGACGGCGTACCAATGAGTGCGAGCAAACAGGACGTGGCGGTGGCCGCCGCTGCACATCGAATTCGGTCGATCGATATCACCCACCACCGGCTCGCATTTAATCCGCCGTTCCAGGCAAGCTGGGACAGTAAGCCGCGTGTTCATTTGGATGCGACGATCGTGCGGGTGGCGACGAACAGCGGTTTCGTCGGCTATGGTTCGGGCGACCGGATGGTTGGCTTCGCTGGGCATGAAGATCTGTTCATAGGCCAGGACCCGCTCGCCATCGAGCGCCACTATCGCGTCCTTTCCCACATTGACTTCCACTACGGCCGCTGCTGGCCCCTCGATCTTGCGCTCTGGGATCTTGCCGGAAAAATCGCCGGCCAACCCTGTTGGAAGCTCTTGGGAGGACTCTCCAATCGAGTGCGCGCCTATGCGTCCTGCGGCGTGTTGCGCGATAAGGGCGCGCTTGCGGAGCAGGCCGAACGCTTTGTCGCACAAGGCTTTCGCGCGCTGAAGCTGCGCTTCCATCGGGGCGACTGGCGAGATGACGTGCGCGGGCTTGAGGCCGTACGAGCGCGCGTCGGCAACCGCTTGGAGCTGCTCGTTGACTGCAATCAGGGCTGGCGCCTGCCGTGGGATACGGAGGCATCATGGGCATTCAAGGACGCGCTGACGGTCGCCCGCGAGCTCGAGCGGCTGAACGTCTATTGGATGGAGGAGCCGCTGCATAGAGCCGACTTCGCTGGAATGCGGTCATTGCGCGAAGCAACCGACGTGCGGATCGCCGCTGGAGAGATGACCCGTCAATTGCACGAGCTGCGTGATCTCGTGGGCGGCGGCTGCGTGGACGTGTTGCAGCCCGATGCGGCGCTCGTCGGCGGCATTACCGGGCTGCGGCGCATTGTCATCATGGCGCAGGAGCAGCACATCGTATTTACGCCGCATACCTGGACGAACGGTATGGGTGTGACCGCCAATGCCCATCTCGCGGCCGGGCTCGCGGAATCACCGTTCCTTGAATACCCGTTTGACCCGCCCGACTGGAGCCTCGAGCGACGCGATTACATGATGGCCGAGCCGCTTGCGGTCGACCGTGACGGCTGGATCAATCTCAGCGACGCCCCAGGGATGGGTTACGCGCTCGATGAGTCGACTCTCGCCAACACTATCATGAGGCGCGGACGCGACTGACCGACGAAATCGGCGGAAGAAGCACGCGAAAACGCGCGCATGATCAATCCGGCGGTTTTTCTCCCGAGAACTTGACCGCAGTCGCGCCAATGACGGGCCCGATGGTCGCGCTGTCGCTGACGAACAGGTGTACTTGACGCTCGAATCGCAGGTTTCCTTGCACTACCGCCCCGGGTCCAATCACGATTCTCGGCATGTCGCTCGAGCCCCAATGAAAGAACCAAAAGACGTCGCTTTGGTCCTTCTGGACCAATATCCCGCCGTCCACGTGGGAATTGCTGCCGACGTCCATGTTGCCGTTTACCGTCTTGATGCCGCCACCGACGTGCGCGGCCTGCAGCACGATTCTGCCGTTTACATTCGTAAGAGCGCCGCCGACGTCTACCCCGGCGTGCAGCGTGAGTGTCCCGTTTACTGCGGAAATGGCGTGTGAGACGCTTGCCCCATCACCGACCGTGATCGCCCCATTTACGGTATGCAACTCGTCCGCTGTGGCGTGCGCGCCCATGGTGATGCTGCCGTTCACCGTTTGCGCGCCCGCAACTGCGGCATTGTCGGCAATCTGAATGGACCCGTTAACGGTGGAAATATCGTCCTTCTTTTGACCCGCGCTAACCCGGATCGAGCCGTTGACGGTGTGTGTGGCGCTGTCGCCGGATGTCTGATCGGCGCTAGCGCCTTTCTGATCACCGTTTGTGTGGCTATCGTCCGCGTTGACACAGCCGGTTAAAGCGCCGAGGACGGCGAAGAACGTGATCGCCATGCAGCGAATCATGGTGCAACTCCTAGCCCGTAGATTCTGGCAAAAGTATGTAATGCTGATCCCAAAGATAGCTTATACGAGGCAAGGCGCGGCGACACCCTGAGGTGCATGGCGTAGCGGGTGGCTGACGTGATGACGGCCCGCCGTCGGCTTTAAGGCTTCGTGGTCTTGCGCGGCACCTTGACCTGAAAGACTATGCGATCGGGGTCTTCGGATTGCACATCGACGCTTCCCCGGTGCACTTGGACGATCTGTTGCACGATGTAGAGTCCAAGTCCGAGGCCCTGGTTTTGCCCGGGCTCGCGCTGCCCGCCTTGGAAGGGCTCGAATAGATGCCGCAGCACGCGGGGCGGAATGCTGCCCGCGTTGACGACGGACAGTACGACGGCCTCGGCACGGGACCCGTCGAGCCGGACCTGGACGGATCCATCCGCCGCGCCGTGTTGCAGTGCGTTGCCGATGAGGTTGGACGCAACCTGGGCAAGGCGATCGGCATCCCATTCACCGGCGAGATCGCCGTCCTGCTGCAGCTCGATGTGGCGCTCCGGGAAGGCAGTTTCGTACTCGCGCACGACTCGTTGAACAGGCTCTGCTAGGTCTGAATGACTCACTTTGAGGGCGATGCCTCCCGCGAGCCGCGCGCGCGCAAGATCGAGCATGTCGTCAATCATTCGCGTCATGCGCTTGCCGCTCATGAGGATGCGCTTAGCAGTCCCGCGGACGGTCTCGTCTTCCGACTGGTGTTGAATCATATGCGCGGCCATCAGGATGGCGCTCAGGGGATTGCGCAGATCATGCCCGAGAACCGCGGTAAACATCTCATTGAGCCGTAACGTCTCGGTCTGCTCCTGCAATTGTTGCGCGAGCTGCCGCTTCTGACGATAGAGCCGAAAGAAAACGTCCGCCTTGTTCTCGAGGATGTGCGGCTCGATGGGTTTATAGAGGAAATCCACCGCACCGCTTTCGTATCCCTCGAAGAGGCGGTGTTGATCACGTGCGGCGGCCGTTACGAAAATGATCGGAACTTCGCGCGTGCGCATGCTGCCGCGCATGAACTCGGCGAGTTCGAAACCGTCCATTTTTGGCATTTGCACGTCGAGGAGGGCGAGCGCGACGTCGTGCACCAGCAGTAACTCCAAAGCCTCAGAACCGGAGCGTGCTGTGAGCACTTCCACATCGTCGCGACGCAGCAAGGCCGAGAGCGCAAGGAGATTTTCCTCGAGGTCATCGACGAGCAGGCACTTCACGCGTTGCTGCATGCGGATCACTCACCTTTTCTGAATCGTGCTCTTGGCCTTAGGTTCTGCGCTCGCCAGTGCCCCCAGCAGTCCTGCGATCTCCTCGAGGGGAAGTACGAAATCCGCCGGAGTTCGCTTGAGCGCCGAAAGCGCCATCAATGGCGCCTGCGCGCTGTCGGGCTCCTGCACAATCGTCACCCCTCCGGTTCGATGTATGGCCGCGAGTCCCGCCGCGCCGTCCTCGTTCGCGCCAGTGAGAATAATGCCCATAAGGCGTTCGGCGTAAATGTCTGCGGCGGACTCGAAGAGCACATCGATCGATGGTCGCGAGAAGTGAACGAGCTCGTCAATGGAAAGCGCGAGCTGCGGGCCCTCATCGAGCAGCAAGTGATAATCAGGCGGAGCGAAGTATACAGTGCCCGGCTCCACGCGCATCTTATCTTCCGCCTCTCTAACCTGCAGGGCGCACTTAGACGCGAAAATCTCCGCAAGCAGACTCGGTCGTTCGCGCGGCAGGTGCAGAACGATGAACAGGGACGCTCGCAAGCCAGCGGGCAGGGCCGGCAGCAGGACGGACAGCGCCTCCACTCCCCCGGCGGACGCGCCGATCACAATCGCGTCGATGCGGCCCTGCAGCGCCTCAGCATCCCTCACGGCTCGTTTCTCTTTTGGAAGATCCGATCCTCGTACACGAGATCGACGAATGATCGTGCGTGGGACGAGAAGCTCAATGACTCTTTCAGACCGATGCCGAGAAAGCCCTTGCGGCAAAGCGCATCGCGGAACAGTCCCACGGCGCGATTCTGCAGGTCGCCGTTAAAGTAGATGAGAACATTGCGGCAGGAAACCAACTGGACTTCCGCAAACACGCTGTCGGTGGCAAGGCTGTGATCCGAGAACACGATGTGCCGCCTGAAGGATTTGTCGAAAACGGCTCTGCCGTAGGCCGCTGTGTAGTAATCCGAAAGCGACGCACGGCCACCCGATTTACGATGGTTTTGCGTGAAGCCGGCGATTCGATCGACTGCGTAGACGCCGGCTGCGGCTTTCTGCAGCGACTGTGGGTTGATGTCGGTGGCATAGATGAGCGTGCGCTCGAGCAAGTCTTCCTCGCGCAGGAGAATCGCGAGCGAATAGACTTCTTCACCGGTGCTGCAACCGGCGATCCACACCTTAAGTGACGGATAGGTGCGCAGCAGCGGAACTACTTTCTCGCGCAGCGAGCGAAAGTAAGTGGGATCGCGAAACATCTCGCTGACCGGCACGGTAAGCAAACTCAGCAGCGCTGGGAAGGTCGCGGGCTCGTGCAGGACCTTGTCCTGCAGCTGTGAGAGAGTTTGGCACCCAAAGCGGCCGGGCGCGTTCGTCAGCCGCCTTTTGAGGGATGCCGCAGCATATCCGCGAAAGTCGTAGTGATATTTGAGATAGATGGCGTCAATCAGAAGCCGCAACTCAATGTCGATGTTTTCGGCCGCCACGATGTGCTCTTTACTTAGGCATCCATACGCGCAGGAGCGATAAGAGTTTCTCCACGTCCAAGGGTTTGGCGATGTAGTCGTTAGCGCCCGCCGCAAGGCACTTTTCTTGGTCGTCCTTCATGGCTTTCGCAGTGAGCGCGATGATGGGCAGTTTGCGCCACTCGTGACGCTTGCGGATTTCCCTAGTCGCGGTGATGCCATCCATCTCGGGCATCATGACGTCCATCAAGACGAGATCAATCACGTGCGCCGGATCGCTCATGCTGCGCGTGAGCACCTCAATGGCCTCCCTGCCGTTGCGTGCAATTTCAATCTTGGCGCCCTTGGGCTCGAGCAGGCTTGTCAGCGCGAAGATGTTTCTGACGTCGTCCTCCACCACGAGGATGCGGCGCCCGTCGAGCGTTGCCTCCCGATCACGCGCTGCTTTCAACATCAGCTGCCGCTCCACCGGAAGCTGCGACTCCACCTGATGTAGGAAGAGGGTGACCTCATCCAGTAGCCGCTCAGGCGAGCGGGCATCCTTGATGATAATGGATTTGGAAAAGCGCCGGAGCGACTGTTCCTCGTCGATTGTCAGCGAGCGGCCCGTATAGACGATGACGGGCGGGAAAGATACGTCACCCTTTTCGGCCATCTGCTGCAGCAACTCGTAACCGCTCAAGTCCGGCAGGTTCAGATCCATAACCATGCAGTCGAAAGTCGTCGTGCGCAATTGAACGAGTGCTTCGCCCGCGTTCTGCACAGCGGTGATCTGTACGTCGCCGTTTTCGAGGAGCTTCGCGATGCTATCGCGTTGCCGCTCGTCATCCTCGAGAATGAGCACATGTCGGCGGGTCTGAGAAAACTTCGCCTCGAGCCGCTGCAACGCCTCGACCAACTGTTCGCGCCGCACAGGTTTCAACGCGTACCCGAGCGC
>Ga0182024_10001360_pt1 | contig 63420 bp, 62 predicted proteins | sample P32metaG_FD_120480 | JGI IMG/M metagenome (GOLD analysis project Ga0182024, IMG submission 120480) | Permafrost microbial communities from Stordalen Mire, Sweden - P3-2 metaG (Illumina Assembly) | ecosystem: Environmental > Terrestrial > Soil > Wetlands > Permafrost | place: Sweden: Stordalen...
TGCTGTTCGGGAATCAGCGTCACGTAGAATCGTCGCGCATATACCACGAGCTCGTGCAGCTGCACGGGCGTCCACCCATTCGGGTACGCCACGTACCGTGCGCGCCGATCGACGACGACCTGCTCCATATACGGTGACCAGCCGTTGAACTTCAGCGACGCCAGGGTCCGGATGCGCGCTTTGGCATACGCCATGGTCGGAAACGGTCCGCGCGAGACGTCGTCGGAAACGATGCGCCAGCGCATCGCCGGAGCATCCGTGATATCGACGCACGGCAGGACCCAGCGTCCGTTGCGGCGCTCCGGCAACTGCGCCAACGTCATGATCGCGTCGAACACCGACTCCCGGTCGTGCGCGTCGATGCGGAGCGCGCGGTCCGACACGACGAGACGATATCCGCTTTCGCCGGCGCCCGCCAAGCTCGGGGCGTTTCCCGCGAAGCCGAGGATGTACGCCGGCGCCGGCGGTATGCCGAGCGCCTTCCAACGGTCACGCAGCAGCCCGAGCGCGTTGACGTCGAAGCGGTCGCTCCGAAACACGAGCCGCCGAGGCAACGGAATCGAGCAACTCCCGTAACGCACCGACGACGGCTGCGGCACCAGCGCCGGCGCCGCCGAAATGGTGGCCGTCATTGCGAGCAGCAGCGCCGCGGTTAAGAGCACTCGCACCTCTCGCGCTACACCGGGACGTGCGTCGTCTCCTCGCCCGCGACCCGTAACTGCTCGATTCGGACGCATTATCGTCCGGTGTAGCGCATGCCGACGCGTCCGTGATCGAAGTCGAACCACAAGTCGAAGTTCCGCAGGATGTCCGTCCCGATGATTCCATCGAAGGGAATGGCGATCGCGGTGCCAAGCCGGCTCGGGACCTCCACGCCGACGTCCACGTTTCGAAAGCGAATCCGCCCGAAGAGCAGGTCGGCGGCGCGATACGGGACGACTTCAATCGTACCCTCGAGATACTCGATCGGCCTCGTTCCCTGCGAGACGCGCATCCAGTGCGCGGCGATCTCACCGGCGTACGTCTGCGCGAAGGGCTGCATGACGTAGAATCGCGGCGAGCCCGTGTCGAGCGCGAAGTCGTCGCCTGCGGCAGCACCGATCTCGGCGTGCACCAGCGGCAGGCCCTGATCGACCTTGGCGGCCAGCACGGTGAGCGAGGGATCCTCAAACACCGCTTCCGCCGCCCGTCCGGAGAGCACTTCGACCCGCTCGTGCCAATAATCGATGTGCACGACGTGTCCGAAGAAGAAGTCGTAACCGAGGATGCCCTGCAACGAGCCGCCGAAGATCGGAATCGCGAGCGTGGAGACGTTCTCCGCCTGCAGGGCGCCGACGCGCATCTTGCCGACGGTCGCGTGCTCGAGGACGACACCCCCCGCAAGTCTGCGTGCCACCGCAGCCTCGAGTGAAATGCTTGCGGTGCCGGTATCGAGGTCGAAAACGTAGCGGCTCCCATCGAGGTCGACGGTGACGTCGATGCGTCCATCGCGAAAGAACTGCGCTGGGAGTTGGACCCGCTCGCCGGCGGGCGGCGGCGCCGCAAACGTGCGCCGGTCGGACGATGGTGGAAAGATGATCGCTGCGTCGGAAACACCGCCGGTGACGACGCCGTCGAGGTCAGCGTCGATGTCGTCGGTTCGGTTGCCGTCCGTGACATGCCAATGCTGCGCTCGCAGAGTACCGGAGCTCGGTTCGAAGCGATCGAAGGTCGTCGTCTCGACGACCTGGCCTTCGCGCAGGATCGACTTCACCAGCAGACCCGATGACTGGTCGATGAACAGCCAGTGCACGCGATCCCCTTCGGGGCGGTCGGCGACCACCCACGCGGCGTCCGGCGGCGCCGTCTCGCCGGCCAGCTCGCAGTCCTGTGGTCGAAAGCCGAACAGCACATCGGGAAATCGGTCGATGGCATCGGATTGCAGGTCGGCCTGCGTTCCGTGCACGATGCCGTTCGCGTCGCCGCGCCAGCGCGCGTGATTCCAGCGGCCCGCGGTGTAGGTCGCGCCGTCGAGCGTCACATCGACGCGAAAGTTCTCGCCCCGCACCGCGACCGCGACCGGCAGGCGGTGCGTACCGTTCGTATACGTCCACGTCTCGCGACGGTTGTCGTAACCGGGCGGCGTCGGTCCGACGGCCTTGTCGTGAATGGCCAGCACGCCGGCGAGCGTCGCGGTAGAGGGACCGATGCCCGGTGGACGCCATTGGGCGCACGCCGCGCCGGGCGCGCCCAAGACCAGCAGTGTGAGCACGGACGCGGAAGTAAGCGCCCGCAGGGAGCGCCTGCCAGCGGCAGAACCGACCGCCATGGCGCTGAGCCCGCTCGACATCGCCGTTATCGTCGCGTTCTTTGCGATCAACCTCGGCATCGGGCTGTACTTCGCGCGCGGCAGCGGCAAGAGCGTCGGCGAGTTCTTTTTGTCCGGCCGCAGCGCACCGTGGTGGCTGACCGGCGTGTCGATGGTCGCCACGACGTTCGCCGTCGACACACCGCTCGCGGTGACGGGCTTCGTCGCAAAAAACGGCATCGCCGGCAACTGGCTGTGGTGGAACATGGCCGCGAGCGGGATCTTGACCGTCTTCTTCTTCGCCGCCTTGTGGCGACGCTCAGGCGTGCTGACCGACGTCGAATTCATCGAACTGCGCTACGGCGGGAAGCCGGCCTCGGCGCTGCGCGGCGTGCGCGCCGTCTATCAGGGCGTCATCGTCAACACGATCATCATGGGCTGGGTCAACCTGGCGATGGTGAAGATCCTCTCGCTCACGCTGCACGTACCGACCTATCTCGCGCTCTACGTCTGCCTCGGTCTGACCGCGCTCTACGTGACGATCGGCGGGTTTTGGTCGATTCTCGTCACCGACTTTCTGCAGTTCATCGTCAAGATGACGATGGCGATCGTGTTGGCGGTCGTCGCGGTCGCCGCGGTCGGCGGCATCGCGTCGCTCAGAGCCGGCTTGGCGGCGCTCGATGCGCAGCGCGGCGGCGCTTCGATCTTGGCCTTCACGCCGTCCGGCGACGCCAGCTGGATGCCGATCACCACCTTCCTGGTCTTCATCGGCGTCAGCTGGTGGGCGTCGTCATATCCCGGCGCCGAACCCGGCGGCGGCTCCTACATCGCACAGCGCATCCTCGCGTCGCGCACCGAGAAGGATGCCGTCTACGCGACGCTGTTCTTCAACGTCGCACACTATGCACTGCGGCCCTGGCCGTGGATCCTGGTCGCCTTGGCCGCGCTCGTCCTCTACCCGCACGGTGTCGTCGGGGCCGACGGGAAGGTCGATCCCGAGCTCGGCTACGTCAAAACACTGGTCGATCATTTGCCCCCGGCGCTGCGCGGGCTGATGATGGCCGGCTTCCTCGCCGCCTATATGTCGACGATCGGCACCCAGCTGAACCTGGGTGCGTCCTATCTCACCAACGACTTGTACCGCCGCTTCATCGTCCGCCGCGCGGACGAACGGCACTACGTCGTAATCTCACGGGTCATGACGGTGGTCGCCGTGGTGCTCGCAGCCGTGGTCACGCTGTTCATGACGTCGGTGGGCGAAGCGTGGAAGTACATGCTGACGCTCACGGCGGGCGTCGGACTGGTGATGATCTTGCGCTGGTACTGGTGGCGAATAAACGCTTGGACAGAGATCTCAGCCCTGGCTGCGTCCGCAATCGTCGGGACGTGGTGTTACAGCAGCGGGATCGTCGCCGGCGACGACCCGAATGCAACCGCAAAACGATTGCTGATCACGGTCGCGGCGACGACGCTCGTGTGGCTCGTCGTTACCTTCATCACGAAGCCTGAAAGTGAGGAAACCTTGTCCCGCTTCTATGCACGAGTCCGTCCGAGCGGTCCCGGATGGGCACCGATCGCGCGGCTCGTTCCGGTGGACTCCGAAGACAACCTCGGCATCGCGCTGCTCGACTGGGTGGCGGGATTGGGCCTCGTGTACGGTACCCTGTTCGGCATCGGCCGGCTGGTGCTCGGCGACGTCACGGCCGGCCTAGCCTGGTGCGCTCTGGCGATCGGCTGCGGGGCGGTCATCGCACGCACGCTGCGGCGGCCGGGGATGAAAGCCGCCGTCGCCGCGATCCTGGTGCTCGCGGCGATCGGCGTGCCGCGCACGGTGAACGCCGCCGAGGCCAACAAGACGCTCACCAACGTCAAAGGGGCGGTCAGCTACGACCGCGGCGGGAAATCGGGCAAACTCGTTCCAGCCGCATCGGTCGCGATGGCTTCGCAAGACTGGGCCGAAACCGGCGACGCTTCGCAGGCTCGCGTTACGCTGCCGGACTCGTCGCGGGTGCTCATGGCGAGCGACACGCGCGTGCAGATGGTGCGCTTCGACCAATCCGACATCGCGCACGCGCAGTTCCTCGTCGATCACGGCAAGGTGCGCTTCCAGATCGAACACCCGGAAGGCGCTCAAGCCGACTACACGTTCAAGACGGCCAGCGCGAACATCGCAGTCCGCGGCACCGAAGGCGACATCGGCGTCGACAGCAACGGGCTGACGGTCAACGTCTACAACTCGAAGGCTACCGGCGCTGATTCACCGGTGCTCGTCACCCTTCTGAGCGGGCCGAACGCCGGGAAGACGCTGCAGGTGTTTCCCGGACAATCACTGCTCGCCCATCTCGTCAACGGCGTGCTGAAGCTGGAAATCGATCGGCTCACCCAAAAAGCAATGGATCAATTTGCCGAGATGGGGATTCCGACCAACGTCCAGCAAGCCAGCGACGCCGCGATGGCCAAGGCGCGCTCGTACCTGCCGCCGGTACCGTCGATACCGGGGCTGCCGAGAATTCCCGGCTTCCCGCACTGAACGGAGCCGCGCGGTTAGGTTGAGGGCGCGTCGGCGATCGCGCCGAAGCGCTCGTCGAGCAGCCGCGCAACTTCGTCGAGTGCAAGCGAGAGTTCGTCGATCGTCGCCACCTCGCGCACGCGGTCGGCGACTTCGATGAGTTGACGGTCAAGCTCGTGGACGCGGTCGATCAGGTGCTGATCGAAGCGCGCATGGTCGGCCGCCCGGATGACCCGCTGATCTGAGAACTCGCAACGCAAAATCATTCCGTCCAAGCGTTCACCGACGCCCTCCGAAGGTGTGAGGCGCGTCCGAGCATCCGAGAGCGCTTCGCCGAGCCAGGCGCGGATCTGCTTGTCGACCTCGTGACGGGCACCCTCGTTGCCGTAATCCGCGTAGGTCGGGATGTGCTGCTGGATGAAGGCGAAGTCCGTCATGGCTGAGCGTTACGGCGGCGCGGGGCCGATCACCCGGTAGAGGCGGCCGACGACCGGAACGAGGGACGCCCCCTGCACGACGATCGTCACCAGCACGATCGCGTAGGTGGCGTCGATGATCTGCGGCCGCGCCGCGATCTGGCTGGGGAGCGAGAGCGCCAGCGCGAGCGGCAACGCCCCGCGCATCCCGGCGAGAAAGATCGTGGCCCGGTCTCGACGCTGCCGCGCCGCCGCCGTAGCCAGCAGCAGCCGCGCCGCCCACACGCCCGCCACCGCGACCGCGACGAGTGCCGGTTCGTGCAAAATGCGTCCCGGCTGAATCAGCAGTCCGGTCGCCAAGAACACGCAGGCGTTGGCGATGAAGGCCGCTGCGACCCACACGCGGTCGACATCCCCGGCGTTGACCAGCGCCGAGGGCAAGCGCAGCAACGCGACGCGCAGCGCGATTGCGCTCGCGGCGGTGGCGAAGATTCCGGACCAGCCCAGCGACGATGCGGCCAGATACGCACCGTAGGCTAGGACGATCGTGACCGTCACCTCGTATTCGATCGCGTTGGTCGCGCGGAGCACCCCGGCGCACACGAGCGCGGCGACGACACCGATCCCGGCACCGCCGACGATCCCGATGATCCCGCCGAGCAGGTCGGCGCCGATCGACACCGGCCGGCCCAGCGCGAATGCGAGCGTGAAGCCGAACAGGATCAGCGCGATGCCATCGTTGGCAAGCGATTCACCCTCGATCACCGTGCGCAGGTCGACCGGCACGGGAACTCGCCGAAACGCTGCCACGACCGCAACCGGATCGGTCGCCGCGACGATGGCGCCGAAGAGCAGCGCCGGCGCCAGCGGAAGAACACCGAAAACGGTCAGCGCGCCGCCGACGATCGCCGCGGTCGCCAACGTGCCGGGCACCGCCAGCCCAGCGATGCGCCAGGCCGTGCGCCGCAGCCCGGCGAGATCGAGGTTCCAGGCGGCCTCGAAGATGAGCGGAGGCAGAAAAACGAACAGCAGGCTGTCGCCGAATGCGAAGGGCACCGGGATCTGGACGCTCGCGCCGACCGCGACCAGCGCGACGGCGGCCGGGATGCGAGCGCGCTCGGCAAGGATCGCGATGATGACCGCTGCTCCGAGAAGCGCGACAAAGCCGCCGACGCCGTTCGCGACGGTGTTCATGCCGCGAGCAGCGGCAGCACGCTGGTCGCCCCGGCGCGGATCGAGCGGTCGACCAGCGGCGTCAGCGCCGTCTCTTCGGGGTTGATCTCCACGACGTAGGCATCGGTGCAGCGTTTGGTCGCCAGCGATGCTGCCGGGTGCACGACCCCCGACGTGCCGACGACCAGCATCAGATCGGCCGCACGCGCCGCCGCGAAGGCTGCCTCGAGGACGTCGCGCGGCAGCGGCTCGCCGAACCAGACGATGTCGGGCCGCCAGGTCCCACCGCAGTCGTGTGCGAGCGCGTCGAGGTCGAAGCTCTCATCGAACGGGCGCCGCGCGGTGCAACCCGTGCAGCGCGCTTCGCGCAGCGCACCGTGCAGTTCGAGGACATTCTGCGAACCGGCGCGCCGATGCAGCGAATCGACATTTTGGGTGACCAAGGTGAAACGCGGCACCCGCTGTTCGAGCAGCGCCAACGCAACGTGCGCCGGTGACGGCTCGACCCGCGCATGGGCGCGACGCCGTTCGGAATACCAGCTCCACACCAGATGCGGGTCCCGAGCGAAGCCTTCCGGCGAGGCGAGCTCCTCCACGCGATGAGCGCGCCACAAACCGCCGGCGCCGCGAAAGGTCGGCAAGCCGCTCTCAGCCGAGATCCCCGATCCGGTGAGGACGCATACCGAGCCGGCGGCGGCGAGCCGTCCGCGCAGCTCCGAAAAGCGGTCGTCGTCCATGCGAGCGCCAACCTTAGCGTTCGAACGAGCGGCATCCGCCCGGCCCCGCGAAGCGTTACCCCTGCGAGGTGACATCACTACCGACGCGAAGGCCCGCCCGATGGACCCGGTGGTTCGACTGATGGAACGCGTGCGAGCGCGCGACGTCGCGGCATTTGAGTCCCTGTACGACAGCTACCACCGGCTCGTCTTCGGCATCAGCCTGCGCATGCTCGGCGATCCGATGGTCGCCGAAGACGTCACGCAGACGGTCTTCATGAAAGTCTGGACGAGTCCGGATGCTTTTCGGGGCGGTTCGTTCGTCGCATGGGTGTCGCGGGTCGCGCGCAATCGGGCGCTGGACGTTCTGCGCGCGCGCGGAGCTCGGCCGGAAGCGGAACTTCCCGCCGACCTGCCCCTCGACGGCGCGCTCGACGACGAGATCCTCGAGCGTCTCGACGCGGAGCGCGTGCGTGACGCGCTTTCGACCCTCCCGGCCGAACAGCGCGGTCCCATCGAGATGGGATTCTTCGGCGGCGTGACCCATCAAGAGATCGCCCGCCGGACCGATACACCGCTCGGCACCGTCAAAACGCGCATTCGCGCCGGCCTGCGCACGTTACGAAACCGGCTCGCCGAGGGAGTGCCGCAATGAACGACCCGCGCTCCCGCGACGAGATGCTGGAAATGGTCGCGCTCTACGCGCTGGGTGTGCTGCCGCGCGACCAGGCAGCGCTCGTCGCCGCCTTCATCGCCAACGACGACGGAGCGCGCGACGAGTATCGCATGCTGCGCGCGAGCGCCGACGCCTTGGCCTTCAGCGCGGACGAACCGGTCGATTCGGCGCGTTCCGCCCGGATGAAAGAACGGCTGATGGCGCGCGTGAGCGCGGAGGCGGCCTCCGGCGCCGGCGCGATCGCCCGCCGCCGCATCGGCACCAATTCCGGCTGGCTGCTGGGCACGGGGCTCGCGGCGGCGGCCGCACTGATCTTCTCGGTCGTCACGGTGGTCCAAGACGTCTCGCTGCGGAGCGACCTGGCACAAGCGCAGCGGCGGACCGCGAGCATGACCGCCCAGCTTGCCGACACCGAGCGCGTCGGGCAGCACGACCGCCAGATGGTGACCGATCTCGTTGCGCCGGACGCCCGCCGCTACGAGGTGGCGCAAGGCGCCGTCGTGGTTCGCGGCGATCGCGTGTACTTGGCGCTCTCGAAGCTGCCCGCGCTGCCGAAGGGAAAGGTCTACCAGGCCTGGACGCTCCCGAAGGGCGCGAAGACGGTCCAGCCCAGCATCACGTTCCCGCCCAACGCGGAGGGCATCGCGGTCGTCGCGCTCCCGGTGGACGCCACCAAACTCGGAGCCGTCGCGCTGAGCGTCGAACCCGACGGGGGAAGCAAAGCTCCGACCACGACACCGCTCTTCGTTCGCCCGCTTTCCTGATCGAAATCCGCACTGCTGGAATCCGTCACCCGCGCCACGCGTGGCGAGGCGATCGCCTACGCGTCGCGCCGGCCCTTTGAGAACGTCTTCCTCCAATGGCTGCTCGAGGGCGGTCTCGGCCCCGGCGTGCCCGAGGGTCTCACGCTGGCCCGCGACGACGACGGCCGGCCGGCCGGCTTGGCGTACATCGGCGCGCAACTGGTCGTAGCCGCCGACGGCGAGGATCCGCTGGATGGGTTTGCCGCCGAAGCGCGACGGCGCCGCGGGCTGCGCAGCCTCATCGGCCCCAAACCGGCCGCGGATGGTCTCTGGGAGCGGATTCGCGACGGGCACCCCGGGCCGGTGCTGGTCCGCGCGCGCCAGCCGCTCTACCTCTTGCGCCCGGATGCGCTGCCGCCCAGCGAGGACCCGGGCGTCCGCCCGGCCCGGGAAAGCGACGCCGACCTCATCGCCGAGCACAGCGCCCAGATGATCCTCGGCGAACTCGGTTACGATCCGCGCGGGGCGCGGGCCGGATTTGGGGCCGCGGTCCGGCGCGGCATCGCGCAGGGTTCCTGGTGGGTCTGGGTCGCAGCCGACGGCCTTCGCTTCCAGTGTAACGTCGGGCCGCGGAGCTCGGCCACGGCACAACTCCAAGGCGTTTGGACGCCGCCCGCGCAACGCGGAAAGGGCTATGCGGCGGTTGCGCTGGCGGCCGTCGCGAGGCGGCTCTTGGTTACGGAGGCTACCCTAACGCTCTACGTCAACGACTTCAACGCCCCGGCAATCGCTCTGTACGAACGGCTCGGATTCGTTCGAGTCGGCACCTTCGCGACGTACCTGTTCCCGTGAGGGGACGATCGCCGCAAACCGCACCGCGTTTCCCCTCGATCCGGGATTTCGGGGTCGATCTGCTCGCGATCGCACTCGCCGTTGCCGCCGTTGTCGTTCCGATCCCGCAGGACTGGATCGAGAACGTGTACACCAACGGCACCTTCGCTTCGCTGAACCATGCCTTCGTTTCGATCAGCAACGTGGTACCGGTCTCGGTCGGCGACGTCGAAGCGATCGTCGCCATCGTGGTGCTGATCGTGGCTTGGGTGGGTTCCTTGAGCTCGGTTCCGCACTGGGAGCGCGGTCGCACCGCGCTGCGAATGTCCGTCCATACACTCGGCTGGATCGCCTTTCTGGTGATCGCGTTCGAGCTGCTCTGGGGGTGGAACTACCGCCGGGAAACGGTCTCGCAGCGCATCGTGTACGACGCGAGTACCGTAACGGACGCGGCGGTGGCGGCGTTCAGCCAGCGAATCGTCGATACGCTCAACCGCGACGTCGGGCCGGCGCACGCCGAGAAAAAGCTGGACCGCCAAAAACTGGCGCTCGCGTTCCTTCCGCTGGTGGGACGGCTGGGCGACGATTGGGATGTGGCGCTGACCGCACCGAAGGCGACGCTGCTCGAACCATACTACGAGGCCGCGGGTATCGGCGGCCAATACTCGCCCTTCTCCTTCGAAACGCTGCTCAACACATCGTTCCTGCCCTTCGAAGTGCCGCGCGCGTTGGCGCACGAATGGGCGCACGTCGCTGGGTTCACCGATGAAGGCGATGCCAACTACATCGGGACGCTCGCCTGTCTGCGTTCGGACGATCCGCTGATCCAGTATTCCGGTGCGTTCTGGACCTATGATGAGCTGCCCGAAGCGCAGCGCCTCCGGCTCAAGCTCGACCCGCGCGTCGTCGCGGACTTCAAGGCCAGCCGGGTCCGCTTTGCGCGGCATTATATCCCCGCGATCTTCTCGTTTCAGTGGCAGCTCTACGATCGCTACCTGCGCAGCAGCGGCGTTCGCGGCGGAGTCGCGTCCTACGGGTTCTTCCTGCGCCTGCTGGTCGGATCGCAGCTCGACTCGCAAGGCTTGCCGCTGGTGAAACGCATGCAACGCGCGTCCTGACGCGCTTCGCGTGCGGCCCGGGTAGGTCAACGATCCGGAAGCCGGGAAGACACTTTCTCACAGCGCCAGCCTGAGGTGTGCCAGGGCGGGTCATGGTAGAACCCACGTCGCTTTCCGAGCCAGATCAACGCGGTCGCAGCCTGATGGGTGAGGTCGCCGCGTTGCTTGCCGCCGATCGTACGCCGCGCGAAACGTTTGCGTCGCTGTGCGAACTGCTGACGCGCGTCATCGACGTCAGCGTGTGCTTCGTCGCCCTGCGCAGCGGCGCCGCGTTGAAGATCGAATATGTCCACGATCACGGCGTGACGCGTCCCGAACCGGCCATTCTGATCGATCGGGCCAGCCGCTCGTGGGAAACGATGCGCACCGGCGTGCCGCAGCTCTTCCGCACCGCCGAGGACTGGGCGCGCGTCACTCGGCGACCGCTCAATACGGAGGCGCCCTGGACGGACGACAGCGTCTCCGCGATTTTCGTTCCGGTTGAAGCCGGCGGTGCGCGCATCGGCGTGCTCAGCGTGCAAACGACGTCCGAAAATGCGTACGACGAGGGCGACCTGGCCTTGCTCGAAGCGGTCGGCCGCTTCTTGGGGATCGCGGTGCGCAACCAGCGCCTGTTCGCGCGCCTCCAGCGCGTGACCGAGGTCGATCCGCTCACCGGGCTCGCGAACCATTCGTCGGTGCTGCGCGGCATCGACGAACGGCTGGCCTCAAGCGAAGGGACGCTGGGGATCGTGATGCTCGACATCACGAACTTCGGGCGCATCAATGATGCGTACGGCGCCAGGATCGGCGACCGGGTCCTCGACGCGCTGGCCGAACGGCTCGCGTCGGTCGCCGACGGCGAAACGATGGTCGGGCGTTTCGGCGGCGACGACTTCGCCGTCGTCGCGCAGCGCGCGGACCGCGACGGCGTCGCGAAGCTGGTCGACGACCTCGGGCACCTCACCGCCGATCTGTCGTTTCGCGGCGACAGCGACGTCATCCCGATCTCGGTGAACCGGGCCTGGGTGACCGCCCCCGACGAGGGAACCGTGCGCTCCGACCTGCTGACATTGGCCGACCTGCGGCTGCGGTTGAGCATCGCCCGCGGCGGCCTTGCGGTCGGCGGCGAACTCGCTCCGCTGGTGCGCTACGGAACCTACGGCGCCCTCGAAGCGCTGGTCGAGTGCGCGCTCGCGCGTGACCCGTACACGCGGCTGCATCTGCTGCATGTCAACCATATCGCGAACGCGTGGGCTCCGCTGCTGGGCATTGCGGACGCGCTGCACGAGCGTTTCGTCCGCGCCGCGCTGCTGCACGACATCGGGAAGCTGCTGATCCCGGAGTCGATCCTGCTCAAGCCGGCTCGACTCGAGCCCGCCGAATACGCAGCGATGCAACGGCACGCCGAGTACGGCGGCACGATTCTCTCGGGCTATCCCGATTTCGCGGACGTGGCGCGGATCGTCGGGCAGCATCACGAGCGTTGGGACGGTCTCGGCTATCCGCTGGGACTTCGGGGCGAGCACGTCGACCCGCTCGCGCGCGCGGTCAGCGTGATCGACGCCTTTTCCGCGATGACCCTCGACCGGCCGTACCATCGCGCCATCGACGAGGGAGAAGCACTGCTCGAACTCGAGCGCTTTGCCGGCACGCAGTTCGATCCCGACATGGTCGCTTCGTTCGTCACGATGCGCCGCGGCGCGGCTTAGTCGAAACGCGCCAGCGCCGGCGTCAATCGACGCGCGTTCTCACGGGTGATCGCGCGCAGCTCCGCCTCGTCGAGTCCCAGCGCCCGTAGACCGCCCAGCTCGCCCTCGTACGGGTACGGAATGTTCGGCCAGTCCGTTCCGTAGACGATCCGGCTCGCATTCGCTGCGACCACGTCGCGGGCGATTGCACGGTGCATCGGCGATTCCGGCGCGAAGACCATCGTCGTATCGAGAAAGAGCCGAGGCTCGCGCGCGGCCAGCGCGAGATACGCCGTCCAGTCCGGGACGCCGAAGTGCGCGACCACGATCCGCAAGGCGGGATGACGAGCGAGCACCGCGGCAATCCGCCGCGGTCCGTCGTGCGTCTCGTCCGACCAGGGAATTGCGCCCACGTGCACGAGCACGAAACCGTCGGCGTCGGCGACCGCGTCGAGCGCGCCGGTCAAGCGCGGATCGTCGAGCCCGAAGCGCTGGACGTTCTCGTGAACCTTGAGCCCGATGCAGCCGTCGCGAAGAGCGGCCTGCATGTCGGCCGCCGGCGCGGGATCGTCGGCGTGCACCGTGCCTAGTGGGAAAGCGCCGGCACCCAGTTCGCGCGCCGTCTGCGCGAGCCAGCCATTGAGTTCGTGCGCCATCCCCGCTTTGTGGGCGTACGAACAGAAGACGAACTTCTCGACCCCGTGTGAGCGCAGCGTCTGCGCGACGGCCTGCGGCTCGGTCGGATGCTCGAGACGCCAGTCACTGCGCTCAGCAAACCAGCGCCGGATCGCGGCGAAGAGCCGCGGGGGATGCAGGTGCGTGTGGACGTCGATCATTCCGCGTGCGCCTTCTCGACGGCCGCTGCAACCGCATGCGATTTCTCGACCGTTGTGCGGACCATGAATACTCCCGAGGACATCACCCGCTCGGCCTCCGTGCATTGGGATGGCGACATCGCCCACGGCAAGGGCACCATCACCACTGAGAGCGGTCTGGTCAAGGCCGGGTACTCGTTCGGCACGCGGTTTTCGAATGAGCCCGGGACCAACCCCGACGAATTGCTCGCCGCCGCGCACGCCGCGTGTTTCAGCATGGCGCTCAGCGGAGCGCTGACCCGCGCCGGCCACCCGCCGTCGTCGATCGACACCGAGGCTCGCGTCCATCTGCATCGGACGCCCACCGGCTTCGAGATCCCGCGCATCGCGCTCACCACGCGCGTTCGTGCCGAGGGCCTCGACCAAACACAGTTCGACCAGCTAGCGCTCGGCGCCAAAGAGGGATGTCCGATCAGCAAGGCGCTGAGGGCCGTGGACATCAGCCTCGAAGCCATATTGAATTCTTAACCCCCGCTGTGTACGGCGGGCCAGGATTCCCGGGCCCCAGGGCGCACCTCCGAAAGGTAATGGAATCCGCGAAAAAGCGCACGCCAGGCTGGGCGACGTTCACCGGCCTGGCGGTCGTGCATCTCGGGGCGCTCTGCGCCTTCATCCCCGGTACGTTCCACTGGAGCGCACTCGTCGTGATGGTGGTGCTGTACTATACGACCGGCGCGTGGGGAATTTGTCTGGGCTATCACCGGCTGCTCACGCACCGCAGCCTGAAGCTGGCGAAACCGCTCGAGTACGCGACCGCGATCCTCGGAACATTGGCGCTGCAGGGCGGCCCGATCGATTGGATCGCAACCCATCGCGCGCATCATGCGCACACCGATAAAGAAGGCGATCCGCACGACATCCATCGCGGCCTGCTGTGGAGCCACTTCGAATGGCTCTACAAGCCGAATGATGCGATGCTGAGCCCGGCCGAACAGCTGCGCCTCGCGCCCGATCTGGCCGGCGACCGCTTCTACCAATTCCTCGAGAAAACGTATCTGCTGTGGACGATCCTGCTCGGCGTCGCACTGCTCGCCATCGGCGGCTGGTCGTGGCTGATCTGGGGGATCTTCGTGCGCATCGTGATCACCTATCACATCACGTGGCTGGTCAACAGCGCCGCGCATCACAGCGGGTATCAGAGCTTCCGCACCGACGATAAGTCGACCAACAACTGGCTGGTCGCGTTCCTCGCCTGGGGCGAGGGCTGGCACAACAACCATCACGCCTTCCCGTTCTCGGCGCGCCACGGTCTGCGCTGGTTCGAGATCGATGCGACCTGGTGGACGATCAAGGTGCTGTCCTGGATGCGCCTCGCGCGCGACATCAAGCTGCCCACACCGGCGATGCTCGCCCGCATGAAACTGCCGCGCCCCGTCCGCCCGCAGCGCGTCCGCGCCTAGCCCGATCCTCGGCTCGGCAGTACACCGAGCTTCGTCGCAACGGTTGACGTCGCCAAGCACGTGGAAACGCTCGACTTCGAAACCGCGCTTCGCCGTTTGATCGACGACGCATCGAGTAACTTTTCGAAGTTCCGCGGCGCGATGCGCGAGCCGGGACCGGTCATCGTGATCTTCGACGGCACCTTTGCGGTTGAAGGCAGCGCTGAGGCCTACGTGCATCTGCTCGACTACGAGTATCCGCGCGCACGCATCGAGGAGTATTCCGGCGAGAGCGAAGCGGACGCGATGGCTGCCTTCGAACGTTGCGTTGCGCGCATCGCTCACTTCTGCGAATCGTCAGGGGTGCGACGCGATGAACGGGTTGACGATGAACTCGTTCAATCCGCAAATAGGCAGCGCTGGTTCGAGCACATCTTCGAGGGCACGGATCAGACGGCCGCGCACATTGTCGTCCATGGAGTCGGCACGCTCCGCCCTGGCGAGCCGGAGAACTATTACATCTGGACCGAAGTGATCGGATGGCATCTCGAATGCGTTGACGGCTCCCCGCCCGATCAATCGATGTGGGCAATACTGATGGGCCACCGCTATCGGAAGCGCGCCGGAGGACCGCAGCGCAATGGCAAGGCGAGCTATCGCCGGCGGCGACAGCGCTAGCCCTTTCTCTCGTGGCGGGAGCGTGTCGGAATCGAACCGACCAGCCGCCTTACGGCGGCCTCACCGGTTTTGAAGACCGGGCGAGCCACCAGACCCGTACGCTCCCATGGCGGAAAGAAGCTTGTCGTTAAGGCAACTTCTAGGCGCCGGGTCTTCGCGTCGAGATTCGCAGCGATTGGGTCCTCATGTACCGCGCGCTCCCCATCGAACTCCTACAAGCGATTGATTTCGCGCGAACCCCACGGCGCGATCGTCCTAAACCCTCAGTTCTTGATGAAGGCCAGCAGGTCCGGATTCAGCAGTTCCGGATTGGTCGAGTGCACTCCGTGCGGCGTGCCCTTGTAGGTTTTCAGCGTACCGTTCTTTAGGAGTTTGGCGGACAACGGCCCGGCATCGGCGTAGGGCACGATTTGATCGTCATCGCCGTGAATCACCAGCACCGGAACATCGATGTTCTTCAGGTCTTCGGTGAAGTCGGTTTCCGAAAATGCCTTGATACAGTCGTAGCCGGCCTTTGCGCCGCCCATCATTCCCTGGCGCCACCAGTTTCTGATCAGACCCTCGGACACTTTCGCCCCCGGCCGGTTGAAGCCGTAAAACGGACCGGACGCCACGTCGAGGTAGAACTGGGCGCGGTTCGCGGCGAGTGCGGCGCGAAAACCGTCGAACACCTCAATGGCAAGCCCCCCGGGGTTCTTATCGGACTTCACCATGATCGGCGGGACGGCGTCGAGGAGCACGGCCTTCCCCACTCGGCCGTTGCCGCCGTATTGTGCGACGTAGCGCGCCACTTCGCCGCCGCCGGTCGAGTGGCCGATGTGGATAGCGCCTTTCAAGTCGAGGTGCGCGATCAACTGGTCCACGTCGGCTGCGTACGTGTCCATCTCGTTCCCCGTGTCGGTTTGGCTCGATCGCCCGTGACCGCGACGGTCGTGAGCGATCACGCGGAAGCCCTGCAGCACGAAGAACATCATCTGGTTGTCCCAGTCGTCTGCTGAGAGCGGCCAGCCGTGGTGGAACACAATCGGTTTGCCGGTACCCCAGTCCTTATAGAAAATCTGAGTGCCGTCTTTCATCCCGATCATGCTGCTGCTCATGCTGGAGATAATACGCACGAGCGCACCCTAAACGCAACGCTCAACAAAGATACCGCTTGCTAACCCAGTGCGGAGCCACGGCCCCCTCCCCGGGAGGGGAAAAGGTAGCCCCCAATGACCCCGAACTCGCGCCGGCGACGCAACGGCATTTCGACCGCTCCGTGCGGCAATTGACTATGCGAGCCGAGCCGGCCGACCGAGGTAGGCGGCCGGCAGCCGAGAGCGAATCATGTTGGGACCGGGTACTCGCCTATGTGACGTGGCCTTCGCGCCGTGGCGTCTCCCTGAGGAGTGCTCGATGCATCTTCGCTTGGCTTGGACCGTGACGGTCGCGTCCTTGTGCAGTGCGCTGCTTATCTCATGCGGCGGCGGAGGAGCTAGCTCCACGCGCCCGGCCGGGCTCATCCCCGCGAGCGGGAGTTTGGCCGCAGGGTCTGCCCCGCGCGGGGATCGTCGAACGCAAAGCGTGCCGTCCTGCAGCGGGCTCGGAACCGGTGCGTTCGTCGGCGGTGGATTCGAGAACGTCGCGGACGGCGCGTACTCCGGCGTCCTGGAAGGTAACTCGAACGAGGTCTGCGACGAAGAGAGCGCGGTCGGCGGCGGCTACTACAACTTCATCTCGAGCGGCGCCAACACATCATACTACGCGTGGATCGGTTCGGGCTACGACAACTCGATCAGCGGAAACGGCTATCAGTCGGTGATCGGGGGCGGTAACGTCAACGCGCTCACCGCACCGAATTCGGTCATCGGCGGCGGCAACCAGAACACTCTTGCGGGCTCCGACTCGGTGATCGCCGGCGGAAGCTCGAACAGCAACACCTTAGCGGCGACGTATTCGGCGATCGGCGGCGGCAGCGGGAGCAGGATGAGCAGCGAATACGGGGTCATCTCGGGTGGCAACAACAACAACGTATCGGCAGATAAATACGGTGCCATCGGAGGGGGCAACGGCAACAGCGTTTCGGGCCACGCCGCGGTTGTCGGCGGCGGCGCCGCAAACGGAGCCGGAGGACAGTGGGCGACCGTGCCGGGCGGCGTGTATAACCTCGCGAGCGGGACAGCGAGCTTTGCGGCCGGTTACAACTCGGTCGCAGCCACCGACGGGGCCTATGTGTGGAGCGACTACGCGTCGGGTGCGGCGAAGCTCACGTCGACGTCGCCGAATCAATTTCTGGCCCGCGCCTCGGGCGGGTTCTCGCTCTGGACGAATGCCGCGAACACCGTGGGTGCGGTACTGCCGAGCGGGTCGGGGACCTGGGCCTCGGCGTCCGATCGCAAGATGAAGACGGACGTCGTGCGCATCGACGACGCCACGGTGCTCGACAGCGTCTCGCGGTTGCCGATCAGCAAGTGGAGCTATATCTCGGAACGGGGCGTGCGTCATCTCGGTCCGATGGCGCAGGACTTCTACGCCGCGTTCGGCGTGGGCGAGGACGACAAGCACATCACCTCGATCGATGAGGACGGGGTGGCGCTGGCGGCGATCAAGGCGCTCCACGCGGAGAACGCGCAGCTGCGCGCTCAGCAGCGAAACCTGCGAGCGCAACTCGCGGCGATCACGGCGTTGCAATCGCAACAGGCCCGCGCCGTCGCGCGGCTGAGCGCGGCGGTGGCATCCCTTCGCACCACTATGCCTTAGCCGCGCGCGAACGCAACGAGAGTCGAAGCGCGGCTATGACTCCGCGGTCGTCTGTCCGACTTCGATAAGGTAGCCGTCGGGATCGCGGATGTAGCAGCGCGTTTCACCCGTGTGCACTTTAGGTTCGGTAAGAAATTCGGCGCCTCTCGAACGCCAGAGGTCGTAGCAAGCGTGCACGTCGGCAACGCGCAAGTTTAACGCCATCGTCAAGGTGTCGCTCGATTTCGGGGGGGCCGCGGTTACGCCCGGCTTGTCGTCTGTCGGGCCACCTCCCCTATTGATGATGAGCCAGCTATTGGCGATGCGGAGCATAGCGGGCTCGCCTTCGCGCACTGTAACGGCGCCGAAAACCCGTTCGTAAAATGCGCGGGATCGCGCGACATCGCTAACGATGAGCAACGTCGTGACGACGAAGCCTTCCGTCGGTGCGGGAAAATCCGGTTTAAGGAGTGGTGGATTTGCCGAGTTTCGCATGTTACTGCCGTACCCGGTCGTTACGCAGACGTCACAGTGAAGTTCAACGGGATTTCAGCCAGCGGGCTGCTGCTTCAGCCGTGTCTTCGGGCTTGGTGTTAAAGGCGATGGCGGAGCCCGGGGCGGCCTTGTGGATTGAGTTCACGGCTTTCTCGAAAATCAAAAGGCCCTTAGGCGGCAACCGCATCCCCCCACCTATTACCACGCAATCGTAAGTTGCGCTGCCGAGTTGTTTCTCCAGCATGGCTATCCCGGCGTCGTCGGGCGAGATCATGCAAAGGTCCCCGATCCAACCACGCTCCGCGATCTTGGCTGCCGCGAGATCTATGCCGGCCTGGATCTTCTCCGCGTTCAAGCCTGGCTGCAAAGCCGGATCGGTAAAATCCACCGTTTTCGGATCTTGACCGACAAAAAGTACACGCGTCATGTGATCACCTCCCTCAAAAAAAGCTTGAACCCGTTTCGCGAGCCTCTTTGGTCACCGCAGCGCTATCGGAAATCTTCGCTCGGCTCCGATACTGCAACTGCAGTGCCATCCCGTCCCCGACACGGAGCGGCGCAATGCCGAGCAACGCGAATCGCTGTCCGGACGGCAAGACGATGACCGGAGACTGCCGCGCCGGCGCGGCCGCTGGCCGCCCGGCGCTCATTGCACACGCCGAAAATACGAGGATCAAGAATAAGCGCGATGAGCGCTTGCGGGAAAAGCCGGTCATTCGCTCATCTCCCAAGAGAAGACGGGATGGCAGAATGATTACTTAAGCCGATCAGCCGCGCCCTCTCCGGGGCACGCATGTTCGCCGGCCTTCCGGGCTGAACCGCGCTAAAACTCCGCTGCGAAGCGCCCGCGTGATTCCTTAGGCGCCGACGGTGACCTCGGCAACCGGTTCGCTCGAGCGCATCGAGCGCTGCGCGAGGACGGCGGCAGCCACCAGCAGCAGCGCGCCGCAGAACCAGGGGGCGCCGACCAGCGGGTAGATTCCAAGCGCACTGACGCCTGCGAAGAGCAGCGTGAAGAACGCCGGGCCCACGATCATCGAAATGCTGCGCATGCTGCCGATCGCGCCTTGGAGTTCGCCCTGCTCGGTCGCGGAGACGTGGCGTGACATCGCCGACTGGATCGGCGGTCCCGCGATGGCCCAGAAGCCGGTCAGCGGGAGCGCGCATGCGAAGACGATTCCCGTCGGCGCAAAGCCGTAGATGATGAAGCCCACGCAGCCGAGCGCGAAACCCGCGATGGCGACCGTTTGGGCGCCGAAACGTTTGAGCAGCCTGCCGACCAGCATCGCCGACACCACCGAGAGCGTTCCGAAGACGGTGAGGCCGATACCGTTGGCCTGTTCGCTCCACCCGAAGCGGTAGATCGTGTACAGGACGAACACGCTGAACGATTGCACCGCGAGGTTGCTGCAAAACAGGCTCGAGACCAGACCGAAGAGGTCGCGATGACGCCGCAGCATCTTGAGCGAGCCGAGCGGGTTGGCACGCTTCCACGCGAGCGTGGTTTGGCGCATCTCCGGCGCGAGTGACTCGGGGAGCACGAACAATCCGTAGGCGGCGTTCGCGAGCATTAGTCCCATCGCCACGAAGAACGGCACGCGCAGGCCGAAGCCGGCCAGCAGGCCGCCCATCGCCGGGCCAAGCGCGAAGCCGAGCCCAAATGCCGCGCTCACCATGCCGAAGGCGGCGCCGCGCCGCTCGGGCGGCGTGACGTCGGCGATGTACGCCGCCGACGCGGTCGCGCTCGCCGCCGTGGCACCCGAGAGAAGCCGGCCCAAGAACAGCCACCAGAGGTTCGGGGCCAGCGCGAGGATGGCGCAGTCGACTGCGGAGCCGAGGCTCGAGAGCAGGATGATCGGGCGCCGCCCGAAGCGGTCGGAGAGGAGCCCGAGGATCGGTGAGGTGACGAATGAGACCAGCGCAAACGCGGTCGCGAACGCGCCCGAGATCGCCGACGCGCTGTCGACGTGTCCGCCGGTGAAGTCGACGATCAGTTTGGGCACGACCGGCGACGCAATCCCGACCACGAGCCAATCCAGCAGCATCGTAATGAAGATGAACGACGCCGTCGCCGGCCGCCGCGCCTTCACGGTGTCGGTCATCACAGCGTTTCGATCCAGAGCGCGACCGCGCGATCGATACGCTTGGAATCGCCCGTTGCGCAAAGGTCCAGCAAGAACCCGCGGAATCCGGCCAGCACGATGGTGGCGTGCACGCGCGCGTCGGCTGCGCTCATGCCGTTTCGCACGTAGGACGTCTCCAGGAACGCGAGCCAGTTGGATATCGCCGCGGGAAAAAATCCCGGGAAGCGCTTGGGGTCGACCAGCGCCAGCCCGTAGACTTCGAAGAAGAGACGGAACAGCGGGCGGGCTTTCGGTGCGCCGATGACGCGCCAAACTTCGCGACAGATGTCCGAAGCCGTTTCGCCCTCACGCGTGCGCAACGACGCGAAGAGTTCGCGCTGACGGTCACCGGCGTGCTTGAGAATCTCAACCGTGAGCTCTTCTTTCGACCCGAAGTGATACAGGAGCGAGGCGGGACTGACGCCCAGGTTCTTGGCGAGAGGGCGCAGCGAAAGTGACGCGACGCCGTTGACGAGTGCGTACGCGACGATGCGGTCGATCAGCTGCGAGCGATTGGCCTCGTCGGCTTTTCGCGTCACGGCGCGACTATATCATATCCTGAACGACTGTTCAAGGTATGTGGCGTGGACTCTCAGCTCAACGCCTTGCGGAATTTGATCAGCCGGTCGACCTCTGCGAAGCCGCAGGCTTCGTGCGCGCGGAGCGAACCCTCGTTGTGTACTTCGGTGTCGGATGCGAGCTCCGTAAATCCGCGCGCGCGAGCCCAACCTTCCGCGGCGTCCAGCAACTGCCGTCCGGCACCGGCGCCGCGTGCGGTTGATTCGACGTACCAGCCTTCGACGTGCGGCACCGGCATCGACAGGCAGCCGTCGGAAAACGCGCGCACGGCGATCTCAATGAATCCGAGCGGCGCCGCGTCGCGGCCTTCGGCGATGAACGCTGCGGCCAGTATCTGGTCCGGGCTGCCGGCGACGAACGCGCGCGCCTCACCGGCGAGATCGGCGGGGGCGGCCTCCGGCCAGAGGCGGGCCCGCATCAACGCCCATGCCTCAAGGTCGCGCGCTTCGATCGGCCGTACCGTCACCACTTACTTCACGATGGCTAGAATGTCGATCAGGCCGATCGCGAGGACGAGCGCGAAGGCGACCCGGGCGCGTTTCTCTCTTCCGCCGAGCAAGCCGAAGGTGTGGGGATCACGAAAAGCCGCTGCCCCGCCGGCAGCGATGAACGTCGCGATCGAGAGCACCGCCAAGCCGGCGACTTCGATCCACACCCGCTGCGACCGCAGCAGCAGCAGACCGTTGACGGCGATCGCGAGGGACGTCCTTCGCCACGCCAGCGCGGTACGTTCCCGCGCCGCCCCCGGCGGCGCGCTCATCGCAGCGCCAACGAGATCGCGGCGACGATCGAACCGAGCGCCACGATCACGGTGAGGACGATCGGCACGTACGAGGTCGGTAAGGGTGCGTCCCGCCGCATTGCCGCCTGGACGGTGCGCCAGCGGAGAAAGCCCGCCAGCGCGGTTCCGGTTCCACCGAGAACCAGCGCGATGCCGATGAGGGCTCGGCCTTCGCGCGTCCCGACCACGGTGAGGAACTGCACCACGGCCAAACCGGCTCCGTCGAGTGCCATCGCCGTCCGCACGTAGGCCAGAAATGTACGCTCGTTCGCGAGCGTAAATCGATAGTCGGGTTCGTGATCGATCATGACGTCCGCGGGGTCGTTCAGCCTGCCGACCGGGTCGACATGCCGGGATGGTTCGGCAAGCAAAGAGGCGCGCCTCGGGGGCGCCCGCCGTACGCAGGCGCTCCCTCTTTTCCGTTCGGCGGACGGCGGTCACTTGCTCGCACTAGGGCCCGATGCTATCATGGGCCAGTAACCCGCTGTGCTCGCTAAAGGAGCCGACATGTTTACATTACCCCGCGGCAGTGTTGCGATTGTTCTGGCGCTCGGAATGGCGGTGTCCGCGATTCCCGCATCCGCGGGCGGCCCGCACGGATTCCGCGTCAAGAACGAAGGCTCGCACGTCATTGTTGCCGTCTACATCAGCGACGTAACCGACAATGACTGGGGACCCGATCAGCTCGGCGACGACACGATCGACCCCGGCGAATCCTATCATTGGCGAATCGATGGAGACTGCATGAAAGACATCGAGATCGTCTACGGCAACAAAGTCAAGGACGATAACGAAGCGTTCGACACCTGCGCCTGGGACTTTCGCTCGAGTTACTGAAGACCGCCTTCGGTAGAGGCGAACCGCCGGGCCGACCCGCGGCGGCGGACGATGGCGTGAAGATCGCGTCGCTGCGGCGGCGCGATCTTTCGTTCGGCGAGCGCCGGGACGCGCGGCCAAGGGTGTCGCGCCAAACGAGCGAAACAAGGGGTCTCATGGGCGGTGTTGATCCCATCGATCAGTCGTCCGGGACCGCGGAGGATGGCGATTCCGGCGGGCCCGCGGAACGCTTCGACGTCTCGCTTGCGAAGGCGCTGCGCTATCTCACCCCGTCGCATGCAGCGACGAAGGAGACCGAGCCGACGGAGGAGTGGATCTCCGATAGCGGCGTCTCCCGCGCGCCGGTGGATCGCCGTCGCACGCAGGCCCGGACTCCGCTTCCGCGCGGGACGTCGCTGTATCACTCGACGATCCTCTCACGCGCGCACGCGATCGACATGGAGGGATTCGCCGACGACCTCGACGCGTCGGTAAGCCTCTGGTACACCGACGGCGGCGATGCCGGGCCGCTGTTCGAGGAACGCCTTCCGACCCTGCCCGAAGGACTGCCGGCCGAGTTGCGCGGCGCCTTCGTGGAGATTCGCATCCCCGACTTCGAGGCAGTTCAACAGTACCTTGCGCATCCGGAGCACGAGGCGAGCGCCGGCCAAAGCCGGCGCTACATCATCCCCTCGTCGGTCGCGAATGGTTTTCCGCGCCGCGTCGTCACGCACGGCCAGCCGCAGCGCGCCTCCGCCAAGAAGGGCACCCGCGCCGGCAGCTAACGGTCGGCAGCGTCCCTGGGTTTAGGAACGCTCGCCTGATGGGCAAACCATCCTGGGGGCGATTCGGTCCCCGTCAGGCGCGAGAGCGCAAAAGGGGAGGGCTTCACATGTCGGGTCTCATCTGGACGATCGTCGTAATCTTGTTCGTACTGTGGCTACTCGGGTTCACGGTCTTTCATATCGGCAGCCTCATCCACGTCCTGATCGTGGTCGCAGTCATCCTGTTGATTTTCAACTTGATCAGCGGACGCGGCGCGCGAGTCTAACGGCGTCCGGGCGCGCGCTACTTCGGCCGGCGCGTCGGCTCCGGCGTCGGCGCGGTCGCGCGCGCCGATCCGGAGAGCTGCGCGGATCCGGTTTCCGTCGGGGTCGGCGCTTGGACTTGCGCGGGCTTCACCGAACTGCCGCTGAGCGCGCCGATCGCAGCCGCACCGACGAATGCTGCGGCACCGGTGATCGTTGCGGCGCTCGACCCTGACGCCGCCGTCGCGGCTTGGGCGGCGGCACGCGCCGCCGCTTGAACTTCAGGCGTGAAGGCGATCGGTGAGGTGGCCGTCGTGGCCAGGCCGGTTCCAGCAAAGGCTTGCGCCGGCGCACTCTCACCGCTCGTTGACGTGACCGCGTGTGCGGCGGAGACGAAGAGCGTCTGCCCGCTGACCAGCGGATAGGTCCTACCGTCGATCGTTGCGACCGCGTCCCCGTTCAAGCAGACCAGGCACGCGATCACATCACCCGTCTGGTCGCTCTTGTACATGGCGATCGTGCCGCGCACGGCGATCTGCGAGGTCGCGGTTTGGAACACGTAGTTGGCGCGCGCGCCGGCCGGATGCTGCACGTTGAAGCGCACGGCGCCGTTGCGCAGGGTGAGCGTCGTCGGGGTCGACGAGAGGGGGTCGTTGAAGGCCCCGACCTGCACGCTCGTAGACGCGCCGAGCGCCACTTCCGTCGAATCAGGCAGGACGACGAAGGCATTCGAGGCCTCCTGCGTTACCGCGATGTTGTCGTCGTTCAGCGTCTGGCGGCTGACGACGCGCCGGAAATCGGCGTTGACCGAAGGGCGATAGCCGGAGGTTCCGCGGACTGCGACGAGTTGTTTGTCGGATGCCGCACCGACCGGCGCCGCAGTCAGCAGCGACACGACGACGATCAACGCAAAGGGCCGGCGGACAAGGTTCATAGCGTTCTCCTGGTTGGTGCGGGCGGTCAGCCCTCGTTCTCGTGTTCCGGCGGATCCTCAAGCGTGATCGGCCCGTCGAAGACTTCCAAGACGTCGCTGCCCGCGATGACGACGCTGTCGCGCTCCTTGTCGAAGATCGCCTCGCCGGCCTCGAACCACGCGATCGGCCCGTCCTCTTCCTCATCGGTCCCCGGCGCGAGGTAGGCGAACTCGATCAGACCGAGCGCGGCGAACGCATCGACGATCGCGGCGACCGCGGGCAGCGCTTCGGTCCGGGCGGCTTCGTCGCCGTCGTCGACACGGCGCAGCACGTCGCGCAGCGGCTGCGACAGACTCGTGGCCAGCTCCGGATGGTCGAGCGGATCGGCCTGCTGCGTATCGTCGTGGTTCACCCGGGCCGCCTTCGACGGCCCGGTTGCCGTCCCATGGAAGGAAGACGGGCAGCCGACCGGAGCGCCCGCCGCAGGCGGCGAACGCCCCGCGCATGCTGACTTCCGCGTATCGTGAGCGGGCGTTCATCGACGGCGCGTGGATCTCGACCGCCGCGACCGTGGCCGTGCACAACCCCTCGACCGGCGAGTTGCTGGGAACCGTGCCGCGCTGCGGACCGGCCCAGGCACGGGATGCTATCGGCGCCGCCGCGGCGGCGTTCCCGGCTTGGCGCGCACGCACTGCCTCGGAGCGCGGGACGATCGTGCGCGCAATCGGAGACACCATGATTGCGCGCACCGATGAGTTGGCCCGCGTGCTGACGAGCGAACAGGGCAAACCGCTCGATGAGGCACGCGGGGAAATCGCATATGCGGCGTCGTTCTTCACCTGGTTCGCCGAAGAGGGAAAGCGCGCGTACGGCGACGTGATTCCGACCGACCGAGCCGGCCTGCGCCTGGTGGTGCAGAAGGAACCGGTCGGCGTCTGCGCGGCGATCACGCCCTGGAATTTTCCGGCCGCAATGCTGACCCGCAAAGCCGCGCCGGCATTGGCGGCCGGCTGCACGATCGTGATCAAACCCGCCGAGCAGACGCCGTTTTCCGCGCTAGCGATCGCCGCGATCGCCGACGAAGTCGGCCTTCCGCACGGTGTTCTCAATGTGATAACCGGCGCCGCCGAAGATGCGGCTCCGATCGGCGACGTGCTTACGACCGATCCGCGGGTGCGAAAAATCTCCTTTACCGGCTCGACGGAAGTCGGCAAGATCCTGATGCGCCAATCGTCGTCGACGCTCAAGCGGCTCTCGCTCGAACTGGGCGGCAACGCTCCGTTCATCGTCTTCGACGACGCCGACCTCGATGCGGCCGTGCAAGGCGCCGTCGCGTCGAAGTATCGCAACGCCGGGCAGACGTGTGTCTGCGCAAACCGCTTCTACGTGCAGGATGCAGTCTACGATCGGTTTGCGGCGGCGTTCGCGCGCGCAACCTCTGGGCTGCGGGTCGGCGACGGCTTCGAACCAGGCGTGCAAGTCGGCCCGCTGATCGATGCCGCGGCACTCGCGAAGGTCGAGGCGCACGTTGCCGACGCGAAAGCGCGCGGCGCACGCACGTTGACCGGCGGAGCGCGCGATCCGCGCGGCGGTACGTTCTACACGCCGACGGTGATCGTCGACGTTCCGACCGACGCGCTGCTGGCGCGCGAGGAAACGTTCGGCCCGGTCGCCGGCCTGGTGCGCTTTCACTCCGACGAGGAAGCCTACGCGCTGGCAAACGACACGCCGTTCGGCTTGGCCGCCTACATCTATACCCGCGACGTCGGCCGCCTGTGGCGCACCGCCGAGGCGCTCGAATACGGCATGGTCGGGGCGAACACCGGGATCCTGTCGACCGCAGTCGCCCCGTTCGGGGGCGTCAAGGAGTCCGGTTTCGGCCGCGAGGGGTCGTACTACGGTCTCGACGAGTGGCTGAACGTCAAGTATTTGTGCCTGGGACTCTAAAGGGGTCCCCCGGCAGGGCTTTCTTTGTTTCGCAGAGTACGGCCGGGTGAACTTCTCCAAGGAGCCCCCTGTGGACGTCGCCCGCGCCATCGCCGACCTCGATGAGGTCCGTTCCCGTCTCGCCGCCGTCCAGCGCTTCCGCGGACTTTCCGGCCCGGCCGCCGTCGCCAGCGGTGTCGCAGCCCTCGGCAGCGGCCTCGTTCAACTGATCATCGTCCCGCATCCGGCGTCAGCCGCCGACGCGGCCCGGTACGTCGCGATCTGGATCGCCTGTCTGGCGTTTGCGCTCGCGGTCAACTACGGCGCGCTGGCGGTCTGGCTGGCGCGTAATTGGACCTCGCGCGCACGCACCGAATTGCGAACGGCCGCGGTGGCAGTCACGCCCGCGGTCGTTGCCGGCGGCGCCTTCACGGCCGCGCTGCTCGCGCGCGGCGACATCGGCATGCTGCCGGGAACCTGGGCACTCTGCTACGCGCTGGGACTGCTCGCCTCGCGCGCGATGCTGCCGCGCGGCACCGCGACGGTGGCGCTGGCGTTCGCGGCGATCGGCGCGACGCTGCTGTTTGCGCACGGCACGAACGCCTTGACCTGGTGGGTGATGCCGCTGACGTTCGGCTGCGGCCAGGTTGCGATCGGCATCTTGATCGATCGCGAAGAAACGCCGGCCGAGGCAGCGGCATGAACGACGCACCCTTCGCCTTCAGCGGCCTCGAGCGGATCTTTCACGAGCGCGGGCGGCTCGCGGTCTGCTCGTGTTTGATCGGCAACCCGGACGGACTGCGCTTCACCGAACTGCAGGAAGCCTGCGGATTGACCGACGGCAACCTCAATCGCCATCTCCACGCGTTGGCTGAGGTCGGCGTGGTTACCAGCGAGCGTGTCCGCGGCCTCGGTCGCCCGGCGACGATCGTACGGATCACCGAGCCGGGCCGGACGCGATTCCTGGCCTACGTCGACGAATTGGAGGCGGTGGTGCGCGGCGTCCACCGCCAGGCCGCCGTTCCCTCCTCCTCGCTGCTGGCGCCGCAGCCGTGATCGAACGCGTCCCCGCAGTCGAAGGCGTCCCGCGTCACGTCGCGATCATCATGGACGGCAACCGGCGTTGGGCACTGGCGAACGGTCTGCCCGCCTTGGAAGGTCATCGCCGCGGCGTCGCCGCGCTCGAGCGCGCCGTCGATGCGGCACTGCGGCGCGGGATCGCCATGCTGACCGTGTACGCGTTCAGCGAAGAGAATTGGAAGCGCGGGAGCGCTGAAGTTGCGGGACTGTTCGGGATCGCCGAGCGGTTCGCGCGCGACCGCGCCGCCTCGCTCGCGGCGCGCGGCGTGCGGGTGCGCGTGATCGGCCGGCGCGATCGTTTGCCGGCGCGCCTCAGCGATGCATTCCGCACACTGGAGGAACGCACCGCGCACGGCACTGCGCTGCTGCTGATGATCGCCGTCGACTACGGCGCGCGCGCAGAACTGCGCGACGCGTGCCGCGCCCTCGCGCGTGACGTCGCGGCGGGGAGGCTCGCACCCGAACAGATCGACGATGCGTCGATCGCCTCGCGGCTGTGGACGGCAGGCCTGCCCGATCCTGACCTGGTCGTGCGCACCGGCGGTGAATTGCGGCTCTCGAACTTCCTTCTCTATCAGAGCGCGTATGCCGAACTGTGGGCAACGCCCGCGCCCTGGCCGGAATTCGACGGCAGCGCGCTGGACCGCGCGCTCGACGACTTCACCAGCCGGGAACGTCGCTTCGGCAGCTAAGGACGCTCGAGACCCGGTGCCGGGCGGGCCCTCCCGCCGGCGAAGATAACCGGACCTTGAGGCTGCAAAGCCCCGACTGTGGTATACTGATCGCTTGTGAGAACCCGTCCCGACATCCGCAACGTCGCGATCATCGCGCACGTCGACCACGGCAAGACGACTTTGGTCGACGCGATGTTCCGTCAGAGCGGCATCTATCGCGAAGGCCAGCAGGGCGAGACTCGGGCGATGGACTCGAATCCGCTCGAGCGGGAGCGCGGGATCACCATTCTCGCCAAGAATACCGCGATCGACCATAACGGCATCAAATACAACATCGTCGACACGCCCGGACATGCCGATTTCGGCGGCGAGGTCGAGCGTGTGCTGCAGATGGTGCAGGGCGTCGTGCTGCTGGTCGACGCCGCCGAAGGCGTGATGCCGCAGACGCGCTTCGTCCTGCGCAAGGCCCTCGAGCTGGATCTGCGCGCGATCGTCGTCATCAACAAGATCGACCGGCGCGATGCGCGTCCGCAGGAAGTCGTCAACGAGGTCTTCGACCTGTTCATCGAGCTGGGCGCAACCGACGAGCAGGCCGATTTCGCCGTCGTCTACGCCAACGGGAAAGCCGGGATCGCGAAGGCCGAACTCGCGGACGAGAGCACCACCCTCGATCCGCTGTTCGACACGATCGTCACGCGCGTCCCCGAAGCGCCCGCGGAAGACGGCGGCTTCCAAATGCTCATCTCGGCGATCGACCACAATCGCTACGTCGGCCGCATCGGCATCGGGCGCGTCTTTCGCGGCAGTGCAAAGGTAAACGCCCCGATCGCCAAGGTCGCCCGCGACGGTTCGGTGCAGGCCGGCCTTCGCTTGACGAAGATCCTCTCGTTCCACGGGCTCGAACGCATCGAAATCGAGGAGGCTACGGCAGGCGACATCATCTGCGTGTCCGGAATCGAAGGGCTCAACATCGGCGACACGATCGCCGACGCAGCCTTGCCGGAGGGGCTCGATGCGATCGCGGTCGACGAACCGACCGTTTCGATGTACTTCATGGTCAACGCATCGCCGTTCGCGGGCCGTGAAGGCAAGTTCCTCACCTCGCGTCAGATTCGCGAGCGGCTGATGCGTGAACTGGAATCGAACGTCGCGCTTCGCGTTGAGGACACCGAATCGGCCGATACCTTCGAAGTGCGCGGGCGCGGCGAACTCCATCTGTCGATCTTGATCGAGACGATGCGCCGCGAGGGCTATGAGCTGGCGGTCAGCAAGCCGCGCGTCATCATCACCGAACGCGACGGCATTAAAATGGAGCCGGTCGAGTACGTGGTGATCGACGTGCGTGAAGAGCATGCGGGCGCGGTGATCGAATCGGTCGGCCGGCGGCGGGCCCAGATGTCGAACATGATCACCGTCGGCGAGACCCGCCGGCTGGAATACACGATGCCCACTCGCGCGATCTTCGGGCTGCGCGGCGAACTGATGACGCTCTCGCGCGGGACCGCCGTCATGTCGCACGTCTACTATACGCACCAGCCGCTGGCGGGCGACATCCCGGGCCGCTCGAACGGCGCGCTGGTGGCGAGCGAAACCGGACACGTGACCGCCTACGCCTTGATGGGGCTCGAACAACGCGGGCGCTTCTTCGTCGACCCCGGCGTCGAGGTGTACGAAGGCATGGTCGTTGGCCGCGCCAACGACGACAGAGACGTCGCCCTCAACGTCGTCCGCGCCAAGAAGCTCACCAACATGCGCGCCGCCGGCACCGATGAGAACTTTAAAATGCCGCCGGCCGAAGAGATGTCGCTGGAGCGCGCGATCGAGTTCATCGAAGACGACGAACTGGTCGAGGTGACGCCGCAGTCGATCCGGCTGCGCAAACGTGTCCTCGACGAGACCGAGCGGCTCAAGGCGCGCAAGCGCGACAAGGCGCTGGCGGGCTAAGAACCCGGTTCGACGGACCCTCCCCGGGGAGGGCTCAGCCGCGTGGCCAAGATGCATCGCTGGTGGTTCGCAGGCTGCTGTCCTTCCGGGGTTTGATTCTTGCATTCGGCCTGGTGGCGGTGGGGCTTCCGCTCGCCCTGGTCGGGCAGCTCGGCATTGTCCGGACGCTCAACGCGATCAACCTCGAGGTCGTGCGCCTGCGGGAGGGACAGCTGGCCGCGGTCGCCGCGCTTCAGCTCGCCTTGGACGAGGAGACCGGCATTCGCGGCTATGCCGCAAGCCGGCAACGCGTCTTTCTCGAGCCCTACACGAGCGCACGGGCTCGCATGAGCGAGCAGCTCGGCGTACTGTCCGTCCATCTCGCGGATTCCAACCCGAAGGGCGCCGAGCGGCGGGCGTTCGACGAGCTCGGGGAGATCAACGCACGCTGGGTGCGGGCGGTTGCCGAACCGGTCGCGGCCGGTCAAGCGCTCGATGAAAAACGCGCGCTGCTCGGCAAGACGCTGATGGATCGATTCCGGGACGACATTCGGTATATCGAAGCCCGTCAAGTTCTGGCGTACGATCGAGCCGTACAGCACCGCAACGGCATCCTCACTGCGACCAGCACGATCTCGATTGTGGCCACGGCGGTGATCGGCATCGAGATCGTCGCCTTCGGCTTCGTGATCTCTCGGATGCGCGTCGAGCTCGACCGCGAACACGACGTCGCCGAATCGCTGCAGCGCATCGCGTCGGCACGGCTGGTTGCGCCGGCGCACCTGCTGATCGGCACCGCCTACCGCTCGGCGACGCGCGGCGTGCGTGTCGGCGGCGACCTGTACGACGTCTATCGTCTCGACGACGACCGCACGCTGCTCGTCATCGGCGACGTGAGCGGCAAGGGGCTCCCCGCCGCATTCGACACGACCTTCGTCCGCTACGGCGTCCGAACGCTGGCGGCCGAAGGATTTGCGCCCGAAGAGATATTGACTCGGTTCGACGTTCTCTACCGGGCGGCGAATCCGCCGCCGGAATCCTTCGTCACGCTCTTCGTCGGGATCCACGACCGGCGCAGCCGCTCGCTCGCGTACGCGAACGCCGGCCACGAGGCGGCCTGGATCAGAACCGCAGAGCGGCTGACGATGCTGCCGCCCACCGGACCGATCATCGGACTCGGCGGCTTTCCATTCGAGGCGTCTGCGACACCGTTGGGCGGGCACGAGATGCTCATTCTCGCCACCGATGGACTGACCGAAGCCCGCGACCGCAGCGGCCGATTCGTCACCTTGCACGAGGTCAATCGCTGGCTCATGGATGCCGATTCGACCGATCCGTCCGCGTTCGCGGACGACGTTCTGCGAACGGTGTCGCAGTGGACGCGCGGAAACATCAGCGACGATCTCGCGCTGCTGGTCGTCGAACCGCTGACGCAGGACGTGGACGAATGAAACGGTTCTTGGCGGTTCTCGCCGCAGTAACCGCGCTCGCCGCGTGTACGCGCAGCGACCAAACGCCGGTCGCCGGCGGGCGGCATCCCTGGACGATTCCCGGCGTGTTGCGGCTGTCGACGCTCGGTGACCCTGATAGCCTCAGCCCGCTGATCGGCGAGTCGCAGGTCGATACCGATCTCTCCATGTTCTGGGCCGGCTACCTGTTCAACAGTGACGACCGCGACCAGCTCGTGCCGGAACTCGCAACCGTCGTCCCGACCCTCGCGAACGGCGGCATCGCCAAGGACGGTCTCACGATCACCTACCATTTGCGCCGCGGCGTGCTCTGGCAAGACGGGGCCCCGTTCAGCGCCGACGACGTCGTCTTCTCGTGGCACGCCGTGATGAACCCGAATACGAACGTGCAGACACGGCTCGGGTACGACGACATTACGCGGATCGACGAGCCGGATCGCTACACCGCGGTCGTCCACCTGCGGCGCCCCTACGCTCCGTTGGTCAACAGCTTTTTCACCATGTCGTCGACGGCGTATCCCATCTATCCGAAGCATCTGCTGGCTCGCTATCGCGATCTCAACCAGATTTCGTACAACAGCATGCCGATCGGCACCGGGCCTTTCATCGTCGCCGAATGGCACCGCGGGCAGACGCTGCGGATGGTGGCCAACCCGCACTACTGGCGCGGTGCGCCGAAGCTGCACGAGGTAGACTTTCGCGCAATACCCGACGAGAACACCTTGCTGACGAGCGTTCGCACGCACGAGATCGACCTCTGGTTTTCCGCCTCGGCGACCACCTATCCGACGGCGTCCAAGATTCCCGGCACCCGCGCGGTGCTGACGCCGTTCACCCAGTACTCGCTGATCGGGTTCAATGTTACGCGGCCGCTGCTCTCCGATGTCACCGTCCGGCGCGCGCTCGCGTACGCGACGAATCGCAAGCGGCTGATCGACGTGGTCAGCTTCGGCGTCAACCTTCCCGGTGAAGGCGATCAGCCGTCGTTCTCGTGGGCGCATGACCCGCATCTCCGATCGCTTCCCTACGATCCGGTGCGGGCACGAGCCCTGCTCGATGCTGCCGGATGGAAAGTGGGACCGGATGGCATTCGGGTCCGGCACGGAACGCGGTTGCATCTCGAGTACGTGACGACGACCGGGAGCGCTGTCGGGGGTCGCTCGGCCGTGCTGCTGCAAGCGGATTGGAAAGCGGTCGGCGTCGACTTGGAGGTGAAGTCATACGCGGCGGACCTCATGTTTGCGAACTATAGCCAGGGTGGAATTCTGCAGACGGGACGTTTTGACGTCGAGGCATCCTCGTGGGTCAACGGCGTCGATCCGGACGATTCGACGAACTTTGAATCCGCCCAGATACCGCCCCACGGCCAGAATCAGTTCCGCTTCCGCAACCGTGAACTCGACGGCCAGGAACGTATCGCGTTGGGTTCGTTCGACCGCGACGTGCGCCGGCGCGCCTACTGGCGCATCCAAGCGATCCTCGTCGATCAGGTCCCCGAGATCACGACCTGGTTCTGGCGGCGCATCGACGTGGTGAACGACGACCTGCGCAACTACCGTCCGGGGCACGCCGTGACGACGTTCTGGAACACCTGGCAGTACGAGATCTAGAGGCGCTCGCGTTCAGGCCGGTCGCACGGTCTCGGTCCGTCCCGGCGTAGGCGAAGCGCCGGCGGTCAGTGGGAGCGCTCCCGCCGGCGGCAGAACGCCGGCCCGCGGTGGCTCCGGCGTCGCGCAGTCGCAGAGCGCCTCGGCCCGCCGGCGAGCCTCGACGCCCGCCAGCCGGCCGTCGGCGACCGCCCGGACGAAGGCCGCCGTTTCGGCGCTGCGCAGGGTGAACAGCGCATCGGCGACGCTGCGCGCGATATCGTCGAGCGCGTCCAATTCCGCGCGCACGTATGGTCCGTCACCCTCGTTTGCACGCGGCGCAACGCACAGCGCGCCGGTCAGCCGCCCGCCGACCACCATCCGCAGCGCCACGCCTTCGTTGCCGAGCGCGCTTTCGAGCGCGAGCATACCGTCGAGCTCGAGCAGTTCCGCTTCGCTGCGCAGCGCGACGAACGCGGGATCGTCGACGTCGGCCAAGGGCGGCCAGGGCCAGGTCCCGCTCGAGGCCGTGCGCTCGTAGCCGCCGGAACATTCTTCGTAGATCGCAGCCCCGTGTGCGCCGACGGACTCCTTCACCAGCCCGGCGGTTTGCTCGATCAGCGCCCTGCGCGCGGTGACGAACGACGCGCGATGCACGGAGAAATCGTGCAGCGCCGCGATCCCCTCATCGCGACGGCGGAAGACCATCCGCTTGAACGTACCGTCGAGCAACTGGTGGACCGTGCCGAATGACAGCACGATCGCGCAGGCGATCGCGAAGTCGATCGCCCAGCCGATCGCGCCGCCGATCAGATCGTGGCGGGTGCCGTTCGGGTCGAGCGCAGGTTCGATCACGTTGATCGCGGCGCCGTGGACCCACAATTCGGACTGCGTGATCAGCACGCCGATGATCAGCGTCATCCCGGCCAAAACCAGGAGACGGTTCACGACGATCTTCACCTCCACGACCCGGTAGGCGGGGATCGTGATGATGAAGCCGGCCGGAATCGCGAGCAAACTGAACCACGGAGAATCGAAGCCGGCCTGGCCGGCGGGCAGCTGTTTCACCAGCGAATACACCACGCCGGAGAGCGCGCACGCCGTCGTCGCGAGAATGACCAGCGCGCGGTTGCGATGCGGCTGGTCCTTTGCCCGCAGCGCACCAAGCGTCAGAAAGGCGAGCGGCGCGAGCGTCAGCACGCCGACGACTGCCAGCAAGGTGGCTTTGACGCCGATCATCGCGAGCGCATCGGGCATCGGTTCCCGGCGCAGCGTCGGCATCAGATCGCTGATCAGGGAGGTCAGCGCAACCACGACCACGGTGGCGACCGCGACCATCCGCGATCCGTGCAGGACGGTGCGGATCGGATCGTCCGGCGCGAGCGTGTCGAGGGCGACGGTTTCGGCGAGCGCGTAGAGTGCATAGATGGCGAGCGCCTCGAACACGACGTCGACCAGGGCGGCGGCGAGCATCCCCACCGGCGGCAACAGGCCGAAAAACTGGACCATCGCCGTGCCGAACGCGGCACAGAAGATGCCCAGCCAGAGCGACGCCCGATCGCGCCCCCACCAGAGCACGAACAGCCCGAAGAACGCGAACAGCGCGGACGCCAGGACCTCGAAGATCTGCCGCGTCTCATCCGGCGGAGAGCTGACCATCGTGTCGACGTGCCGTACGCCGTGGCTATCATGTGTCATGACCGAAATTTCATGCGGCGGCGTCGTGCGCGTGGTCGAGCCCAGCTGCACGCGAATCCGGTCGCCGAGGTCAGCCAGGCTGCGATCGCTCCAGACCGCCGTGTCGTCGTCGGTCGAAGCGGGACCACGGTCGAAATAGTAGTCATCAGTCAGCCCGATCGAGAGCTGCGCGATGCCGAGCAGCAGCACGACGGCGCAGGTGACGGCCGTAGCCAGGATACGGCGCCAGGGATCGCGCGCGCGCTTCATAGGTGCCCGAATGCGCCCGCCGTGGGCGCGCTCAGCGCGGCGTGCCCCGACGCGTTCTGGTCGTGCGCATTCTGCTGATGCGGCGCGGCGTCATGGCCGGAGGCAACCGGATTCTGATGCCGCTGCTCGGTCGGGTTCACGGCGTGCGGCGGGTCCGGAACGGCGGCGGACGCAAAAACGACCGTCCGGTCGGACGAGGACGGACCCAGCGCCTCGCCTTTGCTCGTGTCGGTGTAGTGATGGCGCGTGTATTGGTGCATGTTCAGCGGGTCGGCGGCGATGACCCAGCCGGCGAAACCGATCCCGCGCGAGACATGCGGCGGCGCCGCGCGGAGCTGCTCGATCTTGGTGCGCGCGTCGTTGTCGCTCGCATCGATCGACAGCACGTGCTGGTACGCGTCGATCGCTTCGGCGGTGCGGCCGAGCTGTGCGAGCGCGTCGCCCATCGCGTCGTAGGCGATGGCGTTGCTGCCGGAGTCCTTTTCGTACGCGATCGAGCGCCGCTCGTCGGCGACGGCAGCGGCATACTGATGCAGCTCGAGGTAGGCCAGCCCGCGATTGCGCAGCGCGAAAGCGTTGGCCGGCTCGATGCCCAGCGCGGCCGTCTGGTCGGCGACGGCGGCGCGGTAGTTCCCGAGCTCATACCGGGCGGCCCCGCGGCGCGAATATGCCGACACGTCCTTGGGGTCGATCGTCAGCGCCGCGGTCGCGTCATCGATCGAGCCCCCATAATCGGGCCGGCCGTCCGGGCCGGTCGCGAAGAACCGGGCCGCCGCCCGCATTCGATAGGCGTAGGCGCTCCTTTTCAGGTTGAGCGACGCCGTTTCGTCGGCGATCGCAGCGGCATACTGGGCCGGCGTTTGCGCCCGATAGTACTCCGCGGCGCCACGAATCCGCAACGCGAACGCATCCTTCGGGTCGAGCGCCAGGGCGGCGGTCTCGTCGGCGACGGCACCCGCGTACGCGCCCGACCAGAGGTCCGCGGCGCCGCGCTCGGCCAGGGCATAGGCGTCGTTCGGATGGAGCGCCAGCGCAGCGCTTTCGTCGGCGATTGCGGCGGCGTAGTCGCCAAGGCTGTCCTTCGCAGCGCCCCGCATCTCCAGCGCGAACCAGTCCGTGGGGTCGATCGCCAGGGCTGCGTTCTCATCGGCGACGGCACCCCGTTCGTCGCCGTCGCCGTGCTTCGCGGCGCCGCGAATCTTCAGCGCGTAGCCGTCGTGCGGCGACAGCGCCAGCGCCGCGTCCTCGTCGGCGATCGCGCCGCGCTCATCGTCCTGGTAGAACTTCGCGGCGCCGCGTATCCGCAGCGCTTCCTCGTATTTCGGGTTGATGCGAAGCGCGACGTTCTCATCGGTGACGGCGCCGGCATTGTCGTCGAGAAAAAACTTCGCCGCAGCGCGGATTCGGAACGAAAAGGCGTTGCCCGGCTCGATCGCGATCGACGCGCTTTCATCAGCCAGCGCTGCCGCGTAGTCTTCGAGACCGTACTCCGCCGCGCCGCGCATTCGAAAGACGAACGGGTCCTTCGGAATCAGCGCGGCAGCCGCGTTTTCGTCCGCGATCGCGCCCGCGTAGTCGTTGCGGTAGTATTTCGCCGCGCCGCGAATCCGCAGGGCGCCTTCGTTGTCGGGCTGGAGTTTGAGCGCGCCATCAAGGTCGGAGATGGCGGCCGCGTTGTCGTCCAGGTCGTATTCGGCGTACCCGCGATAGCGCAGCGCGAAAGCGCTGGCGGGATCGAGCGCGAGAGCCTTCGTTTCATCGGCGACCGCCCCGCGATAGTCACCGCTGTCCTGTTTCGCCTGACCGCGAATGCTGAGGGCAAAGGCGCTCGACGGCGTCAGCGCCAGCGCCGCCGTCTCATCCGCAATCGCTTTGGCGGATTGATCTTCCGATGCGTACGCGGCACCCCGCATCTCGAGCGCGAACGCATCCTTCGGCTGGATCGCCAGCGCCGCCGACTCGTCGGCGACGGCCTGGCTGTTGTGGTCGAGGTAATACTGGGCCGCGCCGCGCAGCCGCAGGTCGAATGCGCTCTTCTTGTCGATGGCCAGCGCGGCGGTTTCGTCCTTGACCGCGGCGGCGTAGTCGTGGAGGTCGTAGTCCACCCCGCCTCGCGTCCGCAGCGCAAACGCGCTCTGGGGTTCGAGCGCGAGCGCCGCGCCGAGATCGGTCAAGGCGGCGGAATCCGCGTTGAGGTAGTATTCCCCGGCGCCCCTGATGCGCAGCAGGTGGGGGTTCTGAGGATCTTTCTCGAGCACGGCCGTCGCATCGGCGACCGCGCTCGCATAGGCTTGCGAGTCGTATTCGGCCGAAGCGCGAATGGCCAGCGCATACGTGTCGCTCGCCTGCAGCGCGAGCGAAGCATTCTCATCCGCGAGCGCGCCGGCGTTGTCGTTCGCGTAGTACTTCGCCGCGCCGCGCATCTTCAGAGCGTAGGCGTTTTGGGGTTCGAGCGCCAGCGCCGCGCTTTCGTCGGCGATCGAACCGGCGTAGTCCTCGAGTCCGATCTTGGCCGCTCCGCGCAGCCGGATCATGAACGCGTTGCGCGGCTCGAGGGCGATCACGACATCCGAATCGATGACCGCGCCGTGATTGTCGTCGATCGCATAGCGCGCTTGGGCACGGACCTGCAGCGCGATCGGGTTCGACGGCTCAATCGCAAGCGACGCCGTTTCGTCGGCAATCGCGGCGGCGTACTCGCGCCGGTCGAAATGGACGCCGCCGCGGACGCGCAGCGCGAACGCGTTGGCGGGATCGGCTGCGAGAACCACCGCAATGTCCTGCGCCGCTGCATCATCCTTGTCCAGATAATAGAGCGACGCCCCGCGCAGGAGGCGCGCGGTAAGATCACCGGGGTCGGCGGTGAGCGCGGCGGCGGCCGCGGCGGCGGCCGCGGCGTAGGAATGGGCATCGAAGAGAACGCGAATCGCTCGATCGCCGGCGCTTTCCGGGGCCGTGCGCGCCGCACCGGAACACAGCAAAGCGAGCATCGCGACCAGCGGAGCGCAACGCCCGGCGAAGCGTTGAATTCGCGGTAAGCAGTCTGGCATGAGCGGCAACGTCCGGGAGAGACGCACCTTCGGATGCGCGCCGTCCGCCGACCTTCTCATGCCGTGCCCGGTCGCGTTCCTCCGAGCCGCGTGAGCATTTCGACGCCGCCGCGGCTGTCGTTCACGAGCACGGCGTCGGTGAGATCGTAGAACAGCCCCGTCGCGACCACCCCGTGAATCGCGCGCAGCTGCGCATCGAGGGCGGCGGGATCGGCGATCGAGCCGAAGCTGCAATCGAGCAGCACGTTCCCGTTGTCGGTGAGATACGGCGTGTCTCCGCCGCGCCGGACCGCTGCGGCGCCAAAGCTGGTACGGATCGCGTGCTCGACCCAGCCCTGCGAGAACGGCACGACCTCGACCGGGGTGCGGAATGCGCCCAAGCGCTGCACGAGCTTCTCCGGCGTGACGATCACCACGAACGTCTGGGCCGCCAGCGCGATCGCTTTCTCGCGGAACAGTGCGCCGCCGCCGCCTTTGGTCAGCGACCAGTCGGCCGCGACCTCGTCCGCACCGTCGATCGCGACCGCGATCTCGCGTTCACCGAAGGCAATCAGCGGGATGCCGCGCTCGCGGCAGAGCCGCTCGGTGACCGACGACGTCGCGACCGCGACGATATCGTCACCTCCGCGTATGCGTTCTCCGACGCGCTCGATCGCCCAGAAGGCCGTCGTCCCGCTGCCCAGTCCAATGCAGGTACCGGCCCTGACGTAACGGTCGACCGCCGCGAATCCCACCGCGCGCTTGGCCAGATCGGCATCCCGCATCGCGCGCCTCTTCGGCTGAAAAAGACAAGCGCCCCCGCGGCCGCGGGCGCTCGTGGAGGCCGGGTTCAGAGCGCGCAATGCCCCCTGACCCAATGGCCGTGACGGTCGCGGTGCGGCGCCGCCCAGTGACTGCCGCGCGGACAGCGGGGATGGCCCATCGCGAGGTTCGGCCGGCGCGGGCGCGGCGAGTGCCGCCGCGAGCGAGCACAGAAAGATCGACAAAACGAACGCGCGCATGGGAATCTCCTAGGATGAAGACGGTATGCCGGGGCGTTTCCGGGCTCCGCGGCGGCGTCCCGGCTCGCATCGCCGGGCCGCTCGCGGCGCTCGCCGCGTGTCTCTCGGCGGGCTGCGTCGCGGACCGGCCGGCCCCGCACGAGCTCCGAATCGCGCTCAACGTCGACCCCGCTTCGCTCAGCCCGCTGCTCGCCTTCTCGCAGAATCAGATCGCAACCGACTTGCTCTTCTGCCAAACGCTGGTCGGCCTCGATGCGGACGACCGAGCGATCCCGATCCTCGCGCTGCGCGTGCCCTCGCGTGCGAACGGCGGCATCTCGGCCGACGGCCTGCGCATCACCTACCATCTGCGCCGCAGCGCGCGCTTCGCAGACGGTGCCCCGCTCACGTCGGCTGATGTCGCGTTCACCTATCGCGCGATCTTCGATCCTCGCAACAACGCCGCGTCGGTCGACGCGTACCGGCGCATCGCATCGCTGACGACGCCCGATCCGCACACGGTGGTCATCGCGCTGCGCCACCCGTGGAATGCGGCCGTCAACGTGCTCTTCGCGCAGGCGGACTTCGCCTACGGAATCCTGCCGAAACACGCGTTTGCGGACACGCTGGTGAGCGGGAGCGCCTGGGACCGCGCGCCTTTCGGCAGCGGGCCGTTTCGGGTGCGGTCGTGGGCGCGCGGCGACACCATCGTCCTCGTACCGAACCCCTACTATGCACCGTCTCCCAAGCTGACGCGCATCACCTTGAGGATCATCCCTAATGCGACCTCGGCACTGTTCGCGCTGCGCACGCACGAGGTCGACATCGCAAGCCTGAGCCCGCAGAACCTCGCCGAAGCGCAGCGGCTGCCGGGGATTCGGATCGAGCGGATCGCCGAGAACGGGCTGGGCGCGATCTATTTCCAAACTACGCGCGCGCCGACCGACGACGTTCGCGTTCGACGCGCCGTCGCGCGCGCGCTCGACCTGCGGTCGATGACCCGCGTCTGGCGCAACGCATATCCGCTCGCAGCCGGTTTCTTGCCGGCACCGCTCGTACGCTGGCGCGCGCCTGGGCTCGCACCGTACCGGTTCGATCCCGCCGGCGCCGCGCGCGATCTCGACGCCGCCGGCTGGCGCCTGCAGGGCAGCCTGCGGGTCAAGAACGGCAGCCCGATGACCCTGCTGTACGCCGTGAATGCCGACGACCCGCTCCAGACACCGCTCGCGCTGATCGTGCAGTCGCAACTAGCGCGCGTCGGGGTCCGCACGACGCTCAAGGCCTACCCGTCAGCGTTTTTCAGCGCGCCGTCCGGGCCGCTGCGCAGCGGCCGCTTCTCGCTGGTGTTCGCGCAGTTTATCGGCGGCTCGGATCCCGAACAATCGATCAACCTGCTCTGCGCCCAAGCGCGCAACGGTGGTGAGAGCTATTCGCGCTACTGCTCGCCGCGCTTCGAGGCGATCTTCGCCGACCAGATGCAAGCCGGATCGGAGGCCCGCCGGCAACGGGACTTCGACGCACTGCAGCGGCAGGTCCGGGTCGACGTACCCCTCATTCCGCTCTACGACGAAATCTATCTCGAAGGGGTCGACGAACGAGTGACCGGCTACCGGAAGAACATGCTGCGCTTCCCGGTCGCGCCCGAAGCCTGGGACGCGCGCTGACCGGCCTTTAGCTGAAGGCCGGCATCGGCGGCAGCGACGGGACCGTGGTAAAGGTCAGCTCCGCACGCTCAGGATCGTACGCCACGCGCAGCGTATCGCCGTCGCGTACCTCGCCGGCGAGGATTTTGCGCGCCAGCGGGGTCTCAATTTCGCGCTGAATTGCGCGTTTCAGCGGGCGCGCACCGTAGGCCGGTTCGTATCCGACGCGCACCAGGTGCGCCTTGGCCTGGTCGGTGATCTCGAGCGTGATGCGGCGGTCCGTCAAGCGGGCTCGCACCCGGTCCAGCTGGATCTCGACGACTTGTTTGAGCTGCTCTTCCGTGAGCGCGTGGAAGACGACGATCTCGTCGATGCGGTTGAGGAATTCCGGCCGGAACTTCTGCCGCAGTTCGTCGAGCACCGTCGCGCGCATCACCGAGAACTCGGCGCTGCCCCGTTCGCCGGTGTAGTCGAGGATCCGGTGCGAGCCGATGTTCGAGGTCATGATCACGATCGTGTTCTTGAAGTCGACCGTCCGGCCCTGACCGTCGGTCAGGCGCCCGTCGTCGAGGATCTGCAGGAATACGTTGAACACGTCGGGGTGTGCCTTTTCGATCTCGTCGAACAGCAGCACCGAGAAGGGCCGGCGCCGCACCGCTTCGGTCAGCTGGCCGCCCTCGTCGTAGCCGACGTATCCCGGCGGTGACCCGAGCAGCCGCGCGACGCTGTGCTTCTCGCCGTACTCCGACATGTCGATGCGGACCAGCGCCCGTTCGTCGTCGAACAGGAACATCGCCAGCGCGCGCGCCAGCTCGGTTTTTCCGACGCCGGTCGGACCGAGGAAGAGGAACGATCCCAGCGGACGATTCGGATCGCCGAGTCCCGAACGCGCGCGCACGATCGCCTCGGAGACGGCGGTGACCGCTTCATCCTGGCCGATCACGCGGCGGTGGAGTTCATCTTCGAGTGCGAGCAGCTTCTTGAGCTCGCCTTCGAGCAGCTTGGAGACCGGAACCCCTGTCCAGCGACTGACGACTTGGGCGATGTCTTCTTCGTCGACTTCTTCTTTGAGCATGCGCGAGGTGCCGGCCAGGGCGCTCTCCGCCTGGGCCAGCTGACGTTCGAGTTCGGTCAGCCGGCCGTACTTCAGTTCGGACGCCTTAGCGTAGTCGGCGCTCTGCGAGGCGCGGTCGATTTCAACTTTGGTCTGTTCGATCTGCTCACGGATCGCACGCGCGCGCGCCACGATTTCTTTCTCGCGCTGCCAGCGCGCACGCAGGCCGTCGCTTTCTTCGTGCAGCTCGGCCAGCTCTTTCTCGAGCTTCTTCAGCCGCGCTTTGGAGGCGTTGTCGTCTTCCTTCCGCAGCGCCTCGCGCTCGATCTCGAGCTGCATGATGCGCCGCGAGGCCTCGTCGAGCGCAGTCGGCATCGAGTCGATCTCCGTGCGCAGCTTGGCGGCGGCTTCGTCGACCAGATCGATCGCCTTGTCGGGCAGGAAGCGATCCGTGATGTAGCGGTTCGAGAGGACGGCGGCGGCAACGAGCGCGGCATCCTTGATGCGCACGCCGTGATGCACCTCGTAGCGCTCGCGCAACCCGCGCAGGATCGAGATCGTGTCCTCGACCGAGGGCTGGTCGACGAACACGGGCTGGAAGCGCCGCTCGAGCGCGGCATCCTTTTCGATATACTTGCGATACTCATCGAGCGTCGTCGCGCCGATCATGTGCAGCTCGCCGCGCGCCAGCAGCGGCTTGAGCAGGTTGCCGGCGTCCATCGAACCTTCGGTCTTGCCGGCGCCGACGACGTTGTGCAGTTCGTCGACGAAGAGCAGCACGCGGCCTTGCGCGCCCTGTACTTCCTTCAGCACCGACTTGAGGCGCTCTTCGAACTCGCCGCGATACTTCGCACCGGCGATCAGCGCGCCCATGTCGAGCGAGATCAGCTTCTTGTCCTTCAGCCCCTCCGGCACGTCGCCGCGGACGATGCGCTGCGCCAGCCCTTCGGCGATCGCCGTCTTGCCGACACCCGGTTCGCCGATCAGCACGGGGTTGTTCTTCGTGCGGCGCGATAGCACTTGAATCACCCGCCGGATCTCTTCGTCGCGTCCGATCACCGGATCGAGCTTGCCGCTCTGGGCTTCGCGCGTCAGATCGCGTCCGTAGCGCTCCAGTGACTGGTAGGTGCCTTCCGGATTCTGCGTGGTGACGCGCTGGCTGCCGCGGACTTCACGCAGCGCGGCGAGCAGCCGTTCGCGCGTGAGGCCGAGGTCGCGGAACAGTCGTCCGACGGCCCCGCCGTCGGCAGTCATGGCGAGCAGCAGGTGCTCGACCGAGACGTACTCATCGTTGAGGGCCTTCGCCTCATCGTCGGCGACGGCGAGCAGGCGCGTCAGCGACGGCGCCACGGTGACCTGATTCTGGTCGGCGTTGGGGCCGCTGAAATGGGGCAGCGCCGCGAGGGCACGGGCCAGCGGCTGCTCGAGCGACTTGGGCTCGATCCCCGCCTTCTGGAGAATCGGCGCCGCGATGCCGTCGGCTTGATCGAGCAGCGCCGCGAGCAGATGCTCGGGCGCGGTTTGGGTGGCGTGCTCGGTCAGCGCGAGCGAATAGGCCGCATTCAGCGCCTCTTGAACCCGCTGGGTCATGCGATCGACGTTCATTCGCACTCTAAGACCGAGACTGCCAGGTTGGGGGTTGCGTTGCCGAGCGGCGGCGGGGCATTCCCGACGGCCGCCCGGAGCGAGTTCAGGCCCGGGGACGCTCGTCCCGCACGCGCCGTGACTTGAGGTCGGTGCGCTTCAGGCTGCCCGGCGCCGCAAACGCGATCTCGGGGCGCACGCCGAGCTGCCGCTTCATCTGCGCGACGAGGCGCCGGCGCAGATCGTTTTCATCGGCACCGGGGGCGAGCTCGGCGATAACGTGGAGCTCGTCGAGCGCGGCCGGACGCGTGACGACGATTTCGAACTCCGGGCCGAGTTCCGCAAACGTCCGCAGCACGTCCTCGATTGCGCTCGGGTAGATATTCTCGCCGCGCACGACGAGCATGTCGTCGATCCGTCCGATGATCCCGCGCGGGAAGCGCGGGTACGTGCGGCCGCAGGGGCATGGCGCGTCGGTCCACTCGGCGAGATCGCCGGAGACGAGCCGAATCATCGGCTGACCACGGCGTTCGAGCTGGGTGTAGACGGGTGTTCCCGTGCCGCCGAAAGCCACCGCTGCGCGCGTCTGCGGGTCGAGCAGCTCGGTGTACACGAGGTCTTGCCAGAGGTGCATCCCGGTGCGCTGCGCGCATTCGGCGATGTTCATCCACGGGGTGACTTCGCCCATGCTCCCGCTGTCGATGCAGAGCGCGCCGAAGGTCGCTTCGATCGTGCGCTTGGTGGCCGGAATTCCCGCCCCGGGCTCGCCGGAGAAGAACATGATCCGCAGGCCGAACTCGCGCGGATCGATCCCTTCGGCGCGCGCCGTCTCGGCGATACGCAGCGCGTACGACGGCGTGCCGTAGAACGCGCTCGGACGCATCTGACGCAGCCACGAGACCGCCTGAAGGGTCATCCCGGGGACGCCGGCTCCGAACGGAAACGACGTCGCGCCGAGACGTTCGACGCCGGCGAGCGCGCCCCACGAGCCGACGTACAGCGAGAAGATCGAACCGATGAACACCGTGTCGCTGGGCCGCAGGCCGAAGCTCCACATGATGCGGGCGTGCGCCTCGGCGATCCGTTCGAAATCATCCTTGCTCCAGGCGAACACCGTCGGACGGCCGCTCGTCCCCGAGGTGCCGTGCACGCGCGCGATCTCGTGCGGCTCGATGCACAGATACGAACCGAACGGAGGATGTGCGGCCTGATCGGCGCGCAGGTCGGCTTTTTCGATCGCCGGCACCCGCGCGAAATCCGCCAGCGAGCGAATGTCGCCCGGCTCGAGCCCGGCCGCTTGCCAGCGCGTGCGATAGAATGGCGCCTTCTCCCACGCCCACGTCATCAGCGCTTGCAGGCGGCGCAGGATCAGCGTGTTCCGCTCGTCAGCCGACATCGTTTCGCGGGCGCGGTCCCAGTATGGCGCCTCCGGCGGGGGCCGGTAGCCCGGATCGTAGGCGGGCGGCCAGAGCGTTGCCTCCGCAGCGATCACGGGAGTGATGCCGCGGCGCGCCGCGTCCGGTCGCGGCCGAATTCCGCGACGACGCGCTCGATGCCGTCGATCAGCTGCTGGGTGGTCGCCTCGGCGTTGAAGATTTCGCGCACGCCGAGCGCCTGAAGTTTGGGAACGTCCGCTTCCTGGATCACGCCGCCGCCGATCACGACGATGTCGTCGACCTCCCGCTCGCGCAGCAGGTTCATGATCTTCGGGAAGATCGTCATGTGGGCGCCGGACAAGATGCTGACGCCGATCACGTCGACGTCCTCCTGCACCGCGGCGGTCACGATCATCTCCGGCGTCTGATGCAGACCCGTGTACACGACCTCCATCCCCGCGTCGCGCAGCGCACGGGCGACGATCTTCGCACCACGGTCGTGACCATCGAGACCGGGCTTGGTCACCGGCACTTTAATGGGCATGAACGGGTCCTCCGAGCATTGCAAGCAGCGTGTCGACCGCATCGTTGCGGCCGATCTGGTGGGCGCTCAGCTGGGCGAACACGCCGGCGCCCTCCGGGGAATCGAGCAGTGCGGCCGCGGCGAGCGCGGCCCGGTCGCGGGCGCGCCGCATCACTTCGAAACGGACGGCGCGGCCGGTGTTGGCCGCCTCCGCCCCGCGGTAGACGGCGATCGCCGCAAGCAGTTCGGCGACGCCGGTTCCGTCCTGCGCGATCGTTTGGAGGACGGGAATGTCGCGCCGGCCCTCGTGCACCATGTGCTTCAGCTCGACCGCGGTCCGGTTCGCTCCCGGCCGGTCGGCCATGTTGACGACGAAGATGTCGGCGATCTCGGTCAGGCCCGCTTTGATCGTCTGCACGCTGTCACCGAGCGCGGGGACGGTGACGACGATGATGCAGTCGGCGACCGCAACGACCTCGAGTTCGACTTGACCGACGCCGACCGTCTCGACCAGGATCACGTCGAAGCCGGCCGCTTCGGCCAGCCGGACCGCGTCGCGCGTGGCCGGCGCGAGCCCGCCGCCGGCTTCGCGCGAGGCCATGCTGCGGATGAACACGCCGACGTCGCCGGCATGACGCTGCATCCGCACCCGGTCGCCGAGCACGGCACCATGGGTGAACGGCGACGACGGGTCGACCGCGATGACGGCCACCGTCTCGCCGGCCGCACGCAGTCCTTCGATCATCTGGTCGGCCAGCGTCGACTTGCCGGCACCCGGCGGCCCGGTGATGCCGATGACGTCGGCGCGCGCCGCCGCCGGCCTATGACCCTGCGCCGCGAGGGTCGCCCGCGCCGCCGAAAGCGGCACGATCCGGTTCTCGACGGCCGAGATCGCGCGCGCCAGATCGCGATGGACGCGCTGGGAGATCAAAAGACCGGCTTCTCCACGTAGGTTCCGAAGATCGGGCGCAGCGCGTTGACGATCTCGCCGCCGGTCGCGCGCGCCTTCACCGCCGCCAGCGTCGCCGACATGATATTGTCGTCGGTCTTCGCCACGCGAACCAGCTCGTCGAGCGTCGCGCGCACGGCGCCGTCGTCGCGATTGGCCTTGGTCTTCTTCAGGCGGTCGAGCTGGCGCTGCGACGCTGCTTCGTCGACGTGGTGCAGATCCAGGGCCGGATTGGGCGAGTCGTCGCGATACTTCGTCACCCCGACCACCTGCCGTTCGCCGGCCTCTTTACGCCGGTGCAGTTCGTAGGCCGCGTCGGCCAGTTCGAGCTGGAAGAAGTTGTCCTCGATGCAGGCGATCACGCCGCCGCGCTTGTCGATCTCGGCGAAGTAGTCGAAGCAGCCGTGCTCGATCTCGCTGGTGAGCCGTTCGATCGCGTACGAGCCGCCGAGCGGATCGATCGTGCCGACCACGCCGGTTTCATCGGCGACGATCTGCTGCGTGCGCAACGCGATCTTCATCGCCGCTTCGCTCGGAATCGAGAGCGCCTCGTCGTAACCGTTCGTGTGCAGTGACTGCGCGCCGCCCAGCACGGCGGCCAGCGCTTCGATCGCGGTGCGCGCGATGTTGTTCAAGGGCTCGCGCGCCGTACACGACACGCCGGCCGTCTGACAATGGAAACGGAGCCGCATCGATTCGGCCTTGCGGGCGCCGAACCGCTCCTTCATCACCCGCGCCCAGACGCGGCGCGCGGCGCGGAACTTGGCGACTTCCTCCAAGAAGTCGATCTGCGAGACGAAGAAAAACGACAGGCGCGGTGCAAAGTCGTCGACGTCGAGCCCAGCTTTGACGACCTCCTCGACGTAGGCGATCCCGGCGGCGAGCGTAAACGCCACTTCCTGGATCGCCGTGCTGCCCGCCTCGCGGGTATGATAGCCGCTGACGTTGACCGGGTTGTAGCGCGGCAGATGCTGCGCCGAGTAGGTGATCGTGTCGCGCACGATGCGCATCGCCGGACGGGGCGGGTACACCCACTCCTTTTGCGCGACGTACTCTTTGATGATGTCGTTCTGGATCGTGCCCGAGAGTTTGCGGCGGTCGAAGCCGCGCTCTTGCGCGACAACGAGATACATCGCGAACAGGATCCACGCCGAGGGGTTGATCGTCATCGAGACGCTGATCTGCTCGAGATCGATGTCGCGGTACAGGTCGTGCATGTCGTCGACGCTGTCGACCGCAACGCCCTCGCGGCCGACCTCGCCCTCGCTGCGGGCGTCGTCGGAGTCGTATCCCATCAGCGTCGGCATGTCGAAGTCGGTCGAGATGCCCGTCTGGCCTTGCGCGATCAGGTACCGGAAGCGCCCGTTGGTGTCGTCGGCGGTCCCAAAACCGGCGATCTGCCGCATCGTCCACGGCTGCGCACGATACATGGTCGGATACGGGCCGCGCGTGTAGGGGAAGGCGCCCGGAAAGCCGAGATCCCGTACGTAGTCGAGTTCGGACAGGTGCTCGGGGGTATAGAGCCGCTCCAACGGCAGACCGCCCTGGGTCCGGAAGGTCGCCCGCGATTCCGGGCGCCGCTCGGTGAAGGGCAGCAGGGTCAGCTGCTCCCAGCGCTCCTGCTCCTCGGCCAGGCTCCGTGTCTTCTCCGGCGTCTGCATCGTCACGCTACCCCTTGTCTTGCGATTGTATACAATGATCTCGCGAACAAGGCTCCCGCCTCCTGCTGGGCGTATACAATCCCGATGGCCGTCGTGCTGCCGCGCTCCGAAACTCGCTTTGAAGCCCTGATCGATGCCCTCCGGGAGGCGATCCTTACCGGGCGCTTTCGACCCGGGGAACGGCTGCTCCAGGACGAGTTGGCAGCGGCCTTCGGCGTCAGCCGGATCCCCCTGCGTGAGGCCTTGCGCCGGCTCGAGGGCGAGGGCCTGGTCGTCATCAGCCCCAACCGGGGCGCGATCGTGCGGCCCCTCGTCCCCAAGGACGTGGTCGACCTCTACGACGTGCGCCTGGCGCTCGAATCCCTGGCATTGCGCCGGGCTGCCGAGCGCTACGCCGACGTACGCGAAGCGACGAACCGGCGGCACGGTGAAGCGCGGCGCGCGATCGAGGCCGGTGCGCTCACCACGCTCTTTCACCTCGATCGCGATTACCATGCCGAGCTGGCGGCGGCGTCCGACAACCCGCATCTCATCGCGGCGCTCGACGCGCAGTGGTCGCAGATCATGCGCCTGATGCACGCCTATCTGCGCGCCGGAACCTACATGCCGGAGGTGTGGGCCGACCATGAAGCGATGGCGATCGCGGTCGCGCACGGCGACGGGACCGGAGCCGTCGCACGCCTCGAGCGGCATCTGCTGCTCAGCCGCGACCGCATTCTCGACCAGCTGCGCGCCGCCGGCTGATGTTCGGGTGCAGCGACGACGCGTCGCGCGCGCGTCTCGATCGCGAGACGACCGAACACCATGCGGCGGCCGCGCGCCGTCGCGAGCTCGGCGCACGCGATGGGCTCGACGACGATGCGCTGGAGCAACGCTACGAGGTCTGGCGCAGCGCCGGCGACGACGCTCTTCCCGCCGGCTCGAGCGCATCATCGGCGGCCGACGGCGGCTGGACCTCAACGGCCGCGCCGGTTCCGCTCGGACGCGCGCATCGCATCCCCTCCGACGCGCACACCGTCGTGCAAGGCCTGCTCGATCCGGGCCGGCCGCCGCTCGCGACGATCGACTCCGGCGACGTCGTCGTGTACGAGAACACCTGGACCCATTTTCTCAACCGGCTGCAGCCCGGCGTTGGTGCGGCCGAACTGGCGGCGATGCGCTGCGCGAGCCCGGGACGCGGTGTCCATAGCATCATCGGTCCCATCGCCGTGCGCGGCGCCATGCCCGGCGACGTGCTGCAGCTGCGCATGCTGCGGCTGGAGACGATCGACTTCGGCGCGAACTTCCATAACCCAGGCGCGCTGGGTACCGGTGTTCTGCACGACGAGTTTGCGCACGGACGCGTCCGCTATTTCGAACTCGACCCGCACGGCACGTACGTGGCGTTCGACGATCGGATCCGGCTGGAGTTGAAGCCCTTCCAGGGCACGCTCGGCGTTGCGCCGCTCGGCGATGCCGCGGTCAGTTCGGTCGCGCCCGGGCCCTTCGGCGGCAACCTCGACTTGAAAGAATTGACCGCGGGCGCCTCGCTGTTCGTTCCCGTCTCGCACCCGGGCGGCCTGATTTTCACCGGCGACTCGCACGCGCTGCAGGGCGACGGTGAAGTCAACGTCACGGCGATCGAGACCGCCATGCGCGAGGTGCGCATGCAGGTGATCGTGCACAAGCGGGTCGACTGGAGTTGGCCGTTCGCCGAGACGCCGACGCATTGGATCGCGCTCGGGAGCGATCCGAACTTGCATGAAGCGCTGCGCATCGCGCTGCGCCAGACGATCGCGTTTCTCCAGCGCCGCGCAGGGCTCAGCCGGGACGACGCGTACAGCCTGGCCTCGTTGGCCGTCGACTTTCGCATCACCCAGATCGTCAACGTCTGCGCCGGCGCCCATGCGATGATACCGAAGGCGATCTTCGCGCCCGACTATCGCCGGACGATCGCCATCGTCTAGAGCGAACCCGCCGCGGCCGGGCTTCGGCCGGCGCGCAGCCGGCGCAGGTCGCCGTCGCGTACGGTGATACCGTTCGCATCGAACCATTCGAGCAGCGGCAGCGCGTACTTGCGCGTCGTGCCGACCGCGTCGCGAAACTGCGCCGCGGTGATCGGGCCGTCGCGGGTAATCGCCGTTTCGAGCCGCTGCCGGATCTCGGCCAGCTGTGCCCGCGTGTAGACCTCGGCGCCGACCTTCACCAGCGCGCCGGTCACGATCAGCGTTTCGAAAGCGGCTCCGACGCCGCCGATTCGGCTGCCGCGCACGGACGCGACGATGCCGTCGAGCGGATTCGGCAGCAGCGGCGCCGCCGCGTCCTGCGCGAGCGCCGTCACGAAGAACGTGCGCTGCTCGTCGCTCAAGCGCGGGACGTGCGCGGGGCTGAAGAAGTAGCCGCCGTGCGCGACGATGCGACCGGCCTCGGCATCGGCCCGCAGAAAGCGCAGCAGAAACGGCTCGTCGAGGTCGAGTTCGCGCGCCAAGGCCTGGAGGGTGGCGCCGGCAATCCACGGCGTCTCGGCCTCACGACGCGCCAGCGACGCCGCGATCCGAGCCGAGAGCGCGTCGCCCGCGGCGCCGTCCAGGTACGCGCGCGGTTGGCCGAGCAGCCGTGCGCCATCGTGTGCGACCAGTTCTTCGCCGAGCTCGTCCACGCGCTCGAGCCGGAGATTCGCACGCGCGGCGAGTTCGGCCGGCGTGCACGCCACCAAGCCTGCCGCCGCCAGCGCGCGCGCCAGCACGGCGATGTCGGCGTCAGGCGGCTCGTCGGCGCCGGCGCCTGCGCCGGCAACGATCGTGCCGCCGCCGAGCAGCACCATCGGCGAGAGGGCGCGCAGCACGAACGGCTGACCCGGATAGGTTACCACTGCCTCGCGCAGCCGCAAGGTCGCATCGACCGCTTCGTCGTCGTGCGGGGGCACGACGATCTCGAGCACGCCCAGCACTTCGGCCGCGCCGAGTGCGGCGCGCACCGCCGTGCGCCGCTTCACGAGCGCACGCCCGCCGGCGAACGAACGGAAGCGAGCGTGGAGGAACCGGTTCGCTGCGAACGCCGGATCGGCCAGCACGGCCCCGCGATGGATCTCCGCAACCTCGACGCCCGGCACGTTGACGGCAACCCGCGCGCCCGCTGCGACGGCGTCCCGTCCTGCGCCGAACACCTGCAGCGACCGGACACGCACGTCGCGACCCGTCGGTGAGAGCCGCAGCGTATCGCCGACACGCAACGTCCCTTGCATCAGCGTACCGGTCACGATCGTCCCGGCGCCGGTGCGGCTGAAGACGCGATCGATCGGCAGAAACACCGGCGCCTCCGGCGCGCGCGGCGGCAGCGCGATCAGCGCCGCGTGGATCGCCTCGCGCAGCGCCGCCAGACCCTCGCCGGTGACGGTCGAAACGGCGAGCACCGCAGCGGCGTGCGCGCTCGTCCGGCGTGTCGCGCGCCGAACCTCTTCGGTGACCGCATCCAGCATCGCGTCGTCGGCGAGATCGCGTTTGGTGAGGACGACGATCGCGCGCCGCACGTTCAGGAAGTCGAGGATCGCCAGGTGCTCGACCGTTTGCGGACGGACCCCTTCGTTGGCGGCCACGACGAGCAGCAGCAGTTCCATCCCCGCCGCGCCGGCCAGCATGTTGCGGATATAGCGTTCGTGGCCGGGGACGTCGATGATGCCGGCCTCGACGCCGTCGTCGAAACGCAGGTGCGCAAAACCAAGATCGAGCGTCATCCCGCGCAGCTGTTCCTCGATCAGCCGGTCCGGATCGGTGCCGGTCAGGGTCCGGACCAGCGACGACTTGCCGTGGTCGACGTGGCCGGCCGTGCCGATGACGTGCATCAGCCGGCAGCGCCGAGTGCCGCGGCGAGCGCGTCGTCGTCGCGCGCCGGGATCGCGCGCAAGTCGACCAGCACCATCTGGTCGGCAACCTGCGCGATCACCGGCGGCGTGCCCGCACGCAAGCGCGCCGCAGCCGCCGACACGCCGCCGCGTGGGGTCCGCCAGGCCAGCGCGATCGACGGGATGGCAACCAGCGGCAGTGTGCCGCCGCCCGTGTAGGCTTCGTGCGCAACGACCTCCAAGCCGAGCGCGGGAAGGCGCGCTGCCAGCGCGTCGCCGCGCGCGCGCAGCGTGTCGACGGGCGCAGCGAGCATCGCATAGAACGGAATCCGCTCGCGCCCCGCCGCGTCGCGGTGCAGTGCCAGCGTTGCGCCGAGCGCAGCCAGCGTCGTCGAGCCGACGCGGAGCGCGCGCAGCAGCGGGTTGGCGCGAAGCCGCGCGACTGCGGCCGTGCGGCCGGCGACGATTCCCGCCTGCGGGCCGCCCAGCAGTTTGTCGCCCGAGAACGCGACCAGATCGAACTCGTCGGCGACGGCGTCCTGCACCGTGCGTTCCGGCGGCAGTCCGTAGGCGCGCAGGTCGGTCAGCGCGCCGCTGCCGAGGTCCTCGACCACCGGCACGCCGGCGCGCCGGCCCAGCGCGACGAGTTCGCTCGGCGGCACGCCGGCGACGAAGCCGTCCAGACGATGGTTCGAGCGATGCACGCGCAGCAGCAATGCGGTCCGCGGCGTGAGCGCGCGTGCGTAGTCGTCGAGACGCACCTTGTTGACCGTTCCGACCTCGACCAGCCGCGCACCGCTGCGCGCCAACACGTCGGGCAGACGAAAGCCGCCCCCGATTTCGACCAGTTCGTTGCGCGCGACGACCACCTCGCGGACACTGCCGTCCGGCGCCCGCGCGAACGTATCGAGAACGAGCAGCACGGCGGCGGCGCAGTTGTTGATGACCAGCGCGTCTTCGGCGCCGGTCGCCGCGCGCAACGCGCTTCGCAGCCGGTCGTGGCGCGAGCCGCGCCGGCCGGAAGTGAGATCGTACTCGAGATTCGATGCACCGGCCGCGGCCGTGGCGATCGCGTCGATCGCTTCGGCCGCCAGCGGCGCCCGGCCGAGGTTGGTGTGCAGCAGGATGCCCGTGCCGTTCAGCACGCCGCTGAGCATCTCGCGCGCTTCGTGAGCCAGCGCCGCGACGACTTCGTCCGCGACCGCCCCCGGGTCGGGTACCTCAGGAGCGCGGCGGGCGCGTGCGAGCGCGGCACCGATCTGCTCTTTCACGGTCACGCCGCCCAAAAGCACGACGAACCGCGCAATGCGCGGTTCGTCGAGGAGTCGGTGGACCGCCGGAAGCACGGTCCCTCAGGTTTTAGAACCGCAGGTCGATGCCTCCCGAGAAGCCGCGGAGCTGTCCGCCGGCGTAGCAGTGCGGTCCGCCCCCGGTCACGCCGCCCGCGCCGCCGTTGGCGGTCGGATCGAACGCAGCCAAGGTGGTGGCATCGTGGCAGTCCGTCGTGATGCCGCGTCCGCCGGCGCCCAAGTCGTAATGAGCCCACGGATGGTTGAGGGTTTCCGCCCAGTCGAAGTACCACGAGACATGCCGGTCGATCGCGTGCTTGAAGGCGATCGTGAACAGGTTCGAAGCATTGTCGGCGCCGAGCATCGCGGGGGTGTTGTGCTGGCCGGGATCGCCGATCGTAGCATCAGCATGCGCCCAGCCGAAATTGATGTTGTCTCTCGGGCTGAGCGCTTGGGTTGCGGCGAACCAGTAGCCGTCGCGCTGCCGCTCGTTCTGGTATTCGAGATATTGCGGCACGTAGCGATGCATGCTCTCGTAGACCGCACTGAGGGTCGTGCCGCGGGCAGGGATCCACTGGATGCCGCCTTTGTAGGCGTCTTCGTCAGCGACGTCGTTCGGATCGAGATCCGCCAAATCGCTGGTGCGATTGACCTTCTTGTGCAGTTCGTAGGCGACCGTCATGTACAGGTTCCGATTGCCGCTGATGTAGGCCAGGTTCGTACTGTACGCGGTTGCGTACGAGCCGTCGTTGCACAGCGGCGGCAGCGCTCCGCTGCCGGGAACGTTGCCGCCGGCGCAGTCGACTTCGCCGGCCGCAATGTTGCTGCTGTCGTACGCGCGGTTCTGGCCGGGAGAGAGCAGCGCGTTCCACGTGATACCGCCCCAATTCGGCGACTCGTACCATACCGAGTGATCGAGGCGGGTGCCGAACTCGACGCGGTTGTCGCCGCCGGTGTTGCCCATAATCACTGAATAATCGCCGATTTCACCCGAGAACGGGTTCATGCGCGCGGTCGATGTCTTGTACGGCGCATCCGTCTTGCCGATCTTGAACGCGCCGAGCGGGCTGGCGATGCCGACGAAACTGTTGCGCGAGACGAGTGCGCCCTTTACCACGTCGTCATAGTTGGAGTTGGTCGACGGTGTGCCCGGCGTCGACGAGACGTCGATCTGCGTTTCCAACTGATACACCAGGCCGCTGTGCGGCCCCAGCGCATGTTGGCCGCGCACGCCGATGTAAGAAAGGTTGGTCGAAATCGCCTGCAGGTACCCGTAGTTGCCGACCGGCGTTCCGACACCGGCCGGGTACGTGTTCGACAGACCCTTCGTCGTGTAGTCGTACGAAAGGTCGAGGTTCCCGTAGACGGTGATCGCCTCTTTCCCGATCAGGAAGGTGGCGTCGTCGCCGTTCTTGAGCAGCACCGGCCTGCCCGGCGCGGGCGCGGGCGTCGGTTTCGCTGCGGCCGCGGCCTGCTGCGCCTTGATTTGCTCCAACTGCGCCTTCACCGCGTTCAGCTGTCTCTGCAAGGCATCGATTTGCGCCTGCATGTCCTCGGCCAGGTCGGCGCGCGCCGCGCTCGTGGTCGCGAGGATCAGAGCAAAGAGAAACGCGATCAGCTTCTTCGTCATAAGCCATCCCATTCACAGGTGAAGGCCCTGGCAAAATCCAGGAAACCTCCGTCATGGGGTCGCTTACTGAGCGGCAGAATATTTTTCCTTGTATTTTGTATTTGGTGTTTTCGGTACCAGTTCACAAGAAAGCCCGCCGGAGCACAAGGCGCCGCGGGCTTCGGGTGGGTCGGGGGAGCCTGCCGGAGGTGGTTAGGCCGCTGCGAGATGCTTATCGAGCATCGAGCGGATGTGGGCCTCGGGGACGAACCCGACGATCCGGTCGACCGCCTTGCCGCCCTTGAAGAGGATCAGGCAGGGGATTCCCGAGACGCCGTACTGCCCCGCCAGGGAGGGGTTCTCGTCGGTGTTCAGCTTCACGAAGCTGACCTGGGCGCCGAGCTGGCCCGCGACCTTCTCGACCACCGGCGAGAGCATCTTGCACGGCCCGCACCAGGGTGCCCAAAAATCGACCAAGACGGGCTTGTCGGAAGCGAGCACCTGGGTCGGAAAGGTGCTCTCGGACACGTCGGGGAGTGCGCTCATGGTTTTGGTTTTCATACCTCCGAGCATTGCGACCCGGTCGTAGGAGCCGCGGTTTCGGCCCGGAACCGGGAGGCGTGCGCTCGCTCCGCGTGCTTGCCGTCACGGTGCTGCTGTCGGCCGCGCCTGCGCCGGCCGGAGCCGTCGCTCGCCCGTCCGGCGGCCCTCCTCCGGTCCCGGTGGCAACCGCGGTCCCGGTCGTGATTTTCGTGACGGTCGCGCCGAGCGCGGCCCGCTCGATGACGCCGGCCCTCTGGCGCCGGCTCGTCACGGACTACGTCGGCGGGCACGCGGCCGTGGTCGTCGACGACGACGCGGACGTGCCGGACGAAACGCGCTGCCGCGGCGCGCACGGCTTGTATGCGCTGGCGGCGCGTTTCGAAGACGCGCCCTGGCTGCCGGGATTGGCTCGCGATCCCGCCCGCAGCTACGGCATCGTCCGACTGATCGTTCGTAACTGCATCACCGGCGCCGTGCTGCCGGGCCGTGTGACCGCTGTCGACGGCGATCCGCTGGGCGCCCGAAAGCCGGGCGATGCCGAAGGCAACGCCGAGCGGCTCTGGGCACGCAGCGTGCGCGCAGCGCTCGGCCGCGGCCCGCTGCTGCGGCCGGTCGCGCGGATCGTCGCGCTGCGCGGCAACGTCGCCCTGATCGAACGCAGCGGCTCGTTCGCCGACGACGAGGTGCTGCACGCGGTCGCCGACGCGCAAGGCCTCCCGCGCGCGCCGTTCGAGCTGGTCGTCATCGACGCGCACGGGAGGCTGGTCGCGGCACGTCTCGTCGGCGCGGGCGAACCCCACGTGGGCGACTACGTCGCGCTGTCGGCCGACCCGCTGATTACGCCGTGGCCGGAGCCTCGCCGGTAATTTCGGCGACCGCTTTCGACTGCTGCCCGAGGTTCGCGATGGCGATCACTTCGTCGCCTTCGTCGAGCCGCTGCAGGCGCACGCCCTTGGTCGAACGTCCGGCGCGCCGGATTTGGCTGACCGGAATGCGGATGACCTGATTCCCCGACGTGATCATCAGCAGCTCGTCCTCGGGCCGTACCAGAATCTGGTCGACGACGTGGCCGATCTCTTTCTCCTTGGCGAATGCTTTGACGCCCTTGCCGCCGCGCGAGGTGTGCCGGTAGTCGTCGATCGGTGTACGCTTCCCGTAGGCCTGCGAGGTGACGATCAACACTTCGCGGCGGTCGTCCTCCACCACGTCCATCGCGACGATCTCGTCGCCCGCGGCGAGCGTCATCGCCTTGACGCCGCGCGCCGGCCGGCCCATCGCGCGAACGTCCTTTTCGTTGAAGTGCACCGCCATGCCGTCGTGAGTGGCGAGGATGATATCGCGATCGCCGCGGCTCAAATCGACCGCCAGGAGCTCGTCGCCTTCGTCGAGCCCGATCGCGATCAGCCCGTTGCGGCGAACATTCTCGAACTCGCTGAGCTTGGTTTTCTTGATGACGCCGTGACGCGTGACCATCACCAGGTTCTCGTCGGTGTCGAACCGGCGCACCGGGAAGACGGCGGTGACGTTTTCACCCGGCGGGAGCTGCAGCAGGTTGACGAGCGCGGTGCCGCGCGCTTGGCGCGTCGAGTCCGGAATCTCGTACGCGCGCAGCCGGAACGCGCGCCCCTTGTTGGTGAAGAAAATAACGTGCTGGTGGGTCGTCGCGATGAAGAAGTTGCGGACGACGTCTTCTTTCTTGAGGTTGGCGATGCCGATCACGCCGCGCCCGCCGCGATTCTGCGCCCGGAACGTGTCGACCGAGACGCGCTTGATGTAGCCGCCGACGGTCACCGTGACCACCACTTCGGTGTCGGCGATGATGTCTTCGATCGCGATCTCGCCCTCGAGCGCCTCGACCGGCGTCCGGCGCGCGTCGCCGATGCGCTTCTTGACGTCGAGCGTTTCGTCGCGAACGACGGCCAGCATCCGCTGGTCGGAACCGAGCAGATCGGTCAGATCGGCGATGGTCGCCAGCAATCCGTTGTACTCGTCCTCGATCTTCTGGCGTTCGAGGCCCGTCAGCGTGCGCAGGCGCATGTCGACGATCGCGGCGGCCTGCACGTCGGAGAGGCCGAAGCGCGCGCTCAGGTTGTTGCGCGCATCCTCGACCGTCTGGCTCCCGCGTACGATCGCGATGACCTCGTCGATGTTGTCGAGCGCGATCCGGAAGCCTTCGAGCAGGTGCGCGCGCTCCTGGGCCTTGCGCAAATCGTAGCTCGCGCGCCGCCGGACGACGTCCTTGCGGTGGGCGATGAAATGCTGCAGCATTCCGCGCAGGCTGAGGACCTGGGGCTCGAGCGGCGGGAGCGTCCCTGCCGGGTGCTCCACCGGCTCGCCGCGCTTGTTGAGGACCGGTACCAGCGCCAGCATATTGAACGCGAAGCTCGATTGGAGCGGAGTCTGCTTGTAGAGCTGGTTCAGCACGACTTGCGGCGTCGCCGAGCGCGCGAGCTCGACCACGATGCGCATGCCCTTGCGGTTCGACTCGTCGTCGAGCCGGGTGATGCCCACGATCCGTTTTTCCTGATACGCTTCAACGATCGCGTCGACGACGCGGTTGGTCGCGATCTGATAAGGAATCTCGCTGATGATGATCTTGAAGCGGCCCTTCTCCTCGACGATCTCGGCCTTGCCGCGCAGTATGACCGAACCGCGTCCCGTCTTGTAGGCCTGCCGGATCGCCTCGCGTCCCATCAGGATCCCGCCGTTCGGGAAGTCCGGCCCTTGCACGATCTCCGCGAGCCCGTCGTCGAGCTCGTCATCGGTACGATTCGTTCCCGTGCTCTCGATCAGATAGCCGATCGCGTCGCATATCTCGCCGGCGTTGTGGGGCGGGATGTTGGTCGCCATGCCGACCGCGATTCCGGAGCTTCCGTTGACGAGCAGCTGCGGCAAACGGGCCGGAAGCACGACCGGTTCTTCGGTTTGGTTATCGAAGTTGGGAACGAAATCGACGGTCTCTTTGTCGATGTCGGCCAGCATGTCGAGCGCCGCGCGCGCGAGCCGAGCCTCGGTGTAGCGATAGGCGGCCGGCGGGTCGGGCGAAGGCGAACCGAAGTTGCCGTGACCGTCGACCAGCGGGTAGCGCAGTGTGAAATCCTGGGCCATCCGCACCAGCGCGTCGTACACCGACTGGTCGCCGTGAGGATGGTACGATTTGAGGACCTCGCCGATGACACCGGCACACTTGCGATGCTGCTTCGAAGGGTCGAGCCCCATCTCGCGCATCGCATAGAGGATACGGCGCTGGACCGGCTTGAGACCGTCGCGGACGTCGGGAAGCGCGCGCGACGCGATGACGGACATCGCATAGGAGAGATAGCTCTCGCGCATCTCGTCTTCGACGGCGATCGCCGAAAGTCGACTGTCGTTGTTCACGAATTCTTTCTTACCAGGGAAGAGCAGCGCTCGAGCGCGGGCCCGGATCGCGCGCGAAACATGGCCGGCTTACCGGCACCGTGCCCGGCACCGCCGCGGATCACCGCGCGGGGCTGTCGCGCTGCTTGAAAAGCGCTCCGACGAGGAACCCGACGACGCCGCCGACGACGGCCCCGACGAGCGCGATGATGACCAGCTTGCTGCCGAGTCCGCCGCCGATATGGCCCAGCGAGAAGAAACGGGCCGTCAGGACGACCGTTTCGAACGCCGCCGCGACGACCGAGCAGACCGCCCCAGCGACGATTCCGACCAGGACGTCACTCCACCGCAGAAGCACCTAACGTTATTCTGACTGAGCGAGAAGACGTCCTCGACACGACGGCGGCGCTCGAAGCGTTCGCCCGCCGTTTCGCCGCGCGTTTGCAAGCAGGCGATGTCGTCGCGCTGCATGGTCCGCTGGGAGCGGGAAAGACAACGCTCGTGCGCGCCATCGTGCGCGCGCTGCACGGCACCGACGACGCCGTCAGCAGTCCCACCTTCGTGTTCCGCCAGACGTACCCAGGAACGCCGCCGGTCGAGCACCTCGATTTCTATCGGATCGAGAACGCCGCCCGGGAAATCCCCGAACTCGGTCTCGAGGACGCCTTCGCCGCCGACCGGATCGTTTTCGTTGAATGGCCCGAGGGCGTCGAAACCTGGCTTCCGGCCGAACGAATCGAGGTTTGGATCGACGGCAGCGGTCAGGGGCCTCGGATTGTCCGCCAGCAGCGGCGATGAGGATCCTCGCAATCGACGGAGCGCTCGGCGGTTTTTCGGTCGCACTCGACGACGGCAGCACGGTGATCGCCGACGCGTCGCGCACACCGGATGCGCTCGAACACGGGCTCGGCCGGATCGAAGACCTGCTGGCACGAGCCGGAACGCGCCTGCGCGAGCTCGACCGCATCGCGGTCGGCACCGGTCCCGGTTCGTTCACCGGGCTGCGTATCGCCGTCTCGTACGCCAAAGCGCTGGCCTACGGCAGCGGGGTCGCGCTGGTCGGCATTTCCTCCTATGATGCGCTCGAGCCGGAAGCGCCGCCGCTGCCGCTGATCACGATCGTGCGCGGCCGCCGGGACGTGATCTGCGCCCGGCGGCGCGACGAGCGCGCGCAGGACCAAGCCTGCGGCGCACCCGGCGACGTGCTCGACCGCCTGCTGACCGGGCCGCCCGGTCCGCTCGCCGCGGCGGGGAATACGGAGGACGTGCTCGCGCAGATCGCCGAACGCGGTTGGAACGTGCGAGCGCTTCCGCCCCGGGACGAGATCCCCGCCGTCGCAATCGCCGCGCTCGCGCGCGTGCGCCGTCCTCTCGCGAGCCTGCACGCCCTGGCACCCGATTACGGTGAGGCACCCGTCGTCCGGCCGGGTGGGCCGTGAAAGCCGAACTGTACCCGGCGGACGCCGGCGCGCCCAAAGCCCTGCAGATCGAACCGATGACGCCTGCCGACCTCACGGCCGTGCTGCAGATCGAAGCGGCATCGTTCACCACCGCCTGGCCGGTAAACGCGTTTGCGAACGAGATTCGCGACAACAAGCTGGCGCATTATTTCATCGGCCGCAGCGACGGCCTGATCGTGGCGTACGGCGGAATCTGGGTGATCCTCGAGGATTCGCACGTCACCACGATCGCCGTCCATCCGTCGCTGCGCGGCCGCAAGTTCGGCGAAGAGATGCTGCTCAAGCTGCTCGATGAGGCGATTGCGCGCGGCGCGTCGTGGATCACGCTCGAGGTGCGCGAGTCGAATGTCGCCGCCCAAAAACTCTATCGCAAATACGGCTTCACGACGGTCTCGACGCGCCGCGGATACTACAGCGACAACGGCGAGAACGCGCTGGTGATGTGGGCCGGCAACCTCAAGGGCGAACTCTATGCGGCGCGGCTGCGCGCCCTGCGCGCTGCGCTCGATCTCCAGATCGCCGGCCGCGCGTGACCGCCGTTCCGGCGGAGATCCTGCACCGGCCGCTGCCGGCGCTCGTCCACCTGTACGGGATCCCGGCCGCGGTTGCCACCAAGGACGACGGACAGCACGTCACCTTCGTCGCGGACGGCGCGACGCTCGACGCGGTCGTCGATGACGACGCGACCGTGCATGCCTTCGACTTGATGCAGCCGCCGGGCACGCGCTATGCGATCGAGGTCGACGGCGTGACCCACACCCTCATCTTCGGTACGACGACCTCGCTCGCCGCCCGCGATGAACTCGCCGCCGACGCGGAGACCGAAGGCACGGACTTTCGCGTCTTCCGGCGCGGTGCCGAGTCGGCGTTCGTGCTCGTCTTCGATCGCGCGACCGCTACCCTCTCGCATGTCGTCGTCGGCGACCGCGCGACGCTGCTGCGGCTGGGTTATCTCGCCGACCCGCGCCCGACCCAGGCACAGTTTCCCTTTGCGGCGCCGAAACTGCGTCATTCGAAGGTCGCCGATGGAACCGGCGCGCAAGCGACGATCGTCCGCATCGATCTCGACCGCGTGGGCATCGTGCGCAACGTGAGCGTTGTGCTGGCCAGCACGGACCCCGTCTTCGATGCGGCGCTGACCGCGCGCTTGGCCGGCGACGGCTACGCGCCCGCGCGCCTCGGCGGCCGCTCGATCGGAGCGAGCGTCTTTCGGGAGATCCGCCACTGAGCGGCGTCGCGTTCGCGCGCATGGCGCGACGCGTCCGCGAGCAAACCGCCCAGGCGCATCGCATGGCCCACATCGTGCGCGTCGCCCGCTTGAGCGCACAACTCGCCCGGGCGCACGGCATCGATCCGAGCCCGGCCCGCATCGCCGGGCTGCTGCACGATTTGGCGCGGCTCTTCCCAGCCGAGCGTCTGCTGGAGGAAAGCGCCCGCCGGGGCCTGCCGATCGGACCGTTCGAACGCGCCAACCCGATCGTGCTCCACGCCGCGCTCGGCGCCGAACTCGCCCGCGAGGAGTTCGGGATCACGGATGCCGGCGTGCTGTCCGCGATTCGCAAACACACCGTCGCCGATGCGGTCATGAGCCCGTTGGACAGTGTGGTGTATCTCGCTGACGGGCTGGAACCAGGGCGTGCCTTTCCCGGCCGGGCGGAACTCGCCGCGCTCGCCTTTCGCGACCTCGATGCCGCGCTGGGCGGATTGCTGGCCTCGACGCTGGCCTACCTTGCGCAACGGGGCCTGACCGCCGCGCCCCAAACCCGGGCCGCCGCGCAGCGCTACCGGATCGACCCGGCGACCGTTTCTGCACCCGCGTCCTCAAAGGAGCACTGCTCTGCCTGAACTCGATCTGGTCGAACTCGTTCGCGACGCCGCCGAGGAACGCAAGGGTGAGGACATCCTCGTCCTCGATCTCGCCGGACGCACGATCGTCGCCGACGCCTTCGTGGTGGTGACCGGGCGGTCGGTCATCCAGACCCGGGCCCTGGCCGACGCGATCGTCGCGCGCGCTGCCGCGGCCGGCCTACGGGCCCGGCTCGAGGGGCATGCCGACGGCGGCTGGATTCTGATCGATCTCGGCAACGTGGTCGCGCACGTCTTTACGCCGGAGCAGCGGCAGTTTTACAATCTGGAGCGACTGTGGGGGCGGGTCGCCGAAGCGCGCGCCGAGGCGCGATGAGACCGAAGCCGTTCCGTTCGAGCAGACACTACAACGGCCTGATGAAGGCGTTCGTCTGGGTGCTGCTGGCCATCTTCGTCGCCACCTCGGTCGGCGTCGCGCTGGTCATGGTCCGCTAAGCGGCCCCGCGCGTCGCAACTTCCCGCCGGGGGCGGGGTACCAGCCTGCGGAGGATCCACCGATGAAACCGCTCGCGGCGCTCGCCGCACTCACCGTCGCGCTGGCGTCGGCGGTCACGCCTGCATTCGCGCGGACCAGTTACGTCGTCGACGCCGCGCATCTGCTCTCACAGACCGCGATCGCGCAGCTCGATCAGCAGATCGGCGCGTTCAACGCGCAAACGGGGAAGGAAGTCGTCGTCGTCACGACGCCCTCGCTCGACGGTCAGAGCGCGGACGCCGCGCTCGAACGCAGCTTCGCGCAGCAGCAAGTGAACGGCGTCGAGATCTTCATCGCCAAGGACGAGCGGCAGATTCGCGTCGCCGGCGACGGTGCGTCGATCCAATTCTTTCCGAACCGATCGTTTCAGTCGATCTATCAGGCGATGCGGCCCTCGTTCGCGCAGGGGAACTTCGATCAGGGCGTCGAGACCGGCGTAAGCCTCATCATCAATACCTATTTGGGTCACGCGTCATCGCTGAACAGCGCGCGGCGGCCTGTCGGCGCGTCCGCGGCAACACATCGAAGCACGTCCGGGGGTTGGAGCATGAACTGGTTCTGGTGGATCATCATCCTAGCGGTCATCTTCTTCGTGATTCGCGGGATCTTCCGCGCGATGTCCGGGCCGCGCATGATGCCGCCGGGATACGGTGGGCCCGGAATGGGCGGACCCGGAGTGGGCGGACCCGGGATGGGCGGACCCGGCTATGGCCCGGGATACGGCGGCGGCGGCGGCGGGTTCTGGAGCGGCCTGCTCGGCGGCCTGGGCGGTGCATGGCTCGGGAACGAGCTCTTCAGCGGCCGCGGCAACTTCGGTGAGGGCGGCGGCTACGGCAGTGCCGGAATGGTCGACCCGGGCAGTTCGGCGGATGCGAGCGGCTGGCAGAGTGACGCCGGACAGATCGACACCTCGAACATCGGCGGCGGCGGCTGGGGCGACTCCGGCGGCGGCTTCGGCGGGGGCGACTCCGGCGGCGGCTTCGGCGGGGGAGACTCCGGCGGCGGAGGCGGCGACTCAGGCGGAGGCTGGTAACCCCGCCTCAGATCTGAA
>Ga0182024_10001361_pt1 | contig 63417 bp, 61 predicted proteins | sample P32metaG_FD_120480 | JGI IMG/M metagenome (GOLD analysis project Ga0182024, IMG submission 120480) | Permafrost microbial communities from Stordalen Mire, Sweden - P3-2 metaG (Illumina Assembly) | ecosystem: Environmental > Terrestrial > Soil > Wetlands > Permafrost | place: Sweden: Stordalen...
CGCGTCAAAATCAGCTCGAAGCGGAATGGGCATGACGAACCTCCTTCGTTCGCCGCCTTGAATCAGAGCAAAGCTGATTTGAAAAGACCCCGACGAGTCAGGCTTTCAGAGTTCTGGTATTACTCGCCAATGTTGACGATGCTGGCCGGCTCGATCGGCGGCCTAGTCGGCATTTCGCCCGCCGCCGTCAAGCAATATGGCAAGGAATTCAGCCGGCACGGCGGCGGCACTGGGCCCTTCAAGTTCAAGCTTTGGGAGAGCAATCAGCGCGTCGTGCTGGAGGCTAACGCCGATTATTGGGGCGGGGCGCCTAAGCTGAAAGGCCTCGTCTTCCGGCCCATCATCGACGAAAACGCGCGCGTCAGCGAAATGCTGTCGGGGGGCACCGACATCACGATCGAGGTCCCGCCGGACAATGTGGCGACCTTCACGTCGAATGCCGGCTTCAAATTCTACGAACAGTCGGGCCCGCATCTTTGGTATCTACTCCTCAACACCAAGGAGAAGCCGTTCAACGATAAATTGGTGCGCCAAGCCGCCAATTACGCGATCAACAAGGACGCACTCGTTTCCCAGATCCTCAAGGGAACGGCGAATGTGGCGGCCGGCCCGACCCCGCCGGCCTTCGCGTGGGCGCATGACAATGACCTCAAGCCCTACCCCTATGATCCCAATATGGCCAAGGATCTGCTCAAGAAGGCCGGCTATCCCGACGGCGTCGATGTCACCTTCTATGTGACCGAAAGCGGATCGGGGATGCTGTCTCCCGTCATCATGGGGACAGCAATCCAAGCGGATCTCGCGGCGGTCGGCATCCGCGCCAAAATCGAGACCTATGAATGGAACACTTTCCTCGGCAAGATCATTCCGGGGATGGAAGGCAAGGCCAATATCGCCGAGCTTTCCTTCATGACCCAGGATCCCGATATGCATCCCTTCCTGGCATTGAAGACCGGCGCTCCAGTCAATTCGGGCTATTATTCCAATCCCGAAGTAGACGCCTTGATCGAACAGGGCAGGGCGGTCGCCGACCCAGCTGCGCGCGCGCCGATCTACAAGAAGCTGCAGCAGATTCTGGCCGACGACGCGCCCTGGGTTTACATCGCCAACTGGAAACAGAACTCCGTCGCCGCCGCGTCGGTTAAGGGCTATTCCCTGCAGCCCTCATTCCTGACGCCGTTCTACACCACCTACAAGGAATAAACGAGGGGCGGGGCCGCAAAAGCAAACCCGGCCCCGCCCCTCGTTCATTCCAGGGCCCTCGATGCTCAACTACGCCTTTCACCGCATCCTGCTAATGGCGCCGGTCCTGTTCGGCGTCACAATCGTCGTTTTTCTCGTTATCTCATTGATCCCCGGCGATCCCGCCCACGCCATTCTGGGCACTTTCGCGACGCCGGAAAACGTCAAAGAGCTCAATACCGCTCTCGGGCTCGACAAGCCTCTGCCTGAACAATACCTGATCTGGATAAGCCATGTTCTGACCGGGGATTTCGGCCGGTCCTATGTGTTGCATCGCCCAGTAATCGCCGAGATCGGCGATCGCCTGTTCCCGACCCTGCTGCTGGCCGGCACGGCTCTTGTGCTGTCGAGCGGGTTCGGCATTCTATTCGGCATCATCGCCGCGGTCCGCCAGAACGGTTGGCAAGACAAACTCATCACTGTCACCGTCCTCATCGGCATTTCGACGCCGTCTTTCTGGCTCGGCATCCTTCTCATATTCTGGTTTGGCGTAAGGCTTGCCTGGTTGCCGGTCGGCGGCATGGTCGATCTGTTCGGCGACGGCGGGGTTGCTGATATAGTCCGCCACCTGATCCTGCCGTCCTTTGCGCTTGCGGCCGTCGCGGGCGCGGTGCTGGTGCGGCTGACCCGGGGCAGCATGCTCGAAGTGCTTCGCCAGGATTATATCCGAACGGCGCGCGCCAAGGGCTTGAGCGAGCGCAGCGTGATCTACAAACACGCGTTCCGCAACGCTTTCATCAATGTCATTCCGGTTCTAGGCATCGAGGCCGGCTTCGTTCTTGGCGGCGCTGTCTATATCGAGACCGTGTTCCAGTGGCCGGGGATCGGCCGCATGCTCGTCCAGGCGATCTCCACTCGCGATATCCTGCTCGTCCAGGGCGGCGTCTTCGTCATCGCCGTCGCCTATGTCTTCATCAATCTCGTCACCGATCTCGCCCAAAGCGTCCTCGATCCGAGGATTCGCCGCAAATGACGATATTGATCGACAAGCTCGAGACTCCCGATGTCGTGCCCGCCGGCATGAGCGGCCGGCCCAGCGCCGTGCGGCGCCTGACGCAGAATCCGGTCGTCGCCCTGGGGCTCGCAATATTGGCGGCGATCGGAATCATTGTGCTGCTTGCGCCGTTTTTGCCGCTTGCCGACCCCAGCGTCACCGATGTCGTCGACAGGCTGCGCACGCCGTTCTCACCCGGCCATGTCCTGGGCACCGACCAGCTGGGACGCGACATGCTGTCCCGCCTCATCTGGGGCACGCGGGTCAGCCTCGCCGTCGGCCTGACCGCCGCGCTGGCGGCGGCTCTGGTCGGCTCGACGATCGGCATCCTCGCTGCCTTTTACGGCGGCGCCACCGACATGCTGTTGATGCGAATCATCGACGTGCTGATGGCGTTTCCCTATCTTCTGCTCGCTCTGGCGATCGTGGCCGCGTTGGGGCCCGGCCTCATCAATGCGATGGTGGCGATTATCGTCGTCAGCCTCGTCAACAGCGAGTTCATGGCCGCTGCGCGATTGTCGGGATCCTCCAATCTCGGCCTGGTGCTTTTCGAATTGCTTCCCAACGTAATGCCGACCATCGTCATCACGGTTTCGACGACGATCGGCTGGATGATCTTGGAGACTGCGGGCCTGAGTTTCCTCGGCCTTGGCGCGCAACCGCCCTTGGCCGATCTTGGCGGCATGCTGGGTAACGGCCGCAATCTAATCCAAGTGGCTCCCCATGTCGCGACGATCCCTGGCCTCGTGATCTTGGCTCTGGCGATCGGCATCAATTTGGTCGGCGATGGCCTTCGCGACGTGCTGGACCCGCGCCTCAAGGCGGGGGGCGTCGCGCGCGCGCATCCGGCGACGGCGACGGCGCGCGCCGATCGCCGCAAGGGGGGCCTCACCTCCCGCCGGGGCGGCGACGTTTCTCTTATCGCCGCGCGTGGGCTCAAGGTGGATTTCACGATCGGGCGCGACGTCTATCACGCGGTTGGGGGAGTCGACTTTGGAATTCGGCCGGGCGAGGCGGTCGGCATCGTCGGAGAATCAGGTTCGGGAAAGACGGTTACCGCGCTCTCCATTCTTCGGCTGGTCGCCTCGCCGCCGGGCCAGATTGTGGGCGGCGAAATTCTCTATCGCAAGGAGGACCTGCTGGACGCGCCGCTCGGCCGTCTGCAGCAGATTCGCGGCAATCGCATCGCCTACGTCTTCCAGGATCCGCTGACCACGCTCAATCCGCTGATAAGAGTCGGCGAACAAATCGCCGAGAGCATGCGGCGCCATCAAGGGTTCCCTCGCGCCGAGGCGATGCGGCGGGCGATCAAGCTGATGGAATCTGTGAGCATCGCCAACGCCGCGGCGCGCGCCAACGCCTATCCGCATGAGCTTTCGGGCGGCCAGCGCCAACGCATTTCCATCGCCATGGCGCTCGCCAACGACCCCGAGGTCATCGTCGCCGATGAGCCCACGACCGCGCTCGACGTGACGACGCAGGCGCAGATTCTCAAGCTGCTCAACGAGCTTCGGCGCGATCGAGGCGCCGCCCTGGTTTTCATCAGCCACGATGTCGGCGTCATCGCTGAGCTCTGCGACTTCGTGCATGTGATGTATGGCGGGCGCATCGTCGAGAGCGGCGCGGTCGCCGACGTATTCGGCAGCCCGCGCCATCCCTATACGCAAAGGCTGCTCGCTTGCGTTCCGCAACTTGGCCGCCCCGATCGGCCGATCAAACCGATTGTCGGGCTGCCGCCCGCCACCAATGCGATTCCCCCCGGCTGCGCCTTCGCGCCCCGCTGCGCGAGCGCCAAGGCAAAATGCCAGCAAGGAGAGATCACGCCGGTTTTTGTCGGTGCCGATCATTGGGTGCGCTGCATTCGCATTGGAGAGATGGCGGCGTGAGCCAGACTCTGCTCAAGGTCCGGGATGTCGTGCGCCTTTATGGCGGCGAAGGGCGCATTTTTCGCTCCGCCGCCCCGGTTATCCGTGCGGTCGATGGCGTATCGATCGACCTCGATCGGGGCTGCACGCTCGGCATTGTCGGCTAGTCCGGATCTGGCAAGTCGACCCTGGCGCGAATGGTGGTGGGCCTGCTGACGGCGACCTCCGGCGAGATCGAGCTCGACGGCAAAAGCGTCGCCGGCCTGTTGCGCGAGGACCGCAGGGCGCTCTATCGCCGTGTTCAGATGGTTTTTCAGGATCCGCTTGGCTCGCTCAATCCTCGCAAGACTGTGCGCGAGATTCTGGAGGCGCCGCTGAAGGCGCTATGCGGCATGGGCCCAACCGCCCGCCGGCATCGCGTCGAGGAGCTTGTGTCGTTGGTTCAACTGAGGGCCGAGTTCGTCGATCGCTACCCGCATGAATTCTCGGGTGGCCAATGCCAGCGCGTTGGCATTGCACGAGCGCTCGCCGCCGAGCCGGAACTGCTTGTGCTCGACGAGCCGGTCTCGGCGCTCGATGTCTCGGTACAGGCGCAAATCCTTGCGCTATTGGCCGACCTTCAGTCTCGCATGAATCTCACCTATGTCTTCATCTCGCATGATCTGGCCGTCGTCGAGACGATCGCAAGCGAGGTTGCGGTCATGTATCTTGGCAAGATCGTCGAGCGTGGGCCGTGCTCGCAGATTTTCGCCAACCCTCAGAACGATTACACCCGCCTGCTGCTCTCCTCGATTCCGCAAAACGTGGCGCAATTCGGTTAGTCCCCGAACGGCCGCCGGTCTCGATCTTTCTTTACCTATCCAAGGACGAATCCCGTGAGCGATGAACTGAACGCGGTTCTGGTCGAGGTCGACGCAGGGCTCGAGGCCAGCCTTGAACGCTTGTTCGCTCTGCTGCGAATGCCCAGCATTTCGACGGACCCGGCCCATAAGCCGGATTGTCAGCGCGCCGCCGACTGGCTCGTCGGCGAGCTCAACGGGCTCGGTTTTCAGGCTGCAGCCCATAGGACGCCGGGCCATCCGATCGTGGTGGCGCATAGCGCGGGCGCGGCGCGCGGGCCTCACATACTTTTCTATGCCCATTATGACGTCCAGCCGGTCGATCCGCTCGCCCTTTGGGTGACGCCTCCATTCGAGCCCAAGCTTGTGCCGGCGGAAGGCGGTGGCTCTTGGATTCTCGGGCGCGGCGCTTCGGACGACAAGGGTCAGCTGATGACCTTCGTCGAGGCGTGCCGAGCGTGGAAGAAGGTCGCCGGCGGCCCTCCGATCAAGGTGACTATTCTATTCGAAGGCGAAGAAGAATCGGGCAGCCCCAGCCTCGAGGCCTTCCTAACGGCGCACAGGGAGGAGCTCGCCGTCGATATTGCGCTCGTCTGCGACACCGATATGTGGGACCCCTCGACGCCGGCGATAACGACGATGCTGCGCGGCCTCGTCGGCGAGGCGGTCGAGATCACCTGCGCCAACCGAGATCTGCACTCGGGCATGTTCGGTGGCGCCGCGCGCAATCCCCTTCATCTGCTCGCCGATATTTTGGCTCAGATGCACGAGCCCGACGGTCGCATCGCAATCCCCGGCTTTTATGACGGCGTCCCGGAAATCCCCGCTGAGGTGAAGAAGCAATGGGACGGGCTTTCCTTCGATGAGGCCAAATTTCTTGCCGACATCGGTCTGCGCATCCCGGCCGGCGAGAAGGGACGCAGCGTCCTGGAGCAGATCTGGTCGCGCCCGACTTGCGAAGTGAACGGCATCACGGGCGGCTACAGCGGCGCGGGATTCAAGACGGTCATTCCCAGCAAGGCGAGCGCCAAAATCTCGTTCCGCCTCGTCGCGGGACAAGATCCTGTCAAGATCCGCGCCGCCTTTCGCGACTTCGTGTCGGCGCGCCTGCCCGCCGACTGCTCGGCCATCTTCACCTCCTATATCGAGGCTCCGGCCACCAGCCAGCCCTTGGACGGGCCATGGCTGGCCCACGCCCGGGCAGCGCTTGCGCAGGAATGGGGCCGTGAGACGACGACGATCGGTAGCGGCGGCTCGATCCCAATCGTCGGGGATTTCAAGCGCCTGTTGGGCATGGATTCCCTGCTAATCGGCTTTTCGCAGCTCGACAATCGCATCCATTCGCCCAACGAAAAATACGATCTGTCGAGCTTCCATGGCGGCATAAGGTCTTGGGCGCGCATCCTCGCCGCATTCGCCTCGTAGGCCTTCTTATGGAGATGGCGGCGTTTATCCGAACAGAAAATTGGGGGGATTTGTGAGCATCGATTCTATCACGATCGAAACGATCTTCGAGGCTGAAAAGCTGCTCGGCGTAGCTTACACGGAAGCCGAGCGGGCCTTGATGCTCGAGAATCTGGCCGGGCAGATCGACCTTGCCAGGCGGCGGCGAGGCGTTGCCTTGCCGATCGCGCTCGCGCCGGCGAGCTTGTTCGATCCGCGCCTGCCCACGACGATCATGCCGGCACCGGGCCCCTTTCGGCCAAGCGACGCGCCGGTTCCCCCGCTGCCGGACGACGACGCCGATATCGCGCTCGCGCCCCTGACGGCGCTGTCGGGCTGGATCCGCACCCGCGCGATCCGTTCGGCGCGCCTGACCGAAATCTATCTGAAGCGGATCGCTCGCATGGGGCCGATCCTGGAATGCATTGCGGTTGCGACACCCGAACTGGCGCGTGATCAGGCTCGGCGCGCCGATGCGAGGTTAGCCGCCGGCGACTATCTTAGCCCGCTGCATGGGATTCCCTGGGGCTGCAAGGACATTGTCGATACAGCTGGAATCGTCACAGGCTGGGGCGCCGAGCCTTATCGCGGCCGCGTTCCAACGAGCGATGCGGCCGTCGTGCGCAAGCTTGAGGCGGCCGGCGCCGTGATGGTCGCCAAGACGACGGTCGGTGCGCTCGCCTATGGCGACATCTGGTATGGCGGCGTGACGCGCAATCCCTGGAATATCGAGGAGGGCTCTAGCGGCTCCAGCGCCGGCTCGGCCTCGGCGACCGTCGCCGGCCTCGTCGCCTTTGCGCTGGGTACCGAGACGCTCGGGTCAATCGTCGCGCCCTCGTTGCGCTGCGGCGCGACGGGCCTGCGGCCGACTTTCGGGCGCGTTTCGCGAGTCGGCGCGATGCCACTGTGCTGGACGCTCGACAAGATCGGGCCAATCTGCCGCGCCGTCGAGGATACCGCGCTCGTGCTTGCCGCGATCAACGGTCATGACGCGGAGGACCCCGTGTCGATCGGCGCGCCCTTCAATTACGAAGCGACGACCTCGTTGAAGGGGCGGCGCCTTGGGTATTTTCCCGCCGACATGGAATCTGCTGAGGCCGACGATCTCGACCGGGCGGCGCTGGAAGCGGCGAGGGGGTTGGGCGTCGACCTTGTTCCGCTTGAGCGGCCCGACCTTCCCTATGAAACACTGATGAGCGTCCTCTTTGCCGAGGCGGCCGCCTCTTTTGAGGATTTGACGCTGAGCGGCCGGGATGACGAACTGACCTGGCAGGAGCCCGGGGCGTGGCCCAATACATTCCGCAAGGCCCGCTTCCTCTCCGCGATCGATCATATCCAGCTCGACCGGTTCCGCCGTCTTGTCATGCAGACGATGGACGAAACGTTCCGTGACGTCGATGCGATCATCGGGCCGCCGCTCATCGGGCCGATGCCGTCATCACAAATTTCACCGGTCATCCCTGCCTCATCTTGCGGTCGGGTTTCCGCCAATCGGAAACGCGTGGCGCGCTGTCGCTGGCGCAGGGACGAATCGATCAAGGCAGCCCGACAAAGGGCCCTGTCCACAGCATCCCACATGGAATCTGCCTGTGGGGGCGTCTGTTCGATGAAGGCTCGGTAATCGAAATCGGCCGCGCGCTTGAAGAAGCACTGAACGTTCGACATCTGAGGCCGCCGCTCGCCTGACGAACGCGCGGCGGCACCTGCTGCGACGAGACGAAGCGCTAGGCGGCGCGCTCGCCATGGCCGAGCGATCTGGCCCGTAATCTGCGTCGGATCGGCCACGCGCAAAGATGCGTCGCGCTCCAGCCCAGCACCAGCGCAAAGCCGGCGACGACGAAAGCCTCAAAGGTTATGGGAACCGCCGGCTCGAAATCCTCGATCGCCTTGGTCGCTGTCGTCGGGTCGAAATTCTCGATGACGCTCACGAGGCGGGTGAGCGGCCCGGCGGTTTGGAAAGCCTCCAGTTGCCGGGCAAGCCGATGGAGGCGATCGACCTCTTCTTCGATGGCGAGGCCGCGCTGGCGCGCCAGATCGTCCGGGTTGCTCTTCAACCGGTCGATGCCTTTGGTTCGCGTCAGCGACTGGGCGGCGGCCTCGCTGTCGAATTGCGTGATCATCCGGTTAAGTTCGTCGAGGGCGCCGCCCAGGCGTTGCCGGTATTGCTGGGCAAATTCCGGCAATTGCGAGCCGACGAGGCTGCACAGCAGGCCGATCGCCAAAGCCAGTCGTCGAACCAGCACTTTTGCCCCCAGTCGCGGCCTCGCATTGCCGCAACAACCTATCGGTGCCTTACGACCGTGTCATGGCCGTATATTGACGGCGCCGGCAGGGCGGCCTCATATCGGCCGCGAGACCTTCGAGCGCGCGAGACGATGAACAAAAACGACAATCGCCTCGGCGCCCGGACAAAGCCGTGGCCGATCTTCCAATCCTTCGCCGGTTGGCGCCGCGCCGATCTCGGCCCCGACGTCGTGGCGGGACTGACTCTGGCGGCGATCGCCGTGCCTGAGCAAATGGCGACGGCGAGGCTTGGCGGTTTTGCGCCGCAGATCGGCTTTCTCGCGATCACCGCCGGTGCGCTCGGCTTTGCCGCCTTCGGTTCGAATCGCTCGATGTCGATCGGCGCGGATTCGACGATCACGCCGATTTTCGCCGGCGGCCTAGCGCTGGTCGCGATGGCCGGCTCGCCCCATTACGCGGCGCTGGCCGCCATGCTCGCTTTGATCGTCGGCGCGATTCTGGTGGTGGGCGGCTTGCTTCGGCTGGGCTGGATCGCCGACCTCTTGTCGATCCCGGTGACGACCGGCTTTCTGGCTGGCATCGCCGGCCATATCATCCTCTCGCAGGCGCCCGCGCTGCTCGGGGTCAAGGCGCCCGGCGGCTCGTTCGTCGATGAGGTCGCCGCGCTGGCCGTCGCTGTGGGGTCCGCAAATATCCTGACTCTCGCGATCGGCTTTGGCGTTTTGACGATCATGCTGCTTGGCGAGCGCATCAACCCACGCGTTCCGGGCGCTTTGATCGCCCTTGTCGCCGCCACCGCTCTTGTCGCCGTCTTCGGCCTCGAAAGTCAGGGCGTCTCGACCTTGGGCGCGGTCGCCGGCGTCATGCCGAGCTTGGAAATACCTGGCGCGTCGCTGGACGATCTGACGCAGATCGCTCCGCTGGCTTTGCTTGTCGCCGTCGTCGTAATGGTGCAGACGGCTGCGACAACGCGAGCCTTTCCGTCCGACCCGGATCAGGGGCCGGATGTAAACCGCGACTTTGTGGGCGCGGGCGCAGCAAGCATTCTGGCGGGGCTTACCGGCGCTTTTCCCGTCAACGCCAGCCCGCCGCGCACCGCCGTGGTTGTCGAGACCGGCGGCGTTTCGCAATTGGGCGCGCTCGTCTGCGCCGCCCTTGTCCTCGCGCTTTCGGCCTTCGGCGCCGGCTTGCTGACCCATGTTCCCCATGCGGCGCTCGCCGGCGTGCTGCTGTTCGTCGCACAAAGGATCATTCGCGTTTCGACGATCCGTGACGTCTGGCGCCAGAGTTTTGCGGAATTTCTGTTGATCGTTGCGACAATGGCGGCGATTCTCTTTCTGCCGATCCAGCAAGGCGTCGGCATCGGCATTGTGCTGTCGCTTCTGCATGGCGTCTGGACGACGACGCGGGCCAAGACGGTCGAATATGCCAGAATTCCGGGCTCGACGATCTGGTGGCCAAAAACATCCGCCGCCCAACCAGGCGAGACTCTGCCGGGCGTGCTGGTCGTCGCGCTGCAGGCGCCGCTGTCTTTCCTCAACGCCTATGATTTCCAGCAGGCGATTCAGGCGCTGGTCGCCGCGCGCGCGCCGCCTGTGCGGCTGGTGGTGATCGAGGCCAATAGCATCGTCGAGATCGACTATACTGCCGCGCGGGTCGTGGGAGGAGGCATCGGCCGGCTGCGCGAGGAGGGGGTCGCTATCGCCTTCGCCCGGCTGGAATCGGTTCGCGCCCAGGAAGCCTTCGCCCGCCTCGGCCTTGAGCGATTGATCGGCGCGGATCGCCTCTTTCACAGCGTCGAGGAAGCCGTGCAGGCGCTGGCGCCCCACGGCGCCGCCTGACGAAGAGAGCCCCGTCACGCCGCCTTCACTTTGCAATGTGACGGTTGGCGCAACTCGCGCGGAAGGGAGCCAAAGCGATGAAAATCTGTTTGGATAAGCGTCATCTTGTCGCCGCGGACCCGATTCGCCTCCGCGCTCCCTCGAACGCGAGAGACGACTAGCGCCGACACGAGGATGACCTTCGATTTCCCGTTGCGATGAGGAGCCATGCGCCTGTGACAGAAATTCTCATCGGCGTCGTCACCATTTCGGACCGCGCCAGCGCCGGCCTCTATGAAGATAAGGGCGGCCCGGGCATCGAGGCGGCTCTGGCGGCGATCCTCGCTACACCCTGGCGCGCCGTTCGCCGTCTCGTGCCCGACGAGCGCCCGGTCATTGAGGGCGCCCTGCGCGAACTCGCCGATGTCGCCAATTGCTCCTTGATTCTGACCACTGGCGGCACCGGCCCATCGCCGCGCGACGTCACCCCCGAGGCCACGGAGGCCGTTTGCGAGCGTATCCTGCCGGGTTTTGGCGAATGGATGCGCGCCAAAAGTTTGACCGAAGTCCCGACCGCCATTCTTTCGCGCCAACTCGCCGGGACGCGGGGCCATACCTTGATCGTCAACCTGCCGGGCAAGCCCGCTGCGATCCGCACCTGCCTCGACGCGGTTTTTCCCGCCATCCCCTATTGCCTCGATCTGATCGGCGGCGACCGGCTCGACACGAACCCGGCGGTATGCAAGGCGTTTCGCCCTAGGAAATAGTGCGCTCGCGCCGCTCCGGCCTCGCAAGGCGAATGGAACGCATCCGTCCGACCCCGTTCGCAAAGACAGCGGGCGTTTATTCGTCCTCACCAGCCTTGGGCGGTGCGGCGGGCGCGTCGGCGCTTTTCTTTTTGCCGCCAGCCTTCTTGGCGCCGGTCTTCGCGCTTATCGGATGCGCCGCGCACCAGCCGGGCAGGTAATTGGCGGCCTCGGTCTTGGCGAGCTCCAGCGCCTGAGCGAGCGACGCCTTGAAGTCTTTCTCGATCGCTTTGTTTTTGATTCTTCGGCGCAAAAAGTCGGCCCAAAGGAATTCGGAGAAAGGCGTGGAATCCTTGGCGAACCCGCCCAGACGCCGCAATTCGCCGGCCAGCGAGCGATAGGGGTCGTCCTTCAGGCCCGCGACCGTCTTCGGCAATTCCGAATAGGCGCGTCGTCGCCCTTTGCCGTCATAGGGATGCGTCCAGGCGCGAAAATCGAGAACCGTCCAGAACGCATCCTCGTCGAGTTGATGCAGGTCGGCGATCACGATCGTGAAAACGCTCTTGATCCCATTATCGTGTAGCGCCCGCGCCAGATGGTGGTGGTCCGTGAGATAGTGCTCCTTGCTGGGGCCGACAATGACCGGAACCATATGGGAATCTAGAAAATTATTGAGTTTCTTGGGGTCGAGGGCGCGCCATGCCTTCCGCTTTTCCTGCACCTCGCGCATCCCCAGCGTCATCTGGGTCGGGCGCAGGCTGAGGATGGGGGTAGGACTGAAAACCGGTTCCCACAAATGGTCAACCACGATTTCCCTCCTGAAAAAGTCCCCAAAGGCCTAATTCCAGCCTGCCGCAATTGGAGCGTTGGGTCAATGAACGGGGGAGGCCCGCGACGTCACGAGAATAGGCCCTCGCGCATGGCCGCTTTCCGCAGCCGGCTGCAATTTGACCGGTCCGATCAAATCATGCTCTGTCCGGCCCAATGGGTCGCCTCTGCGCGCGCCGAATTTCCAGCAACCCCTTGAAGAAACAGATATGCGGCCTGAGCGTTACAACGCCCGCGAGGCGGAACAAAAGTGGCAAAAAATATGGGCTGAACGGGCGACGTTCGAAACGCGCGGCGACGATTCGCGCGCCAAATATTACGTCCTGGAGATGTTCCCCTATCCTTCCGGGCGCATCCACATGGGCCATGTGCGCAATTATGCGATGGGCGACGTCGTGGCGCGCTACAAGCGGGCGCGCGGCTTCAATGTGCTGCATCCGATGGGTTGGGACGCTTTCGGCATGCCGGCCGAAAACGCCGCCATGCAGAACAAAACGCATCCTGCCGCCTGGACCTATTCCAACATCGATACGATGCGCGCCCAGCTCAAATCTATGGGCCTGTCGCTCGACTGGTCGCGCGAGATCGCGACCTGCGACCCCAGCTATTATAAACACCAGCAGAAACTGTTCCTTGATTTCCTTGAGGCTGGCCTTGTCGCGCGCAAGAAATCGAAGGTCAATTGGGATCCGGTGGACCAAACCGTGCTGGCCAACGAACAGGTGGTCGACGGGCGCGGCTGGCGTTCGAACGCGATCGTCGTGCAGCGCGAACTGACGCAATGGTTCTTCAAGATCACCGATTATGCCGAGGATTTGCTTGAAGCGCTCGATGGCCTGGAGCGCTGGCCGGAAAAAGTGCGCCTGATGCAGCGCAATTGGATCGGCCGTTCCGAAGGCTTGTTGGTTCGATTTGCGATCGATCCGGCCAGCGCGCCCGAAATCGCGCGCGAAGCTGGCGCGCAGGAATTGGAAATCTATTCGACGCGGCCCGACACGCTGTTCGGCGCCAAATTCATGGCCTTGGCGCCCGACCATCCCCTGGCGGCGGCCGCGGCCGGATACGACCCGAAGCTGCAGGCCTTTATCGAAGATTGCAAACGCGTGGGAACCTCGCTCGCCGTGATCGAGACGGCTGAGAAGAAGGGCTATGACACGGGGCTGCGTGTCGTTCATCCGTTCGACCCGACATGGCGTCTGCCAGTCTATGTCGCCAATTTCGTCTTGATGGATTATGGAACCGGCGCGATCTTCGGCTGCCCCGCGCACGACCAGCGCGATCTCGATTTCGTCAACGCCTATGGCCTGGGAACGACGCCGGTCGTCTGCCCGCCCGGCGTCGATCCCACTTCTTTCGTCATCGACAAGCAAGCCTATGACGGCGACGGAATCATGATCAATTCGCGCTTCCTCGACGGGATGACCATCGAGGCGGCAAAAAAAGAAGTCGCGCGGCGCCTGGAAGCGCAAAATCTCGGAAATCGACCGCAGGGCCGGCGGCAGGTCAATTTCAAGCTGCGGGACTGGGGCATTTCGCGACAGCGCTATTGGGGCTGCCCGATTCCGGTCATCCATTGCGACGATTGCGGCATCGTGCCGGTTCCAGCCAGCGACCTTCCGGTCGTGCTGCCGCAGGACGTTTCGTTCGATCTGCCGGGAAACCCGCTCGATCGGCATCCGACATGGAAGCATGTCGCCTGCCCGCAATGCGGCGGTTCCGCCCGGCGCGAGACGGACACGATGGATACTTTCGTCGATTCGTCCTGGTATTTTGCGCGTTTCACGGACCCAACGAACGAGAAGTCGGCGACGACGCCCGGTATCGCCGATCATTGGCTGCCGGTGGACCAATATATCGGCGGCGTCGAGCATGCGATTCTGCACCTGCTCTATTCGCGCTTCTTCACGCGGGCGATGCGCCGTTGCGGCTATCTTGCGCTCGACGAGCCCTTCGCCGGTCTTTTCACGCAAGGCATGGTTGTCCATGAGACTTATCGCGCCGAGGGACAATGGATCGCGCCAGCGGAGGTGCGGATGGAACCGGGCCTGGACGGGCGTCGCGCGATTCTGATCGAGGGCGGCGCGGAAATTGAAATCGGCCCGGTCGAGAAAATGTCGAAGTCCAAGCGCAATACGGTCGATCCCGACGACATTATCGCGACCTATGGCGCCGATACCGCGCGCTGGTTCATGCTTTCGGATTCGCCGCCCGAACGCGACGTGATCTGGACTGAGGCGGGCATTCAGGGCGCGTTCAAGCAGACGCAGCGTCTATGGCGGCTCGTTTGCGAGATCGAGCGCATCGTCGGCGCCGCGCGCCCAACCATGCCGGAATCCTTTTCCAGCCAGGCGCTTGCGATCCGCCACGCCGCGCATGCCGCTCTCGCCAAAGTCGAGGATGAGGTCGAGCGGCTGCGCTTCAACGTCTGCATTGCGACGATCTATGAATTGGCCAATATTCTTGGCGCCGCGGTCGGCGCGATCGAGGAAGCGGAGATTGGCGACGATTTGCGCTTTGCTTTTGCCGAGGCCGGAGACATTCTCGTGCATCTGTTCGCGCCGATGATGCCGCATCTGGCGGAGGAATGCTGGTCCGTGCTCGGACGTAAGGGGCTGATCGCCGAGGCCGCGTGGCCGACGGTGGACCGCGCCCTCATCGTGCGCTCGCTCGTCACGATGGCTGTCCAAGTGAATGGGCGCAAGCGCGCGGAATTGACAATCGACCGCGAGACCGACGACAAAACCGTCGAGGCTGCCGCTTTATCTCTCGACGCCGTGCGCCGGGCGTTGGATAATCGGGTTCCCAAGAAGGTTATTATCGTGCCTCAGAGGATCGTCAATGTCGTGGTCTGAGATTCGGCCGCCGCGCGCGGAATGGCGGCGTTTCGCCGTTTTGCTGCTCGCGCTGCCAGCCGGGGGCTGCTTTCAGCCGCTCTATGGCGAGGCCGCCCATCCCGGGTTGGTCGCCGATTTGCAGGCGATCGCCGTTGAGCCGGTCAAGGCCGCCCCGAACGGTCCGCAGCAAAACGATCTCGATCGCATCGACCATTATCTCGGCAACGATTTGATCGCGAACCTTAATGGCACCGGCGTAAGTCCAGAGCCAAAATATCGTCTGACCGTCACCACCTCATTCCAGACGGCCACGCCGACCATTTCTTCGCAGATCGAGGCGGCGAACGCCGCCACCGTGACGGTCGTCGCCAATTATACCCTGAAGCGGGCCGGCGGAGGCGAGACGATGGTGACCGGCGCGGCGAGCAACGTGACCGTCTATGACCGCACCGCGCAGCGTTTCGCCAATTTGCGCGCGCTGCGCGACTCCGAGATAAGACTGGCCAAGTCGCTGGCCGATGAAATCGAACTGCGGCTCGCCGCCTATTTGGGCGACAAAAAATAGCGCCGCCTATTTTTTTCCCTTCGAGGGAAGCTTGAGAGCGCTCGTCCCGCTTCGTTCGGGCGCCGGGCGGCGATCTCCAGGGATTGTTTTCCGACCTTCCCTAGGTTGAATAAACCGGCGCGGCGACCCGCCGCAATCCATGCAAGGATTTGGACTTGCCCCGACTTTTCACGGGCCTCGAAGTGCCTTCCGACATAGCGGCGGAACTCGCGATGCTGCGCGGCGGCATTTCGGGGGCGCGGTGGATCGATGCGGAAAACTATCACATCACCTTGCGCTTCATCGGCGATATCGACGAACGCATGGCGAGCGAGGCCGCCGGCGCGCTTGACGAGATTCGCCGCCCGCCCTTTCTGGTCGCGCTTGAGGATCTCAGCTGGTTTGGCGCCGACAAGCCGCGCGCCATCGTCGTCAGGATCAAGGCGACGGCGCCGCTCGTCGAATTGCAGGCCGATCAAGAGCGGCGCCTGCGGCGCGTCGGCCTGCCGCCGGAGCCGCGCAAATACATACCCCATGTCACGCTGGCGCGGCTGCGATCTTCCTCGCCCCATGCGGTGGCCAATTATTTGGGCATGCGCGGTTATTTTCCCTCGCGCCAATTCGAGGCGAGGCGATTCGCGCTGTTTTCGGCGCGCGAATCAACCGGCGGCGGCCCTTATCTTATCGAGGCGGCCTATGATCTGCGCGCATCGGGGGCGCCGTGAATATGAAAATCGACGTCGAACAGCGCCGCGTGTCGCTCGATCCGCGCGACCCCGTTTTTTTCAACGATCCTTATCCCGCTTATCGCGCTATTCGCGCGGCGACGCCGGTCTTTTTCTGGGAGCAATATGGCTTCTGGTGCTTTGCTCGCCACGCGCAAGTCTCGGCGCTGCTGCGCGATCGGCGTTTCGGGCGCCAGATCCTTCATGTGACGAGCCGTGAGAAACTCGGCTGGAGCGAGCCGCCCGCCCATCTGCGCCCGTTCCTCGATGTCGAAAGCCACTCGCTGCTCGAACTTGAACCGCCCGAGCACACGCGTCTGCGCCACCTTATCAATCGCGCTTTCGTATCGCGGCAGGTCGAGCGCCTGGCGCCGCGCATCGCCGCCCTGGCCAACGAGTTGATCGACCGGTTCGAGACGCGCGGCCGAGTCGATCTCCTCGAACAATTCGCTACCCGCATCCCGGTGATCGTCATCGCCGAATTGCTGGGCGTGCCGGGCCAAATGTGGGAGCGCCTGCTCGAGTGGTCGCATCGCATGGTCGCCATGTATCAATTTGGGCGCACGCGAGAGGTCGAGGACAGCGCGGCGGCGGCAACGCGCGAGTTCGTCGCGTTCTTACGCGGCTATGTCGACGCGCGGCGCGGCGCCAGGACCGAGGATCTCATCAGCCAGCTCATCGGCGTCGAAGCGGACGAGGGCCGTCTCAGCGAGGAGGAATTGATCGCGACCTGCATTCTTTTGCTCAACGCGGGCCATGAAGCGACCGTTCATGGCATTGGCAATGGCGTCAAAGCGTTATTGGAGGGGCGAATCGTTCCCGCTCAGGCCCTTGCGACGCCCGCGGCAAACGCGGCTCTAGTCGAAGAATTGCTGCGCTTTGAAGCGCCGTTGCATCTTTTCACGCGCTATGCGTTGGAGGACGTCGATTACGGCGGCGTCGTTCTACGGCAGGGCGACAAGATCGGCCTGCTCTTGGGCGCCGCCAATCGCGATCCCGAGCGCTTCTCTGATCCCGATCACATTGACGCTTCCCGATCGCCCAATCCGCATGTGGCCTTTGGCGGAGGCATCCACTTTTGCGTCGGCGCGCCGCTAGCGCGGCTAGAAATGGAAGTCGCGCTGCCTATTTTGTTCCAGCGCCTGCCCCGGCTGAGGCTCGCTGAGCGCCCGCGCTATCGCGACAGCTACCATTTTCACGGTCTTGCCGCTTTGCCGGTCGAATGGTGAAGGTGCAAGGGCGAGCATTGTTCAACCGCCTTGCGAAATGCTATACAGCCAGCGCAAGTGGGATCCCAACGGCTTTCGGAGCGAAGCTATGTCCGTCGGCGCAGAGAACGAAACAATGAGCAACGGCTCGTCGGTCGCGACGGGACTGCCGAAGACTGGGGTCTTGCCGACCATGCGCGACGAAGCGGACAGCGATCGGGCCGAGGCGGAGCACAACACGATTTTCGATAGTCTTGTCAAAGTCGAGGGCGAAGTCGCCGGCCTCGTGGCCTATTCGATCTACAAGCAGAATAAGAGAGCTTGGCTGCAAGACTTCATCAAGGCTTCCGGGCGCCCGCCGAGCGAGGCGGAAACGCGGGCCTATATCATTGGCGAGAGCACGGACCGGCGCTTGGCGACTTACCGTCATCTTGCTGAAGCGACGCTTGCTGGACAGGGACCCGAGGCGCCCTCGTCGGCTGGCCGTGCGATGCGCAAGGCCCCGGCCCGGCCGGCGTCTTTCTTCGTGGTTTGGGCGATTGTGCTGGTGGCGGCGATCGCCCTGCTCGCCTTCGCCCTGCATTCGGGTCTGGGCGTCGGCAAATAATCGAGGCGCGGTTCATAAGAATTGCGCACCTTCCATGGCCATGCGCACTTCAAACGTCTGGAATTGCGCGAAAATCGGCGAAATCCAAGCTCTTAGACCCGTGCGAATGACGATCGACATGTCTGACGGCGGCGTCAGCAGGAAATGCGATAATGAGAAATCGGACGCTTCGAGGCGCGCCCTGCTCGTTGGATCGAGGGAGCCGATCACAAAACGCCGCGGCGAGGGGAATTGGGCGAGAATGTCGAGCGCGTCATATCCGAGCGGCGCGGCGCCTTTGTTCGTGACAATCACCAGGCATAAATCCGGCCATCGCCGCGCCAAGGCGAGCGAGGCGACCAGCGATTCCTCCGTCGCATCGGCGTGGAACAGCAGGATCGGTTGAACCAAAGCCGTTCGCGCCTCGTCCATAAAGCCGATCTCATCGATCGTCTCGAGAAAACGGTCGTAGGAGCGGTGCCGGACATCGACGATCTTCGGTGTTTCGTCATGGACCAGCAAACGGTCGAACATCGCGACTTGGCCTTGGACTTTCGCGGCGTCGACGAGCGCGACGGCTTGGGGAAAACGCGCGCCATAGTCGGGCTCCTGCGGATCGGTGTCGAACCCCGTGAAATTCCTGCCGTTGGCGATGAAATAATCGCTCAGCAGGCGCGCGGTCGTGGTTGCGCCGGTCCGCTTATGGGGCGAGCAGCAGATATACACCCTGGTCCTCTGCTGCATGGCCCAGGCCGCGTTTCACTTCTTGTCGGGGGCGCCCGCGATAAGATCGAGCAATCGGATGCGATCGAATTCCTCGGCGATCTTGGCCTGCCACGTGCGAACATAGCCGCGCAGGACGAAGGAATGGGCCGCCGGCCGGCCGTCGCCCGTCTTGTTGGCGACGAAGGTTGAAAAGGGGGTGCCGGCGATCTCAACTTGCTCATAGGCCATCTCGCCGAGCTTGGGGATCGTCAGTCCGTCCGCGCTACGCGTGTTTGAAAAATAGGTCTGGTAGGTCGCGGGATCCCATTCGAAGAACGTCGAGTCATTGACATGATTCTTGACGAGGAAATAATCCGCATCGGCTACGAACGGCGCGGTTTCGGCGATTTCGTCCAGAGAGGCGATCGAGGGGCCGAGCACGTGAAACAAGATGAAGGTGAATTGCCCTTCATGCACCGCTTCGAAAAAGCCGACGTCGCGCAGGGCTCGCAATGTCCGCGCCAAGGAGCCGGCCCGCGTGTCGATAAGCGAGACCTTGACTTGCGCGGTGTTCAGCGTGTCGAGGATTTTCATCTGATCGGACGTCGAATCGATGTCGACGACTTCGGTCATGTCGCCGTGGAACCGCTTCAGCGTGCCGCGCGGGCTTTCCGTATCGAAGGCGCGCGTCAGAATGTTTTTGCCGGTGAGATAGTCGGCGAGCGCGCGCGCGACAGTCGTCTTTCCGACGCCGCCCTTGTCCGCGCCGACCAATATGACTGCTGGCTTCATCTTGGGGGCCCCTTGCGCACGAGGTTTGGCGATCGTTGGCGCTGCGACCGGCGATCGGGCCCCTCGCGCTTTTGATTTTGAGATCGGACGACGGGCCATAGAATATCTCTACCACCGAGGTTCCCGTGACGCGGGATAGGCGAATGGAGCGACAGAAGACAAAGCAAATGCGTCAAAAGTCTGACGCAACATTCCTCTAGCGCGTCCCGCCAGCGCGAGGGATCATCGCACGAGGGTCAGACGCTTGGCGGCGCGGGTCAGTCCCGTGTAGAGCCAACGGTTGCGGTTCTCGCCGAATGCGTAACTTTCGTCGAACAGCATCACATCGTCCCATTGCGAGCCCTGCGCCTTATGGACGGTGAGGGCGTAACCGAAATCGAACTCGTCGGATTCGCGGCGCTGCGGGTAGGGAATTTCCGCTTCGCCGCCCTCGAAGAATTGCCTGAGCACGGCGACCTTGGCGCTCGCGCGGCCCAGATCGTCCTCTGGCTTCAGCGTCATGCGCACGAAATCCTTGCGCATCGCTTGCAACGAGTCGACGCGCCACAGGCTGCCGTTGATGAGTCCCTTGGTTCGATCGTTGCGCAGACAGACCAGCCGATCGCCGGCGACCGGCAGCGGCTCTTTGATTCCTAGGAGGTCGCGAATGCGTCGGTTGTACAGGCGCCGCGTCCTATTAAGGCCGACCAAAACCTGATCGACGCCAAGGACGGCGTCCGCTTCAAGCGCGTCGCGGCGGATCACGCGGGTCTCGCCATACTGGCCGTAGGCCAGCTTACCGCCGTTACGAACTTCAGCCGACAAGCGGATGATCGGATCGTCTTGCGCCTGACGATGGATTTGGGTCAGCATAATGTTCGGCTCGACCTCGGTAAAGAAGCCGCCGCCTTTGATGGGGGGCAATTGGGCGGGATCGCCCAGCACTAGAATGGGCTTGCCGAAAGACAGAAGGTCGCGTCCGAGCTCGGCATCGACCATCGAACATTCGTCAATCACGATAAGGCCGGCGCGGGAGGCGGGGCCGTCATGGTTGAGCGTGAATTTCGGCGCGCCGTCGTCCGCCTCGGTGGCGCGGTAGATCAGCGCGTGGATGGTCGTGGCACCGACGCAGCCCTTGGAGCGCATCACCAATGCCGCTTTGCCGGTGAAGGCTGCAAAAACCGCCTCGCCCTGCGCGCCTTGCGCGATATGGCGCGCCAGCGTCGTCTTGCCGACGCCCGCATAGCCGAACAGACGGAACACCTGCGGCTCGCCCGCGCGCAGCCATTTGCCGACCCGGTCGAGGGCCGATTGCTGCTCGCTCGACCAGTCCATCGTTTGGCGTTCTCCACTCGAGCCCGGCTGGCGTCGAATCCGCCTCGCGACCGGTAAAGGTTGGTTTATGTTTTTCGGATAAATTGGCAATCAGAACGATTGCATCGAAGGCGCCTAGCCTTAGTCGAGTCCGAAGGGTTCGGACTTGAACCGTGTGGCCGCATTACCATATTGGACTGGTCCGGAGCGCTCCCCCGAGCGATTTCGGATCAGGGAGTAAAGTAGGCAGAGCGCTTCCAATGCGAAGGCTTTGCCGGTGAAGCGCCAAAAGGGCTTCGAACATGGTGCGCGTGGCTGCATTGAGTTCTCCGTTACTGCTCGGCTTCGACGAGATCGAGCGTGCGCTCGATAAAGTATCGAAGGCGGCGTCCGACGGCTATCCTCCCTATAACATTGAGAGGATTGCCGGTTCGGGTCCGGCGCGGGAAGTGTTGCGCATTACGCTAGCGGTTGCTGGTTTCGGTCAGGATCAGATCGAGGTCACGCAGGAAGAGAACCAGCTTCTCATCCGCGGTCGCCAGCAGGAGGACAAGTCGCGCTGTTATCTGCATCGCGGCATCGCGGCGCGGCAGTTCCAGCGAAGCTTTCTGCTTGCCGAGGGGATGGAAGTGCTTGGCGCCGAACTTGCGAACGGGTTGTTGTCGATCAATTTGGCGCGCCCGCAGGCCGATAGGGTGGTGAAGAAAATCAATGTTTTAGCGCGAGACTAATGGTTCGCGTGAGTCGGCGGGTTCAATACGGACCGCCTTTTGAGGAGTTAGGAAAATGAACAATCAAGCCAACGATCGCCCGGCGTTGACGCCCCAGGAATTCGCCCATTTGGGCGGCGGCGCGCTGGCCTATGTCAAGACCATTCGTTCGGAAGACGCGCAGCGTCTTTTCCCGCAGGCGCCCGCTATTCGCCCGGGCCTGGAGCTTTACGCGTTGCTTGGAGCGGACGGAACGCCGATCATGCTGACCGATTCCAAGGACGCGGCCATCGCCAACGCCTGGGAAAATCAATTGCAGACAGTGAGCTTGCACTAAGCGGCCCCTTACCCTTCTCCCGAGAATCGGGAGAAGGTGGCTTAAAGCACGTTCCTGGCGGACGCCTGTCGTAAATCGCGAACTTTGGTCGGGTCGAATGAAGGCGGTTCGCCGTAATGCGGCGTAGCCCGGGTTGGGCGTTTCCCCGCAGAACGATTGTGTAAGGCCTGCGCGGGGCTTTCTCCCGTCCGCCGGGGAGAGGCGCGCGCGACTCCAATCTGCTACGGATTTTCCTATGCGCGCGTATCTCGATCTGCTGGAGGAAGCGCTCGATGCCGGCGCCGTCAAGGGCGACCGGACGGGCACGGGCGTCAAATCCCTGTTCGGCCGGCAAATGCGCTTTGATCTGGCCGAAGGCTTTCCGCTCGTCACCACCAAGCGGCTGCATCTGAAATCCATCGTGCACGAACTCATCTGGTTCCTGAAGGGCGACACGAATGTCGCCTATCTCAAGGCCAATGGGGTTCGCATCTGGGACGAATGGGCGGATGAAAAAGGCGATTTGGGCCCGGTCTATGGCAAGCAATGGCGAGCCTGGCAGGGAGCGGACGGACGCGTCTATGATCAGATCGAGGCGGTGCTCTCCGAGATCAAGCGCAATCCCGATTCACGTCGCCTCATCGTCTCGGCCTGGAACGTCGGCGAAATCGCCCAGATGAAGCTGGCGCCCTGCCACTGCCTGTTCCAGTTTTACGTCGCCGGCGGCAAGCTCTCCTGCCAGCTCTATCAACGCTCCGCCGACCTCATCCTCGGCGTGCCGTTCAATATCGCGAGCTATGCGCTGTTGACGCATTTGATCGCCGAGGCGAGCGGGCTGGGCGTTGGCGATTTCGTCCATACGCTGGGAGACGCGCATCTTTATCTCAACCATATCGATCAGGCGCGCGAGCAATTGACGCGAATGCCGCGCGCGCTGCCCCGACTGAAGCTCAGACCCGCGCGCTCGCTGTTCGATGTGAAATACGAAGACGTCTCGTTTGAGGGCTATGATCCCTGGCCGGCGATAAAGGCGCCGATCGCGGTATGAGCGGAGCGCCGATCGCGCTCGTCGCTGCCGTGGCGCGCAATGGCGTGATCGGCGCGGACAACCGCCTCGTCTGGAGGCTCTCCAGCGATATGAAGCGGTTTCGCGCGCTGACCTGGGGCAAGCCGCTTGTCATGGGCCGCAAGAGTTTTGAATCGATAGGGCGGCCCTTGCCGGGCCGCCGGACGATTGTCGTCACGCGCAACGCCGGTTTTGCGCCGGCTGGCGCGCGCGCCGCGCCCGACATCGACGCGGCCCTGGCGTTGGCCGATGAGACCGCCCGCGAGATGGGGGCGGATGAGATCATCGTGGCCGGTGGGGGCGAGATCTATCGCCAAATAATCGATCGCGCCGACCGACTCTTCCTTACGAAAGTCGACCTAGCCCCGGGAGGCGATGTGCTGTTCCCCACCGTCGACCCCGTGCTTTGGCGCGAGGTGAAGCGCGAGCCCGGTGTGCGGACGGACCGCGATGAGGCCGAATTCACCTACGTGGATTATGTCAGGCGCGAAGGGTAGCGCGCGCCATTGAAGCGCTCACCCCGGCTCGACAAACCGCAGCTCTGCGCACAAAGCCGTCGCATGGCGCAGCGCCGCCCCGGTGGCGACGACCATTTGCGGGAGCACGAGCCATTCGAGCGTCCAAGCCGCGCCGGAGCGTTCGTTTTCATGCACGAGGGCCTGATGCTGCGCGCTCAGCAGCGCGGCGTTGAAGCGGGCGAGGGTCACCAGCACTTCCGCCCGTACCGGGTTCGACTTATGCGGCATCGCCGAAGAGCCGCCGCCTTCCGCCAGCTTGACCTCGCCGATTTCATTCTGGGCCATCAACGCGATATCCGCGCCGATCTTGCCGAGCGAGCCCGCGACGAGCGAGGCCCAGGCGGCGAACTCGGCGAGCCCGTCGCGCTCGACGTGCCAACATGGCCCGGCGCTGAGCTCCAGCAGCCGCGCAAGTTCAGCGGCGATCGCCTCGCCCTTGCCGTCTAGATCGCCGCGCACGCCGACCGGGCCGCCGAACTGGACGACGAGCAGACGCGGCCGCAATTCCTTTAGGCGCGCGACATGCCGCTCGAGCGGTTCGAGCCAGCCGCGCAACTTGTCACTCGCGTGGATCGGCAAGGCGCGTTGCATTCGCGTGCGGCCCATAAGTTCGGTCGCGCCCTGGCTCGCCTCTAACGCGCGCAGCAACTCGATCAACGACCCCAACCGCGCCTCGAACAGCGCCAGGATCGGCTTTAGCCGTAAGATGAGACTGGTGTCGACGACGTCCTGGCTGGTCGCGCCGCGATGCACTTCGGCGTCATGTGGCGCGCCGACTTTTGCGCGCAGCAGCTTGATCAGCGTCGGCGCGACGACCCCGTCCTGCGCCGCGCCCTTGGCGAGGGCTGCGACATCGGGCGAGAATTTCGCGCAGGCCGCGCCGATATGCGCCGCCGCTTCGTCAGGGATGAACCCAACCGAGGCTTGCACTTTTGCGAGCGCGCTCTCGAAAGCGAGCATGGCTCGAATGTCGGCCTCGACGGAGAAATAGCCGGCGACTTCCTCGTCGCCGAGCAAGGCCGACAGGATCGGGCTATCGAGGGCGGAAACCGTCATGGGCTGATTCCTCTGGCTCATTCCGGGCGCCGAAGCGACTCTTGGCGTCAAATGTCGAAGAAGATCGTCTCTTGTTCGCCCTGCAGCCGGATGTCGAAGACATAGATCGCCTGGCCGCCCTCTTCGCTGCGCTCAGCGATCAAAGTCGCGATGCGGTCGGGGTGCTCGATGCGGGCAAGGGCCGGACATTCGCCATTGGCTGCCACTTCGTCGGAAAAATACATCCGGGTGTGCAGGCCGAGGTTGATGCCGCGCGCAACGATCCAGAAGGTGATGTGGGGCGCCATCAGGCGGCCATCGACAAAGGGCGCCCGGCCCGGCTTGATCGTCTCGAAACGATATTGGCCTGTCGCGCCGTCGGTCGGCTGGCGGCCCCAGCCGGTAAACGACGGGTCGGCCTGACCGCGCTTTTCCCCAGGGCTGTTGTATAGGCCGGCTGCATCCGCCTGCCAGATTTCGACCAGTGCATCTTTCAGAGGCGCGCCGCCGCCATCGATTACATGGCCCTTGACGGTGATGCGGTCGCCCTTGGCGTTCGGGCTCACTAGCGTCTGGCCGAGATCCCCGCCGTAAATCTCGATCCCCGAATTGTTGGGGGTGGCGCCGATATGGATATACGGCCCGGCGGTCTGCGAGGGCGATTCCTTGAAGCGATAGAGGCTTTGGACCATCAATTCCCCTCCATCCGGTTCTCGAACAGGGTCGAGCGCCGCCCGCGCAACACGATATCGAACTTATAGGCGAGCGCGTCCATGTGGATCGAATTGGAGCGGTCGAGCGCGGCCACCAGGGTCTCAACGGCGCTTCTGTCCGGAATCCCCATCACGATGGGACATTGCCAGATCATCGGATCGCCTTCGAAATACATTTGCGTGATGAGCCTTTGCGCGAAGGCCTGACCAAAAATCGAGAAGTGAATATGCGCCGGGCGCCAGTCATTGACGCGGTTGGGCCATGGATAGGGCCCGGGCCGGATCGTGCGCATCCAATAGCGCCCTTGATCGTCAGTTATCGTTCGTCCGCAACCGCCAAAGTTGGGGTCGAGCGGCGCGATATAGAGCTCCTTCTTATGACGGTAGCGACCGCCCGCATTGGCCTGCCAGAATTCCAGCAACGCGCCAGGCACGCTATGGCCATTCTCGTCCAGCACTCTTCCGTAAACGATGATGCGCGGGCCGACCGGATCGCCCGTCTTGGCCCAATTGCGGATGAGGTCATTGTCATATTCGCCGAGCATGCCATGCCCGAAAACGGGGCCGGTCATTTCGGAAATCGTGTTTTCGAGCGACAGCAAAGCGCGCTGCGGCGAGCGCAGGACCGAGGTTTTGTATTGGGGAGTGAACGGCGGGGGATGCCAGCCGCGATCGCGCTGATAAAACGAACCTTGATCAGTCATCGCCGACAATCCCTTGTGCTGCGCATGATACTCGCTTCTCTATATCGATGAATTTTCCTCGCGCGAACCGGCCTCCGCATTGCCCAAGAATGCGGGCTATTTGCTGGCTTCCCCAGCCATCTCGGCATAGGTCTTCTTAACGATCTTGAACGCCTGATTGGCCGCCGGCACGCCGGCATAGACGGCCACATGCAGCAGCGCCTCACGGATGTCCTCCGGCGTCGCTCCCGTGTTGAGCGTCGCTCTTGTATGCATCGCCACTTCCTCGTCATGGCCGAGCGCGGCGAGCAGCGCCAGCGTGACGATGGAGCGCTCGCGCTTGGTCAGATAGGGCCTCGACCAGACCGAGCCCCAAGCGCCTTCGGTGATGAAAGTCTGGAACGGCTCGTCAAAGGAGGTCATCGCCCCGCTGGCGCGGTTCACATGCGCATCGCCCAAAACGGAACGGCGCGTCGCCATTCCCGTCTCGAAGCGCGCGCTCCTCTTTTCTGGATCGTTCACGGCGAGATTTCCTTCAAATGCGCCTCGATCAGGCCGCGCAGAGTCTCCGGCTGCTCGACGCAAGGGATATGGCCCGCTCTGGCGATAATCTCGAATTTCGCGGCAGGGATCAGGCGGGATAATTCGCGCACCAGTTCGACGGGAGTCGATCCGTCCTGATCGCCCGCGACGCATAGCGTTGGCGCGCGGATCGCCTTGGCGGCGCTCGTCAAATCGGCGTCGCGTATCGCCCCACAGGCGCTTAAGTAACCCGCCTGCGGCGTGCGCGTCATCATCGCGCGCCAGCCGGCCAGATCGTCAGCGAAATTGTCGTGGAAATGGCGCGTGAACCAACGCTGCATGACGCCATCGGCGATCGCTTCGAGTCCGCCCGCTTCGACCGCCCCGATGCGGCCCGCCCAGAATTCCGGCGTGCCGATGCGATGGGCAGTGTCGCACAGAATGAGCGAGGCGACCAGATTTGGGCGCAAGCGATAGAGCTCCTGCGCGATCATGCCGCCGATCGACAGGCCGACGATTGTCGCGTTGCGCACCTGCAAGCCATCGAGCAATGCGGCGAGGTCGGTCGCAAAATCGGCTATGGCGGCCTCGCCCGGCCGAAGCTCGGAAAGGCCGTGCCCGCGCTTGTCATAGCGGATGATGCGCGCATCTTGCGCGAGCGGCTTTGCGACTTCGTCCCAAATACGGAAATCCGTGCCTAGCGAATTGGCGAAGACGATCGGTTGCGCGGCGCGCGGCCCCTCGTCGGCGTAGTGGATCACACCGCCATTTGCCCGCACAAACGCCATGCCCGCTCCTCCCGCCGCGACGCTAAAGCTTCGCACGGCGCCGCGACCCATGACAAATGGACGCAGAAAGGTCCCATATCGAAGGTCGTAAGCCCGGATCAAGCCATAATCAGGCTCGTGGCCTAGACTGCCGAAGACGCCTTCAACCCGATCGGCGCCCAGGTCCTTCAGATTTGCCCGACGCGCAATTTATAAAAGATATGATGGCCGATACGGTCGACGCGCTGAAGCGTGCTCGCCCAATAGGGCATCACGTAGTTTGCGTGGTAATTCACGGCCTCGCCGACCAGCGGATTGTATGTGACGCCGCTGGTGACGTCCTTGGCGATGCGAACCGCGACCGCCCATGGGCCGGGCTCTTCGATGCGCAGCGACTTGCCTTCGCAGGCGAAGGAGAATTGGCAGGCGAACGGGCGGTTGCGGTCCTGATAGACGACGCCGCAAACATTGGCGGGATAATTGCCGCTGCGCACGCGATTGAGCACGACCTGGGCGACCGCCGCCTGGCCGTCCTCGGGTTCGCTGCGCGCCTCAAAATAGATCGCCTCGGCAAGGCAACGCTGCTGGCGATCGGAATCCTTAGGGTCGATCAGTGCGGCATAATTGGGGGGATCGCCAGCAGCGCTCTTGGGCGCCAGCGTCGTCTCGGGGGCGGCTTTGGCCGCGACGATGATCGGCACGCCGTCGTTTGGCGTCGGGGTCGAAGAGTTCAGCGCGATGTCGAGGGGCAGGCTGGGCGTTGCGCCGTCGTCGAAGCTCCGGCCGCCGTCGGCCGATGTCGCGGGCGATTGCGCCGGCCCTGCGCCGGCGCCTATTCCTTCGTTGGCGAGCGCTGGCGCCAGAGGGATGGGCGAATCTTGGCCGGCGGGTTCGCCATCGGAGGCTGGCCCGATGGAGGCTCGCCCTATGCTTTCTGCGTTGCCATGATTGAGCCGTGCGTCGAAGCCGGGGCGCAACCCGATGAAAGGGTCGCCCTTGCGCGCGCGGTCGATCGTCGGCAATGCGATTTTGGCTTGTTTAAGATCCGCTCGGGGCTCGATCTCATCGTCGACAGCGGACAAATCTTCGGGAGAGCCGAGCGTAAGTCTCGCTTCGAGTCGAAGATTTTCGGCGCTCGCGCGCTCGAAAAGATCGCCAGGCAGATGGAAAGCCGATGAAAGCATGGCTTCGCGCATTGGAGTGGCGGGCGCCCGCTTGGCGAAGCTGGCGCCCCGCGAAGAATCCTGGCCGGCTTCCGCCGTAATCGAGACCAGGAAGCCCAGCGCGATGCACCAAGGGGACACTACCGTGCAAGCCCAGCCTAACCGCGAGCGACCCATACTCAACTCACGCGAAGTTTGATTGCCATTACAAATCGCCGCCGGAACAGCCGACGACCGAGGGCGTCAGGATCAATTCGAACGGTCTTATTTATCGCGGCTTAACATTGCGCTGGGGTTACCGACGGCGCCGTCCGCCTGTCCCGGAATGGTCCAATCACGTTCGAGCGGCGGAGAGACGCCTAAAAACTCGGCGGCGTGCAGGCAGACACCAGCAACAGTTCCGTATCGCCGATATTATGGAAGGAATGGGGCTTGCGGCTGTCGAAGGAATAGGCGTCGCCGGGGCCAAGCTGATAGCGGCGGCCATCGACTTCCAACGCAAGCCGCCCCTTGATGACGATGCCGGCTTCCTCGCCCTGATGGGAGAGCATCTTTTTGCCCGATTGCGCGCCCGGTTTGTACCGCTCATGGATCATCTGCAGCGCGTGACCCTGCAAGTTCGCCCCGATCTGGCGATAAGAGACCGCGCCTCCGGCGATTTCGGTCAGTTCGTCGGCCTCATAGGTCACCCTGTCCCGATCGTCCTCGCTCGATGCGAAAAAGTCGGCGATGCCCGCGCCTAGGGCCGACAGAATTTGCTTGAGCGCGGAAATCGACGGACTGACGCGATTGGCCTCTATCATCGAGATCGTGGCGTGGAGACGCCCGCCCGCCGCCCGAGTTCGCGCTGCGACAGGCCCAGCCGCAACCGCCGCTGACGCAGGCGCTGGCCGATTCCAAGGTCGCGGTCGGGACTGTTCATGTGTTAAGTATTTAGAACGAAATGAACAGGCTTTCAATTGGACAAAACAACCCGGCGCTGGCACTGTTCAGAAAATCGATCATTGCCGGGATGGCTTTTCCCCAATTGGAGACGATCATGTCCACTGCCGCCGCGCGGGTCGAAGTTCCCAACGATCTCGAAGCTTTCTGGCTCCCTTTTACGCCCAATCGCGCGTTCAAGAAGGCGCCGCGACTCATCTCCCGCTCGAAGGATATGCATTATTACACGCCGGAGGGCCGCGAGATCCTTGATGCGACCGCCGCGCTCTGGTGCTGCAACGCGGGCCATAATCGCCCTCCTATCGTCGCGGCCATCCAGCGCCAGGCGGGCGAATTGGACTTCTCGCCGACGTTTCAGTTCGCCCACCCGCTCGTATTCTCGCTCGCCGCGCGCCTGACGGCGATGGCGCCGGGCGACATCGACCATGCGTTTTTCACCAATTCCGGCTCCGAAGCCTGCGACACCGCGCTGAAAATCGCGATCGCCTATCACAATGTGCGCGGGCAGGGATCGCGCCAGCGTCTCATCGGGCGCGAGCGCGGCTATCATGGCGTCGGCTTTGGCGGCATTTCTGTCGGCGGCATGGTCAACAACCGCAAATTCTTCGGCTCGCTGCTGGCCGGCGTCGATCATCTGCCCGCAACCTACAATCGCGAACATCAGGCCTTCACCAAGGGCGAGCCGGAATGGGGCGGCCATCTGGCCGACGATCTCGAGCGCATCGTCGCGCTGCATGACGCCTCGACCATCGCCTGCGTAATCGTCGAACCGATGGCGGGCTCGACAGGCGTTCTGCCGCCCCCCAGGGGCTATTTGCAGAAGCTGCGCGCGATTTGCGACAAATACGGCATCCTGCTCATTTTCGACGAAGTGATCACCGGTTTTGGACGTCTTGGCGCGGCCTTCGCCGCCGAACGCTACGGCGTCATTCCTGACATGATCACTTTCGCCAAGGGCGTCACCTCGGGGACGGTGCCGATGGGCGGCGTGCTCGTTCGCAAGCATATTTACGATGCCTTCATGAAAGGGCCCGAGCACGCGATCGAGCTCTTCCACGGCTACACTTATTCGGGCCACCCGCTCGCTTGCGCCGCGGCGTTGGCCTCCCTCGACGTCTATCGCGATGAGAAATTGTTTGAGCGCTCCAAGACGCTCGAGCCTAAATGGGGCGATGCGCTGATGAGCCTGAAGGGTCTACCCAACGTGCTGGACATCCGCTGCGTTGGGCTGACTGGAGCGATCGATCTTGCCCCCTCGAGCGGCGGGATAGGCGCGCGCGGTTATGCGGCGGTCGAGCATTCGTTTCACCAAGCGGGCATCATGATTCGCATTTCGGGCGATACGATCGAACTGACCCCGCCATTGATTATCAGCGAGGACCAGATCGGCGAAATCGTCGACAAGGTCGGTCAGACGATCAAGGCGGTCGCTTAAAGCACGGAGCCCGGCCTACCTATCTAGCTTCATAGGCGGCGAGCGGGGCGCTCAAGCCCTTGCTGTTTGTCCGCGCTCTGTTTACGGGAGGAGCCAACAGCGGGGTTTGCGCGCAAACGATGGGTCTTTATCTCCTTCAGCGTTTTGTTCTGCTACTGGCGACCCTGGTCTTCGCCTCCATCGTCGTCTTCGGCGTGCTGGAGATTCTGCCCGGCAATGCCGCGCAAGTGATGCTGGGGGCGAGCGCCACGCCCGAAACGGTCGCCGCGCTAGCGCATAAGTTAGGGCTCGATCAGGGCTTTCTGGTGCGCTATCTGGCCTGGATCGGCGGCGCCGCGCATGGTGATTTCGGGCTTTCCTATGCCTATGATTCGCCGATCGGCGCTTTGATCGCCCAAAGACTGGCCGTCAGCGCGCCATTGGCGCTGATCGCGATGCTGATCACCACAATCGTCGCGCTGACGGCAGGCGTATTTGCGTCGCAGCGACGCGGCAAGAGCGGCGACGTCGCCGTGATGGCGGCGAGCCAGATCGGGCTGGCGGTGCCCAATTTCTGGTTCGCCATCTTGCTCGTTCTGGTCTTTGCGGTGCATTGGCATATCGCGCCCTCGGGCGGCTTTCCCGGTTGGGAGGCGGGCCTGAGGCCGGCGCTCGGCGCGTTGATCCTGCCCGCGCTCGCCTTGGGCTTGGTGCAGGCGGCGATTCTAACGCGTGTGACGCGCTCGGCGCTGCTCGAAGTGCTGAATGAGGATTTCATCCGCACCGCCCGCGCCAAGGGCCTCTCGGCGCGCGCCACGCTTTGGCGCCACGCGCTGCCTAATGCGCTGACGCCGATCCTCACCATTATGGGGCTGCAATTCGCCAATCTCATCGCCGGCGCCATCATCGTCGAGAGTGTGTTCACCTTGCCCGGCATCGGGCGGCTGATCTTCCAGTCGATCGCCAATCGCGATCTGCTCGTTGTCGAAGATTGCGTGATGCTGCTGGCGGCCATCGTCATCGGCGTGAATTTCCTTGTCGATATCGCCTGCGCCGCAATCGACCCGCGCTTGCGCAGGCGCGTGTCATGAGCCGCGACAGTTTCGCCGCCCGCGCCCGGCGCAACGCGAGTTTCGCGGTGGGAGCCGCTCTCGTGGCCATGCTGATCCTGGCTACCGCTTTGTCGCTGGTCTGGACGCCCTATCCGCCGGGCGCGATCGACGTGCCGCATAAACTGCTCGAGCCCTCGTTCGCCCATTGGCTTGGCACGGACTCGCTTGGACGCGACATCGTCTCGCAATTGCTGGCCGGCGCGCGCGTGTCGATCCTGGTCGGCGTCATCGCGGTCGGCATCGGCTTGATCTTTGGCGTTGCGCTCGGGCTCGCGGCGGCTTCCGCCAAGGGAATTGCGGAAGACATCATCATGCGCCTGTGCGATTTCACCTTCGCCTTTCCCGCTCTATTGCTGGCGATCATGTTCACGGCGGTGCTGGGGGCCGGCATCGTCAATGCCATCCTCGCCATCGGCATTTTCAACGTGCCGGTTTTCGCCAAAGTAACGCGGGCCTTGGGCAATAACGTTCTGGCTCGCGATTATGCGATGGCGGCGCGCGCGGCCGGCAAGGGGCCGATCGCCATCGCTTTCGAACATGTGCTGCCTAACGTCGCCCCGGCCCTCATCGTGCAGGCGACGATCCAGTTCGCTATCGCCATACTCGCCGAAGCGGCATTGTCCTATCTGGGGCTTGGCGCACAGCCGCCGCAGGCCTCCTGGGGGCGGATGTTGAGCGATGCGCAGCAGCTGATGTTTCTGGCGCCCCGCCTCGCGGTTTTCCCGGGCCTCGCCGTCGTGCTAGCCGTGCTCGGGCTCAATCTCCTGGGCGACGGCTTGCGCGATCTGCTTGACCCGCGTCTGCGGGCGAGGCGCTGAAATGCTGCTGGAAGTCGCCAATCTCAATATCGACCTGCCGACCGCGGATGGCGCGCGACGCATCGTGCGCGAAGCCTCGTTCACGCTGGATCGCGGCCAAACGCTTGGCATCGTCGGAGAATCCGGGTCGGGCAAGACGATGACGGCGCTGGCGCTGATGGGCCTGCTGCCGGACGGCGCGACGACTTCGGGGGCGATCGTTTTCGAGGGGCGCGATCTGACGAGGCTGAGCGAAGCGCGGATGCAAGAGCTGCGCGGCGACCGCATCGCGATGATTTTTCAAGAGCCGATGACGGCGCTCAATCCGCTCCATTCGATTGGGCGCCAGATCGCCGAGCCGCTGATCCTGCACCGCGGTCTTTCGAAAGCGGCGGCGCGCACTCAGGCGGTGAAATTGCTGGAGCGCGTGGGTCTGGCCGATCCGGCGCGGCGCGCACGCGCCTACCCGCATGAGCTTTCCGGCGGCCAGCGTCAGCGGGCGATGATCGCGATGGCGCTGAGCTGCGAGCCGCGCCTCGTTATCGCGGATGAGCCGACCACGGCCCTCGACGTTACGGTGCAGGCGCAGATCCTCGATCTCATCGCCGACCTTGGCGAGCAATCCAACATGGCGCTTATTTTGGTGAGCCACGATCTGGCAGTCATCGCGCAAAATTGCGCGCGAGTGCTGGTGATGTATAGCGGCATGACGATGGAAAGCGGTCGCACGCAGGATGTTCTGGCGCGGCCGGCGCATCCCTATACGAAGGCTTTGCTGGAGGCGCGCCCGCGGGTCAGTGCGCCGCGCGGCGAGCGCCTGCACGCGATTGCCGGCGCGGCGCCATCGGCCGACGCAATGCCGAAGGGATGCCCGTTTGCCGGACGATGCCCGCTAACGATCGAAGCCTGCCGCCTCGCCCCTCCCGCTCCGGTAACGCTCCGGGGCGATCACACCGCTCGATGCATCCGAATTGACGCGGCGGAGCGGTTGGCATGAACGCGCCACCCGTCGACCCGCCCCTGCTCGAAATCCTTGATCTTGTGAAAGTCTATCACCTCCCGCGCCAGAATTTATTCGCTTCAGCGTCGCAATTGCGGGCGGTGGACGGCGTCAGCTTCCGCGTGACTGCCGGACGCTCCTTCGGCATTGTCGGCGAATCGGGGTCGGGCAAATCGACACTGGCGCGCGCCGCGATCGCTCTGGAGGCGCCGACTTCCGGCGAGGCTCGGCTCCTAGGCCGCGCGATGAATCTCGCGCCGCGCGCGGAACTGCGCAGGATGCGCGCGCATATGCAGATGATCTTCCAGGACCCTTACGGCTCGCTCGATCCGCGTCAGAGGATCGAGCGCATTATCGCCGAGCCGCTTGCTTGCCTCGATGGAATTTCGCGCGGGCAGAGCGCGTCGCGGGTTGCCGAAGCGCTGGCGGCGGTCGGCCTCGGCGTCGGCGACGGGCGTAAATATCCTCATGAATTCTCCGGCGGCCAGCGCCAACGCATCGCGATCGCGCGCGCGCTCATCACGAGGCCCAAGCTCGTCGTGGCGGACGAGCCCGTTTCCGCGCTGGACGTTTCGATCCAGGCGCAAGTGCTCAATCTGATGACCGATTTGCAGCGGCAATTCGGCGTCACCTATCTGCTGATCAGTCACGATCTGGCGGTCGTCGAGCATATTTGCGACGAGATCGCGGTCATGTATCGCGGTCGGTTCGTCGAAACTGGGCCCAGCGAACAACTGCTTGGATCGCCCGCCCATCCCTACACGCGCGCGCTGATCGACGCCGCGCCCAAGCTGCAGACCGCGCGCCGTCGCGCGCCCGCCCCCGCATTAGAGGGGCCGCGAACCGGCTGCGCCTATGCCTCGCGCTGCGCGCTCGTCCAGGCAAAGTGCCGGGAAGAAGCGCCAGAATTGCGCGCGCTCGCCGACGCTCGCCAGGCGGCGTGTCATTTTCCTCTATGAATCAGGCCTCTTGTCAGGTTGCGGCAAACGCATCCAAATATTTCCGCGCAACCCTCTTGCGGCGGCATATTGCCAACCCAATGTAAATATGCGTTACATTGCTTTCGCTTCAGGCGGGGCGTGTTCATTTGACGGAGGCTCTTCATGAGCACGGTTCAGGGTGCTGTCGGCGGTTCGAACGGGGCGCAGGATTTTGGGTTCCGCGGTTGGCAAAGCGCGTCATGGCGCGGGCGCAGTTGCGGGGCAAGTCGCTGGTCGGTTTTCGAAATCGTCGCAATGGTTCTTGGCTTTATCGTGTTTTGGCCGATTGGATTGGCGATCCTCGGTTTCAAGGTTTGGCAGCGCAAGTCCGGCTATCCCGGCGATCTGCAAAGCGCCGCCCAGGAAAAGTGGCGCGACGCGCGCAATGCTATGTCGGGCGGCCATTGGCAGGGGCGGCGCGGCTATTATGCGGCCTCGACCGGCAATTCAGCGTTCGACGACTGGAAAGCAGCGGAAATTGCGCGGCTTGAGGAAGAGCGTCGCAAACTGCAGGAAGCGCATCGGGAATTTTCAGCGTTCGTCGACAACATTCGTCGCTCGAAGGATCGCGAGGAATTCGAGCGCTTCATGAACGAGCGCCGCAACCGCCCGGCCGATGGCCCGCTCAATCAGGGTCCCGCCGCGTGACGCTGGCGCCGTTGCTGGCCGGTCCAGCAATCGTCGTCGTTCACACATTAGCCGCAACCGCAGCGCTTATCACAGGCGCTGCGGTTCTTTTTTTGCGCAAGGGCACGCCGCTGCATAAGGCGCTCGGTCGCCTCTGGGCTGCAACCATGATGCTGGTCGCCGCCATTTCGCTCGGCATGACCGCATCAATCCCGGCCATTTCAGCTATATTCATCTTCTTTCGGTCCTGACGCTCGTCAATATTCCCTATGCGATCTGGATACGCCGGCGCGGCAATGTCGCCGCATGCCTGGGCGATGTCGTCCAACTATGCCGGGCTTCTCGTTGCCGGTGCGTTTACGCTTGTCCCTGGACGCCTCATGCACGCGGTAGTGTTTGGCTAGGCCCTCCTTCAAGAGAAAATCGGCGTCGCGCGAGAGGCGACCGCGCTGTTTTGGCGCAGGCCGCTATCGCCCGGACGGCATGAACCTACGCCGGGGCGTGCTTGACGGGCCACAGTTCTTCGGGTTGCTATAGCGCTCCAAATTCACGTCGCCGTCGAGCGGCAAGGAGCTGAAATGCGTAATTCCCTTGGCGTTATCGTCGCGGCAAGCGCCGCTTTATTCGCTTGGGGCGCGCTCGCTGCGCCCAGAGATAGCGTGACGATCGGCATGGTTCTGGAGCCTCCGGGGCTCGATCCGACGACGGGCGCGGCGGCGGCGATCGGCGAAATAACTCATTACAATATTTTCGAGGGCCTCACTAAAATCAACGCCGACTTTTCGGTGACGCCATTGCTCGCCGAAAGCTGGAGCCTCTCTTCGGATCTCAAGACGTTGACCTTCAAGCTGCGCAAGGACGTTCATTTCCAGGACGGCGAGACGCTTACCTCCAAGGACGTAAAATTCTCGTTCGAACGCGCGGCCGCGCCAGATTCCACGAACAAAGAAAAAGCCTTCTTTGCGTCGATCGAGGCGATCGACGCTTCCGATCCCGGCGCCGTGTCACTCAAATTCAAACAGCCGAGCTTCGACGCCTTGTTTCATTTGGGCATGAACACCGCGGTCATCGTCGACCCAAAGAGCGCGGCGGCCGATGCGACCAATCCCGTCGGCACCGGCCCCTATAAGTTGGCTAACTGGACAAAGGGCTCGTCGATCACGCTGGAAAAATGGGATGGTTTTCGCGGCGCCTCGAAGATCTCCATCAACAAGGCGACGTTCCGCATCATCAATGATCCCTCGGCGGAGGTTGCAGCATTGCTGGCCGGCGATGTCGACGCGTTTCCGCGCTTTCAAGGCCTGGAAAGCGTCGGGCAATTCCAGAGCGACCCGCACTTCAAGGTGACGGTCGGCGGCACCGAGGGCAAGACGATCCTCAGCATCAACAACAAGAAGAAACCGCTCGACGATGTGCGGGTTCGCCGCGCCATCGCTTACGCGATCGACCGCAAAGCAATTATCGATGGCGCACAGAACGGTTATGGGACGCCGATCGGCAGCCATCTGACCCCGACCGATCCTGGCTATGTCGACCTGACGGCCGAATATCCGCATGATCCGGCCAAGTCCAAGGCGCTACTGAAGGAAGCGGGCGTTGCAACGCCCTTACAGCTTTCGTTGATCCTTCCCCCGCCCGCCTATGCTCGCAAGGGCGGCGAGATTATTGCGGCGGAACTGGCCGAAGTCGGCATCGAGGCGAAAATCGAGAACGTCGAATGGGCGCAATGGCTATCGGGCGTCTACAAAGACAAGAATTTCGACCTGACGATCATCAGCCATGTCGAGCCGCTGGACATCGGCATCTATGCCAATCCCAGCTATTATTTTCAATATGACAATCAGGATTTCCGCGACATTATCGCCAAGCTCACCGCCGCGCCCGATCTTGATACTTTCAAGAAATATATGGGCGATGCGCAGCGCAAGCTTGCCGACGACAGCGTCAACGCATTCCTGTTCCAGCTGCCGCAGGTCACCATCGCGGATGCCAATCTGAACGGTCTGTGGAAGGATTCGCCCATCTTCGCCAACGACCTTTCGGCTATGTCCTGGAAGTAGGCGACCCTTCTTCTTGGCTGACGCTGCACCGCCGCGCCTCCTCTTCTTCGCCTGCAGGGGAGGCGTTGGCTGGCTTTGCCGTTATTTAGGGCGTCAGCGCCGCAAAGCCTAGCTTTGCTCAGATTTTGGAAATCATGCGACCGCACCAACTTTCCGCCACTGAGCTTCTGGCCGCCTATCGCGATCGCAGTCTTTCGCCGCTTGAAGCGATGAAGGACGTGCTCGATCGGGTCTCCGCATTCGAGCCTCACATAAGGGCGACCTACCTTCTTAACCCCGAACGCGCGCTGGAAGAGGCGCGGGCTTCAGAAAACCGCTGGATTCGTGACGCGCCGCTAGGCGCGCTCGACGGGGTGCCGACGACGGTCAAGGAGAATATCGCCACCAAAGGCGCGCCTATTCCGCTCGGCACGGCGGCGAGCGATTTGACCCCAGCGGCTCGAGACGCCCCGCCTGCGGCCAGATTGCGCGAGGCGGGCGCGATCCTTTTTTCCAAGACGACCATGCCCGACTACGGCATGTTGTCGTCGGGATTGTCGAGCTTCCACGCGCTGGCCCGCAATCCCTGGAATTTGAGCCGCAATCCCGGCGGTTCGTCCGCAGGCGCGGCCGCTGCTGCGGCGGCGGGATACGGGCCGCTCCACGTGGGCACCGATATCGGCGGGTCCGTGCGATTGCCCGCCGGCTGGTGCGGCATTTTCGGGCTCAAGCCAAGCGGCGGGCGCATACCCATCGATCCTCCCTATATCGGGCGCGTCGCGGGGCCGATGACGCGCAACGTCGAGGATGCGGCGCTACTGATGGCCGCTCTCGCCCGCCCGGACGAGCGAGATTTCATGAGTCTGCCGCCACAGGCATTGGATTGGCGCATCGAGCCCGCGCCCTTGCGAGGACTGCGGATCGGCCTCTTGCTGGATGCCGGCTGCGGCGTTCCCCCGACTCCCGAAGTGCGCGGCGCGATAGAGGCGGCGGCGCGCGATTTTGCCCTGGCGGGCGCCCATGTCGAACCCATGACGCCATTCCTGACGCAGGAAATGCTCGACGGGCTCGACCGGTTCTGGCGCATGCGCTCGCTGATCGACATCAACGCGCTGTCGCGAGACAAAAGAGAGAAAATCTTGCCTTTCATCCACGCTTGGGCGGAATCGGCGTCTACTCTGTCGACCGAGCAATTGTTCCACGGCTTCAACCAGAGGATGGCGATGGGCAAGGCCGCGGTGGCAGCAACAATTCCGTTCGATTTCCTGTTGTCGCCGACCGCGCCGATGACCGCCTATGCTGCCGAATTGCCCTCGCCCAGCAACGATCCGCTCAATCCCTTCCCGCATATCGGCTTTACCGTCGCGTTCAACATGTCGGAACAGCCGGCGGCCTCGATCAATTGCGGCTATGACGCGCAGGGACTGCCGATCGGGTTGCAGATCATCGGCAAGCGGTTTGATGATGTCGGCGTGCTTGCTGCATCGCGCGCCTTCGAAGAAATGCGCCGCGAGCAGTCCCGCGCATGGCCCGAGCCCCCGGCGCCTAATTAGGCTTTTAAAGATTTAACCGACTTCGCGCAGGATACGGACATTCTATTTGGCTTCAGCGCGGATTTTGGGTGGTGCAGCTTCCTTGGCGACGTCTGGCGGTCCTGGCGGCGGGCCTGGGTCTGGGCCTGGGCGCGTGGCTTGTCATGCGCCTTGTCGCGCCGGCGGCGAGCCCGCTTGTACTTGATCTCGTCGCCGTCATGCCTTTGGCCTGCTGCGGCTTTCTGGCGTTTGCGCTCGACCAAAGGGGGATTGAAGACCTGGTTTGGATCCTCGTCAGCAGCGCGATCGCGACGCTGGGCGCCGCCATGACGATCCAAGACCCCAAACAGGCGGGCGTTCTGTTTGGATTCGACTCGCTCGTTCTGATAGTCGTGGGCGTCTACAATTTGGCCAAGGCGGCGCATTGGCGTTGGGTAGGGCTCGCTCCCGGAAATTGGGCGATCGGTGTGGGTCTCGTCGCCATACTCGCGCTCTACAGCCTTTATTATGTCGCGACCTCGCACGATCTGATGTTTGGCGACTTCATGTATCGTCGGGCGGAGGCGATCATACTCGCGTCCATCCTCGACCAGGGGCAATTGGTCGTTGTCCTCAGGCTGTTCGTCAATTCGATGAAGGAAGAATATTCGCTTCTGCCGGCTCTCGCGCCCGGCCTTGTGCTCGCCGCCACTTCGCCTTTATCGCGGGCTTGGTATCAAGGCGCGGTAATCGTTCTTTACGCCGCGCCCGCCTATGCCGCGCTCGGCATTCTTGCTCGGGATTTAGCGCAACGCGCAGGGCCTCGACGACAGGCGGCCATCAGCCGCTCGTCGATTCTGGCGCTGGCGATCGCCGCCGCGTTTGCCGCTTATCCCACGGGAATGGCGGTCGTGGCCCGCGGCATGCCCGATATCGGCGGACTCGTATTCGTGGTCGCTGCTGCACGCCTCAGTGATCGGCTGGCGCGGATTCTGGCTTTGCCGCCTGGGCATGACGCGCGAGTCGGCGCACTCGTCCGCCGCGTCTCGCTCGCGCTGGCGCTTTGTCTTTTCGGAATGTCTCTGTTTCGTCGCTGGTACGCCTTCGCCGCCGTCGGCATCCTAGCGATGCTCGCGCTCGAAGCCGCGTTGCTTGCGGTTCGCCGGGGCGTCGGATTCCGCTGGCGCGAGGCGATAAGCGCCGCGGCGCTGGGTGGCCTCATCCTTCTTGCCCTTGGCGCTCCAATCCTCATCGACTGGCTGCATGATCCGCGCACCCACGATTACGCGGCGATCTACGCGGCCTATAGAAAAGAACCTTCCGTCGTCGTCGCGGACATATTCGAATGGTACGGCGCCGCGCTGCTCGTCGCGGCGGTCTGCTGCGCGCTTTTCCTTGGCTTCTTCTCGCGCGATCGGCGTTTGCTGCGTCTGACCTGTGGCTCGTGCCTGATCGCAACATTCCTGTTCCTGCGCATTCAATCGCCGGCCGTCCATCATGTCTATCTCTTGACGCCGGCCTTCGCCGCCTCGATCGGCGCGGTCCTTCTCTTGCTGTTCGAGCGGTGGAAATTTGGCGCGCTAGCCGCCCTGGCGGGACTGGCCATCTTCACCCTGACGCCGGCAATCAGCTCCTGGGCGCCGCCGGGCCTCGCGCCGACAGCGGGGCAGCCGCCGGCGCCGCGCACCGACCTTGCCGAACTTCGGCGCCTGAAGGGCTGGATCGACGCTCACGCAGCGCCCGATCATCGCTATTGCGTTTTGGGTTCGAGTTACACGATCAACGACGCGCTTGTCGAGGAACTCTGGCAGTTGGACCCCAAGGGTTCGCCGCTTGTCGAGGACGAGATGTCGAGAACCGATGTCGGCATGGCGCATGTCGACACACGCGACGGGCCGCCGGTCGAAAAGCTGAAGGAATGCGCCCTCATGCTGGTGGGCGATCCCGTTCAGACCCATCTTGTGCCCGCCTATCAACAGAATGTGATCGTGCCGGCCAGCGAAATGCTGGCGGGCGTGGGGATCGGCGCCAATTACCGCCGCACCGGGGAGGCGTTCGCTCTCGAAAAGGGCGTGAAGCTGGTCGTGTTCGAGCGAATCCGTCCGCTTGGCGACGAGGACATTGCGGCGCTGCAAGCGCGCTGGCGTGACGCGCGCGAAAAAAACGCCGGGCTGCGCGGGACGAGCTCGGATTGAACCTGTTCGGAGCGAGCCGGCTTCAATCCCGTCTGGAGAATCTCATTCCCCTCGAGACGACCGATCCAGCCCCAGGACATAGTCGATCGCGATCTTGCCCGGCCCGAAAGTCATGATCGCCAGCGCCATCGCGGCCCAGGGCAGATGGAAATTGGCCCAGCCATCGGGAACGGTGAGCTGGATGATCGCCGTAATGCCGAGCAAGCCGAGAGCGGCATAACGTGCACCCAGGCCCAAGACCAGCAGAACAGGGAAGCCGACCTCCGCGATGCCTGACAGAGTCGCGACGAGTTCGGGAGCGGGATAGGGAATCTCGGCGCCAAAAATATGAAGTTTGAATTCTTCGGCGAACAACTGCTTGGCGCCGAAGGAAATGTTGAGAAACCCATCCCATTTGGTCAGCCCCGAACGCCAGAACGGCACGGCGAGCGCAAACCTTAGCGCGAGCATGGTCAGGGATAGCGGAATGACTCCAAAGGTCGTTTCGGTAAACCGCGCAACGACGCTCCACGAGCCGCCTTGCGCGGCTGTGTCCTGGTTGATGGTCATTATCTTCCCTCTAAATTTGAAGTCGTGAGATCGCCCCTGCCTCGACCAAGCCGATCAAATGCGCGCCCGGGTCGAAACCGTCGATGTCCATGGCCGCATGCGCCTCGCCCAACGTCGCGCCGCTTTGCAAGGCATCGGCGAAGGAATAACCGCCGACGGGTAGAATGCGCACCCTAACCTCGGCATCCGGCCGCGTGACGAGCGTCTCCTCCGAACGCCATTGTCCGGGCGGCTTGGCTGCGCCTTCCCCCTGATGGCCGGCCCAGATAGAGGCGGCCGGATGATCCGAACGCAGCAGCTTCGCAGCGGGATGAAACGCGAGCCTTAGATCGCCGATCATCGCGGGGTCGAAAGCGGCGAGCGCCGCAACAGTCAGCGGCTCCTCTTCCGCGCAGTGATAGGCCTCCACCCAGGCGTTTTCGATACGCGCTACGTCGGGCAGATAGGCGAGCTCGCGCGCCGGTTCGAAGTTTGCAACAAAGTCGGGAAAGTCGGTGCCGTAATGAAGGATCACTGGCGAGCGCGGTCTGTTATGCGCCGCGAAGGTGCGCGCCATCGCGCGAAAAAACTCTTCGCCGACGAGGCGGCGCGTAACCGGATAGCGCGATTCCAAGACGCCGATCAACGACACCGCGATATTGTTGCGGTACACGGCGAAGCGACGCGCATCCGGCACTGCCTCGCGCCCCTTTGTCCCAGTCGGCGGCGGACGCGTCGGATCGCCCAAGGCGCTCGCAAATGCCTCGATCGTCTGGCTAAACGGCATGGCGACGGGCGCCTTTCTCTATCATCGAGGCCGCGTCAGCCATCGCCGCTTCTGCCCGGTGCGCCTCGCCTAGCAACACGAGCCATTCCGGCACGTCATTGTCCCATTCGACGAGCGTCGGCGCGCACCCGCGCCGGGCGATCACTTCGCGATAGAGATCCCAGACGCGATCGCGCACCGGCGAATCATGCGTGTCGATCAGCACGAGATGGCCGGCGTCGTCCTCCGCTTCGGCAAAGCCGGCGAGATGAATTTCGCCGACGCGATCGAGTGGAAAGGCATCGAGGTAGACGTGGGGATCGAAGCCATGATTGGTCGCCGAGACCAGCACATTGCTGATGTCGAGAAGAAGGCCGCAACCGGTGCGCTTGGCGATCTCACCGATGAAGTCGGTCTCGGCGATCGTGCTTTCGTCAAAGACAACATAAGTCGAGGGATTTTCGAGCAGCATGGGACGGGCGAGGGCTTCCTGCACCTGATCCACATGCTCGCAGACCGTGGCCAGCGTTTCGTGCGTATAGGGAAGCGGCAGGAGATCGTTGAGGAAGCCTTCGTTATGGCTTGACCAGGCAAGATGTTCGGAAAAAAGGCCCGGCTCATAGCGTTTGGCCAAGGCCGCGAGGCGGCCCAGATGGTCGCGGTCGAGAGGGCTGGGCGAACCGATCGATAGCCCGACGCCGTGCAACGATAGCGGATAGTGGGCGCGAATCGCCTCCAGTCGACGATGCGGCGGGCCACCGGCGCCCATATAATTCTCGGCGTGGATTTCGAAAAACCCCAGTGCTGGACGATCGCGAAGAATTTCGTCGATATGTTCCGGCTTCAGGCCGAGCCCACTTCGGTTAGGGAGCGCGGGAGCCACGCGTGGCGAAAGGGGCGCAGTCTCAGACATAGACAAACTCCCTCGGCCAGAGTGGCTCAGGTTTTCTCTGCCGTTACCCGCTACCTTCGCGGCGTTGCCTCTGCATGTTACACCTCGGCGGAGAATATGTTTACGCCGCCGGCGGAGCAGGGTTTCAAACAATGTTCTTTCAAAGATGTAACATTTGTTTCAACCGTGCGAATGACGAATGAGCGCTGCTGTGGGCGACGGCCAAAGCGATGAAAAATGGGCTGGAATGATGCGCGCCGCCATAGCCGGCGACGAAGCGGTCTATCGTCGGTTGCTCGAGGAAATTGGGCGCTCGGTCCGCGCGATGGCGCGCGGCGCTTTTGCTCGGGCGCGGTCCGGCGACGCAGATGTCGAGGATGTTGTGCAGGAGACCTTGCTGGCGATTCACCTCAAGCGCAATAGCTGGGACCGCAGCCTGCGGCTTGGCCCCTGGGTCGGCGCGATTGCTCGCCACAAAGTCATCGACGCCATGCGTCGTCGCGGCGCGCGCCGGTTTCAGCCGATCGAGGATTTTGAGACCATATTGGCCGCGCCCGAGGCCGAGGATCCACACGCGCGCAGCGACGCGGAGCGCCTCATTGGGCAACTCGCGCCCCGTCAGCGCGACATCGTGCGCTCGATCTCGCTGGACGGACAATCGATCGCCTCGACCGCCGCGCGTTTGGCGATGAGTGAGGGCGCCGTTCGCGTCGCCTTGCACCGATCGCTGAAATTGCTCGCCGCGGCATGGCGGAGCGCCTCGCCATGAAGACTTCCCAGCTAATCGATGCGCTGGCTGCCGACCCTAAGCCTCAGGGCCCAAGTCTGAGCGCTCGGTTTTGTGTGGCTTTAGGCGCCGGCGCTCTGGTAAGCGCCTGTCTGTTCCTGGCGATCGCCGGACCACGCTCGGATATTGCGGCGGCCGCGCATACGCTCCGCTTCGACCTGAAATTCGTCGACACTTTGGCGTTGGCTTTGCCGTCCGCGCTTTTGGCCTTGCGGTTGCTGCGTCCCGACGCTCGTCCGGGCGCTCTTGCATTGGTTCTCTCAGCGCCGTTTCTGCTGCTGGGCGCCGCCGTGGTCATGGAATTGACGCTGGTTCCCGCGGATTTGTGGGGAGCAAAGCTGATCGGGAGCAACGCCATGCATTGCCTAACAATCATCCCGCTTCTGTCGATCGCGCCGCTCGCCGCTTTATTGTTCGCCATGCGAGACGGGGCGCCGCAGCATCCTGGCGTCGCAGGGGCGCTGGCCGGCGCTGCTGCCGCCGGAATCGCGGCAACTCTCTATGCCTCGAATTGTCCTGACGATTCGCCGCTCTTTGTGGCGAGCTGGTATCCGCTGGCGACCCTGATCGTCGTCGCCGTAGGGGCTGTCGCGGGCGGCCGGCTATTGCGCTGGTAGACAGACTCCGCACCCTGGATCGTTCCAAAAGTCATTTGGCGTGTCGCACAGAATTGCCGCTCTCGAAGGTTATATGAAGGCGAACCGGCCACTGCCGAGAGAGGGCGCTGGACATTCCGGCCCGGACCGTGTGGTGCTTCCCTCGCTCATGACCGGCAAATTGGCGGTCTACGAGACGATGCGCTCGCGCGGATGGTCCAGAGTTAGGCTCGTCTGGGAACTGGGCATGCCGGAAACTCCGTTCGCCGGCCGCTTGATCTTCATCACAGTTCTCACATGAGGATAATCGACGAGGCTATGGCCCAAACGAACGCCGAGCTGCCAATCGATTCTTCTGCATCGACGTCGAGCGGGAAGGCGGCATAGGAGAGTGTGTCAACGCCTTTAGGGAAGAGCCGGGGCAATACACTCGCGGGTTGGATGCCTTCTCGCTCTATTTCACGACGGGCTTCAAGATCGCGTCCAGTTCCGCAAGGCTGAGAGCGCCGCCGTAGATCTTGCCGTCGATGATGAAGGACGGCGTTCCTGAAATCTTGAATTTATCGTCCGCATCCTTGACGATTTTGGCGAGCGCATCCGCTTTGGCTTGGTCGTTAAGGCAGGCGGTCGCCTTGTCGCGGCTGATGCCGGTCGGCCGCAAGGCCGTTAAGAGGCCTTCCAGCGGATTGTCGCCGAAGGCCCAGGAATCCTGCGCGGCGAACAGGAGCTCAATCGTCGCGTAGGTTTTGTCGTCGCCAACGCAACGCGCCAATATGAAGGCGGCGACGTCGAGGTTGTTGCGCGAGTATTCCCTGAAAATAAACCGCACTTTGCCCGTGTCGACATAGTCCTTCTTGAAGGCGGGCCAGACGTCGCGGGCAAAATGCGCGCAATGAGGGCAGGTGGCCGAGCCATATTCGATGACCGGCAAGGCCGCCGCGTCGCCGATCGACAATTCCGGCAGCGGGCCGGTCGCAAGCGCCTGAGCCATATCGACCGTCGAATCGGGTTTGGGCGCCGTCTGTGCATGTGCGGCCAAGACGGCGAAGCCAGGAAGCACGGCCAGCGCGCGGATCAGATGGCGTCGCGACAAGGAAGAGGAAATTGCTGAAGGCGAAGTCACAAACGTCACGATCCCTGCGCTCCCGGCGCGTCAATTGGCACGATTGGCGTGAAAAGACATTGGCCTTTTTTGTCAGACGCAGCAAGGCGCAGGCCGTTCACAGAAATTTGGCAAGGAAGTTTGGCAAAGAAATTTGGATTGACACTGCGCGTTTTGCGGCTCAGATTCCGACCTTCTCGAGGGGCGCCCCGATTTGGGGGCTGAGACGGCGGTCAGCCGAACCCTTTGAACCTGATCCGGGTCATGCCGGCGAAGGGACGAGGCCTGGGCCGCAGCGTTTCTGGGCCGGACTTCCTCCATGCCGCCGCGCCTCAAAGGCCCGCGCTTCGTCGGAGGACTGTCATGAACGAACACGCCAAATCAAAGAAATTCCAGCCTGTTCCGCAAAGCGTGACGACGGGGCCGATCGCCGGATCGCATAAGGTTTACGCTGCGCCAAAGTCGCATCCAGATATGCGCGTGCCCTTACGCGAGATTGCGTTGAGCGATCCGTTGGAGCCGCCGGTTCGCGTCTACGACCCCTCCGGTCCCTATACCGAGACCGACGCCCGCATCGATCTGGCCGCCGGGCTGCCTTCCGTTCGCGAGGCTTGGATCGCCGAACGAGGCTTCGACATCGTCGAAGGGCGCGCCGTGAAGCCTGAGGACAATGGCAATATTTCGACCGATCGACTAGCGCCCCATTGTCCGGCACAGCGAATTTTGCGCGCCGGCCGGCTTGGCCAGATGGTGACGCAATATGAATTTGCCCGGGCCGGGATCGTCACGCCGGAAATGATCTATGTTGCGCATCGCGAGAATGTGGCGCGCGAGGCGGCCGTTAGCGACGCGGCGGCGACGCTTGCCGAAGGCGAGAGCTTTGGCGCCGAGATTCCGCCATTCATGACGCCCGAATTCGTGCGCCAGGAGGTCGCTCGCGGCCGCGCGATCATTCCAGCCAATATCAACCATCTCGAATTGGAGCCGATGGCGATCGGCCGCAATTTCCTGGTCAAGGTCAACGCCAATATCGGTAATTCGGCTGTCAGCTCCGGCGTTGCAGAAGAAGTGGAAAAGCTGGTCTGGTCGATCCGGTGGGGCGCCGACACCGTGATGGATCTGTCGACCGGCCGCAATATCCACAACATCCGCTCTTGGATATTGCGCAATTCACCCGTTCCGATCGGCACCGTTCCGATCTACCAGGCGTTGGAAAAGGTCGATGGCGATCCGCTGAAACTCGATTGGGAGGTGTTTAAGGACACGCTGATCGAACAGGCCGAACAAGGCGTCGATTATTTCACGATACATGCGGGCGTGCGCCTCGCGTATGTGCCGCTCACCGCCAAGCGCGTCACCGGCATCGTCTCGCGCGGCGGCTCCATTATGGCGCGCTGGTGTCTGGCGGGCCATCGCGAAAGCTTCCTCTACGAGCGCTTCGACGAAATTTGCGAAATCATGCGTCGCTACGACGTTTCTTTCTCGCTGGGGGACGGCCTGCGCCCCGGCTCCATCGCCGACGCCAATGACGCGGCGCAATTTGCCGAACTCGAGACGCTCGGCGAATTGACCAAGGTCGCCTGGAACAAGGGCTGCCAGGTGATGATCGAAGGGCCCGGCCATGTACCGATGCACAAGATCAAGGTCAATATGACCAAGCAGCTCGCCGAATGTGGTGAGGCGCCCTTCTATACTTTGGGGCCGTTGACCACCGACATTGCGCCGGGATACGATCACATCACTTCAGGCATCGGCGCAGCGATGATCGGCTGGTTTGGCACGGCGATGCTTTGCTATGTCACGCCCAAGGAACATCTCGGCCTGCCAGACCGCGACGACGTGAAGACCGGCGTCATCACGTATCGCATCGCGGCCCATGCGGCGGACCTCGCCAAAGGCCATCCGGCGGCGCAATTGCGCGACGATGCGCTTTCGCGCGCTCGCTTCGATTTTCGCTGGGAGGATCAGTTCAACCTGTCGCTCGATCCCGACACGGCGCGCGCCTATCACGATGCGACGCTGCCGAAGGATTCGCACAAGGTCGCGCATTTCTGCTCGATGTGCGGCCCCAAATTCTGCTCGATGAAGATCACGCAGGATTTGCGCAAGGAAGCCGAGGCGCTCGCCGGAATGCAGGAAAAGTCGCGCGAATTCGTCGAGCAGGGTGGTGCGCTCTACGTGCCCGCCGCGGAATAGAGCCATGCGTGTTACTGTTGTCGGCGCCGGGGTCGTCGGTCTCACCGCCGCCCTCGAACTGTCCGAGCGCGGCGCTGAGGTTGAGATCGTTGAACGGGCGTCGCATCTGGGAGAGGCTGCCTGCTCATGGTGCGCGGGCGGCATGTTGGCGCCCTGGTGCGAAGGCGAGAGCGCGCCCGCCGAAGTCGTCGACCTCGGCAAGCTCGCGCTCGATTGGTGGGACCGGCGCGTTCCCGGCGTTACGCGCAACGGCACACTTGTCGTCGCCGCCCCGCGCGATCTCAGCGAAATCGAGCGCTTTGCCGCGCGCGCGGTTAATCACGAGCGTGTCGATGAGACGCGCATCGGCGCGCTTGAGCCGGATCTGGCTGGACGCTTCCGCAAAGGGCTGCTTTTTGCTGGCGAGGGGCATCTCGATCCGCGCGCGGCGCTGGGCTCGCTCAAAGAGCGCCTCGCGGAGCGCGGGGTTGCGATAAGGTTTGGCGTCGATGGCGCGGCGGGTTCGTCCGATATTGGCGTCATGCTCGACTGTCGTGGATTTGCCGCGCGCGAAGAGCTCGACGAGCTTCGCGGCGTGCGCGGCGAGATGATGATCCTGCGCACGAAGGAGATTTCCCTCGCGCGGCCGATCCGTTTCCTGCATCCGCGCATACCGCTTTATGTCGTGCCGCGTGGCGAAGGACTATTCATGGTTGGCGCGACGATGATCGAGAGCGCCGCCCGTGGGTCCGTTACCGCGCGTTCAGCGGTTGAGCTGCTGAATGCCGCTTACGCGCTGCACCCGGCTTTTGGCGAAGCGGAGATTGTTGAGATGCGCGCGGACGTGCGCCCCGCTTTTCCCGACAATTTGCCGCGCATCGTCAGGCGCGGCGCGACGACCTATCTCAATGGATTCTATCGTCACGGCTTTCTGCTGTCGCCAGCCTTTGCGCAGCGGGCGGCCGAGATGATACTGCGAGATGGCGGGGAACAAGATGAAAATCATCGTCAACGGCTCAGAGCTTGACCTCGGCGTCGCGACGCTGGCCGAGGCGCTTGAGGCGCTTAACTATGCCGGCGCCGTGGTCGCGACGGCGCTGAATGGGCATTTTGTCGCTGCGCGCGCGCGCGAGACGACGCGGCTGGCCCATGGCGACAAAATTGAGATTGTCGCGCCAAGGCAAGGAGGCTGAAGGCATGGAGTTTTATGGCGTCGAAATCGCCTCGCGCTTGCTGCTGGGAACCGCGCAATATCCCTCGCCAGCGATACTCGCCGATGCGGTGCGTGCGGCCAGGGCCGAAATCGTCACCGTTTCGCTGCGCCGCGAATCGGGCCGCTTGCGCGAAGGTCAGGACTTTTGGTCGCTCATCCGCAATCTCGGCATTCGCATATTGCCCAATACCGCCGGCTGTCACTCCGTCAAGGAGGCGGTGACGACGGCGCAAATGGCGCGGGAGATATTCGCCACCCATTGGATCAAACTCGAAGTGATTGGCGAGGTCGATACGCTGCAGCCCGATGTTTTCGGTCTCGTAGAAGCGGCGCGTATTCTGAGCGACGACGGCTTTGCCGTCTTCCCCTATATGACCGAAGATCTCGTCGTCGCCGAGCGGCTGATCGAGGCGGGATGCAAGGTGTTGATGCCGTGGGGCGCGCCGATCGGCTCGGGCCAGGGCCTCAACAATCCGTTCGGCCTGCGCGCGTTGCGCGCCCATTTCCCCGACATTCCGCTGGTCGTAGACGCGGGGATCGGCCTGCCTTCGCACGCCGCCGCCGCGATGGAGCTTGGCTATGACGCGGTGCTGCTCAATACTTCCGTCGCCAAGGCCGGCGATCCCGTTGCGATGGCGCGAGCCTTCGCGGGGGCGGTTGAGGCGGGCCGCACCGCCTATCTTGCCGGCCCCATGGAAGCGCGCGACATGGCGGCCCCTTCGACGCCAGTGTTCGGCAAACCGGTTCTCGCGCGATGAGACGGACCGCGATCGACGCGGTGGGACCCCGCATGAGCGATCTTGATCCGTTCTATCCGATCGTCGACAGCGCGGCATGGGTCGAGCGGCTGGTCGCTGTCGGCTCCAGGCTCATTCAATTGCGCATCAAGGACCGCGCGGACTCGGATGTGCGCGCGCAGACGCGCGCGGCGCTCGCGTATTGCCGACGCTACGGCGCGCAACTCGTCGTCAACGACTACTGGGAAATCGCCATCGACGAGGGCGCCGATTTCATTCATCTCGGCCAGGGCGATCTCGACGGCGCCGACATGAAACGCATTCGGGACAAAGCGTTGCGCGTCGGGATCAGTACGCACGACCACGCCGAGCTTGACCGCGCCTTGTCCTTCGATCCCGATTATGTCGCGCTCGGGCCGATCTATCCGACCATCTTAAAGGTCATGCCTTTTGCGCCGCAGGGGCTCGCGCGCATCGGCGAATGGAAGCGGCTTGTCGGCGAGCGGCCGCTGGTCGCCATCGGCGGCGTCACTCTGGAGCGAGCGCCGCTGTGCCTTGCCGCCGGCGCCGACAGCGCGGCGGTGGTGACCGACATCACGCTCAATGCCGATCCGGAGGCGCGCGCGAGCGCTTGGCTGGCCGCGACGCGGAGGGCGGCTTGACGCGCAAAACGCCGGTCGCGCTGACGATCGCCGGCTCCGATTCGGGCGCCGGCGCCGGAATCCAGGCCGACCTGAAGACTTTCGCGGCGCTCGGCGTTTACGGCGCGAGCGCGCTGACGGCGGTGACGGCGCAGAATACGCTTGGCGTTCGAGCCGTCTTCAACCTCCCAGAAACAATCGTCGCCGCGCAAATCGAGGCGATTTTCGAGGACTTCAACGTCGCCGCCGTCAAGATCGGCATGCTCGCCAATCGGGAGATCGTCGAGGTCGTCGCCGAGGCGATGCGTCGCTTTTCTCCGCGCTTTGTCGTCCTCGATCCCGTGATGATGGCTTCGTCAGGCGATCTGCTGATCGCGCCCGCCGCTGTTTCGGCGATAAAGTCGCAACTGTTTCCGGCGCTGGATTGCCTCACGCCCAATTTGGCGGAGGCCGCCGCGTTGCTTGGCGAGGCGCTGGCCGGCGATGAGGTTGCCATGGCAAGACAAGGCGCCGCGTTGCTCGAGCTCGGACCGCGCGCCGTCTTGATGAAGGGCGGCCATCTGCAATCTAGCGAGGCTGTTGATATTCTTGTGACGCCGAGAGGGACGCGGCGCGTTGCCGGAACGCGCATCGCCTCGCGCAACCTGCACGGTACGGGATGCACGCTCTCGGCGGCGATCGCCGCCCAGATTGTGGTGGGCCGGGAGTTGCGGGAGGCCGTAGCCGCCGCCAAGGCCTTTGTCACCGGCGCGATCGAAGCAGGACGCGATCTGACACTGGGCTTCGGCCCCGGGCCGCTATTGCAACATTACTTGATCGCTTAAGTCGTCGTGGAAACTTCGCGTTCCGGCGGTGCTTTGGCGCCCGCTCTTTGTTAGGGTCGCCGCTATGACGAACCACGCGGACCTCAGAGAGCCGGAAGCGCGCGAGACCAACGGCGCTCCGGCGCCGCGCATGGCCGAGGCCGGCCGCTCCACGCCGATGATGGTGCAATATCTGGCGATCAAGGCCGCCAATCCCGACTGCCTGCTGTTCTACCGGATGGGCGACTTTTACGAATTGTTCTTTGAGGACGCCGAAATCGCGAGCCGGGCGCTCGGCATCGTCTTGACCAAGCGGGGCAAGCACGAGGGCGAGGACATCCGCATGTGCGGCGTGCCAATCGAGCGCGCCGACGATTATCTGCAACGATTGATTGGCCTGGGGCATCGCGTCGCGGTCTGCGAGCAGCTCGAAGATCCGGCCGAGGCGAAAAAGCGGGGCGCCAAATCCGTTGTGCGGCGCGATGTCGTGCGGCTGGTGACGCCCGGCACGATCACCGAGGATCGGCTGCTGGAGCCGGGCCGCGCCAACATTTTGGTGGCGGTGCAGCGCGTGAGGGTGAGCGAGACGCGCGCCGTCTTTGGTCTGGCGGCGCTGGATCTTTCGACCGGGGCCTTCTCGCTGAGCGAGACCGACGAGCCGGGTTTGAGCGTTGAAATCGCGCGGATCGAGCCCAGCGAAATATTGGCGCCCCAAGCGTTGTTCGACGATCCCGCAACCGCACGCCTTCTTTCCGAGACGCGCGCCGCCGTAACCCCGATCGGGCGCGATATGGCCGACAGCGCGCTGGCGGAGCGGCGCATTTGCGACTTCTATGGCGTCGAAACGCTGGATGGGTTCGGCGCTTTCACCCGTGCTGAGATTGGCGCGGCGGCGATCGCGCTTGGCTATATAGCGCGCACGCAGATCAACGCGCGCCCGGCTTTGTCGCCCCCTTCGCGGCGCATCCGCGGCGCCAGCCTGGAAATCGACGCCTCGACGCGCGCCAATCTCGAACTGACGCGCACTCTGTCGGGCGAACGGGCGGGATCGCTGCTTGCTGCGATCGACCTGACCTTGACCTCGGCGGGCGCCCGTCTGCTCGCCGAGCGATTGGCGAGCCCGTTGACGCAACAAGCCGACATCGGCGGGCGCCTCGACGCCGTCGCCTATTTCGTGGGGGAGGAGCGCCTGCGCGCCGACTTGCGCGCGATCTTGCGCGCGGCGCCCGATTTCATCCGCGCCTTGTCGCGCCTTAGCCTCGATCGCGGCGGTCCGCGCGATCTGGCCGCGATGCGCGACGGGCTGAACGTCGCCGGGCTCGTCGGGCGCAAGCTCGCCGCGCAGCTAGATTCAAGCGTGAGCCTCGCCGAGGCCTGCGCAAAGCTCGTTCAGGCAGACGGCGCGCTGGAGGGCGAACTCGCGGCGACGCTGAACGACGAATTGCCGCTCAACAAGCGCGACGGCGGTTTCGTGCGCTCCGGCGCCTTGGCGTCGCTGGATGAAGCGCGCGCGCTGCGTGATGAAAGCCGGCGCGTCATCGCCGAACTGCAAGGCAAATATTGCGAGCTGGCCGAGACGCGCCAGCTCAAGATCAAGCACAATAATTTCTTGGGCTTCTATATCGAGACCCAGCAGGCGCAGGGCGAGCGGTTGTTGCGCGCGCCCCATTCCGCGACGTTCATCCATCGTCAGACCATGGCTGGCGCGATGCGCTTTTCGACGAATGAATTGGCCGAACTCGAGGCGAAAATCGCCTCGGCCGCCGATCGCGCCCTTGCACTCGAACTTGCGGTGTTCGAGAAGCTACGGTTGGCGTGCCTTGGCCAGACGGAGGCGATCCGCGGGATGGGCCTGGCGCTGGCCGAGATCGATGTCGCCTGCGCGCTCGCCGAACTTGCGGTAAGCCGGGATTGGACGCGCCCGATCGTCGACGATTCGCTGAAGTTCGTCATCGAAGGGGGCCGGCATCCCGTCGTCGAGGCGGCGCTTCGCGCGCGCGGCGAACCTTTTGTCGCCAACGACGCCGATCTTTCGGGCGAAATGGCCGAGGGCGGCCGCATGGCGCTCATCACCGGCCCCAATATGGCGGGAAAATCGACCTATCTGCGTCAAAACGCGTTGATCGCGACGCTTGCGCAAATGGGCTCCTTCGTGCCGGCGCGGCGCGCCCATATCGGCATCGTCGACCGGCTTTTCTCGCGTGTCGGGGCGGCCGACGATCTGGCGCGCGGCCGCTCGACCTTCATGGTCGAAATGGTCGAGACGGCGGCGATCCTCAACCAAGCCAGCGTTCGCTCGCTCGTCATCCTCGATGAAATCGGGCGCGGAACGGCGACTTTCGACGGACTGTCGATCGCCTTTGCGACCATCGAGCATCTCAACGCGGTCAATCGTTCGCGAACGCTATTCGCGACGCATTTTCACGAATTGACGCGGTTGTCCAGGACCCTGCCGCGCCTGTTCAACCTGACGATGCGCGTGACGGAATGGAATCATTCCCTCGTCTTCCTGCACGAGGTGGCGCCGGGTTCGGCCGATCGCTCCTACGGCATTCAAGTCGCTAAACTGGCGGGACTGCCGCCTAGCGTGATCGAGCGCGCGCGGGTGATCCTTGCTGAACTCGAAGCGACGAACCGCTCGGGCGCCGCCTCGCGCAGCATTGACGAATTGCCGCTGTTCGCTCTCGCGCCCAAACCGGCGCCGCGCAAGGACGAACTGCGCGAGAGGCTCGCGACGATCGATCCCGACGAACTTTCGCCCAGGGATGCGCAGACCGCCCTCTATGCCCTCAAGAAATTGGCGATGGAGAAATAGATGATGGCGCAAAAGGTTTATCTGGCGACGGCGGCCGCCGCTTTTCTCTACGTCGTTTCGCCAGGACCGGCCTTCCTTGCGCTGTTCACGCTGGCGGCCGCAAAAGGACGCAAGGCCGGCGCATGGTTCATCAGCGGCCATCTGGTCGGCGACGTCTCCTGGGGCGTCCTCGCTTTCGCGGCGATCATCGGCGTCAACCAGATCGGGCCCGTCCTGTTTGAACTGCTGGGCGCCGGGTGTGGCCTCTATCTGATCTATCTTGGTCTCAAGGCGGTGAGGACGAAAAAAGACGCTCCGCCGCAGACCATCGGCTCGCGCCGCCCGCTCATCGCCGGCATGGTGTTCGGGCTGACGAATCCGAAGGCCTATCTCCTCGCGGTGGCGATGTTCACCGCCATCGCCGCGCCTTTCGCGGGCCAATTAACCTTTGCAGACGCGCCCCGACTGATGCTCGCCGCCTTTGCTGGCTTCCTGGCGGCCGATATGGTGCTGGTCTTCGCAGCGGGCCTGCCGGCGGTGCGGCGCTTTTTCCTGCGTCATGGCGCGGCGGTGACGCGAGTGGTCGGGGTGCTGTTCATCGCGTTTGGCGCAAAATCGATATTCGACGCGGCGAATGGGGCGATGCGGCGGCCGGGGTGACGGCTCCGCCCGTTAATGCAACTATTCGCGCCGTGTCCGGAGCGCCGCCATGAATGAATCTTTCCCCCCTCCCTTGCGCGCTCGTCAAGGTCGCCGCTCGCCCCCGGCGGTCGAAGCTCTCAACCACGCCCTCGCCGCGCGTTTCGGCAACAAGCTCGTCACGTCAGAGGCGGTGCGCATCCAGCACGGCCATACGTTGACCTGGGTCGCCAATGCGCCCCCCGACGCGGTCGTCTTCGTCGACAGCACAGAGGATGTCGTCGACGTTGTGAGGATTTGCGCCGAGCACGACGCGCCGATCATCCCGTTCGGGGCCGGCACCTCGCTGGAGGGCCATGTCAATGCGCTGCATGGCGGCGTGTCGATCGACACGTCGCGCATGGATCGACTTCTGGCCGTCCACGCCGAGGACCTCGATTGCATGGTCGAGCCCGGCCTCCGTCGCATCGCGCTGAACGAACAATTGCGCGACACCGGCCTGTTCTTTCCCATCGATCCCGGCGCCGACGCTTCGATCGGCGGAATGGCGGCGACGCGCGCCTCGGGCACGAACGCCGTGCGCTACGGCACGATGAAGGACAACGTCCTGTCTTTGGCTGTCGTCACGGCGGACGGCGAAATCGTTCGCACCGCGAGCCGGGCGAAGAAATCCTCGGCCGGTTACGATCTGACGCGGCTTTTCGTTGGGTCTGAGGGCACGCTCGGAATCATTACCGAGATCACTTTGAAGCTGCACGGCATTCCCGAGGCGATGTCGGCAGGTCATTGCCCGTTCAAAGACGTTCGCTCGGCCTGCGATGCGGCGATCGCCACGATCCAGTCGGGCCTGCCGGTCGCCCGCATCGAATTGCTCGACGCGCTGCAGGTCAAGGCGTGCAACAATTATTCAAAACTGTCGCTTCCAGAAATGCCGATGTTGTTCGTGGAGTTTCACGGCACATCGGCCAGCGTCGCCGAACAGTCGCAGCGTTTCGGCGAAATTGCCGCCGAGTTCGGCGGCGGTTCCTTCGTATGGGCGACGCGGCCCGAAGAACGCACGCGTCTTTGGCAAGCGCGCCACGACGTCTATTGGGCGTCATTGACCCTGCGGCCGGGAGCGCGGCCCTTTGCGACCGACGTCTGCGTGCCGATCTCGCGGCTCGCCGATTGCGTCGAGCAGACCCAGCGCGATATTGCCGAGGCCGGTTTGGTCGCACCCATAGTCGGGCATGTCGGCGACGGCAATTTCCACGTCAGCCCTCTCGTCGACATGGACGATCCGGCCGATATCGCGCGGGCCGAGGCGTTTTCGTCGCGTTTGGTGCGCCGCGCGCTGGCGATGGACGGGACATGCACCGGCGAACACGGCGTCGGTCAAAAGAAAATTGAATATCTGGAAGAAGAATATTCGGCGGCGACGCTTGATTTGATGCGGCGCATCAAGCAAGCCTTCGACCCGCATAATCTGCTCAATCCGGGTAAAATCCTGCGTCAATAGGTCGCTCGAGCGGACTCGGCGCGGCTGCACGGCGGGCGACCTGCGCCGTCACTTTCGCGCCATGAATTGGGATATTGTCGCGCCGGCAGACCCGGTCTCGAACCTCGAACTGACGATCAATCTTGCGCACCGTCCTCACCGTCCTCGCCATTCTCCTGATTTCGGCGCTGACAGCGGCGCTGGTTGGGCCATATTTTGTCGATTGGAGCGAGCAGAGATCGGCAGTTGAGGCGCAATTGTCCCGCGTTCTGGGCCAGCGCGTGAAGGTGCAGGGCTCGATCGATCTCAAGCTTCTCCCGAGCCCCTATATTATATTGAACCAGATCGAAATTGCTGATCCCAAAACAGGCGGCGTCCTCTTCTCGTGCGACGAGATGGAATTGGCGCTTGGCCTCACGTCTTTGGCGCGTGGGCAATTTCGATTCACTGAGGCTTCGTTTGACCGCCCAACCATCAACCTCGCGCGAGGGCCGGACGGGGGAGTTCGACTGCCCAAATTGGAACTGGCGGCGCGCTCCGATTCGATCGCTTTCGACAAGGTCGTGGTTCGCGACGGCCGCGTGAGAATCGCGGGGGCCGATGGCGCGGGAGAAATCGGAATTGAGGGAATCGATCTTGAGGCTGAGGCCGACTCCCTTTTGGGACCTTTCAAAGGATCGGGCCTCACGCCGGGGCCGGGCGATGCAAAACTCGCATTCCGTTTCGCCACCGGCGCCGTCGAAGGCGCTAATTTGCGTTTCAAGGCGACGGTCGACGGCGGCGCTGGGCTGCCGCATAGCGAGTTCGACGGCGCAATGACCTTCGCCCTAGCGTCGCCGACATCCGGAGCTACGGCCGCCGGCTATTCCGGCGCCGCAAGCTTTTCGGGATTAATCAAGGGTGCGCAACCGCCGACGCCCTGGCGCGCTTCGGGCGCGCTCAAAGCTGACTTGCGCGGCGCCTTCCTGGACAATCTCGACGTTCGGCTTGGACCCGAGGAGCGCGCGCTTACAGCAGAGGGTTCGGCGCGGGCGGAATTTGGCGCAACGCCTCGCGCCAGCGTTATCCTCTCGGCCAAACAGCTCAATTTTGACGCCTTGCTGCGCGCGCAGGGAGAGGATTCTGCCTCGCCTGCACAGGCCTTCGAGGCGTTGAGCGCCGCCCTGGCGGGGTTTGAGATCGAGAGCGGTCCGGCCATGTCGCTGTCCCTCGACCTCTCGACTCCAGCGGCGATCCTTGGCGGAGACACGATTGCCGATGTTTCGCTATCTCTCATGGCCGGCCCCGGCGCGCCGATCGCTGCAAAATTAGAAGCCAGCCCGCCCGGCCGCAGCCATATTCTGGCGTCCGGCGCCATCGACCTCGGTCCGGCCCCAGGCTTCAAGGGTCATGTCGACACGCAAATTGGCGAGACGCAACGTCTGCGCGATTGGCTTACCCTGGGAACGCCCGAGTTGAACGCGCGCTTTGAGGCGATCGGCGAAATTTTGCCTTATCGGTCCGCTTCGGCGATCGGCGATGTCGATTTGTCGGCGGCGGGCTTCGTCGCGCGAAATTTAAGCCTAGTGTTGGAGCGATCGACGTTCACGGGAACCTTGGCCCTGACGCGCGCCGTGGGCGCCGAGCGCGGGCGCATGTTCATGGACCTGCAAACGGATTCTCTCGACCTCGATTCGCTGCCCAACATTGGCGCGAGCGGCGATTTTCTGGGAGGCAATGATCTCTCCCTCGCGCTCGACGCACGCGCGCTTCGCATCGCCCGATTGGGAGAAGGCCAGGTCGAGGGTGGGTCGCTGACGCTGAAGCTGACAAAACAGGGCGACGATGTTCGGTTGGACCGTTTGTCGATCGCGGATCTTGGCGGCGCGTCGGTGGAGGTGAATGGCGCGATCGACGCGAAGGGCCGTTGGCTCAGCGCCAAGATCGACGCGGCGAGACTGCGCGACTTCGCGCTGCTTATCCGCCGCGTCGCGCCAGGGCCGCTCAGCGAAATGCTGCTCGATCGCTCCGGCGCGCTTTCGCCGGCGAAATTGGCGTTCAACGCGCAGTCATCCGGGCAAGCCGGGAATGTGGCCGCTCCGCCCGATTCGTTGACGGTGCAGGGCGTTGCGGGGGTGACGCGGGTTAGCGCCAAATTGGATCGCGTCGCGGGGGACCCCAGCGCGCTCAACGCCACCTTGTCGCTCGACGCGCCCGACGCGCCGCCGCTATTGCGACAGTTCGGACTGCCGGCTTTGTCGCTTGCCGGGTTGGGGCGCGGCCATATCGGCGCGTCGGTTCACGGGCGTTGGGGCGAGGATCTCGCGGGGGAAGTCGTCGCCTCGCTCGCGGGCGCCGAGCTTGCCTGGCATGGGCGCTTGTCGCCTAGAGCGTCGGAAGATAGCCCGCTATTCGAAGGCTCAGGCAACCTCACGACCGGCAATGCAACGCCGATCCTGGCGGTGCTTGGATTTGCGGCGCCCGATTCGACCTTCGTCGTCCCTACCGATCTTGGTGCGGTTCTGACTTGGCGCGGCGACCAGCTCAGTTTCTCGCAGTTGCAAGGCACGCTTGGGCGGGCGCGATTGGGCGGGAATTTGACCTATCGGCCAGCGCCGCCTGAACCCCTGCCTTCAATCCCCACCGATCCCGACGTTACCCTCGCTCAGTCTGTCGCCGGCGGCAATTCGACGGCGCCCGCGCCGCAAGTCGCGGGTGCGCTGACCGTGGATCGATTGGGGCTTTCCGCGCTGATGGGTCTGGCGCTGGGCGCGCCGCAACCGGCCAAGTCCGGTTCGCTTTGGTCCGACGCCAAGTTTTCCGCCGCCCTGGCCAACCCGCCCTCGGCCGACATAGCGCTCAAGATCGCCGCGGTCGATATTGCCGACAATCTTCTCGCCCATGACGCGAGCCTCCGGCTAAAGGTCGGACGAGGTCTCGTGAGCCTCGATGATTTGTCGATGAATATCGCCGGCGCCGCTCTTGCCGGCCGCGCGACGATTCGGCGCGACGGGCCAAATGCGTCGCTGTCGGGGCAACTCTCGATCGAACCGATTGCCTTCGATCGGCCGAGCTTCGCGGGCCAAATATCGGGCTCGATGGATTTTGCCGGGACGGGGCAAAGCGCCGGGGGACTGGTCGCGGGGCTCGCCGGCACGGGGCAAGTTCGGCTGATGGGCGCGCGCATACCGCATCTTGATCAGGGCGCCCTTGGCCGCATTGTCGAAAAAGCGCAATCGCCCGACTATGCGATAGACCAGACCAACATCAATCATGCGCTCGATCTTGAGCTCAACAAGCAGGCGTTGCGGGCCGTCGACGCCACCTCCCCGGCGTCGCTGACGGCAGGGGTCGTTCGGTTAGGTCCATTCGAGGCGCGCGATCCCAAGGATCATGCCGCGCTACAGGCGAGTTTCGACATTCATTCGTTCGTTTTAGAAATTCGCACCGCATTCTCTGAATCACAGACGAAAAAATTCTGGAGCGGCGCCCCGCCGGCGATCACTGTCATAATGAAAGGGCCGATCGAGGCGCCGGACCGGGAGATCGATGCCAGTCTCCTTGTCGCCGGGCTGTCGGCTCAAGCCATCGCGCGGGAGACCGAGAGAATCGCCGACCTGGATTCCGACATACGCGAGCGCGCCTTCTTCAATCGGCGACTGAAGGCCGGGCAATTCATGCGGCGGCGCGAATTGGAGCTAGAGACCTATGCGATCGAGCAGGCGCGGCTGAAGTCGGAAGCGGACCGCCGGCGCGTGGAGGCCGAAACATTTAAAGCCGATGAGGAAAAGCGCAAGGCGGTCGCGCCCGGGCCGCCCACAGCGCCGGCGCCGACCGCGCCTTTGCCGATTCCGGACGATCCGCTGCAATCGTCAAATTCTCTGCCGCCGATCTTGCAACCGCCCGTACCGAGACCACGGCCGCCGAACGCGCCGCAACCGAACGATCCAACCGCTGGCGGCCTCTATTGAATCACACTTTCCAACAGGAAAACGCGGATCGCTGATGACAGATTGGCCCCGCCGCGATTGGCGTCGATCTCGGCGACGAGCGCATTGATGGATTGGGAGCGCTTTTTCGCCAAAATCTTAAGCTCGCGCCAGAACGCGTCTTCCAGCGAAATGCTGGTGCGGTGACCGGCAACGACCAGGGAGCGCTTGATCACGCCCGCCCCCGGTTGCGGCGATGTGCGAACGACGGATTCAGGCGCGTCAATCATCATCGCGCCGCCTCAGCGTGCGATGCGCTTCATGACGGCTCAGAGCCGCGGTGCGCTCCGCCTTGGCCTCGCTTCTCGCGCTTGTCGAACCGCCAAAGGCGACGCGATTGGCCGCCGCCTCGACTTCCGCCTTCGCGCTTGCCTGACGCTTGCGGGCTCTGCGAAGATTAACGATCTCGCCCATGGTCTGCCTAGCCGCTCTATTATTTCTTGCGAAAGGCGTCGATCGAGACAACCTTGGCCGGTCCAGCTTTCTCAGGCGCTTTGGAGGGCGCGGTGGGATTGCTCGGCGGCTCCCCCGGCTTGCCGGACGGCGGCGGCGCCTTTGTCGTCGGCGTCGGACCCTGCACGCGTTTGGCTGGCGGTTCGACGTCGCCCTTGGCCTTGGTAGCCAAATTCGGGCTCGCCGGCGGGGAAGCGCCTCCCGATTCGGCGAGTTCCGGCACCATGAATTTGAAGCCGAACGTCGGTACCGACGGGTCGCTGAAACCCGTTATCGCGGCGAACGGGATTGTGAGCCGTTCCGGCTTTCTTGAGAAGGAAAGGCTTACCTCGAAACCTTCTCCATTGACCGACAGATCCCAGAACTCGTGCTGGAGGATGATGGTCATTTCATCGGGGTATTTTTGGCGCATGGCGGCCGGTATCGTGACCCCCGGGGCTTGCGTCTTGAAAGAAATGTAGAAGTGATGGTCGCCGGGTAGGCCGTTGCGCGCGGCGTCGCCGAGCACCTTGCGAACGACTGAGCGCAAGGCTTCTTGGACCAGAAGATCATATCGAATGTGATCGGTCGGCATATCCGCTTTGCGCTCGCGCCTCTTGTTCAAGAATTAGCGGAGGGAGGCGACCAATGCAATTGGCAGCTTGGAGAGTCCAAAAGGCGGGAAAAAGTGGAGGCTTCTGCCGCCATAATCCGCAGTTTTCGAGCGGTTGCAAGTGGTTGAGGATGTTGGTTGGGGTCGTTAGGCACGAATTAGGCACGGCGCGAAGTGAGCGCGTCGCAGGCTCTCTCTCTTTCACGTAAGGCTCTCGAAGGCCTTCGCAATGCGCTTCATCGCCAGATCGCAGTGCGAACATAGGTCCTCAAAATGCCCGCGATATGTCCGATGCTTAGCAAGCGCTGCCTGACGCAGGGTGACTGCGTCCGAGCCGGCGACATGTCCCTTCAGCTTCGATCGCAGATGATGCAGAGTTTGAAGGGGCGCGAGCGCATCTTCGGCCTGTTCGTCGTCGAAGCCCAATCCCCGAAGGCACCACTGGGTGAGCTTAAGCGAGGCGTCAGACGCTTTTGGTTCCTGTTTTAGCTCCAGCGCTTTCGCCCTTAACCAACGCGCCTCAAAACCTTCCACGAGCAGTTTATCGAGAGCCATAATTTCATTGGCCCACTCTTCGCTCGCCTCCGTCACCGGATAATGAACCCTCTTCACCAGATCGCTCGCCCTCAGCTTCCACCAAGGAACTTCATCGTCCGCAAGCTTGCGCGCGAAAGAGAGGACGCTTTGCAGCGAGTTGTAGTCGAAGTGGAACTCACCCCTGATATCAGTTGCTTTGGCACGTTCAGATACCGTGGAGTATCTTTCGAAGCGAAAATCGGAGCATGAAAAAGAGGCGGTTCAGATCGACGATGACGAATTTGTCGATCACGCGGTCGAACTTCTTATCAACCAGACCGTCGCGTCCGTGCATCAGGCAGGCGGAATAACGGCGCATACCGTCAATGCCGACACGATAAACCTTCATTCGTCGGTCCTCGCCTCCGGCGGTCGCGGCCCCGACTGGTCGATCCAGGAGCTATTTCGCTATCTACGGCCGAAGCTGAACCCTAGCGATCCCACCACGCTTTGGGACGAGACTGGCGAAGACGTTTTGGACAAGTTGTCCACCGGCCGGCTACATGCTTGGGGTCGAGAGATTGTCCGAGGAGCGACTAACACCCTGCATAGCCTTGCGCTGATCGATCCCAGGTATTGGCGATCAGCGCGATTCACGTTTGCATTTCTTTTGGAGGACCATGAGCGGGACCTACATGTAACTCAGCGCACGCCGGCAGCTCTCCCCGATTATGCCGATCTACGTGTAAATCGTGAGGACGCGATTGGGCTATGGCCACATCCGCAGCTTGGTCGATGGAATGTTCAATCCGTCACATTGACTGCTCGCTACTTCAATCACCCTCCAGACCAGGCGTCGCTCAGATGCAAAACGGTCGCACTCTTCGATGCTCATATTGAGACCCAAGACGACGCAATCGGAGCGTCATACTCTCGCGTGGCTTCGCCTGCATATGTCTTGATCACGGGCATTGATACTACCGCCGTTCGTTCGCTACCATGGACGCCGCAAGAAATCTCATTCATCGATCTTGCGACCAATTCCGGGCAACAATATTTCCTCGCGGGGATGGCCGACGCTTCATCGCCAAGCGGGAAGGCAAAATTTATCCTCGAACCCCAGGCGGCTTTGGCACCCCAACCAATTTCTCAGGACTCTCGGGCGCGCGCATTGGAATTGTTTTCCGAGCGGACGCTTCGTATCCATGGAGGTATTGATGCTCCCGCCGTTCTACGACGCGGCCCGAAGCTCATACTTCATGTCTTGCCTTCATCGGCGTTCGACGGCCGCGTGATCGATCACGCAGCGCCGAAATTGCTTGGCCATTTTTTTGTACCTGATGTGCAGAATCTCAATCACGTCCGTAACGCGATAGAAAATCTTATACGGATATCGCACAAGCGGCACCACACGGACGCCTTCGCGATCTGCGACTGCCGCCGCACTGTGAGGCCACGTAGCAATACGCCGGATTATGAGGTCGAGACGACGTTCAAAGGCGTCTACGACGCCTGGATAGTTCGTGGCGATAAAGGAAAGGATGTCGTCGAGGTCAGCTCGCGCGCCGGGAGTGAAAACGACCTTCATTTCCCGCGATATTTAGCGAACGTCGCCTCGACCTCTTGATCAGACGAAAACCTGCCCGCGTCCGCTTGCCGGATGCCGCGATCGATGCCAGCGAGCTCCTCCGGGGTAGCGTGATAGACGCCCCCGAAGCCCGCCTCGATCTCGCGGGCGATTTCGGCCAGCTCTTCCTGTGCCTCTTCCGGCCACGTCTCAGCGCGGCGCATCGCCTCTGTAATACCAGAACTCTGAAAGCCTGACTCGTCGGGGTCTTTTCAAATCAGCTTTGCTCTGATTCAAGGCGGCGAACGAAGGAGGTTCGTCATGCCCATTCCGCTTCGAGCTGATTTTGACGC
>Ga0182024_10001362_pt1 | contig 63416 bp, 55 predicted proteins | sample P32metaG_FD_120480 | JGI IMG/M metagenome (GOLD analysis project Ga0182024, IMG submission 120480) | Permafrost microbial communities from Stordalen Mire, Sweden - P3-2 metaG (Illumina Assembly) | ecosystem: Environmental > Terrestrial > Soil > Wetlands > Permafrost | place: Sweden: Stordalen...
AGTCGCCGCCAATCAAGCGGTACAAAACCAACTGGCGGCTCATCTCAGCCCGCTCAAAACTACCCAAACAGCATAACGCCAGCCACAAGACCTGCTTTTTCAACAGCATCGGCCCATCGCGACATTTCGCTGGACTGCAAAATAAGGTCGCTATCGGGGCACAGCGGACATGGCCGAACTGACTCCTGGCCCGACCCCGCGCGCGAATGACCCACATCGGACATCGGTGCGAGAATTGTGTCACTCAGCGTTGAGCGCCTGCACATTCCAGGTCGTTCCGACATTGCCGAGGCTGGCGGTCGAGGCGATCGTGGCGCCGTTCATGAACCAGACCGAGACGTTGCCGGTGCCGTCGATCCACAGAATGTCGCTCATGCCGTTGCCGTCGAAATCACCGATTTCGGCGATCGTCCACGTGGTGGCGATCGGCACGGCGCCGACGCTCGCGGTCGACTGGATGTTGCCGCTGCTGTTGAGGAACCAGATCGCCACCGTGCCGGTATTGTTGTCGCGCCACAGAATATCCATCACGCCGTCGCCGTTGAAATCGCCAAAGCCCATGAACTGCCAGTTGCCCGGCACGTTGCCGAAACCGGCACTCGCTGTCACCTGGCCGCCCGCCACCTGCCAGATCGAATAGTTGCTCGACGTGTCGACCCAGAGAATATCGCCGTACATGTCCGAGCCGACAATGCTCCAGGTGCTGGTCGGCACCGTGCCCAAATCCGTCGTCGACAGCACCTGGCTGCCGTTCATGAACCAGATGGCGACGTCGCCGGAGGAATCCTGCCACAGCAAGTCGCCGAGGCCATCGCCGTTGAAGTCGCCGGTGCCATAGACGGTCCAGGTGGTCGGCACGTTGCCGAGGCTCGGGGTCGAGGACACCGTCGCGCCGCTCATGAGCCACATGGCGAGATCGCCGCTCATATCGCGCCAGAGCATGTCGGCATTGAAGTCGCCGTTGAAGTCGCGTTGGCCGATGACCGTGTACGCACCCGGTATGATGCCAAAACTGTGGGAGCTCGACAGCTGGCCGCCGCTCATCAGCCACATCGCCAAGGCGCCGCTGGTGTTGCGCCACAGGAGGTCGCTGGTGCCGTCGCCGTTGAAGTCGTGGGAGGCGGTCGCGTTGTGCCGGGCGAAGACCCACGCCGCACCGGCGGACCTGTTGTCGGTCCACCCGCCCACGATCGCGGTGTTGCCGTCCGCGGACAGCGCGACCGAGTAGCCTTGGGAGGCGCCTCCACCAGCACCGTTGCCGACGCGCTTCGACCCTTGCTGGGTCCAGGTGCCCCCCCTTGGGTAAAGACCCACGCCGCTCCGACGAAATTGTCGTTATATCCGCCCACGATCGCGGTGTTGCCGTCGGCCGACAGTGCGACCGAAAAGCCTTGTTTAGATTGTCCGGAATTGCCGGAGCCGACCAGCTTCGTTTGCTGGGTCCAGGTGCCGCCGCTTAGGGTGAAGACCCACGCCGCTCCGATCTGCGAGTTGTCGAAGGGTCCGCCACGATCGCGGTGTTGCCGTCGGATGACAGCGCGACCGACCAGCCTTGGTTGGCCTCGGCTCCGACAACACCGGTGCCGACCAGTTTCGTTTGCTGGGTCCAGGTGCCCCCGCTTTGGGTGAAGACCCACGCCGCTCCGGTGGTGAATGAGTTGTCGCCGTACCCGCCCACGATCGCGGTGTTGCCGTCGGAGGACAGCGCGACCGACCAGCCTTGGCGGGGAGTGCCGAGAGCCTCGGTGCCGACCAGCTTCGTTTGCTGGCTCCAGACGCCGCCGCTCCGGGTAAAAACCCACGCCGCTCCGACGCCGTCGTTGTCGTAGAATCCGCCGACGATCGCAGTGGCACCGTCGGCCGACAGCGCGACCGAGTAGCCTTGTTCGGCGGTTCCGACGTTGCCGGTGCCGATCAGCTCCGCTTGCTGGGTCCAGACACCGCCGCTTTGGGTGAAGACCCACGTCGCTCCGGTGTACGAATTATCGTAAGGCCCACCCACGATCGCGGTGTTGCCGTCCCCAGACAACGCGACCGAGAAACCTTGGTTGGACGTTCCGATCGCGCCGGTGCCGACCAGCTTGCTGCCTTGCTGACTCCAGACGCCGCCGCTTTGAGTGAAAACCCACGCCGCTCCGAGTCCGGTGCTCCCCCCGCTCCCGCTGTCGCCAGGCCCACCGACGATCGCGGTGTTGCCGTCAGCGGACAGCGCGACCGACCAGCCTTGGAGGGCGTCAGGTCCGACCGCGCCGGTGCCGACCAACTTCGCGCCTTGCTGGATGAACTGGGCCGCCGCCGGTTCGGCGCAAATGAGCACGCCGAAAACCAGGATGGACGCAATGGCCTGTGCAATATGCGAGGACCAGTTTGGCCGCGATCCGGCCGCGACAGCCCTACGCACGTGCGCTGCGTACACCGCAAGCATCTTGCTCATGAAATGCCCCTCTGCCCAAGTGCGCCCCTTGCGCGCTACGAGCGCAAACGGCGCATGCAAAACCCGGTAGGTCTGAATTGAGGTCATCGCCCGCCGTGGGCACAAGGCTGCCGGTGAAATCAATGAGACTTCGGCACGTCTCGCGGGCAGCTCAATCCTAGGTTACATCGATAAACCGGCGTTGGGAAGGGGCGATGTTGGTTCGAGCCAGAAGCGGCCGCGAGTGCCTATGACGCAAGCTTCGACAACATCGAGGCTCTCCGGGCAGCCCATTGGGCACTAGCCAGCAGCCGGCTTCAAGGCTCGAAGAACCGCCGCGACCATCTTCGGCTCGGCGCCGCGGACGATCCGCACCGTCACGCCGTCGATCTCCACCTCAATGCTTCCAGAGGTCCGATCCACCTGCCGCGTTCGTTTGCGCTGCCGTCGCACGGTGCTTTCCGGCAACGCTGTTTCCCCGACCGCCGACACGAACTCTGCGGCACGGCATCGGTGCCGGCTACGGCAGGCTGGCATGCTTGCCGGCGCCGAACAATTGCTTGAGGCGAAAGCCCGTGCCGGCGGACAACCTCCGACACCACCGCGCCCGCGACAAGCGTCTCTTCAATAATCCGCCTCCGTCGCGAACCGGCGACGCCGGCCCGTTCCCGTAATCACCTCCAGCCGGCGCACCGCTGGCTCCAGCTTAAGCGTATGGTCAAGCCTAGACACAAGCCGATCTCCGATACAGAGATCGTCACAATCGCCGATCACCACTCTCTGCAGCCGTCTGCAAAAATCTCCGCCCAAATGCAGTCCTGGAGTTTGCAGCTGTCTGCAAATCTTGCTGCCGCCGATCGAAAACCTCCGATAATGGAAGATTAAGCCCCAAGGTGGCACGCTGCCTGTCGATCCCCTTAAGACTAAGCGCGTTTATAGCGGCTTCCTCTTCGGTCAGGCGTAACCATTGTTCACTCAACTCACCGAAGGTTACCTTGGCCGGGCGGTCAGGAGCAAAAAGCTGGTCGAAGTACGAGCGTCCGTGATCATCGGCAAGCCGAGCCTGATGCCTTTTGTTGAGTTCGAGTAGGCCTCTGCGCACCCACTCGAAAAACGCGTCGGTGGGCATTTCTGGGCCGTACAAAGCCTTTCCAAGCGGCGTGAGGACTTCCTCGCTGGCTTGGTCGATCCATTGCAGGGTGGGTACGTCGTCCCGCGCCCGAAGCATCTGGGCTTCGACCTCGGCCTCGATTCGCATTTCGGTTGTTTCGTCGGCGTTCGCGGGGTAGCAGCTGCGTTCGCGCTTTTGCGCGGCCTGATCCCGCCGTTCCACGTAATCGCGAACGAGTTGAAGTAATTCGCTTTCGGCCATCGGGGTTGAGGGCACCGAGGGTCCTTCGCCGAGACACGTCTCCTCCTCAGCAGCACCGACTACATCGAACCGGGCATCCCATTCGAGGTCGCGCAGCGTGCGACGCCGCTTGGCTTCTTTGAGACTGGTCGTATGCAGCGAGACCTGGACGACCTTCCGTCCAATTTTTCCAACTAGGGAGAGAGGGACGCGGCGGCGATAGTAGTAGACGCCGCTGCCGCGGCGAAGCAGACGTTGGTCGGACACGGCTTTGATTTCCCTGTGTACCATCGAGGTGTCCCACAAGGGAATCCTAACCCGTTGATCCGGAAGGCCGCTAAGCTTCCCAATAGCTTACGGGAGACTTGGTGGAGCCGAGGGGATTTGAACCCCTGACCTCCGCAGTGCGATTGCGGCGCTCTCCCAACTGAGCTACGGCCCCGCCGTGGGCTTGACCGCTCCCTTGCCGTCCTCCCGGCAAGCCGGAACGGGCAGAAGGGGAGCGTGCCGGCTTTTGGCGAGCGCGGGCCATTTAGGGCCGCCGTCCCATGCTGTCAAGGATGGCGCCCGGCACCGGCCCGCCACCTACGGGGATCGCCTTGTTCGGTCCATCGCGAATCGCTAGGTTCCGTCACCAACACAAGTGAAACGGATCCATGCGCGCTCTTTTTCTCGTCATCGATCTCGCCCTCGAACTCTACCTTTGGGTCGTGATTGCTGCGGTGATCTTCTCCTGGCTGGTGGCGTTCAACGTGGTGAACACGCGAAGCCCCGCGGTCTCGATGATCGGCGAATTCCTCTATCGCCTCACCGAGCCGGTGCTGCGTCCGATCCGCAACGCGCTGCCGAACCTCGGCGGCATCGACATCTCGCCGGTCATTCTGTTCCTGATCATCATCTTCATCCGCTACGTGATCGCGCTCTATATCCTGCCCAACGTGTTCTGAGGCGCAGGTGAAGCGCATGCGCATAGCCGGCGAGGCGGGTAGCCTCGTCGCGGCGTTGCAACGCGTGACCAAGATCCGCTCATGAGCGCTCGCATCATCGACGGCAAGGCGATCGCGGCCGAGTTGCGCGCCCGCGTGGCGGCGGAAACCCGTCGCCTGGCAACCGCGCACGGTCTCAAGCCGGGCCTAGCGGTCGTCCTCGTCGGCGACAACCCGGCCAGCAAGGCCTATGTGGGCAGCAAATCGCGCGCGCTGGCCGAGGCCGGCATGCAGCCGTTCGATCATCATCTCGGCGCCGCCGCCAGCGAGGCCGAGTTGAGCGCGCTGGTGCGGCGGCTCAATGCCGATCCGGCTGTTCACGGCATTCTGGTGCAGATGCCGCTGCCGCCGCACATCGATGCGGCCCACATCATCTCATGCGTCGATCCGGACAAGGACGTCGACGGCTTTCATCCGCTCAACGCCGGACGGCTCGCCTCCGGCCTGCCGGGGCTGGTGCCGTGCACGCCGATGGGCTGCGTCAAGCTTTCCAGGACGGTCCATGCGTCGCTCGCCGGGCTTGATGCCGTGGTGATCGGCCGCTCGAACATCGTCGGCAAGCCGCTCGCGCAGCTCCTTCTTGCCGAGAACGCCACCGTCACCATCGCGCATTCCCGCACCCGCGACCTGCCGGCGCTGTGCCGGCGCGCCGACCTCCTGTTCGCCGCCATCGGCCGCGCCGAAATGGTGCGCGGCGACTGGATCAAGCCGGGCGCGACCGTCGTCGATGTCGGCATCAACCGCGTGCCGGACGCCGGTAAATCGCTGCTCGTCGGCGACGTGTGTTTCGCGGAAGCCGTCGCGGTCGCCGGCGCCATCACGCCGGTGCCGGGCGGCGTCGGGCCGATGACGATCGCGTGCCTCCTTGTCAACACGCTGCGCGCGGCCTGCGCACAGGCCGGGCTGCCGGCTCCGGATCTCTGAGGGCAGACGTCAGACACGGCAGACACCAGATACGACAGAGGACGGATGGGGTTGCTGCCCTCATCCGTCCTCCGAAGTCCGTCGTCCTATTCCGATGTCAGCTCTGCCAGCCGAACGCCACCTTGTCGAGCACGCGCGTGCCAAACTTTTCCGAGGAGCGGGCGACCGCCTTGCCGCCGAGAGCGCGATAGAACTCGACCGCGTTCTCGTTCTCGGACAGCGCCCACACGATTAGGGATTTGAGGCCGCTCTGCGCCAGATCGCGGCGGGCCGCGGTGAACAGCCGGCGACCGAAGCCCAAGCCCTGGAATTCCGGCCGCAGATAGAGTTCGTAGATCTCGCCGTCGTAATAGAGGCTGCGCGCCCGATTGCGTCCGTAGTTGGTGTATCCGGCAATCTTGTCGCCGAACTGCAGGAGCGCGATGCGGCTGCCCTTGCGGATGGCGCTTTCCCACCACGCAGGGCCGCGGCGGTTGATGAGCTTCTCAAGCTCGGTGCCCGGGATGATGCCCTGATAGGCCATCCGCCACGAGTCATCGTGGCATTGGGCGACCGCGCATGCATCTGATGCCTTAGCGCGACGGATTTCTATCTGGATCGTGTTCATGGCACAATCAAACCAGCCGATTCCGAGGGCTTCAAGTCCACAGCTTCACAGTCAATTAACGTTAGCGGAGTCGCGCCGCCCACGCCATCGTTGGAAGAGCAAAAATCCGGGGCTTCATCGCATTCCGCAAAGCCTGTTGCAGAAGCGACACGGTTTTTCCGGAAACCCATACCGGCGGCGTTCGATTGATCGAAATTATAGCGAAAACGGCTGTTGATGCGCGCAATATAGGCCGAGCGCGGCCTCCCGAATCGGCGCGCTCAGACGCGCTCGGCTTCCTTGCGCCGATCGTCGCGCTTGCGCTCGATCGGATCGAGCAGCTTCTTGCGCAGCCGAATCGATTTCGGCGTCACCTCGACCAACTCGTCGTCCTCGACATAGGCGAGCGCCTTCTCCAGCGTCATGCGAATCGGCGGGGTGAGGCGGATCGCTTCGTCCTTGGAGTGGGTGCGGATGTTCGTGAGCTTCTTGCCCTTGAGCACGTTGACCTCGAGGTCGTTGTCGCGCGTGTGCTCGCCGACGATCATGCCGCGATAGACCTTCCAGCCAGGCTCGATCATCATCGGGCCGCGGTCTTCCAGATTCCACATCGCATAGGCGACGGCATCGCCCTGGTCGGTCGAGATCAGCACGCCGTTGCGGCGGCCGATGATTTCGCCGCGGTGCGGGCCATAGCCGTGGAACAGGCGGTTCATCACCGCGGTGCCGCGCGTGTCGGTCAGGAGCTCGCCGTGATACCCGATCAGCCCCCGCGTCGGCGCCCGGAAGATGAGCCGGACGCGCCCGCCGCCCGAGGGGCGCATCTCGACGAGCTCGCCCTTGCGCTCGGAGAGCTTTTGCACGACCACGCCGGTGTGCTCCTGGTCGACGTCGACGACGACTTCCTCGATCGGCTCCAGCAGCTCCCCCGAAGGGTCGTGCCGAAACAGCACCTTGGGCCGCGATACCGAAAGCTCGAAACCCTCGCGCCGCATGGTCTCGATCAGAATGCCGAGCTGCAGTTCGCCGCGGCCGGCGACCTCCATGGAGTCCTTTTCCGCCGCGTCGGAAATGCGCAGCGCGACGTTGCCCTCGGCTTCGCGCAACAGACGCTCGCGGATCACCCGGCTCTGCACCTTGTCGCCTTCCGTGCCGGCGAGCGGCGAATCGTTGATGCGGAAGGTCATGGTGAGGGTCGGCGGATCGATCGGCTGCGCCGGCAGCGGCTCGGTGACCTCGAGCGCGCACAGCGTGTGCGAAACCGTCGCCTCGGGCAGCCCCGCGATGGCGACGATATCGCCGGCAACGCCCTCCTCGATCGGCGTCCGCTCCAGGCCGCGGAAGGCGAGGACCTTGGTGACGCGCCCCACCTCGACGAGGTTGGCGTTGCTGTCCAGGACCTTGATGGTCTGGTTGGGACTTATCGAGCCGGAGGAGATGCGGCCGGTGATGACGCGGCCGAGATAGGGATTGGCCTCAAGGATCGTTCCGAGCATGCGAAACGGGCCCTCTTCGACCGGCGGCGGCGCCACGTGGCGGATCACCAGCTCGAACAGCGGCGCCATGCCCTGATCCTTGGGCCCGGCGGCATCGGCCGCCATCCAGCCCTGCTTGGCCGAGCCGTACAGGATCGGGAAATCGAGCTGCTCCTCGGTGGCATCGAGCGCCGCAAACAGGTCGAAAACCTCGTTGGCGACCTCGGTCGGCCGGGCGTCCGGCCGATCGACCTTGTTGATGATGACGATGGGGTGGAGGCCGACCTTGAGCGCCTTGGTGACCACGAACTTGGTCTGCGGCAGCGGACCCTCGGCGGCGTCGACCAGCACCAGGACGCCGTCCACCATATTGAGGATGCGTTCGACCTCGCCGCCGAAATCGGCATGGCCCGGCGTATCGACGATATTGATGCGGGTGTCGCGCCAAAGGAGCGAGGTCACCTTCGACAGGATGGTGATGCCGCGCTCGCGCTCGAGGTCGTTCGAATCCATCGCGCGCTCGGCGACGCGCTGATTCTGGCGGAATGCGCCCGATTGCTGCAGCAGGCGGTCGACCAGCGTGGTCTTGCCGTGGTCGACGTGGGCGATGATGGCGATATTGCGCTGATTCATGCGGGAGGCGTCAAACCGTTGCGGGCCCCGAGGGGCCCGCGTGTGTGGGCGGAATATAGTCAGCCGGCCTGCGGAAGCAATGTCGCCAAAACGGAACAGACGGGCGCATGGAATTCGGCTAAGCTCAAACCCAGCGGGCCGGCGTGTCAGGGTGGGGCGGGGGTCGCATGCGTTGCACTTTGCGGGTTGCGAGCGAACGCCGCGTGCTGTGCGTATTTCCGGCCTATGCGCCCTCGTTCGGCACATTTTCCCATGCCTATAGCCTCACGCGCCGGGTTCGCGCCTTTATGCCGCCTCAGGGGTTGCTGCTGATCGCGGCTTACCTCCCGGAATCCTGGCCGGTCCGCTTCATCGACGAGAACATCGCGCCGGCGCAGGCCGCCGATTACGCCTGGGCCGATGTCGTCCTGGTCAGCGGCATGCACATCCAGGCGCCGCGCATCCACGACATCGCCGCGCGCGCGAAGGCGGCCGGCAAGGTCACTGCGCTCGGCGGCGCGTCGGTCTCCGGCGCACCCGAGCTCTATCCGCAATTCGATTATCTCCACATCGGCGAGATTGGCGACGCCACCGATGCGCTCATCGCGCGGCTCGATGCCGACCTGACGCCGCCGCCGGCGCAAGTGCTGTTCGAGACCAAGGAGCGCATGCCGCTCTGCGATTTCCCGATTCCCGCCTATGATCTCATCCGCGTCGATCGCTACCTCATCGGCAGCCTGCAATTCTCGAGCGGCTGTCCTTATCGTTGCGAGTTCTGTGACATTCCGGCGCTCTACGGTCGGGTGCCGCGGCTGAAGACCCCCGAACAGGTCACCGCCGAGCTCGACGCCATGCTGGCGCAGAAGGGCCATCCGCCCGTCGTCTATTTCGTCGACGACAATTTCATCGGCAATCGCAAGGCGGCGCGCGAAATGCTGCCGCATCTCATCGCCTGGCAGCGCAAGCATGACTATCCGGTGCAATTCGCCTGCGAGGCGACGCTCAATCTCGCCAAGCAGACCGAGATCCTTGCGTTGATGCGCGAGGCGCATTTTCTCACCGTTTTCGTCGGCATCGAGACGCCGGACGTCGATGCGCTTAAGGCCATGCGCAAGGAGCACAACGCCGCTCTGCCGATGATGGAGGCGATCCAGACGCTCAACAGCTACGGGCTGGAGGTGACGTCGGGCATCATTCTCGGCCTCGACACCGACACCGCCGACAGCGAGAGCCGGCTCAAGGCTTTCATCGATCTCTCCAATGTGCCGATCCTCACCATCAACCTGCTGCAGGCGTTGCCGAAGACGCCGCTGTGGGACCGTCTCAAGCGCGACGGCCGTTTGATCGCCGACGACAAGGGACTGGAAAGCAATGTGCGGTTCCTGCGCCCCTACGACGAGGTGGTGGCGTCATGGCGGCGCTGCGTCGCCTACGCGTACGATCCCGAGCGGCTGTTCGCGCGCTTCGAGCATCAGGTCGATGCCACCTATGTGAACCGCATGGCCGGGCCGGCGCGCGGCAAGCTCACCGCCGACAATCTGCTCGGCGCCCTGGTGCTCGCTTTCAACATCGCCATTCGGGTCGGCCTCATGGCGGACTACCGGCGCCCGTTCTGGCGCGCCGCGCGCCGCGCGTTCAGTCGCGGCAAGATCGATGCGGTGCTCGGCATGGGGCTTGTCGCCCATCATCTGATCCAGTTCTCGCGCGAGGCGGTGCGCGGCGATCAGAACGCGTCGTTCTATTCGACGCACGCGCGGGAACGGACGGCGGCGGCGAGCCGCGAAACCCTGCCGCAGCGCAAGATGGCTTGAGGGTACCGTCTTCGCCTTGCGGATGCCGGGTTTCGGGGCCATTTGGGCTTCCGGGCAGAAAGAAAGCGCCGCGCGAGGGGCATAAGCATGTGGTTCGGGCAGCACGCTGCATCGTGGCAACAGGCCGGGGCGCTGGCTGGCTCTCTGGCCTCCGACGAGAACGAGGTCAGGCGCGGCTTTTGGCGCAAGGCGCGGCGCGTGGCGGCAAGCCTGCCGTTTGCCGAGGAGTTGCTCGCCGCCTATTATTGCGCGTTCGATCGCCGCACCCCGCTGCAGGTGAAGGCGGTGCTGCTTGGCGCCATCGCCTATTTCGTGCTGCCGACCGATCTTATTCCCGACTATCTTCCGGTGATCGGCTACAGCGATGATGCCGCGGTGCTCGCTGCCGCCGTCAAGCTCGTTGCCTCGCACATCTCGCCGGACCATCACGAGGCGGCCCAGCGAGTGCTCGCGCGCCTGCGCGGCGCGTAAGCTCACGGCCGCAGCACGATCTTTCCCATCACCTTGCGGTCGCTGATGGCTTTGAGCGCCGCCGCGATTTCGGCCAGCGGATAGACCGCGTGGACGTGGCCGCTGAGCTTGCCTTGCGCGCACCAGCGCGCGATGTCGGTCATGATCGCCCGCTGCGCCTGCGGCTCGCGCTTGGTCCAGGCGCCCCAGAACACGCCGCGGATGTCGCAGCCCCGCAGCAGCACGAGATTGAGCGGGATCTTGGGGATGTCGCCGGCCGCAAAGCCGACCACAAGGTAGCGGCCCTGCCAGGCGAGCGAGCGCACCGCGGGCTCCGCGTAAGGGCCGCCGACCGGGTCATAGACCACGTCGATGCCATGCTCGCCGCCAAGTTTCTTCAGCGCATCGCGCAGGTTTTCCGTGGCGTAGTTCACCGTCTCGTCGGCGCCGTGGCTGCGCGCGAAGGCGAGCTTGTCGTCGGACGACGCGCAGGCGATGACGCGGGCGCCCATCATCTTGCCGAGTTCGACGGTGGCGAGCCCGGTGCCGCCGGAGGCGCCGAGCGCCACCAGGGTCTCGCCGGCCTTGAGCGCGGCGCGTTCGCGCAGCGCGTAGAGCGTCGTGCCGTAGGTGACGGTGAGGCCGGCGGCGCGCTCGAAATCGAGCGTGTCGGGCAGCCTGACAATCTGGTCCGCCGCAACCGCGACGCTTTCGCGCGCCGCGCCCCAGCCCATGTAGCCCATCACCCGGTCGCCGATGGAAACCTCGGTGACGCCGGCCCCGATGCTCTCGACGGTGCCGGCGAATTCCGCCGCTGGCGAGAACGGAAACGGCGGCTTGTGCTGGTATTTGCCGGCGACGATCAGCGTGTCGAAGAAATTGAGCGCCGCCGCCTTGACCCGCACCACGGCCTCGCCGGGACCGGCCTGGGGCTGCGGGATGTCCGCCAGTTCAAGGTCTTCGGGCGGGCCGAAGCGGGAGCAGAGGATGGCTTTCATGATGACCTGTCATTCCGGGTCGCGCGCAAGCGAAGGCGCGAGCCCCGCATCCATAACCACGAAACATGCGGGTGTTGAAGTAGGTCGAAAACCGGGATTAGGGAAACCGGGTCCGGCGCGTCGCGGCGTCCTGCAAGGAGGCAATCACACTTCGGTCATGCCGGCATTGCGCAGCAAGCGGCGCAGCCGCCCGAACGCGAGCCGCAGGCGCGACTTTACGGTGCCGAGCGGCAGTTTCAGCCGTTTGGCGATGGTGCTGTGCGACAGCCCTTCGAAGAAGGCCAGATGGACAAGCGTGAACTGATCGTGCGGTAGCGAGTCGAGCGCGGCGTGCACGCGCTCTTCGCGCTGGATGGTGTCGAGGCAATCATCGCTGCCTGCGGCGGGGTCGGGTATGTCCCAGAAATCCTCGGTCGCGAAGGTGTGCTCGCGGCTGCGCCGCCCGACATCGATGCGGCGATGCTGGGCGATGCTGAAGATCCAGGTGGTGGCGGCCGATTTGCTGCGGTCGAACAGATGCGCCTTGCGCCAGATCGTTTCCATCACGTCCTGGGTGACGTCGGCGGCCGCGAATGGCGCCAACCCGAGCCGGACCATCTGGGCCTGAACCCGCGGCCCGAAATGATCGAACAGGACCGAAAAGGCCTCCCCGTCGCGATCGGAGCCGACCGCGGTCAATAGCTCGTCGAGCTCATGGGCCCCTTCCGAAGCATGTTTTCGGGTTTGCGGCCGCTCGACGGTATGGGTCCAGGAGCTCACGCCTGACGCACTTTCTATCGCTGTTACGCCGCGTATCGGGGACAGCCCGGCCGGAACGAGTGACGGGCGCCCCCGCGAGCGGCTCGTCGCTAACGCCGCCAATATTCGGCACCCGGGGGGCTCTGGCTGTGTTGGCCGTCACACTTTGTCGCGGGCCGGCGGGCGCCGCCGCGCGGCGTCAGGGCCTGCGGGGCCGCTTGTGGCACCGCGTCATCGCCGATTTGGTTTTGTAACCAGATAATTTGGATTAGACTGAAGGGGTTGGTATCGATACGAGATTCGTATTCGCGAGGCCCGATGCGCATCCATCGACACTGGCGGCTTATCCTTGCGCTGCTCGTTGCGGCGGGATTGGCCGTTCCGGCTGCCGCCCAGCAGCCATCAGACCAAACCGAGCCGCCCGCGGCTAAGCCGCGGCCGGTCAAGCGCAAGCCGGCGCCCAGACCCGGTGCCGCGGAGGCTGCGAAGCCCGCCGTGGCCGTGGCCGGCGGCGCACATCCCACCCTGCTCGGCCAATTTGGCGACTGGGGCGCCTATACGGCCACGCCCGGCGGCAAAAAGGTCTGCTTCGCGCTCGCCAAGCCGGCTTCATCGCAGACCACCCCGTCCGGTCGGCCGCGCAACCCCTCCTTCATGTTCATTTCGACCCGTCCGGCCGACAAGGTGAACAACGAGATCTCGATCATCATCGGCTATCCATTCAAGCCGAGCACCGAGGCGACCGCCGAGGTCGGCTCGACCACGTTCGCGCTGTACACCCAGCAGGACGGCGCCTGGATCAAGAACGTGACCGAGGAAGCCCGCATGATCGACGCCATGCGGGGCGGCGACAGCGCAGTGGTGAAGGGCGTTTCCACCAAGGGCACGCAATCGACCGACACCTTCTCCCTGAAGGGTCTGGCCCAGGCGCTCGACCGGACCGGCGAGGAATGCAAGTAAGCGGGCGCGGACCGCGCCGGCGCCGGCCCTCGGCTGATTGACCCACTCCCCGTTTGCGGGGAAGGACTTATCTATTCTATGCCCGGGGCGCCCGCCGCCTTTGCCTTCTGGATCGACCATGACTACTCCGCTTGCCGAGACCCCAACGGACGGCATCGCAGCGGCCGCGCTCATCGAAAAGCGGCCGCTCGAGCGCTACGTGGCGCCCGCCAAGCCGTCGCTCGTCGGCATGTCGCGCGACGCGCTTGCGGCTGCGTTCGGCGCCATCGGCGTGCCGGAGCGGCGGCAGCGCATGCGGGTGCAGCAGGCCTGGCAATGGCTCTACGTGCGCGGTGCGCAGGACTTCGACGAGATGACGACGCTGTCGAAGGAGTTGCGCACGGCGCTGGCGCAAAACTTCACGCTGGCGCGGCCCGACGTCGCCGCCGAGCAGATCTCCGTCGACGGCACGCGCAAGTGGCTCGTCCGGCTGCCGGGCGAGGCCGCGGACCGGCCGCACGAGGTCGAATGCGTCTACATTCCCGAAACCGATCGCGGCACGCTGTGCATTTCGAGCCAGGTAGGCTGCACGCTCAATTGCACGTTCTGCCACACCGGCACGCAGCGCCTCGTGCGCAACCTGACGCCTGCCGAGATCGTCGGCCAGGTGGTGCTGGCGCGCGACCGCCTGTCCGACTGGCAGCGTGCGGCGGGCGGCGGTGAGGCCGACAAGCGTCTCGTGTCCAATGTCGTCATGATGGGCATGGGCGAGCCGCTCTACAATTTCGAGGCGGTGCGCGATGGCCTCAACGTCGTGGCGGACGGCGACGGCCTGAGCATTTCCAAGCGGCGCATCACGCTGTCGACGTCCGGCGTAGTCCCCAACATCGCGCGCGCCGGTGCCGAGATCGGCGTCATGCTCGCGGTTTCGCTGCACGCGGTCACCGATGAGCTGCGCAACGAGCTGGTCCCGCTCAACCGCAAATATCCGCTGCGCGAGTTGCTCGACGCCTGCCGCAACTATCCGGGATTGTCCAACGCGCGGCGCGTCACCTTCGAATACGTCATGCTCAAGGGCATCAACGATTCGCTTGCCGATGCCCGCGCCCTGGTTCACCTGGTCAAGGGCATTCCCGCCAAGATCAATCTCATCCCGTTCAATCCCTGGCCGGGCAGCAGCTACGAGTGCTCCGACTGGGAGCAGATCGAAAAATTCTCCGAGATCGTCTTCAATGCCGGCTACGCGTCGCCGGTGCGCACGCCGCGCGGGCGCGACATTCTCGCCGCCTGCGGCCAGCTCAAGAGTGCTACCGAAAAGCTCTCGGCCCGCGAGCGCCTGGCGCTGCGCGCCATGGCGATGACGGACTGATTTTCGCTCCATGGCGGTCATCGCCCGCATCCTGATGGTCTGCCTCGCCTATGTCTTCGCCTGCATTGCGGCCTCGCTCGTGCTCACGATCGGCGCGCTCATGCCGCGATGGGAGGAGTGGACTTCGCTCGGCCTCAATTCCGTGGCGGTGTGGGCGGTGTGGGCGGTGGTCGCGGTCGGCGCCGCCATCATCGCGTCGATCGCCGCGCTGCCGACGCTGCTGGCGATCGCTCTGGCGGAGGGATTCGCCTGGCGCTCGAGCCTCCTCTATGCGGCGCTCGGCGGCGCGCTGGCGCTGTCGCTCGGTTACGGCCTTGATGTCGCCGGCTATATCCCCGGCTATGCCGGCGAGCCGGGCGGCCCGGCGCGCGAGCGCGAAGTGCTCGCCGCAGCCGGCATTGCCGGCGGCTTCGTCTATTGGCTGTTCGCCGGTCGCAAAGCCGGCTTCTGGAAATCCTGAGCGCGTGCGGAGCTGGCCGGCGATGCACGCGGAACCGGCGGCAATGGCGCGTAGCGGCCGGCACTTTTATTCTCGCGGCGGATCAAATAGGGTCCGGCCGGGGATGCCCATGATGGAAATGGTCGCAGCCGCGGCGCCGTTCGTCGTGGGTCCGGCATCGAGTGAGACGGCGTGATGGACGCGAGCCTGCAACAGCGTGTTCGTGAGCTGCGGCACAAATTCCATTCGCCGTTCGACTTCGGCGACGGCGTGGTCACAAAACCCTGGCATGTGCAGCGTCGCTTTGCCCGCCGGCTGCGCCTTCTCCAACTGCCCGATCTGGCCGGCAAGACCGTGCTCGATATCGGCGCTTGGGACGGCTACTTCTCGTTCGAATTCGAACGCCGCGGCGCCAAGCGCGTGCTGTCGGTCGACGTCTGGGACGAGGGCGCACTGCAGGCCTTCCTGCTGGCGCGCGAGCACTTCAAGAGCAAGATCGAGTACCGGCGCCTGGATGCGCACCAGTTGAGCCCGGATGTGGTCGGCACCTTCGACGTGGTGTTCTTCGCCGGCGTGCTCTATCACCTGCGTCATCCTTTGCAGGGGCTGGAGGCGATCCGCTCGGTGACGGCGGGACAGCTCATCCTCGAGACCGCCTCGCTCATTCCGGCGGTGCACGAATGGGTGCCGTACATCACGTTCTTTCCCGGCGATCGCGACGACGGCAGCTACGGCTGGCATGAAGGCGGCTTCCCGACCAGGCGGTGGGTCATCGATGCGCTGCGCACGGTCGGATTCCAGCGCACCGAAGTGATCTACACGCCCTCAGCCCGCTATCTCAAGAAAGCCTGGGCGCTGTGCACCAACACGCCGGCCCGCGGCCGGCTGATCGTGCACGCCTTCGTCTGACATAGCGCGAACCGCATGAACCGGATCGGGCTCGCCACCGCGCTCACCGTCGCAATTGCGGTGGGTCTGATATTCGCCATCCATCCGCAGTTCGACCTCGACCTGGCCGCGGTGTTCTTCAATCCGGCGACTCAGATGTTCAAGGTCAACACGCAGGATTGGGTGCACCTTTCGCGCACCGCCGCGCGCGTGATCATCGGCGCCGTGGCGGCGCCGGCCATCCTGGCGTTGCTGGTCAAGCTGATCCTGCCGCGCCGGCGCCTGCCGATCGATTTGCGCGCCGCCGTGCTGGTGGTGGCGACGCTGGCGCTCGGTCCCGGCCTCATCGCCAACACGCTGTTCAAGGATCATTGGGGCCGCACCCGCCCGATCGACGTCGTCGAGTTCGGCGGCACCGGCCACTTCACGCCGTGGTGGGACCCGCGCGGCGACTGCCCGAACAATTGCTCGTTCATCGCCGGCGAGCCGTCGGGCGCGTTCTGGACGCTGGCGGCCGCCGCGCTGACGCCGCCGCAATGGCGGGCTCTCGCCTACGGCGCCGCGCTCGGCTTCGGTGCCGCGCTCGGGGCGTTGCGGATGGGGGGCGGCGCGCACTTCTTCACCGACGTGGTGTTCGCCGGCGTCATCATGTTCCTCTTGGTGTGGACGGCGCACGGCCTGCTTTATCGCTGGGGGCCGGCCCCAAAAAAAAATAAAGACGCCGCGCCGCCGAGCGAAACCCGGTAAGCCGGACGGCCGACCGCTCAGGTGCCCGAGGGCTCGCTGGGCGTCGGCCAGTTGTGCTCGAACTTCACGGTCTTGACGACTTCCTTGACCACGCCGCACAGCGGCACGCTCATGCGCAGGAGATCGGCTTCCTTGAGCACGATGGTCATGTCCTTCTCGGCCCACGGCATCGGCTGCTCTTCGATGCGCGAGGCGAGCGCCCAGTTGCTGGCGCTCGAGGCCACCAGCGCCTCGCGCAGCGCGTCGCGCTCGACGCCGAGCTTGTCGCCGAGCTTGAGACCCTCGTCGTTCGCCGAGATGCAGGCCCACAGGATGAGGTTGTTGACCATCTTGCCGACCTCGCCCGAACCGAGCGGGCCGAGATGGAAGATCGAATCGGCGAACGCCGCGAAGGCCGGCCGGCAGGCATCGAACGCCGCCTTGTCGCCGCCGCCCATGATCAGGAGCTTGCCGCGCTCTGCCGCCTGCTCGCCGCGGCAGAGCGGGATATCGAGCAGCGTCACCGCCGGCCGGCCGGCGCAGCGCCGCGGCAGCTTGCGCATGGTGGCGGGCGCGACCGTCGAGGCGATGGCGATCACGCCGCCGTCCGCCGCGCCGGCGAGTGCGCCGTTGTCGCCGAACATCACCGCCTCGACCTCGGAATCGAAGCCGACCGCGATGATGACGAGATCGCTCGCTGCCGCCACCGCCTTCGGCGAGTTGACCGGCCGGATGCCGATGGCGGAGGCCGCCTTGATGGCTGGCAGCGCCACGTCGTAGCCGGTCACCGTGAAGCCGCGCTCGCACAGCAGGCGTGCCATCGGCATGCCCATCTTGCCGAGCCCGATCATTCCGACATTGCGGATATCTTTCATGGCACGATTCCTCGCCGCATCGATTCTTTCTGTAATCCGGTTCGTTCAACGGGTGACTGGCGAATTAGACCGTTGCCTTGTGCCGGGCGATGAGCTGATCGGCGACGTCGTTGAGGTCGTTGCCGACAATGTGCGGCTGCGGGCCTACTCCCAGCACATCGTTGCCGACACGTTTGATCAGCGCGCCTTGCCAGCCCGCCGCGACCGCGCCGAGAGTGTCCCAGGTGTGGCAGGCGATCATGCAGAGTTGGGAAGGTTTAACTGCCAGCTCTCTCTCGACGTAGGCGTAAGCTTGCGGCGACGGCTTGTGATGCTTGACGCCGTCCGCACTGAAGCGCCGTTCGAACAGATCGACGATGCCGCCATGTGTGAGCTGGCGAGTCTGAACCTCAAGCAAATTGTCGGTGAGGCAGAACAGCCGGAAACCCGCATTGCGAAGCTTGCGCAGAGCCGCCGGAACCTCGGGGTAGGGCGGCATGCTGGAGAACTTGTCCGTCAGTTCTTTCTTATCGTTGTCGGTGATCTTAATACCGCGCGTATCGGCCAGCATTTTCATGACCGCCGAACCGATATCGGTGAAAGGCACGTAGACGCCGGCCACCGTCAGCGCCGCGGAATACAGGATCAGGTTGGCGAACCACAGGCGCATGGCACTCTTATCGCCAAAGATGCGCTGGAAGGTCGGTTCCATCGTTCCAAGATCGAGAAGCGTCTCGTTTACGTCGAAGACGATCAGCGGAAGAGCGGCCATGTTGGTCTCCTAATCCCTGTTGCCCCTCCGTGCTTGTGGCCAAATGAGAAGTGCCGTGCGGCGAGACCGCCGCGTCGCCGCGGCGCTACTTCTTATTCTTCTCGTGCTCGGCGATGATCGGACGCGCCACGCGGAAGCAGTCGACGCCGACCGGGATGCCGCAATAGATCGCGATCTGCGTCAGCACGGCGCGGATCTCGTCCGGGCTGAGCCCGTTGGTGAGCGCGCCGCGCACGTGGGTCTGGAATTCCTCCATCTTGCCGAGCGCCGCGATCATGCCGAGGTTGAGGATGGAGCGCTCGCGCGGCTTGAGCGTCTCGTCGCCCCAGGCCTCGCCCCAGCAATATTCGGTGACGATGCGCTGGAAATCGCGATTGAAGTCGTCGACGTTGGCGAGCGCGCGGTCTACATAGGCCTCGCCCAAAACCTTGCGGCGCTTGGCGAGACCGATATCGTGACGTTGCTTGTCCATGGCGTTTCCTTTCGTTGCGATCCGTGTTCCCGCGGCATCTTAGCCGTTCAGGTCTCCGCCGGGCCGCCCTTCCAACGCTTGACGATGCCGGTATCGATGCCGAACAGGTCGAGCAGCCGGCCGCAGGTGTGATTGATGATGTCGTCGACCGTCTTCGGGCGATTGTAGAACGCCGGCACGATCGGGGCCATGACGGCGCCGATGTCGGCGAGTGTCGTCATGGTGCGGAGGTGCCCGCCGTGCAGCGGCGTCTCGCGCACCGCCAGCACCAGCCGGCGCTTCTCCTTGAGCACGACGTCGGCGGCGCGCGAGAGCAGCGACGCCGTGACGCCGCTCGCGATCTCGCTCATGGTGCGGATCGAGCACGGCGCGATGAGCATGCCCATGGTCGGGAACGAGCCGGACGAGATCGCCGCGCCGATGTCGGTGACCGGATAGTGCACGCTGGCGAGCGCGCGCACGTCCCGCGGCTTGAGGTCGGTCTCATAGACCAGCGTCAACTCTGCCGACTTGCTCATGACCAGATGGGTCTCGACCTCGGCCTTGCGCAGCATTTCCAGGAGCCGCACGCCGTATATGGTGCCCGAGGCGCCGGATATGCCGACGATCAGCCGCGCAGCAGTCTTGGCCATTGCCGCCCTCATTCCCCTTCAGCGCGCCGGAAGCGTTGTGCCACGGCCCGCCGCGCCGTTCCAGCTACGACTTGATGGCATCGAACGCGGCGAGCAGGAAGTCGACGGCCTTTTTCGAAAAATCCGAGCCCATCGCGCGCTCGTAGGCGGCGACATTGGCGCGCGCCGCGGCTGCCGGCTCCGCCGGCTTGCCGAGCCGGCCGGTCTGCGTGAAGGCGTAAAGCGCCTCCTGCTGCTGGCGCTCGGCGTCAAGCTCGATCGCCTTGACCTTGGTGCGGAACGCCTCCTGCTTGCCCGGCTCCACCAGCGTCGGCGCGCCCTTGAGCCGGCGGCGCACGTCGCGGATCGGAATGATCGTCAGGTTACGCCAATCGCGCACCTTGTCGTCGAGCTTTTTGACCTCGTCGACCGAGAGGAGCTGCCGGTCGGAGGCGAGCCAGAGCAGAAACAGCAGCAGATTGACGTCGACGCCGCAATCGTCCTGCAGCGCGATGCAGGCGTCGGAGACGCCGGGTTGCCGATAAAAATGCAGCGAGAACCGCCAGAACGGCGTCGTCTCGGTCTGTGTGGGCGCGTCGGTCATCGCGTTTCCGATTTTCTCATGCCGCAAACAGCCGCTCGTAAGCGCCGGCGGCGCGGAGCGCGGCGACGATGCGCTCCGGCGTGAGCGGCGCTTCGGCAAAATGCACGCCGAACGGCGACAGCGCGTTCTCGATCGCCGCGATGATCGCGGCGGGCGCCGGAATGGTGCCGCCTTCGCCGGCGCCCTTGACGCCGAGCGGGTTGAGCGGGTTGACGGTCTCGACATGGGCGATGGTGCAGGTCGGCACGTCGGTCGTCATCGGCAGCAGATAGTCGGCGAACGAGGTGGTCAGCGGTTGCGCGTTCTCGTCGTACTGCATCCATTCGAGCAGCGCGTTGCCGATGCCGTGGGCGACGCCGCCCTGCACCTGGCCGTCGACGATGAGCGGATTGATCACGCGCCCGCTGTCGTGGGCGACGGTGTATTTCACGACCTTGACGCCGCCCGTCATGACGTCGACTTCGACCTCGGCGACGTGGGTGCCGGAGCAGTAGGCGGCCTGCTGCGGCGTGTAGTAGGCGGTGTTTTCGAGACCGGCGGCCTGCCCGAGCGGCAGCGACACGCCCGGAATGCCCTGCGCCAGCCTGGCGAGTTCGCCGAAGGTGATCGAGGGCCGGTTGCCGCTCGACGCGATGGCTTGGCCGTCCTCGAGATCGATGTCGCTCGCCTCGACGCCGAGCGTGCGCGCCGCGAGCGCGACCAATTGGGTGCGCACCGCCTGCCCGGCGATCTGCGCCGAGCAGCCGGCATTCACCGCCTGGCGGCTGGCGAAGGCGCCGACGCCCTGCGAAATCGCGGCGGTGTCGCCGGTCGTCATGACGATGTCCTCGATGCGGCAGTCGAGCTGCTCGGCGACGATCTGCGACAGCGTGGTGCGCGTGCCCTGGCCCTGGTTGGTGGCGCCGGTCGCGACCGCGACCTTGCCGCTCGGCAGCACCCGCACGGTCACGCCCTCGAACGGGCCGAGGCCGGTGCCCTCGACGTAATTGGCGAAGCCGATGCCGATGACGCGGCCGGCGTCGAGCGCCGATTTCCGCCGCTGCGGAAAGCTCTCGTACTCGGCGAACGTCAGCGCCGTTTCCTGGCCCTTTGGATAATCGCCGCTGTCGTAGACGAGCGGCTTGCCGTCGCGGAACAGCAGGCCGACCTCGTACGGCATCTGCTCGGGCTGGATGAAGTTGCGGCGGCGCACTTCGGCGCGGTCGAGGCCGAGTTCGCGCGCCACCCGATCCATGAGGCGCTCCATGACGAACACCGCCTGCGGCCGGCCGGCGCCGCGCACCGGGGTGGTCGGCACCTTATTGGTGAGCGCCACAACAGTATCGAGCTGATAGGCCGGGACCACATAGGGCCCCGGCACGGTGGCCGCGGCGATATAGGGCATGACGATGCCCCACGGCACGAACGCCCCGGTGTCGTGCAACATCCGGCCGCGCAGCCCGAGGATCTTGCCGTCGGCATCGACCGCGATCGCGACCTCCCAGTATTGGTCGCGCTCCTGCGTGGCGCACAGAAAATGCTCGCGGCGGTCCTCGATCCATTTCACCGGGCGGCCGAGCAGGACCGCCGCCGCCGGTATCACCGCTTCCTCGGGATAGAATACCGCCTTCGGTCCAAAGCCGCCGCCGACATCGGGCGCGATCACGCGGATGGTTTCGAGCTCGCGGTTCATCAGATCGGCGAGCACGCGGCGGCCGATATGCGGCGTCTGCGTGCCCGACCATACGGTGAGGACGTCGGCCGCCGCATCGTGGCTCGCCAGCACCGCGCGGGTTTCGATCGCCATGCCGCCGCCGCGGTGCTGCCAGATCTCCTCCTCGAAGACATGCGCGGCGTCGGTGAAGGCGGCATCGATGTCGCCATAGGCCAGGCGGAAGCGGGACAGCACGTTCGAGGTGAGGTCGCGGTGCGCGGTCGGGGCGTCGTCCTGCACGGCGGCGCGGCAGTCGCCGACCGGTTTCAGGAGCTCGTACTGGACGCTCAGCGCCGCCGCCGCGTCCTCCGCGGCGTAGCGCGTCTCGGCAATCACCACCGCAACCGGCTGGCCGACATAGCACACCTCGCTGCGCGCCAGCACGTGCTGGGTGCGCGGCGCGGCGATGGCCGGATTGGGCAGCAGCATCGGCATCGGCACCCGGCGCATCGGCTCCGGCAGATCTTCCGCGGCGATCACGGCGTGCACGCCGGGCATTGCCAGCGCCGCCTTGGCGTCGATCGATTGCAGCGTCGCGTGGGCGTGCGGGCTGCGCGCGAAGCAGGCGTGCAGCATGGCCGGCAGCTTCACGTCATCGACGAAGCGGCCGCGGCCGGCGAGCAGCGCCGGGTCCTCGAGGCGCTTGACGCGCGCGCCGATCTGTTTCGCTCCCATTGCTCAGCTCCCCGGCTCGGCGCGCAGGCGTTGCGCGGCATCGAGCGCCGCCGCGACGATACCGGCGTAGCCGGTGCATCGGCACAGGTTGCCGGTGAGCGCCTCGCGCACCTCCCGCTCGCTCGGATCGGGATTTTCGCGCAGCAGTTCGGTCAGCGTGATCAACATCCCCGGCGTGCAGAAGCCGCATTGCAGGCCGTGGTTGTCGATGAAGGCCTGCTGCAGCACGGAAAGCTCACCGTTGGACGCAAGACCCTCAACCGTCGTCACCTCACGGCCGTTGGCCTGGACCGCGAACATCAGGCAGGCGCGCGTCGAGCGCCCGTCGACCAGCACCGTGCAGGCGCCGCACACGCCATGCTCGCAGCCGAGATGCGTGCCGGTGAGGTTGAGCTCATGGCGCAGGAAGTCGGCGAGCGTCAGCCGCGCTTCGACGACCCGCGCGTACGACTTGCCGTTGACTGTGACCCGCGTGCCCTGCCTACCCATACGCCGACACCTTACGCGTCGCCCGAGACTTGGGTCCGCGACACATCCACGCCGGCGCGCCGCGCCGCGTCGGTGAGCGCGCGCACGCTCAGCACCTGCGCGAGATGGCGCCGGTAATCGGCGCTGGCGTGAATATCCGAAATCGGCTCGATCAGCCACGCCGCTGCGGCCGCGGAGCGGATCAAGGCGGCGTCGAGCGGTTGCCCGGTCAGCCGCGTTTCGGCGGCGTCGACCCGCAGCGGCGAGGCCGCGACGCCGCACAGCGCCAGCGCGGCGCGGCGCACGACGCCATCGGCCCCGACATCGAGCAGCGCCGCGGCGCCGGCCAGCGCGAAATCGCCGTGCCGGCGGGCAAATTCCCGGAACCCGTAGCCATGGCCCGACCGCCACAGCGGCAGATCGATGGCGGCGATCATTTCGTCGGGCTGCAGCGTCGTCGCCATGTAGCCGGCGCCGAACTCGCGAAACGGCAGCTGCCGCAGGCCGCGGACGCTGGCGACGTGGAGCACCGCGTCATGGGCGGCGCAGACGGCAGGCAGTTCGGCTGCCGGGTCGGCATGCGCGAGGCTGCCGCCGATGGTGCCGCGATTGCGGGTCTGACGATGGCCGACATGGCGCAATGCCTCGGTCAGGAGCGGGCAGCGGTCCTCGATTTCGCGCGACACTTCGAGCTCGCGCTGCCGCATCATGGCGCCGATGCGCATGCGTCCGTCGGTGACCGCGATGCCGCGCAAATCCTCGACGCCGGCGAGATCGACCAAGTGATCGACGATGACGTAGCGAAAATTCATCATCGGCACGAGCGATTGTCCGCCGGCAAGAATCTTGGCGTTGGGCAGGCTCGCCAGCAGGTCGACGGCCTCCTTGAGCTGCTTCGGCGCATGATAGTCGAAGGGGGCTGGTTTCATTCTCGCGCCGCTGGCAAACCACACACAGTCTGTCGCATCATCCACTCGTCACCGCCGGGCTTGACCCGGCGGTCCATGCTGATTTTGCGCGTCCGTTGCGTGTCAGGGAAACGCCGCCCCGGCAAGCTTTTTTGCCGCTCGAAGTCAGCATAGATTGCCGGGTCAAGCCCGGCAATGACGATCGCTGGCAGCGCGACGCGGTGCCGCCTACGCCGTCTTGACGCCGAGTTCCGCCATTTCCTTGGCGTAGGCTTGATCCATGCGCGGCGCGATGCCGTGCTTGGCAAGCTCGGTCGCGAACAGGCGGCGAATCTCGGGCTTTTCGTCGATATAGTCGACCTGGTCGCCGCCGATGCGGCGGCTGATCCAGGCCTTCGGCACGCCCTGCGCATTGCGGATGGCGACGCCCTCATGCTTGAAGGCGAGGTAGCGCGCCGGCGTTTCGCCGGCATTGAAGTGCTGGTGGAACCACATGTTGGGCGGCACGATCAGCGTGCCGACCTCCCAGTCGTAGCGTTGCGGCTCCTCGCCTTCCGGCCACATCAGCGAAAAGCCGTCGCCCGAGAGGACGATGACGTGTGCGCCGGGGCCGTGGGCATGGCCCTTCTTGTAGGTGCCGATCGGGAATTGCGAGATATGGCTCGGCATCGATGCCTTGGCCATGTTGAAGCGGATATGGCCGCCGCCGGCGCCGCGCTCCGCCGCCGTGACCAACGGGATGTTGACCGCGTCCGGCACGAAATTGGTGGTCAGCAGAAAACCCTTCTGGTCGCCCTTGGACGAGAAGTAGTCGGGCTCGCCGGCGAAACGGTCCTTGAAGTCGTATCGGGTGTTGAAGATGAAATCGAGGTCTTCGTAGAGGTTGATGACGGGCGGCGCGTTGGTGACGGCGACGTAGCGCGCCGGCTCCTTGCCCGAGCCGTTGAAGTGCTGGTGGTGGCAGTTAAGCGGGATGGCGAACAGCGCGCCGTCCTTCCACTCGAAGGTGATGCGGGCGCCGGCGTCGTTCCACACCGTGGTCGAGCCGCGGCCGCTCAGCACCAGGACCATCTCCTCGTAGAGCTGGCGGTGCGGGGCGAGGCTCTTGCCCGGCGGGATTTCCATCACGTAGCAGTCGTTCGAGGTGCGCGAGGCTTCGTGGTTGAGAAAAACCGCGTTGCCGCCGCGCCGCGCCCAGGGTTTTAGCTCGATCGTGCGCAGGTTCCTTACATAGTGGGACGGCACGATGTCGAGGCCCTCGGCCTTCACCCAGCGGGTATAGGGCGTTTCCTTCTCGGTCTTGAACTTGTTTGCCAGTTCATCGGAAACGACAGCGTTCTTGGCCATTTGGCTCTCCTTCTGATTTCCTGCGCCGCAACGCGCGACGCAGCCGCTCACTGGACAAAATCGCCCACTTTGATCCGAAAATCCAGATAGCCGCCGCGGCAGACCTTGGCTTCCACGGCCTCAACCCGCTCGCCGAGAACCGCATCATCCGGGTGGTTTCGCCGCGCCGTGGCCGCGTTCGTCGTCGTGATCGGGGTGATCGTGATCGTGACCATGATGGTGGTGATGATGACCATGCTCATGGTCGTGGTCGCGATGATGCAGGCGCTGGCGCGGCCGCGGGCCGCGGGGGTCCTCGCTGAACACCAGCGACTTGATGGTGACCGGCACCGTATAGGACGGCATGCGGATGCGGCCGAGATCGATATAGTCGAAATCCCACAGCACCACGCCGTCGATGACCAGCATTTCGCTCTCGACATGGAGCTCCTCGCGCAGGATATGGCCGAGCGTCTGCGCCACGTCGCCGTCGAGCATGATGAAGAGCGGCTGCTTGTTGGCGATCCGCTCGGCAAGGCCGCGCTTGATGCCCTCGGCGAAGGCGGCGAGGCGCTCATAGGACGGCATGCCGGTCCAGCGCAAAGCGAGCGCGATCTCGCGCTCGGTGTCGGCCACGTCGAACGCCGTCATGTGGCCGCGGATCGCCGCGGCGAGCTCATCCGGATCGACGGTCTCGCCGCAGGCGAAGGGCGGCAGCAGGACCTGCAGGTTGCGGCGCGGCAGCAGCACCGCCGGCGCGGAGATGTAGCTGGTATTGCCGGAGAGCTGCACGCTGTATTCGGAAGCGCCGAGTGCCGTGGCGCGGATGCACTCGCCGGCCGGCAGCACCGGCCAGGGCAACGCGCCGCGTTCGATGCGCGCGCGCACGGCGCGGCCGAGCCACGGTCCCATGTCGCCGAAATCGCGCTGTTCGCGTTGATAGACGTATTCGCCGACGCCGCCGGAAAACATCACGCCGTCGATGCGGCCGAGATCGACGATCGGATCGGTGAGATAGAGATGCTCGACGTCGTGCGGCAGCGGCCGCGCCGCGACGGCACTGACCAGTGCGTCGGCCATCACGTCGGCGACTTTCTGCATGTCTGCGGGATCGACCGCATCGCCGCGGTTCCAGGAAAAACCGGCGCGCCTGGCGTGATGCTTGCCTGCGGGATCGAGCCGCACGATCCTGCCGTTCTCGACCACCTGCAGCCGCCCGCCGATATGCACCGCCGCGGTGGCGATCACCTTGCCGTTCTCGACCAGGCCGAGCTTGGTAGTGCCGCCGCCGATGTCGATGTTGAGGATGCGCTTGGCTTGGTCGCTCGACACCCGCGCGGCGCCCGAGCCGTAGGCGGCCAGCATCGACTCCATGTGATGGCCGGCGGTGGCGGTGACGAACTCGCCGCCCTGCTCGGACAGGATCGCGGCGATGCCCTGCGCGTTCTCGCGCCGCAGCGCCTCGCCGGTGAGGATGACCACGCCGGTATCGATGTTGTCGGGACGCAGACCGGCGGCCGCGTACGCATCGTCGATGATGGCGCCCAGCCTGGCGTCGTCGATGCGCTCCTCGCTCTGATAGGGCGTGAGCGAGACCGGCGACTGGAACAAGGTCTCGCGCGAGACGACGTAATAACGGCTGGTCAAATCCTCGCCCAACCGGCGCAGATTGACGCGGGAGAAGATGACCTGCGTCCCCGCCGAGCCGATATCGATGCCGACGGTCATCAGCGATACGAAATCCTGACGCCACAGCGGATTGTCTTCGAGCGCGACGTTGTCGTCCTCGTAGTCATAGTCGTGGTCGTGATCGTGGTCGGAGTCTTCATCGTGCACGTGCACGATGTTTTGGCCGTAGAGGTGGTCGGTGAGGGTGTGGCCGGCCTTGTTCTTGTCGTCCTCTTTCTTGTCGTCCTCCTCGGCCATGCAGCGGTCTCCGTGCGCGTTCTCACTGTCTTCCCGCGCCGGTCGCCGCAGGTCAATCGTTAGTGTCGGACGCCGCAACGGTGAGGGATCCGGTCGTCGCCGCGGTTGACGATGACGCCTGGTGAAGCGCGCCGGACTTGCAACGTGGTGCGATGATTGGTCTTCGCGGATGATGACAATTGTGGTGTTAATGCCGTCTTTTCAAGCGGTTATGGAACTGGCCCTGTCCACAGCCTGGCTTCGCGCGAATCGGTGCGCGGCCTAGAGTGAGGCGCTTCGCCAGCTCCTCGCGCATGGCCGCAATGCGCTTTCACGCCGACCTGCACGTCCATTCGAAATATTCGCGCGCGACCAGCCGCGATCTCGACCTCGCAAAACGCGAGATGCCCTGACGGGTGCTGCCGTCATTCCGTTTTGGCGTGGCCGGGCGGCGGCACGACGCTGCCTGCGGCGAGCAGGAACCAGGCCAGGAAAATGTACCACGACGAGTTCGCGGTCAGCGCCGGGATCGGCAGCGAGATCGGCAGCGCCGCCAGGACGCCGAGCATGGCAAGACAACCGGCGATAACAAACAGGGCAATATTGGGCGCGTAGAGCTTCATGAGAAATTCCCTCCCGGGTTGTGAATAGTCGGCGCGGAACTAATTCAACGCAGGATTGCCCCGGAACTCTTAATAATCGCAAACCGCCCGTCGCTCCGCAAAACTCAAAGGCGGCACGTGGGCGGCTTAAGTCTTCTGACGGTAAAGCTTCTCTTAAGTACTTGCACGGATGCCGGATCAATTATTTTAAAGTGGTGCTAAGAGATAAACTCTAATGATGACCTGAAGCACGGAGGCGACGGATGCATCTGCTTATCAGGTTTCTGAAGGACGAGACCGCGGCAACGGCGATCGAATACGGTCTCATCGCGACAGGAATCGCAGTCGCGATCATCCCGGTGATCACGGGGCTGGGCACCAAGCTCAAGACCACCTTCACGGCGATCCAGACGGCGATCAAGTAGGGCGCCGAGCGCTAGACCGAGGCTTCCCTCTGGTTGGCCCGGCCATTTGCCTGTTGCGCCCACCGCGCCTGCGGCGTTTGGGGGCGCGTCACTTCATTATCCCGCCCGCATCATAGTGTGCCGACGCGGTCGCGCCGGCCGGCGGACCGTCCGCGGCCTGCGGCACCCGCTTGACGCTGATGTCGTGGAAGAACTCGACCTCGCTTGGTGCGACCGTGCCGGTGATCGGCGCGACGGAGCGGAAGTGCGGCGACGCGGCGAGCGGCAGGTGGCCTTCGGTGCACAACAGCCCGGACGTGGTGTCGAGGCCGATCCAGCCCGCGCCCGGCAGAAACACTTCGGTCCAGGCATGCAGCTCGGCCATGTCGCGCGCGACCTCGGCGCGACCGTCGCGCGGCTTGGTGTCCGACCGCAGCTGGATCAGATAGCCCGATACGAAGCGCGCCGGCAGGCCGATGTGGCGCAACAATTGGACCATGACCCACGCACTGTCGCGGCATGAGCCGACGCCGCTCGCGAGCGTCTCCTCAGGCGTCTGCACGCCCGACTCGAGGCGAACGACGTAGCGGATCATGCCCTTCACGCGCCGATTGAGCTCGACCAGAAAACCGACCGTGCTTTGCGGCGCGCGCGAAATCGATTGGGCGAGCTCCTGCAGGCGCGGCCCGGCCGGCTCGGTCGCGAGAAAGGCCGCGAGGTCCTCGTGCAGTTCCGGCGGGAATGCGAACGGCCATTCTTCCGCGTAGGACTCGACGAAGAAGTCGAAGGGATTGATGGCCTCCATGTCGGCCAGGAGATCGACATCAATGGCAAATTCGCTGACCAGCTCCGGAAACAGGAACCGCGCGAGCCAATTGCCGTACGGGTCCTGCTGCCAGTTCACGAAGTGCCGTGACGGCGCTACCGCAAGGGCGTAGCTGGCGATGCGGGTGCGGCAGTGCGGCGCCGGCCGCAGCCGCACCACCTGAGGCCCGAGGCCGACCGGGTGATCGTAAGTGTAGCGCGTGGCGTGGTGGAGCTCGACAAGGATCGACATGCTGAGACGCGCGCCCGGATTGGCCAAACAACGATGCAACTCGATGCAATTTCCGGGCCGCCGTCAACCCGATTTGCCCCGTTTCGCCCTTTGGCGGCGCTACCGCCGGTGATACTATCGCCGCAAGACACGTCATCACATCGGCAACGGTTTCCGCAGCGATAAGGATTCCGAGGGAGGGTCCCCATGAAGGAACTGCTCAAGCAGTATATCGATCAAGGAATGTCCCGCAGGCAGCTCGTCTCCGGACTGAGCGCGCTCGGCATGAGCACGGTGGCGGCCAAGGCGGTGGCGCAGAATCTCGCGCCGATGGCTCAGGGCGCCGCCCAGGCCATCGCCACGGAGGCTCCTGCCGCGATCCGCGAGGTCGAGGGCAATGGCGGAGCGCTGTTCGTGGCGCAGCTCAAGGCGGCGGGTGTCGAACACATTTTCTTCAATCCCTCGACCGGCGACCATCCGATCTTCGACGCGCTGGTCGACGTTCCCGAGATTCATCTGATCAAGGGCATCCAGGAAGGTGCCGTCGTCGCCATGGCGGACGGCTATGCGCGCGCCTCGGGACGCACCGGCGTCGTCATCGTCGCCAATGTCGGCCTGCCCAATGCCATGACCCAGATGGTGAACTCCTGGAAGGACCAGATCCCGCTCCTGGTCGCGGTCGCTTCGGTCGACCAGGACGCGCTGGGGCGCGAGCAGTTCCAGGAGACCGACCACCACGAACTGATGACCGAGCCGATCACCAAATGGTTTTGGCGGGCGCAGTCGACGGCGGCGGTCGCGGAGACCACGCGGCGCGGCCTCAAATTCGCATCGACCCCGCCGTGCGGGCCGGTGTTCCTGTCGCTGCCGACCAATACGCTCGACGGCCGCGCCAAGTCGCAGATCTGGGAGCGCAGCAAGTTCGACGTGCCGATGCGGATTCGGCCCGACAAGGAGGATATCGAGAAAGCGGCCCGCATGCTTATCGAGGCCAGGAATCCGCTGGTGAGCTTCGGCGACGAAGTCACCTGGTGCCGCGGCGAGAAGGAACTGGTCGAGCTTGTGGAGCTGCTCGGCGCGCCGGCCGCCAGCACCACCGGCGGCCTCGGCTTCTGGTCGAAGCCGTTCCCGACCCGGCATCCGCTCTACATCGGCGCGCTGCTGCGGACCATGCGCTATCCGGGCATGCCCGATGTGCTGCTCAACCTCGGCAACAAGTTCGGCGAGATCGCCTCGCCCGGCACCAAGCTGATCTCGATCCGGCTCGACCCGACGAGTCTCGCGCGCCAGGCGCCGGTCGATCTCGGCATGGTCGCGGACCTCCGCCTTGCCATCGCCGATCTCACGGCCGCGATCCGCAGCATGGCGACCGCCGCGCGACTCAAGGAGATCGCCGACGAGCGCGCCGCGCGTACCCGCGCCTATTCGGCGCAGATGGCCGAGGCGCGCGAAGCGATCGCGCACGGCCTTGCCGACGCGACGCCGATCAGCATGGAGCGGCTTGGCCTCGAGCTCGAAACCAATCTCGACCGCGACACCTGCTACGTCGCCGATGTCGATTCCGGAAAGACCATGGATCCGCTGATGGCGTTCGGCGGCAACGACAAGCAGTATTTTGGCACCGGCCCCAACGTGCTGGGCTGGGGCATGGCGGCGTCGTTTGGCGTCAAGCTGGCGCGTCCCGATGCGCCGGTCGTTTCCGTGGTCGGCGACGGCAGCTTCTGCTTCTCGGGGCCGCAGCCGTTGTGGAGCATGGCGCGCTACAAGGCGCCCATCACCGTGATCGTGCTCAACAACCACAGCTACAACAACGAGCGCAACCGCATCTGGAACAGCGCCGGCCGGCAATTCGACACCGCCCGCGACATGACCTGCTACCTCGGCGACCCCGACGTGAATTACGCGCAGGCCGCCGGCGCGTTCGGCGTCGAGGGCGAGACGGTGACGGAGCCGGCCGCGCTCAAGGGCGCGTTCTATCGCGCCAAGACCGCGATGATCGAGGGCCGGCCCTATCTGCTCGACGTCCACATCAAGCGCGAGGGGCTCGGCGCGGTGTCGCAATGGCATCCGCCCTATTCGCTTGCCGACCTGCGCTCGCGAAAGGTGTGATCATGCGTACCGCGTTGTCGAGCATCGTCGCTCTGGCGTTCATCGCTGTCGCTTCGCCGAGCCGCGCGCAAAGCGCCGATCCCCTGCCGGCCGGCGACGGCCGCGACCTCGTCGCCGTCGCCTGCTCGCAATGCCATTACCTTGGCACGATCGCGAAGATACGCGACGGCGCCGCCGGCTGGCGGCTCTATGTCAGCAACATGGTGCTGCGCGGCGCGCAACTGACGCCGCCCGAGGTCGACAAGGTCGTGAACTATCTGGCGCTCAATCTCGGCCCCGGCATCAATCTACCCCCCGCCAGACCCGTGGCGCTGCCCGACGGCCACGGCAAGGATCTGGTCGAAACCCGCTGCGGCCTGTGCCACGACCTGGAACGCGTCGCCACCGTCAAGCGACACCGGCAGGACTGGCCGGCGATCGTCTCCGACATGGTCGCGCGCGGCGCCACCGCCACGCCCGACGAAGCGAAGACCGTTACCGATTACCTCGCCGCGAACTTCGGCAACTGAGCGAAGCAAGCCCTCGACGATCCGGCGCGCCGATGAGGCGCGCCGGGCGCATGCCAAGCCTCATTGCGGCAGTGTCGGCGCCCCGAATCCGGCCTGGGCCAGGATCCGCTGACCGGCCGCCGACAGGATGAACATCGCCAGCCGGTAGGCATCGGGCGACGCGCGGTTAAGGACCACAAGTCCGTAATCGGCGGCGACCGCAAGCTCCGGCGGCAGCTCGATCAGGCGCTGTCCCGGGTTTTCCTGCTGCGCGACCTTTGCCGCGGTACAATACGCTAGGAACAGGTCCGCCGTGCCGGCGGCGATGAACGCGCCGTAGGCGCTGCGGCCCTGCGCTGCCGGCCCCGGTGGCGGCGGCGAGTTCGGTCCGCCGACGAGTTGGAGCGCCTTGCCTTCAAGTCGCGCCAAGGCGCCGGGCCGCATCGCGTCGGCCTTGCGGAATACGGCCCAGGCATAATCGCCGGCCGGATCGGCCTTCGGGGTCGAGGTTGCCAATTTCACGGCCGGATCGAGCATCCGATCGAGGAGCGTGGCCGGCTCGACGTCGAGCCCCGGCCGCGCCAGCGCGCACAGCCGGTTGCGCGCGAACAGCACGGCCGGCCCGCTGAGATGCGCCGCCGCCAGCGCTTGCGGGTGCTCCATGTTGGCCGAGGTGAAGACGTCCGCCTTGGCGCCGTCGACGATCGCATCCTTGAGCAGGCCCGAGGCGCCGAAGCGCGGCTCAACCTTGATTGCGGTCTCGGCATCGAACGCCCGGATCATGTCCAGCCAGGCGCCCTTGAGGCTGCCAGCCGAATAGAGCTGTACGGGCTGCGCCGCTGCGGCACCTGTCATGACCGGAAATCCGAAGACCCCCAAGGTGAGCAGCGCGGAAATGCCGGGTCGGACGCTTGTCATCGCAAAGCTCGCATGTCGGTTCGACTATTTACCGAATTTTTGTGCCGTGGCACAGTCGTCGCGCGGGCATCGCCAGATTTTTGCGCCGGTGCCGTGCGCCGCAAGGGCTCCAATCGAGGCATGAGATCGATGGAACAGCTGAAAACGCTCGATGTGAACAAGCGCGACGTCAGGGGCGAGATCAAGGACGACGAAGAGTCCGTCTATTTGATGGACCATCCGGATTCGGACGAGGAAATACCGACGCTGGACATCGCCGCTTACCTGGGCGGCCAGCCGGGCGCACGCGAGGCGGTCGCCGCGAAATTGCGCGACATCAGCAGGACGGTCGGCTTTTTCTATCTCAAGGGCCACGGCATCCCGCCGCAGCTCATCGATCGCGTCTTCGAGGAATCGCGCCGCTTCCACGCCTTGCCGATCGAGGCCAAGAAAGCCATCCCGTACTTCGCCACCGGCAGCTTCAGGTCCGGCTATCAGCCTTGCTTCAAGGATGACTATCAGCTCACCAACATCAACATCATCTCGGACGCCAAGCCGAACCTGGTCGCCAAGTTCGCCGTCAACCGCGAGGGCGGCTCCGGCGGGCTCGGCATGACGGACGCGGAGCGCGGCGCCCGCATCAATGTCTGGCCGGAGAATCTGCCCGGCTTCAAGGAAACCTTGCTCGCCTACCATGCCGGCATCGAGAAGCTGGGGCGCCAGTTCCTGCCGCTCTGGGCGGCCTCGCTCAAGCTGCCGCTCGACTATTTCGACAAGTTCTTCGCGACGCCGCACCTCACCATGAATCTGCTGTACTACCCGCCGCAGAAAGAGGTTGGCGCCCGCCAATACGGCATCGCGCCGCACACCGACAACGCCATGATGACGTTTCTGGCGCAAAAAGACGTGCCCGGGCTCGCCGTGCGGATGCCGTCCGGCCATTGGCGCGCGGTCGATGTCGTGCCCGGCACGCTGCTGGTGAACACCGGCAATCTGATCGTGCGCTGGACCAACGACGAATATCTGTCGACCAAGCACCGCGTCATCAACGCCAACGCCAATGCGGCCGACCGCTACTCGATCTCGGTGTTCTTCGGTCCGAGCGGCGACGCGCTGATCGACGTGCTGCCGACCTGCCAGAGCAGCGAGCGGCCGCCGCTCTACGAGCCGATCACCTACCTGAAGCTTCGCGAATGGTATTACGGCCCGCGGACCTGACGCCGGCGCGGCCGCGCGCTGCCATCACAGCTTCTGCGAGACGCCCGCATAGTAGCCGCGGCGCGCCCCGTATTGCGGGGCAAATACGCCGATGCCGGAGCCGTCGCGAAGCTCGTAGACCTGATCGAGCAGGTTGACGATGTCGAAGCGCACGGTAAGCGGCTTGGCGTCCGGCGACCATTTGAATTCGCGCGACACGCCTGCATTCAGCACGGCGTAGGGCGTGGTGTGATCGACATTGGCGAAGCCGGAGCGCAGGCCGCTGCCATAGGTCATGCTGGTGGTGAAGAGCGTGTCGTACCAGCGATACGACGCACCGGCCGAGCCGGTCATGCGCTGCATGTCGTCGGTGTAGTGATAATGGGTGAGAAGGTAGTCGTAGGTCGCCGCGTCGATGAGATACTGGTTCGACACCACGTCTATGGCCCTCGTTACTTTGTATGAGAAGTTCGCATAGGCGTTGAAGTTGCCGTTCTTGTACTTGAGCTTGAATTCGGCGCCTTCGCTGTAACCCCGCGCGTAATTGAACTGGGTCAGGACCACGGCCTGGCCGAACTGGCCGTCGTCGATCATGTCGCGCGCGAGCTTGTAATAGGTGTCGACCCCCGCGGTGAGGCCCGGCAGCAGCGTCTGGTCCACACCGACGTCGAAATAGTGCGAGCGCTCGGGCTTTACCGGATCGGCCAACGGCACATCCGGCTGATTGGTCGTGTTGGTGAACAGCGCGATGTTGGACTGGGCGGCCTGCGCCTGATAGGGCGGCGTGAAGTAACGCGCGTAGCCGCCATGAATGGTGGTGCCTTCAAACGGCTTGTAAACCAAGGCGGCGCGCGGGCTGAGCTGGTTGGCGTCGACGTACTGGTACAGCTGGTCGAACCGCAGTCCCGCGTTCAGGGTCAGTTCCTTGGTTATCTTATATTCGTCCTGGATGTAGGTTCCGATGTTCCAGCCGAGCTTCGAGTTCAGGTCCGTGATGTCGAAAGGCGTCGGGAAAATGAAGCCGGTGTTGGGATCGACGGGCAACACCGCCGAAACGTTGCTGACGTTGGTTCTCTCCTCGGTCACCGCAAAGCCCATCCGCAAGGTGTGCTGGTTGTTGACGATGTAGGACGTGTCGAACTGGGTGCCGTTGAGCAGGCTTTCCCGCGTCACGTTGGCGGCCACGTCGTTGAACACCAGGTCGCCGTAGACATCGGGCACGAAGTGAACCTTGGCGTAGCGCGAAAAGACCGCGAACTGCGCATCGCCGTCGGTGCCGTGCCTCTGCCAGGCCGCGATATTGGCGATGTAGGTATCCAATTCGTTCTCGTTGAGAGACGATGAGTCGTAGTTCAGCGGACCGAAATCGCCGAGCGGCGCCTGGTTGGGATTGTTCGGTATCTGGAATGCGTTTTCGGACACGGCGGAGATAAAGCTGAACCGCGTGGAATCGTCGAGCAGGGTCGAGACATAGCCGAAGAACTTGCCCTGTTCGGTGTGATCGTGGATGGCATTGAGGCTTGGCGTGGGATTTTCAATCGCGAGACCGTTCCAGTTGCCGCGAGCGGTGGCAAAGTACTGCGTATTGTCAATGCTGCCGCCGTAGTCGAAGCTTGGCGTGGCGGTCTGCCGGCTGCCGCCATAAAAGCTGATATCGCCGACCGGCGTACTGAAGCTTCTGCTGGTGATATCGAGAACCCCGGCGGTGCGCAGGCCATATTGCGCCGGCAGCGTGCCGGTGAGCAGCGACATGCTGCCGATGAAATTGGTGTCGAGGAACGGGCCCAGGCCGGACACCCCCTCGGGCAGCACGACGCCGTTGATCCTGATCTGGACGTTGGCGTACTCGTTCCTGACGTGGAAAGCGGGATTGGAGGCGGCCGAATCGTAGGACACCCCCGGCATTTGCAGGATGACCTTGTCGATCGGCGTGTTGTCGCCTTGCGGAAGGTTTTCGATGTTTTCGCGGGTGATGGTGTAGGTCGAAGCCCCGATCTTCGGCAGCAGATTTTCCCGCGCCTGATCGAGCCCCTGCATCTTGGTATCCAAAGCCGTTTGCGCGGCGGTTGCCGTGTTGGTTGCGGTGTTGGTTGCCGGCGCGGCCGTTTGGGCGTTCGTTGCGGTGCGTTGCGGCGTGCCGATTCTGGGCTTTGGCTGTGGCTTCGGTTTGGATTTCGGTGCCGTCACCACGATTGCAGGAAGGTGCGCGCGGTCCGTGGCCGCGGCGCCGGGGGCTTGCGGCACGGATTGCGCCGGTTGCGTCGGCTGCCCTGCAGCGGGCGCCGGCGCTGTTTGTTGCTGCTGAGCCGGAGCCTGTTGATCTTGCGACGTTGACGGCTGTTGCGCGTTTACGTCCGACGCGATCATGAGGATGTAAAGTGCTACGCCGTTCAGGAGCCGGGCGCGGCCAACCGACGAGCGTGAGAGTTCTACTACCGATCGACGCAACATCACACCAATCCATTTTAGAACTATTAGAAAGTACTGGCAGGTCAAGCCCTTGAATTTCGTATAACTTCGATCTCCCGCGACAACAATTACATTTGTGCAACAGTGCCGAATGATTTTTTTGTTTTGCTTTGGAGGAATTAAAATCTGCGAGAAGGCGGCATAAGACTTGCCTCGTTATTTTTGGGAAGAAGGCAGGCATGTCGCGTGGGAGCGATACTAGATTGCCCGACTGATTTTGCGACGGCGTTCCGGCGTCGCAGCTTAATTTGGAATCAAATTCTGATCGGTGAGTGCGGCGCGGATTGCGGCTCGCTTGCGCGCTTCCAAAAATGCGTTTAGCTCTCTCAGGGAGTAAAGGGCATGATCAGAACCGTTCTAAAAACAATTCAAAACGCAATTCTCAAGACGACTGTAAGAACGCTAGCGTCGCTTGTGTTGGTGCTTCTGGCGTCTCAGGCTTGGGCTCAGTCCGGCGTCGGGCCCTGCCCACGCTTTAGTCCCGGCAGCGTGGTTTTGCCGCCGCCAGATGTCTTTAGCGGGAACGGCGCGCTCAATGTTCAGCTCAACTACTACACGACAGTCGATCAGGACGGGCGCTCGCTGTTTTGTTTTCAGACACCGGCCGGTCAGGAGGATCCCACGCTGCGGCTAAATCCGGGCGATCAGCTGAACATCCTCGCGTCCAACGAGGTTCCGGTAGGCACCCCGGTCGAACAGGTGTCAAACGCTCTGAACCAGTGCGGCGATTTGGAAATGTACACCTCGTCGATGAACATCCACTATCACGGCACCACCAGCGCGCCCACCTGTCATCAGGATCAGGTGATCCATACGATCATCAATTCGTATGAACGCTTCCAATATAATGTGCAGCTTCCGAACTACATTCCGTCCGGTCTTTACTGGTACCGCCCGCATGTCCACGGCATTTCGGAAGCGACGGTGCAAGGAGGCGCGTCCGGCGCCCTTATTATCTCGGGGATTCAGAATTACGAGCCGGAAGTCGCGGGTTTGCCGGAGCGGGTGCTTCTCATCCGCGACGAACCGGTCGCCGGCAATGCGAACCCAGGCGATACCTGTGACGGCAACAACAACGTGACGCCGTCGTGGGACCTCGCCATCAACTACGTGCCGCTGGAATTTCAGCCGGCGACCTGCACCTACACACCAGCCATAATCGAGCTGCAGGCGGGCGGGCGGGAATTCTGGCGCGTGTCCAACTCCGGAGCCGACACGATCCTCGATATTCAGCTCCAGTACGACGGCGTGCCGCAGCCGCTGCAGCTCGCGGCACTGGATGGCGTGGCGATCAACTCGCAAAACGGACAACAACAAGGCTCGACCGAGACAGTGACTGACATTCTGCTGGCACCGGCGGCTCGGGCGGAATTCATCGTCACCGGGCCCCAGGCCGGTCAGCATGCGAGCTTCGTGACGCTGAACATCGATACGGGTCCCGATGGCGACGTGGATCCGACGCGGACGATCGCCACCATCAAGACGGACGCTCCGACGCAGCTCCCTGTGATCCCGGCTGTCACGCAGTCGATGCCGGCCCCAATGCCGGCAGCGAAAAAGCTCGCCAACCTAACGCCGACCGTGCATCGCACACTTTATTTCTCGGAGGTCCTCGAGGATCCGAGCAATCCCAACAGCCCGACCAACTTCTTCATCACGATCGACGGCGCGACGCCCGTGCTGTTCGATCCGAACTACCCACCCGCCATCATCACCCATCAGGGAGCGATCGAGGATTGGACGATCCAGAACAGGGCGTTGGAAAATCACGAGTTCCACATGCACCAGATCCATTTCCTGGTAGAATCGCAGAGCGGATTTTCGGTGCCTCAGGAAATCGGCCAGTTCCTCGATATGGTGCAGGTTCCCTATTGGTCCGGAAGCGGACCTTATCCGAGCGTCACGGTACGCATGGATTTCCGCGGGGCGGACGTCGGCGATTTCGTCTATCACTGTCACATCCTCGGCCATGAGGACAGCGGCATGATGGCCATCATCCGGGTGCTGCCGTCGTTGCGCGTCGCCCACGACTTCAACAATGACGGCAAGAGCGACGTTCTCTGGCGCGACACCACTGGCGACGTCGCGATGTGGCTGATGAACGGCGGCCAGGTGTTGCAGACTGGCAGTCTCGGCAACATCCCGACCGCTTGGTCGGTCATCGGTCAGCGCGATTTCACCGGCGCCGGCTACGCCGATTTGCTGTGGCGCGACACCACGGGCGACCTCTCCATGTGGTTCATGAACGGGATTACAGTCTCCTCGGCCGCAAGTCTCGGCAACGTCGCGACGGTCTGGACCGTCAAAGGGACCGGTGATCTCAACGGCGACGGCGATGGCGATCTGCTGTGGCAGGACAGCTCCGGGGACGTGGTGGTCTGGTACATGAACGGCAGCACGGTGTCGTCGACTGGGAGTCTCGGCAATGTGCCGACCAATTGGTCCATAGTTGGCGACGATAGCATCGGTAACATCTATTGGCGCGACAGCGCGGGCGATCTCGCGATTTGGCAGGTCAGCGGCGGACAGGTGACGGCCTCTAGCGGTCTCGGCAATGTGGCGAGCAACTGGCAGATCGCGGGCTTGGGCGATTTCGATGGCGACGGCGTCACCGACATTTTGTTCCGTGACACCAGCAGCGGCACCGTGGCGATCTGGTTCCTGAACCCTGGCGGGCAGGTGCAATCGACCGCGAGTCTCGGCGCGGTCCCGAGCAACTGGAGCATCGCGATCTGGTTCATGAATGGGGCGCAGGTGTCGTCGACCGCAAATCTGGGCAACGTCGGCACTTCTTGGGCCGTCCAGTCGCTCGCCGCCGAGTAACGCGGATCAACCGGCTCCATGTGAGTATCAGTCATGTCTGGAAAGATGAGCCGGCGCCGCATCGTCATCCTCGCCGCAACTCTCCTCATCACAGGTGCGGTGGCGGCAATCGCATCCTTTTACCGCGCGTCACAATCGGAGGCGGCGCTACAGCTTCCGCAAGTCGCCGGACATTTCGCCTTGTCCGCGACGAATGGCAGCCGTGTGACTGACGAAACCTTCCGCGGCAAATGGCTCTTGGTCTATTTCGGTTATACGACCTGCCCCGATGTTTGTCCCACCACGCTCAGCGCCATGGCGCAGGCGCTGGAGAAGCTTGGGCCGCGCGCCGGCAAGGTGCAACCGATCTTCATCACGGTCGATCCCGAGCGCGATACGGCTGAAGTCGTGGGACAGTACGTCAAGGATTTCGATCCGCGCTTCATCGGGCTCGTCGGCTCGCCGCAAGAGATCGCCGCCGCCGCTCGCGATTTTCACGTCTACTACGTCGTGCGGCAACTCGGGAATAATCAATACGTGATAGATCACAGTTCGTTCATTTATGTCATTGATCCCGGCGGCAGATTCGTCCGCCTGCTGACCGGCGATTTGCTTGGCCACCAATTGGCCGACGAACTCCGGAAATTGCTCGGCTGATGGAATCGCGGCAAATGAATAGAATTCGCGGCTTGCTAGTGGGATGTGGCGTGGTGGTGTCGCTCGCCGCGACCGCGACGGTTGCCGCGCTCGCGCTTCGCGCGTCTTCCGCGCCGCCCGTGCATTTTGCCGATGCGGAGAATCCCGTCACCGTGCGCGAGGGAAAGCAGATTTATGCGCACACCTGCGCCGGCTGCCACGGCCGGCGATTGCAGGGACAGTTACTTTGGCAGGTTCAGGATCAGTTTGTTGGTCGGCGTGCCCCGGCCCATGACCAAACCGGCCATACTTGGCAGCATTCCGACGATGATCTTTTCTACATGACGAAATTCGGTCGGTTCCCGACAACGCCGTCAACCTTGAAGTCGTACATGCCAGCCTACGGGCAAGGTCTCAGCGACGACCAGATTCTCGCCGTCATCGCCTATATCAAGGCGACATGGCCGCTTGGGCTGCGGATCTCGCAGGCGCTGCTCAATCCCGGCTACGCCGGCATGCCGCGAAACGCAGACACAGTGCCGTGGCGGCTGCCGCCGACCTGCCAAGCCGCCCTGCAACGGGCCGGTACCGCCGTGGGATTCAGCGTTGAGGGCTTGCCGCAAAAGGTAATTGACCTCGGCGTAGGTGGTGACTTGCTGACCTTCTTCTTGGTCCAGGTGAATGCGATGCCTCGCGCAAGTCGACCGCGTTGTTGTCGCTGCCTGGCGTTCCGCGCGAGCGCGGATACCGGTTGTTATGGCGCCGGATAGACCTATCATGGCGGCAAAACACGGCCTTGCGGCGGCTCAGGCCGCAGGGCAAACGGTCAGGTGAGCCCGCATGCTTTCCGTTACATCCCAACCCGACACCACGGCCCGCGCGCGGTTGTTCGGCGGCAACCGCATGAAGCTCGGCGTCATGGCGTTCAACTGCAGCCATGGCTCGACCATCACCACGGTGCCGGAAGCCTGGAAGCTCAACTGGGCCGACACCGTCGAGATCGCGCAGGCGGTCGACCGCTCCGGCATGGAGTCGCTGCTGCCGGTCGGGCGCTGGCGCGGCTACGGCGGGCCGTCGGATTTCAACAGCACGACATTCGAGAGCTTTACCTGGGCCGCTTCGCTTGGCGCGCTGACCGAATACGTGACCGTGCTCGCCACCTGCCATGTGCCGCTGGTGCACCCGCTGATGGTGGCGAAGATGGCCTCGACCATCGACCACGTCACCAACGGCCGGTTCGCGCTCAATGTGGTGTGCGGCTGGTTCAAGAACGAGTTCGACATGTTCGGCGCGCACATGCGCCCGCACGACGACCGCTACAAGTATGCCACCGAATGGCTCGAATTCCTCAAGCAGGCCTGGACCGATGACAAGGAATTCAACTTCGACGGGGAGAGCTTTCATGCCCGCAATGTCTGGAGTCAGCCGAAGCCGGTGCAGAAGCCGCATCCGCCGGTGATGAACGCCGGCGGCTCGCCGGCGGCGCAGGATTTCACCACGCGCTACTGCGACATGAACTTCGTCATCCTCAAGGACCGCACCTTTCTCGAAGGCGCGCGCAAGCAGATCGATCATCTCAAGGCGATGGCGCGTGCGCACGGCCGCGAGACCCGCATCTGGATCCACGTTTATGCCGTCTGCCGCGAGACCGAGAAGGAAGCCGCGGATTACCTGCATCGCTACGTCCACGAGCAAGGCGACTGGGAAGCGGCGGGCAATCTGCTGCGCATCTTCGGCATGCAGACCGAAACCTTGGACAACAAGACGCTGGAGGGCCACAAGGCGCACTTCATTGCGGGCCACGGCGGCTACCCGCTTGTTGGCACCGCGGAGCAGATCACCAGCGAACTCTGCAAGCTCGCCGATATCGGCGTCGACGGCTGCCTGATCTCCTGGGTCGATTACAAGAACGAGCTCGCGCAATGGAACGCCGAGGTGCTGCCGCTCTTGGAGCAGGCCGGACTGCGGCAGCCGTTTCGCCCGGCGGCGAAAAAGGAGCCGGCGGCGCAGGCCAGCGTCGGGCGACGGACGGCCTGAATCAGTTCGCGCCGCCCTCGCCGATGACTGCGAACGGCCCCCAGAATGCCGGATAGGCATGGTGCGGATCCGCGTCGTCGTTCATGTAGGCCAGCATCGCCCGCCGCAGCGCTTCGGCGCGCCCGAGCTTGGGATCGCCTTCCAGGATATCGAAGGTCGACGTGGTCAACCGCGTCGCCGCGGCGCTGTCGACAGACCAATGCGAGACCAGCAGCGCGCGCGCCCCGGCATAGAAGAATGCCCGCGCCAATCCCGACAGGGCTTCGGCGCCCGGTTTCTCCCCGGCGATGGTATTGCATGCCGAGAGCACGACCCAATCGGCATTGAGCTTGAGCTGAGCCACCTCGCTCGCTGTGAGCAGGCCGTCGTCCTCGGCCGTCGGATTGGCCGGCAATGTCAGCGCCAGCGACGGCTCCGCCACGCCCTTGACGTCGCCCGCGACCAGGCCGTGGGTCGCGAAATACACCACCCGGTAATCGGCAAGCGGCAGCCGCTTGACCGTGGTCTCGCTCGCGTCGCCGCGCAGGTGAATGTCGCTCGCCGGCGCGCCGAGGCGCCGCGCTACCGCCTTGAGCTCATCCGCCGTATCGGCCAGTCGCGGCAACTGTGAGAGCTGCGCGCGGTCAATGCCGGCGCCTTGCCAGAACGCGGTGTAGCCGCGGCTGACGCTGCGCGCGTCGGCGGTCTGGATTGCCGCGGGCGCGGAGTCGTGCGGATTGAACACGGGGTCGCCAAAGCCGACCAGGGGTTTGCCGCTCTTTTCCCGGCGCGCAAAACCGCGCAGGGTCTTGAGGCTCGCCACCGCCGGCAGCACGGTGACCGCCTGCCGCTTGATCAGCCAAGCCGCCTCGCGATAGCTCGCCAATTGCTCGGGCACCGCGGCTAGAGGTTTCGCCGTCACCAGCAGATGGAACGGCAGCGCGGTGAGCGCTCCGGAGGGCACGACGATGAGCTGCGGCTTGTCCTTGATCAGCGCCTCGACCGGCCCAAGCAGCGTGCCGTAGAGCTCGTTCGCAAGGTCGAGGTCGAATAGCTGGTCGGCCTGCGCCCGGTCGATCTTGCCGGTCACCGCAGCGCCGGCATCGACATCGAGCCCGCGCCGGAACGCGGCGACCTTGTCCGATATCGCCCGCGCGCCGAGCGGAATGATCTGCCAGTCGATGCGCTCGCGCGTCACTGCGAAGATGTGGCTTGCCTCGTCGCCCAGCACGAAGAATACCAGCGCCTCGCCGCCGCCGAGAAGCTTCTGCACATCCTCGGCCGGCAAGGGATTGGGGCTGGCCAGCGCCGCGTAATCCGGGAACTCCTTTTCGAGCCGGGCGGCGACCGCGGCCAGTCGCGTCGTGAGGCCATCGACGTCCGAGCGCAGCCGCGCGATCGTGGCCGCGCTGTCGTCGGTCGGCGCAGCCGATACGGCCGCAACGAGTTTGCGGTCGCGGTCCTGCCGCGACGCCACCAGGTCCTGGTTCTCGCGCACCAGCGCCGCCAGCGCATCGTTGCCGGCGGCAAAACGCGCGCCGATCTGCTGCAGCGCCGCCGCCGCCTCCGAGCCGCTCGCCCACTGGGCGGTGGTGAACGCCTCGCCCAGCAGCGCGGCCGGTGCTTCGAGCTTGGCGCGCTGCGCGACGTCGAGATCGTCGAGATGCCGCAGGAAGTATTTGCTGCGTTGCTGGATCAGTCCATCGGATTGCGTCTGTGCGGCGCCGGCTTCGGCGGCGCTGAGCGCGATGACCATCTTGGTCGCCCGCCGTGAATCGGCGAGCGCCGCGGCGACATCGCCCATCTTGGCGTGCACCACCGCGAGATTGTCGAACGTCATGGCGAGATCGGGATGATCGCCGCCGAGCGTCTTTTCGCCGATCGCAATGGCGCGCTGGTAGAGCGCTTCGGCGTCGGCGAGCTTGCCCTCGTAGACGTAATCGAGCGCCAGGTTATGGACCGCGTCGCCGGTGCGCGCACTCGTGGGCCCGACGGTGTGCTCGCTGATGGCGAGCGCCCGTTTGAGCAGCACTTCAGCTTCGCCGTACTTGCGGTCGTCTTCATAAACGCCGGCGAGGTCGGTGAGCGGCACGATCAGATCGATGTGCTCGGGGCCGAGCGAGCGCTCGAATATGCCGATGACGCGGGTGAAGACGGTCTCGGCCTCGTTGAGCTTGCCCTGCGATCGCTGCACCGAGGCGAGATTGGTCAGCATCCGGGCAACCTCGGGATGATCGGGCCCATAGGCCTTCTGAGTGATCGCCAGCGCCCGTGCGAACAGGCCCTCCGCCTCGGCGTACCTTTGCTGCATGCCGTAGAGGCCGGCGAGGTCATTGAGCGTCTGGCCTACTTCCGGATGATCGATACCGAGAACCTGCTGCCTGATCGCAAGCGCGCGCTTGTAGAGGTCCTCGGCTTCGGTGAACTTGCCCTGGCGCTGGCGGAGATTGGCGAAATTGTCCAGCGTCCGCGCCACTTCGCGAGGCGGCCGGTCGCGGACCGCAAGCACGCGCCGATAAAGCTCGGCGGCCTCGTCGTAGCGGCCCTGGAATTCGTATGCCACCCCCAGATTGTTGAGGTACATCGCAGTCTCGGGATGGTCGCGGCCGAACGCCTGCTCGGCGATCGCGATCAGCTGTTTCTGCAATGCCTCCGCATCGGCATATTTGGCCTCCTGCCGATAGACCACGGCAAGATCGTTCATGGTTTCCATCAAGTCGGGAGCATTCGGCTTGAGCGCCGTTTGCTGGATCGCCAGCGCGCGTCGATAAAAGCCCTCGGCCGCGGCATATTTGTCCTGGCGTTCGCACATGCGCGCGAGGAAGTAGATCGTGCGCGCCAGTTGCGGATCGTCGGGGCCGACCGCCTTCTCCTTCAGCGCGAGAAGGCGCCGGTAGTAGTCCTCGGACTCCCCGTAGCGATCGAGCGCCTGATACAGGATCGCCAGATATTCGAGCGCCGTCGCGTAGCGCGGGTCTTTGACGCCGACCCGGGCGCGCAGCAAGGCCTCTAAATGCTGCGCCTCGGCGAGGGCCTTGTCATAGTTGTGCGATTGGTAGAGCTGCACGATATGCCGGTTGAGCGCGTCGAGATTGTCGCGCTGCGCCCGCACCGGATCAGGCGCCGAACAGGCCAGTGCAGCGAGGATGGTCAACAACACGAGGCGAAGCCCGTCGCGCGATGCAGCTGCCTTGTGGGCCACCTTGTTCACCTTTGTGATGGTTCAGCGTCACGTTAGATTTGGGCGATCTTGCGGTCAACGCGACGCTCCAGGCCCGCGTGCGTGCGTTGCAATCCCGTGCGTTGCAATATCGTCCCGACTTGTATTAGCTCGCGACCGCAAGGCGGCCGGCCGCCGCCTGGTTCGAGCTAATCGTGGAGGTTGTGAATGCCTGACGTCAAACCGATTGCCCCGGTCCGCATCGGTCAGACCGACATCATGTATGCGCAAGGCATCCGGGCCGGATCATGGCTGTTCTTCACCGGGCACGAGGCCACCGACTTCGAGAACGGCATCGACGCGTCGGTCGCCGGCATTGCGGGGCTGCCGCTGGGCGGCGCGCCGCGCTATCTGCGCGAGGGCAAATTCATTTTCGACCGGTTCGCCAAGCTGATTGCCGCCGAGGGCGGCGATCTGCGTCACATCGTGCGGGTCGATCAGTATTATCCGCGCGCCGAATGCGTCAATCCGTATCAGCGCGCCCGCAAGACGCTGCTCAAGGAGTACGTGCCGCCGAGCACTTCCGTGCTGATGGAGGAGTTGCTGGTCGAGGGTGCCAGCATGGACGTCTCGCTGCTGGCGGTCTTGCCCGGCGAGGGCCGCGAGCCGAAGGCGGCGCGGGCGGAAAACGTCCCGGTGCCGCAGCATTCCGGCTTCATCGCTTCGCTCGTTAGCGGCGATTTCGTCTTCGTCGCCGGGCAGATGCCGAACAACGAAGCGATGAACGCCATCGACCCGAAGGCCTATCGGGCGCCGAATGCGCTGTGGAACGGCACCGACATCCGCCTGCAAACAGAGTTGCTGATCACCCGCCTCAAAAACGGCCTCGAGGCTGGCGGCAGCTCGCTCAAGAATGCGGTCAAGGCGCAGGTCTATCTCACCAACATTGGCGATCTTCCGGAATTCATGGATGTCTGGAACGGCCATTTTGCCGACGCCCCCTGTGCCCTCACAGTGGTGAAGACCAAGGGTCTCGGCCTGGTGGAATCGATCATCGAGATCAACATTTTCGGCGTCCGCGACGGCGGCAAGACCAGAAAGCAGGTCATCGAGCACAAGCCGTCGTCGGCGATGCGGCTCGGGCCGGCCGCGGTCGTCGCCGGCGATCTCGTTTGCCTGTCGGGGCTCTACGCCGCCGACCAGAACGGCGCCATACCGGCGGTGCAGAAGTCCGCCGCCCTGCATTATCTCGGAGCGCCGGCGCAGCATCAGATGCGCGCGATCCTGGGCGCGGCGGAGGACATCTGCCGCGGCGCCGGCACCTCGCTCGGCAACGTGGTGCGGGCGCATCACTTCGTGAGCGATCTCAACTCGGTCTTTCCGGCGCTGCGCATCTGGCAGGACAAGCTCGGCGGTGCGCCGCTGCCGTTCGGCGCTGTGCGCACGTCGCTGCCGATACCGGGCTGCGATATCGTCCTCGATATGTGGGCCTATCGTCCCGGCTCATGAGGTTGCTGCGAGAAACGATGGGCGTCATGACGACCGAGCAGGAACTTGCGGCCCAGATCGGCGCGCGCCGGTCGAACCGTCGCTATCTGCCGCAGCCGATCGCGCGGCCGGTGATCGCGCGGCTTCTGACCGCCGCAACGCGTGCGCCATCGGCGCATAACCGGCAGCCCTGGCGGTTCGCCGTGCTCGACGACGAGGCAGGCAAGCACCGGCTGGCGGCCGCGATGGGCGAGCGGTTACGCAGGGACCGCGCGGCCGACGGCGATGACGTGCCCTCGATCGATGCCGACGTTGCGCGCTCGCACGCGCGGATCACCGGGGCCGCGGTGGTGGTCGTCGTCTGCGTCGATATCGCCGACATGGACCGTTATCCGGACGATCGCCGCAAGGAGGCCGAATATCTCATGGCGGTGCAGAGCACGGCCATGGCGGCGCAGAACCTGTTGCTCGCCGCCGAGCGCGAAGGGCTCGCGGCCTGCGTGATGTGCGCGCCGCTGTTCTGTCCGGATACCGTGGTGGAAGCACTGAAGCTGCCGCGCGCCTGGACGGCGCAGATGCTGGTGACGATCGGCGCGCCGGCCGGGCCCGGCAAGGAGCGCCCGCGCCGGCCGCTCGATGACGTCGTGCTGTGGCCGCCGCCGGATGGTCCGCGTTCAGACTGACAAACGGCGGCCCTTGTCCGATCCATAACGCGCCAGGAACTGGCGCGCGCGCTCGGTCTTCGGGTTCGTGAAAAACTCCTCCGGCTCCGCCGTCTCCACGAGCCGCCCCTGGTCCATGAACACCACCCGCGTCGCTGCCTCGCGGGCGAAGCCCATTTCGTGGGTCACCACCACCATGGTCATGCCGTCGCTGGCGAGCGTCTTCATCACCGCGAGCACCTCGCCGACCAGTTCCGGATCGAGCGAGCTGGTCGGCTCGTCGAACAGCAGCAGCACCGGACGCATCATCAGGGCCCGCGCGATGCCGACCCGCTGTTTCTCGCCACCGGAGAGCCGCGCCGGCGGCGCGTCGCGCCTGTGCCAGAGCCCGACCTTGCGCAGCAGCGCCTCGGCCTGCTCGGTCACCTCCTGGCGCGGCCGCCGCTGCACGTGGAGCGGCGCCGCCATCAGGTTGTTGAGGACGCTGAGATGCGGCCACAGCGCGAAATGCTGGAACACCATGCCCATGCGGGTGCGAATGCGGGCAAGCTCGCCGTCCGACATCACAGCGTCGCCGGCGCGAACGCCGACTCGCTCGCCCGACAGGAACACCTCGCCGCTGTCGGGCACCTCCAGCCAATTGATGCAGCGAAGCAGCGTCGACTTGCCGGCGCCGGAGGGCCCCAGAATGCAGACCGTCTCGCCCTCCGACACCGCAAGGTCGATGCCTTCCAGCGCCCGGTGGCCCTTGAAGGTCTTGCACAGACCGGTGACTTGAAGGACGGCAGCGGCGTTCACGCGTCTGCGGCCTGCTTGACCTCGCCGTCGCGATACTGGCCCCAGGCGGCGCGCAGCGCGCCGTAAGCCACCGGATCGAGATCGTACCGCGGCAGCGGGTCGGGGTCCCAGTGTTGGTAACGGTCGACACCGCGCACCAGGGTGGCGGTGCGGCGGCCGGTCGTCGAGCGAACATGCGTCGGGATATAGAAGAACGCGAAGCCAACGCGCGGGTTGGCGGTGCGGTTCTGCTTTGAGCCGTGTGCGGTGCGCTCATGATGCAGCGAGCACTCGCCCGCCTGCAGCTGGATGGTGACGGCCCGGCTTTCATCGTTGATCTGCAGCGATTGTCCGCGTGCCAGCATGTTGTCGGGAGCGAAGGTTTCCTCGTGCACCATGTCGGGGCCGAGATGGGAGCCGGGCAGCACCTGCAGCGCGCCGTTCTCAACCGTGGTCTGGTTGAAGGCGACCCACACCGTGATCTCCTCGTGCGGATCGAGGCCGAAATAGGCGCTGTCCTGGTGCCACGAGACATAAGCGCGATCCTTGCCGCCCTTGGCGAAGATCGAAGCGCCGAACAGCATGATATCGGGGCCCATGAGATCTTCGAGCGCATCGAGGATCGCCGGGCTGCGGCCGAGCTCGACCAGCCAGGGCATCGCGAGATGTCCCTTGATCTTCAGGCTGCGATTGGCGCTCTCACCCATCTTGGCCTCGTAGGCGGCGATCCGTGACGCGCAGTCAGCCGCCTGTGCCGCGTCCATGGCGCGGATCGGCGCCAGCCAGCCTTGCTCGCGAAAATGCGTCACCTGCGCATCGCTCAGCGTTCTTGCCATTGCGTCCTCCGTTTCATCGCCGCGCCTCGGCCATGGCCAGCACCACCCGCACGCCGGCCTCGACCGCCAAGCACAGCACCCAGTATAGCAGCATCGCGCACACGAAACTTGCGAACGGCACATAGTAGGTCGCCTGGATCTCGTTGGCCGCAAACGTCAGCTCCTGCACCGCGATGATCACCAGGAAGGCGGAGTCCTTGATGATCTGCACCATCTGGTTGCCGAGCATCGGGATCGACGCCAGCAGCACCGGCGGCAGGATGATGCGGCTGAGCAGGCGCCAGCCATGGAAGCCGAAAGCGTGCCCGGCCTCGACACCCTCGCGCGGCAGCGCTTGATAGCCGCCGCGCAGCAATTCGGCGATGTAGGCCGCGTTGTAGATCGTCAGCGCGGTGATGCCCGCCATCAGGTTGCCGATGACGATGCCGAACGAGGGCAGCCCGTAGTAGATCATGTAGCAGAACAGCATGAAGGGCACGCAACGCATCAGGTCGATCAGCCAGGCGAGCGCCAATGCAACCGCGCGGAACCGCGAGATCAGCAGCGAGAACAGCACCAGGCCGAGGAGCCCGGCGCAGACCGCCGCCACGACCGTGATGCCGAGCGTGGTGAGGAGCCCGGAGAGCATGGCGTCGCGCTGCTCCCACAACACCTCGATGCCGCGGGGCATCATGCGAGCGGTCCGGCACGGCGGCGCCGCTCCAGCATGCGCTGCGTGGCAACGAAGGCGCCGATGACGACGACATAGATCGCCAGCGCCACCAGGAACGGCGGGATGGGGTCATAGGTCGCGGCGCCGATGCGGACCGCGGCGCGCGTCGCCTCGATCACACCGATCACCGCCACTGCCGGACTGACCTTGATGATGAGCGTCATCTCGTTGACCAGCGCCGGCAGCGCGGCGCGGGCGATCTGGGGCAGCACGATGAGGCGCAAACGCAAACCTCGCGGCATGCCGAACGCGCGCGCGGCATCGAGCTGGTCGGAGGGAAACGCGAGCAGCGTCGCGCGCCAGATCTCGCAATTGTAGGCCATCGTTCCCAGCGTCAGCGTGGCGACGCCGGCGGCGAAGCGCGGCACTTCCAGGCCGATGGTCGGCAACGCGAAGTACACCAGCAATACCAGCGTCACGGCCGGCGTGGCGCGGAGCAGGCTGACAATGGTGGCGATAATGCCGTCGAGTCCGCGGACCTGCCCCCAGCGAATCAATGCGAGGCCGAGGCCGAGCGGGGTGCCGATCGCGATCGCCAGCACGCTGACGGCGATCGTGTTTGCCGCCCCGGCCGCCAGTGCCAGGTAATCGCCTTCGCCCACGGTCAGGCGGGATCAGACGCTTGCGGTCGCCACCTCCGGCATGTTCTCGTAGGTGGTGTCGAAATATTTTTTCTGCAGCGCAACCATCGAGCCGTCCTTGCGCGCGCCGAGCAGGAACTCGTTCAGCATTGCCAGGAGCTCACTGTTGCCCTTCACCAACGGATAGGCAATGAAGGTCGGCTGGGATACCGCTTCGCCGACTTCGAAGGTGTCGGGCTTCTCCTTGGCGATCGTTTGCAGGCTCAGCCAGACGTTGACCACATAGTCGATGCGGCCGACCGCCAGATCCTGATACGCCTCCGGATAGCCCTGGTAGGACACGATCTTGCCAAGCGAGCCGCCGGTCTTCTTCAGCATCTCGTCGAGTTGCGGCAGCAGCTTGAGCATGGCGCTACCGGCCTCGACGCCGAGCGGCAGCCCGCTCAGATCCTTGATGCCTTGAATCTTCTTGTCGCCCTTGCGCTTGAGATAGAAATCGACCGACTCGGCGACGGGGGCGGCGAAGTCGAGCGTCTTCATGCGCTCCTGCGTGACCAGGACTGCCGTCCACGCGGCGTCGTATTTGCCGGTGGTGACGCCGGGCAGGATGCCGGTCCACGGGATGATGTCCTGGCGGACCTCGAAGCCGGCCTTCTTCCTGAACGCTTCCAGCAGTTCCTGGTCGTAGCCGGTCGGCTTGCCGTCCTTGGTGAATTCGAACGGCCGGAAGTCGTCCTCGGTCGCGACCGACATGTAGCCGCGCTTCTTGATCTCGGCGAGCGTCGCCGCGTTGGCGGCAGCACCCATGGTCAGGGCGGCGGCAGAGCCGAGCAGCACGCCGCGACGCGTTAATCCGAAACCGGTCATGGTGTGTCCTCCTGGTTGCGTGTCAAAAAAAGCAAACCTTGTGCCAGCGCCGATCGGCCTGCCTTGCTCGTGTGCACGATGATCTGGGCGGCTAATGCGGCCCATACTATGGGCAGATGTATCGTGGGGAAGCAAGATGGCCGGCGCGGCGGCGAACCGCCGGCGCGTCTTTGGCCGCCCAAATCCACTGCACGGTGCCGCGCCAGGCCTGCCTCAGGCGTGCTTAAGGCGCGGAATGATGTCGCGCGCGATGATCTCGATCTGGTCCATTTCGTAGCGGTAGGGAACGAAGATCAATTTCTGCGTGCCGACGGCGAGGTGCGCCTTGAGCTGCTCGACGCATTCGTCGACGGTGCCGAGGATTGCGCTGTCCTTGGTGGATTCGCTCCAGGACGCGTAGTCCCATTCCTTGCCGAGCCATTCCATCATCTGGCTCTCGACCGCGGCGCGCGACTTGCCGATGCAGATCGGCAGTTGCGCCGCGTTGAGCAGACGGTCGGGGTCCTTGCCGCCTTCCTTGGCAAAGTCGCGGATTTTGCCCCAGGATTTGGCAAAGCTTTCCGGCCGGTAGAAATAAGTGAGCCAGCCGTCGCCGGCGAGCGCGGCGCGCTTGAGCACGACATCGACGTAGCCGCCGATCAGCAGCGGCGGATACGGCTTCTGCACCGGCTTCGGAAACATCACGCCGGCCGGGATCTTGTGGTACGTGAACTCGCCCTTGACCATGTCCTCGGTCCAGAAGCGCTTCAGGATGTCGAGGTTCTCGTCCATGATCTTGCCGCGCTTGTCGAACGGCACGCCCACCGCATCGAACTCGCGTTTGTACCAGCCGGACGCCAGCCCCATGATGAGGCGGCCGTTCGACAGCAAGTCCATGCTGCCGAGCTGCTTCGCCAGGATCACCGGATTGCGCATCGGCAGCACGAGGATGCCGGTGCCGAGCTTGATCGTCTTGGTCCGCGCCGCAATCGCCGTGAGCAAGGTGAGCGACTCGATAATGGGAAAATTCGGCTGCACGCCGAGCAGGACGTGGTCCCAGACCCAGAGCGAATCGAAGCCCAGCTCTTCCATCCGCACGCCGTACTCGACCAGCGCGCGCGCGTCTGGCATTTCCGGATAGGCGGTGAAATTGCGCGCGGCAATGCCGAACGTCTTGCTGAGCGGCGTCATGTTGCAGTCTCCATGATGATAGGCAGTGTTAGGTCAGGCGGTGAACAGCCGCTCCGGATCAAGCATGCGGAGCACCGACAGCTCGTGCTCGGTGGGCGGCTCGGTGACGCCGATGTCGCGGTCGAATTCCAGCGTGAAGCTGGTGTTTTCCTGCACCTGCTCGCGCGTCACGCCGAGATTGAGCGCGAGCGGCTTCATGCGCCGCGTCTTGTCGTCGAAGCCGAACACCGCGAGTTCGGTGACGACTCGGAACATGCCGCCGGTCGGAAGGCCGCTCTCCCGCCGCGTGTCGTTGCCGCGCAGCCAGCCGGGGCTGGTGATGAAATCGACGTTCTCGACGAAGCGGCGCTTCTCGTGCTTCATCGCCACGATCATGTTGGTGAGGCTGGCGATGTCGTTGCCGCCGCCGCTGCCGGGAAGCCGGACCTTCGGGTGCTTCGGATCGCCGATGAACGAGCTGTTCAGGTTGCCGTACTGGTCGATCTGGGCGCCGCCCATGAAGCCGAGATCGACGTAGCCGCGCTGCAGCAGCAGCAGCACGTCGGCGCTGCCCAGCACCATGTTGGCGCGCACCGTGCAGCGCTGATCGTTGGTCGATGGCGGCAGCCTGCCGGGCTCGATGAAGGCGCCGACGACGCCGCCTTCGAACAGGATGGTGAGGCCGGGGCAATGCAGCCGTTGCGCCAGCGTCGCGGCGAGCAGCGGGATGCCGACGCCGGCGAACACCACCATGCCGTCCTTGAGCTGGCGCGCGCTGAGGATCGCGAGCAACTCGCCGGCGGTCGGTTCCGGTTTATGCGTCATAGATGGCTCTTCCGGCGCGCGAGGCCTCGAGCAGTTCCTCGATGCCGATGAGATCGAGGAACTCGGTCCAGGATTTTGGCGCGTAAACGAAGCGGTCGAGATACTCCTTCATGCCGGCGACCGGGTCGCCGTTCACCAGCCCGACGTAATATTCCATGTGCTTCATCATCGGCTCATAGATGCCGTAGCACTCGTGCGGCGCGCTGCCGTACGGCACCTCGACGATCGCATCGACCGCGAAGAACGGGATTTTGGTCTGATCCGGCGCCCGGCGGATCTGATCATTGGAAACGATGCGCTCGGTCGAGAGGATGATCTTGTTTGCCGCCATGGCGAGATCCATGTCGACGAACTGCAGGCCGTCGATCTGCGCGTTGCCGAAGGCATCGCAGCGCTGCACGTGGATGAGGGCGACGTCGGGATTGAGGGCCGGAACGAGCAGCAGCTTTTCGTTGGTGAACGGGCAGTCGATCTCCTTGGCTTCGGGGCGCTGGCGCAGCACGTCGGAGCCGATCATCGGCCGGATCGGCATGAACGGCACGCCCATGGCGCCGGCGCGAAACCGCATGCCGACGGCGAGATGGCTCCATTCCTCGAACCGCGCCTTGCCGGTCTCCACGTAGTGCCGCATCACCTTGGAGATGCCCCACAGGATGCTCTGGCTGAACCAGCTGGCGATGATGTGGTCGCAGATGCCGGAGCCGAACAGGAGGTCGCCGTCGCTCGATATGATGCTGCGGGCACAGGTGAGCTTCTTGCGCCTGGCGCGAATGAGCGCCCAGATCAGCGCCATCGGCGTGCGCGACATGGTGCTGCCGCCAATGCCGACCAGGTCGCCGTCGCGCACGAACGAGGCGACCTCGTCGAGCGCCACAACCTTCTCGCGCAGGCTGCGGTCGCGCTGCGCCAGGTCGCCGCGCAATTGCGCGTATGGCTTGACCAGGCTCATGCCGATGTCTGGCGTCCGATTGCGGCGTTGAAGTCTTCGATCTGGCGGTCCCAGGCCGGGATCGTGGCGGCGAGGTCCTGCCAGAAATCCTGCTTGCGGCGGCGGTCGAAGTCTTCGATGGAGACGCCCTGCTGCTCGACCCAGGTGTAGTAGCCGAGGTTGAAGATGCGGTTGCGCTCGACGTGGGTCAGTTCCAGCACGTGATCGTCGGCGATGCCTTCGAGGTGCCGCCCGAAAATCTCGCCGGCGTTGACCTCGTCGAAGCCGTCCGGATATCGGCGCGCCCGGTAGCTCGCGCGCTCGCTTCCGTACATGGCGGCGCTGTCGGTCGCGACCGTCATCACCACGTCGTCGGGTCCATAGTCGAGGTGCTTGGCGAGCTTGATGGCGGCGACGACGTTGGCCAGGCCGGAAATGCCGAAATGGTCGAATTGACCGATCAATTCAGGGTCGATCCGGCGGCGCTTGGCAAGATATTTGCGGCCGCAATCGTCGCCGAACAACAGGTTGAGCGCATCGCTCGCGGCGTCCGACACCGCCACCACCACGTCGGTGTTCATGACGTTGTGGATGAGCGGAATGTGCTTGTCGCCGATGCCCTGGATGTTGTGCTCGCCGTAGCCGTTGCACAACATGGTCGGGCATTCGGCCGCTTCCACCGCGACGATCTTGGTGCCGTGCAGCTTCTTGAGCCAGTCGCCGGCGGCGATCGTGCCGGCCGAACCGGTCGCCGAAACGAACGCCGCGAGCCGGTAGCCCTCGTTGTCGCCCTTGAGATGCGCAAAGACCCGCTCGAACGCCCGGCCGGTGCAGTGATAGTGCACCAGATAGTTCGCGAACTCGGAAAACTGGTTGAGAATGACGTTGTCGGCGTCGCGCTTGAGCTCGGCGCACTTGTCGTAGATTTCCTTGACGTTGCTTTCGGTGCCGGGCGTGCGGATGATGTCGGCCGGATCGGCAACCCACTTCGCCAGCCAGTCGAAGCGCTCGCGGCTCATGCCGGCGGGAAGCACGGCGACGCCGCGGCAGCCGAGAATGCGCGAGATCGCAACGCCGCCGCGGCAATAGTTTCCGGTCGAGGGCCAGATCGCGCGCTGCTGCGACGGATCGAAGCCGCCAGTGATCAGCCGCGGCACCAGGCAGGCATAGGCGGCGAGCACCTTGTGGGCGCCGATCATCGGGAAGCTGTCGCCGACGAGGACGACGATCGGCGCTTTGACGCCGGTCAGCTCCGGCGGCAGCACCACGTGCATCGGCGTTTTGAGCCGCGTCTTGCGGTCGGGACCATTGAACCAGTGCACGCGCCACAGGTTGGCGATATCCGGCGCGTCCGGATCGACCCGCGCGAGATCGGGCGCCTTGCCGTGCGCCATCTCGTCCGGGTCGGCGAGCTCGCTCCAGGTCGGCAGGAAGCCGCCGATTTCCTTGAGCCGGCCGATCGCGGCAGCGCGGCGCGAGCGGTCGGAAATCTCGGGGGCGACCAACAGGCTCATGGCACGGACCTTGTTCAACCTGCCGGGCGCCGGCACACGCAAATCCTTCCCGGCCGAAACGCCGGGATATTAGAGTTATCCTATTATTAGAACAATAGGAATTTCCCCGTCATCGTTCATCGTCATGTTTCACGCCGGCGCGGCCGGGGCCGGCGCCGCGAGCGCGCGGCGCGGCACGAACGAGGCGCGGTAGCGTTCCGCCGACACGCTGCCGTAGACGGTGTTGCGCTGACGCGGCACCCTGCCGAGCGAGCGGATGATCCGCTCCATGGCCTCGGGCGTCATTTCCTGGCCGTGCGCCGCCCCGGCGGAACGCGTGATCGTCTCGTCCATCAAGGTGCCGCCAAGATCGTTGGCGCCGGCGGTGAGACAGGCTTTCACGCCGTCCGGTCCCATCTTCACCCACGAGGTCTGAATGTTGGTCAGCACCGGATGGAACGCGAGCCGCGCCACCGCGTGCATCAGCACCGCTTCGCGGAAGGTCGGGCCGCGGCGCGCGCGTCCCTTCAGGTAGATCGGCGCCTCCATGTGGACGAACGGCAACGGCACGAATTCGGTGAAGCCTCCGGTCTCGGCCTGCAGCGCGCGCTGGCGCATGAGATGCCGCGCCCAGTGGCGGTAGCCGTCGACGTGGCCGTACATGATCGTCGCCGTCGTCTTGAAGCCGGCGCGGTGCGCGGCGCGCATCACCTCGAGCCAGCGTTCGGTATTGATCTTGTCCGGGCAAAGCACGGCGCGGACTTCGTCGTCGAGCACTTCGGCGGCGGTGCCGGGCAATGTGCCGAGCCCGGCCTTTTTCAGTTGCGCGAGAAATTCCCCGACCGGCAGGCCGAGCGTCGCCGCGCCCTGATGCACTTCGAGCGGCGAGAAGGCGTGGATGTGCATGTCCGGCACCGCGTCGCGGACCGCGCGGCAGATTTCGAGATAAGTGCGGCCGGTGAAATCCGGATGGATGCCGCCCTGCATGCAGACTTCGGTGGCGCCGCGCGCCCATGCTTCGCGGACTCTCGCCGCGATTTCTTCGAGCGCAAGATTGTAGGGCCGGCCGCGCAAATTCTCGCTCATCTTGCCTTTCGAGAAGGCGCAGAACTGGCATTTGAACGAGCAGATGTTGGTGTAGTTGATGTTGCGCGTCACCACGTAGGAGACGGTATCGCCGCAGGTCGCCGCACGCAGCGCGTCGGCTGACGCGCAAACGGCCGCGAACTCCTCGCCGCGGGCCTGGAACAGCCGGACAATGTCGCGCTCCGCCAAAGCGCGGCCCGCCACGGCGCGGTCGATGATTTTCGCCAGGTCGTTCGCAGCGCACGCCGGCGCCGCCGGTCGTTGCGCCTCGACCGGCAGCGGCGTCAGCGCGCCGGGCGACCAGTCGTCGGTGCGCGGCCAGCCGTCGGCGTCGACGCGGTGAAGAAGTTCGGTGTGCAGAGCGGGATCGACCCAGGCGCGATGATCGAGCGCATAGGCCGGATAGATCGCCAGCCGCTCATGGAGTTCCTTGCCGGCCGCACGGGTGGCGCGTTGCAGCACCTGCAGGTGCGGCCACGGTGCTTCGGGATTGACGTGGTCGGGCGTCACCGGCGAGACGCCGCCCCAATCGTTGATGCCGGCGTCGACCAGCCGGCGCAGCGCGCCGGGACTCAAATTCGGCGGCGCCTGGATGTTCATGGACGGCGGGAAGATCAGCCGCGCCATGGCGATGGTCCACAGATGGTCTTCGACGCTCGGCGCCGGCGCGTCCGCCATGCGGGTGCCGGGCTTCGGACGGAAATTCTGGATGATGATTTCCTGGATGTGGCCGTGCGCGTCATGCAGGTCACGCAGCGCCAACAGCGCGTCGATCCGTTCCTGCCGGGTCTCGCCGATGCCGATCAGGATGCCGGTGGTGAACGGCACGCGCTGCTCGCCGGCCATGCGGATGGTCGCGAGCCGCGCCGCCGGCGCCTTATCGGGCGAGCCGTGGTGCGCGCCGCCCTTGCGCATCAGCCGGTCCGAGGCGCTCTCGAGCATGATGCCCTGCGAGATCGAAACCTTGCGCAAGGCGGCGAGATCAGCGGCGTCGAGCAGGCCGGGATTGACGTGCGGGAGGAGCCCGGTTTCCTCGAACACGAGGCGCGCCATTTCGGCGAGGTAGGACAGCGTGGTGGGGTGGCGCAGGCGCGCCAGCTCTTCGCGCGCGGCGCGATAGCGAAGCTCCGGTTTGTCGCCCAGCGTGAACAGCGCTTCCTTGCAGCCGGCGGCGCGGCCGGCGCGCGCGATCGCCAGCACCTCCTCGCGCGACAGGAACGCCGCCTCGCCGGCGCGCGGCGGCTGCGCGAAGGTGCAGTAATGGCAGACATCCCGGCACAGCTTGGTCAGCGGAATGAAGACCTTGCGGGAATACGAAACGATGTTGCCGTGGGCGCGGTCGCGGCGGCGGCGTGCGGCGGCGAGCAACGGCTCAAGCTCGCCGCAGCGCGCCAGCGCGTAGACTTCCTCACGCGTCGGATTCCGATCGTCGGGGAAATCGCGCAGCACACGCTCGCTGCTGCGGCCAACGCCGAAAACGCCAAGCGTCGCCAGATAGGCCTGGGCGCGGGTGCTGGATTGCAGTGCGAGGAAGGCCTCGATGTCGTCCGGGCGGTCGATGTCGAGGCCGAGATCGCCGGGCGGCAGGACGCGAAGCTGCATGCCTTGCGCGCCCGCCGCCGCGCAGTGCTTGTCGAAACTGCGCGCGCCGAAGCAGAGCGGCAGCGCGTTCGCCGGCCGGCAGCCGAGCAGATTGGTGCCGCCGTCGTGCGTTGCCGCGATGACGGCGAGCGAGCCGGGCGCACCGATCGCCGCCACGGCCTGCGCAACGGCGCCGGGCGAAAGCTGCGGAATGTCGGACGGCACCACCACGACGCCGCCGCCGCCGTTATCCGTGACGTAGTCGAGGCCGCGCCGGATCGCCGCATTGATGCCGTCGCTGCCGTCGCATCCGACGTCGGACACCACGATGGCGTTGCGCCGTCTCGCTAGCGCGGCGGCATCTTCGTCGGCGGTGACGACGACGATGCCGGCCAGATGCGCCGTGCAGCGCGCCAGTGCATCGAGCACGTCTTCGAGCATCGCCCGCGCGAGACAGGCCCGCTCGGCGGCGCCGAGCACCGGCGCCAGGCGGCGTTTCGCCGCCGGGAAGCGCTTGACGGGCACGATCGCCCAGATATCGGCGCCGGCGTTCATCGTTCGCCACCCGCTGCGCGCGAGAGAGTTCGCCGGCGCGATAGCTCGTCGGCGAAGGCGACGACTTCGGCGGCGAGGCGTTCGCGGTCCGCAAGGTCCTTCATCATCGTGCGCGTCACCATGACGGGAACGCCGGCCTGCGCTTCGTCGGCGGCGTCCGCCTCGTCGATCATCAGGCCGTCGATCAAGCCACGGTAATGCGCGTCGATCGCTTGCGTGTTCACCGCAATGGCGAGCTCGCGCATGATCTTGGCGGTCGGTCCCTTCACCGCAGCGCCGCCGATGATGGGAGAGACCGCAATCACCGGGGCTGCGCTACGCGCAAGCGCGTCGCGGATTCCCGCGACCGATAGGATCGGATCGACGCTGAGGTAAGGATTCGACGGACAGATGACGATGGCGCGCGTGGCCGGGTTCAACAGCTGCTCCAGCACGCCGGGCGACGGCGTCGCCGCCGCGCCCTCGAAACGGATTCCCTTGACGACGGGTTCGCAGCGCCGCCGCACGAAATAGTGCTGGAACGGTTGGTCGCCTTCGGCGGTTTCGACGATCGTGCGCACGGCATCGTCCGACATCGGCAGAACCTGAGCGGAAATACCCAGAGAGGCGGCCGCCCGGCCAGCAAAGTCGCTGAGCTTACCGCCGCCGCGCAGCCATGCGGTCCGCGAAACATGCATGGCAAGGTCGCGATCCCCGAGTTGGAACCAGGTGTCGCCGCCGAGTTGGCCGAGCGCCGCCATGAAGTTCCAGGTCTCGCCGGCGCGGCCCCAGCCGCGCTCCGGGTCGGCGACGCCGCCGAGCGTATAAAGCACGGTGTCGAGATCGGGCGAGACGTGGAGCCCGACGTGCTCGAAATCGTCGCCGGTGTTGACGACGATCGTCAATTGTCCAGGATCGAGCACGCGATAGAGGCCGAGCGCGAGCTTGGCGCCGCCGATGCCGCCGCACAGCGCAACCACGCGGGATTTTCCGCCGCCGGCCGTCATCGGAATAAATCCATGTGCTTCGGCCGCAGCAGCGCGGCCGCCGGCACCGCCGGTGCGTCGCAAACAAGGCCGCGTATGTGCACGGCGGGCTGGCCTTCCGCTGCCTGCCCCATCAGCAGGGACGCCGCGGCCGCGATCTCGTCCGCGATCGCGACCTCCGTCACCCGCATCTTGCGGCCGAACAGGTCGGGCACGCCGACCATGTCGCGCAGCGACGGCACGCCGGCGGCGCCGAGCGCGACACCGACCACGCCGTTGCGCCAGGCCCGTCCGAAGCTGTCGTTGATGATGACGCCGAGCTTGGCGCCGCAGGCCTCCTCGAGACTCGTCCGCAACGCCGCGGCGGATGCGTCGGGATCGCGCGGCAGCAGCAGGACGCGCTCGCCGTCGCCGTCTTCCCCGCCGCCGGCGACGTTCGACTGGTCGACGCCGGCATTCGCCATGACGTAGCCGAGACGGTGCGCCACGATCAGGACATCCTTGCGGTGGCGGATGACTTCGCTCGACTCTGAAAGGATGAGCTCGACTAGGCGCGGATCCTTTTGCACCTCCTTGGCCAGCGCGACGGCGCGCGGGGAGGGGGTAATGTCGCTCAGATCGATAATCCGGCCCTCCGCTTTGGAGACCACCTTCTGAGCGACGACCAGAATATCGCCGTCCTCGGCGGCGATGTCGGTGCGCCGCAGCGCCGCAACGATGAGGGCCGCCAGATCGTCGCCGGGCTCGATCAGCGGAAGTCCGGCCAAAGCCGTTAGTGTGAGGCGCCTTGAGGTCATTGCCGATTCACCGCGGGTCGGATGCCGGCAGACCCGTGATGCGGATGCCGGCGCCGGGAATCTTGTAGCGCCGGTTGATGGCAATCAAGACCGAGGTGAGCGCTTCGGCCGCCACCGCATTGGCGAGCACCCCGCCGTCGACGCCCCGCGTCGCCACCATGTCCGCCAGCGCCATCACCTGCGTACGCGCGGCCGCGTCGTCGGCAAACACCAGCACGTCGCAATCGGCCTTCTCGCCGCCGTGCAGCTTCTTGGCGCCGACGTGATGGAACGCCGACACCACCCGAACCTCGGGGCCGAGCAGGCGCTGCGCCACCAGCGCCGGCGAGCCGGCGGCCGGCAGTTGCACGACCGAGACCTTCGGCGGCACCAGCGGCACGACGGCGTCAACCAGGATCTTGCCGGCCATCACCGGCTTGATGTCCGCCAGGATGGCGTCGTGGTTGGAATAGGGCACGGCCAGCACCACGACATCGGCGGCTTGCGCGGCGGCGCGGTTGTCGTCGCCGCGCACCGCGACGCCGATTTGCGCGGAAAGCTCCTGCGCGGCGGTTACCGCCTTATCCTTGGCGCGCGAGCCCAGCACCACGGGATAGCCCGCCGTGGCCCACAGTCGGGCGAGACCGGAGCCGAGGTCTCCCGTGCCGCCGATGACGGCGATGACCGGCTTGCCGTCCTGCATTGACGCCTGAACTCCGCGACCGCGACGACGCTAAGGTACTATGTTTGGAAACTCAATCCTTCCGCCTCGGCCCCGCTTGCGGCTGGAAGGGCAGAAACTCAGCGGGCCTCGACGCCGCACCAGTCGTAGATGCTGAGCGCCATCACCTTGATGGCGGTCTGGTAGTCGTCGATGCTGACATATTCGTCGTCGGAGTGCATGACCGCCGTCGAGCCGGGGCCGAAGATCACCGTCGGTGTCTGGCCGTAGAGATTGAGGAAGCGCGTATCGGCGGCGCCCTGGCGCCCGCTGATCTCGGCATCCTGGCCGGTCACCTCCTTGTAGTTCTTGCTGACCAGCTGGACGATCTGGTGGTCGCGCGGAATCTCCGAGGCATGCGCGTCGTAGCCGACGAAGCGTACTTTCGGCGGATGATCCTTCATCCAGGGGTCTTGCGCCGCCGCGGCGGCGATGTGTTCGACGAGACTCCGCTTGACGCCTTCATGGTCCTCGCCCGGCACCGTCGCCATGCTGCCTTTCAGCAGACAGGTGGCCGGGAAGGAGCTCGGGAAATTGCCGGAGTGGAACGCGCCGATCATGCACGGCAGCGCATCGATCGGCTTCGGATAGAGCGGATGTTTGACGGTTAAGAGGCGCTTGGCTTCGAGCGCTTCGACCGCCTTGGTGATCTTGTAGCCGAGCTCGATGCCGCTCACGCCCTGATAGCGCCTTTGGATGCCGGCGGCCTTGCCCTGGATCTCGATCTCGAACCAGATGCGGCCGATGCAGGCCGGCTGCACCGCGAGCCCGCTGGTTTCGCCGGAAATGCCGGCATCGGCCTTGTAGCCGCGGATCACCGTGTCGAGCGTGCCGTGGCCGCTCACTTCCTCGTCGATGACGATATCGACATAGACGTCGCCCTTTGGCTTGAGGCCGGCCGCGATCATGTTCTCGATCGCCATGATGTGGCTGGCGACGCCGCTCTTCATGTCGCAGGAGCCGCGGCCGTAGAGCCGGCCGTCCTTGATCGAGGCCGACCAGGGATTTTCGCTCCAGCCTTCGCCGTTGCCGACCGGGATCACGTCGGTGTGGCCGTTGAACAGGAGCGACCTGCCGCCGCCGGTGCCTTTCCAGGTGGCGACGATGTTCGGCCGGCCCTCATAGCCGCGATCGACCGGGATATAGCCGGGATGCTTTTTCAGCTTTTCCCAGTCGGATTCCCACATGTCGACCTCAAGCCCCATCTTGGCCAGATAGTCGCCGAGAAACTTCTGTATCTTGCCCTCGTCGCCGGTGACGCTTGGGATCGAGATCATCTGCTGCAGGAATTTCAGCGACCGGTCGCGGTTGGCGTCGATCTCTTGAAGGACTTTCTGGCGCGTGTCGGTGCTCATAGCGTTCCATCCATCGTTTTTGTTGCGGCGGCCGGCCGCCTTAGCCGCGGGCGTCGCGTGTGCGCTCGGCGCGCGCGATCGCGTCCAGCACCCGGTGCGGCGTGATCGGCGAGACCAGAAGCTCGGCGCGCAGCGGCCGCAGCGCGTCGTTGATGGCGTTGGCGATGGCGGCCGGCGCCGCGATGGCGCCGCCCTCGCCGATGCCTTTGACGCCGAACTCGGTGTGCGGCGCCAGCGTCTCCATGTGATCGATCCGCGTCGCCGGCACCTCGGTCGAGCTCGGCAGCAGATAATCGGCGAAGGTCGAGGCGAGCGGCTGTCCGGCGGCGTCGAACGGCATCTCCTCGTAGAGCGCGGTGCCGATGCCTTGCGCCAGGCCGCCGAGAATCTGGCCGTCAACCACCATCGGATTGACCAGCTTGCCGCCGTCCTCGACCACCACGTAGTCGAGAATTTTGATGTCGCCGATCTCGGGGTCCACCGCCACGATTGCCGCATGGGTGGCGTAGCTGAACGTGCCACTGTCGGGGTTCGGCCGGTAGCCGATGGTCGCCTCGAGGCCGCCCATGTCGACATCGCTCGGCAGGTTCTGCGGCTTCAAGTACCAGGTCCGCGCGATCTCGCTCAGCGTGATCGATCCTTGGGGGCCCGCCACCGCGCCGCCGCGCACGCTCACCTGGGCGGCGTCGGCCTGCAGAAGCTGCGCGCCGATCTTGGCGGCGCGCTTGGCGAGCTCCTTGCACGCCACCGAAACCGCGCCGCCCGCCATCACCATGCAGCGCGAGCCCCAGGTGCCGGTGGAATACGGCGTCATCGCAGTATCGCCGTGCACGACCTTGATCTTGGCGATATCGATACCGAGGATCTCGTGCGCCACCTGCGCCAGCGTCGTCTCCAGACTCTGGCCGTGCGAATGCACGCCGACCCGCAGCTCCAATCCGCCGCCCGGCGTCAATCGCGCGGTCGCCTGTTCGAAGCCCGGCACCATCGGGATGCCCCAGCCCATATAGACCGAGGTGCCGTGCGCCGACTGTTCGCAATAGGTCGCCAGGCCGACGCCGATCAGCCGGCCGTCGGTCTCGCCGCGCCGCTGGCGCGCGCGCACCGCCGCAACGTCGATCGCCGCAACCGCGCGGCGCAGCGATTGCGGATAGTCGCCGCTGTCGAAGTATTTTTTGGTGATGTTGTTGAACGGCATCTGTTCGGGCTTGACCAGGATTTTCGCCCGCACCTCGTGCGGCTCGATGCCG